>Ga0214254_1000140_pt1 | contig 26220 bp, 22 predicted proteins | sample TroBogypolimnion_27_FD_153092 | JGI IMG/M metagenome (GOLD analysis project Ga0214254, IMG submission 153092) | Freshwater microbial communities from Trout Bog Lake, WI - 27JUL2009 hypolimnion | ecosystem: Environmental > Aquatic > Freshwater > Lake > Hypolimnion/Profundal zone ... | reverse complement strand
GCAATAAGACGTCAGATCCGGGCCAATATGCTCAGAATTTCGATGAATTCGCGTTTTGTGATTCATTGAATAACTGTTTAACCATCAACTCTCGCTTTGGCGGGGGTTGATCAGACCTTCCCTAAGAACGTACTCAAGAAATCGAACATTAGTTCCAGACTTCGGGACAATACCCACAACACTGTCTGAGCACCAAGTTTCTTGATCGGTTATGGCCGTGTAGCCTATATTTGCCGCTATCGTTATTAGGATCGAGTTTTCCGGGAACGACTTGCTGTATTTCAGACCTTCTTCGCTCAGCATTTGTGACGCACTTTTCAGATTCCCAGTAGATGCAACAATGTCGCCGGTTTGAACAAATGGATAAGGACCGCCAAAAAACTCCGGCAAATTTCGCGGTCGGTGACTGAACTTGCCGCGCTCAACGCTCGCCACTTCCTGCAATGTAGTCTCCGTCCAAATTTCTGAAGGCTGAAGAAGGGAAATGGAGGCCGAACGAAATAGCGTTTTAGCAGTATTCAATGCATGTCCGTAGGCGCGCTCGCACTGCATTGCCGCGTCGATTGCGGATGCAATCCGCATTTGTTCCCCCATCGGCGCTAGAGCGAATTCAAAATCTGCCAAACTAGTCCAGTTCGTCCTCGGACTCAATGAACCAGCAGACGTGCCGACCGCGTGATCAAAAAAGGCATCGGTTTGGCAAATGAACGGCAGCAATTCCGGAATCAATACTTTGGCATCCTTGGTTTCCATCACGTAGATGTCGCCTGAACACACGCCTGAAAAGTTCGCCACCGCAACCTTGCGTTGATAAGCGCGCCGCTTGCCGAATAACACCTGACCGGGTTGGAATACGCTGGTGAAAGTGACGCCATCGGCCACATTGCCCCAGCTGCGTATCCGTAAATCGCCCGGCTCCAAATGCTCCAGACCAACGTATCGCTCCACGCCGTCGGCCAGAGGGTCAGCGCAACGCGCCTTGGACAGCTGCACCACGTCGCCAAACTTCACGCGACGCCAGCCGGGTTTCAAATTCTTTTCAGTCATGACTCGTGTTCTCGTCACCGGATGCGACATAAGCCTGGTGCGGGTGTTTGGCAGTTTCCGGGTAGCGAAAACGCAGTTGACCGTCGCGTACCATGGGAATCAGGTGTTTGTTGCGCAGGTAATGACGTTCCTTGTCCAGAAAGGTTGCAAGCTGGTCTACGGTCAGCGGTGCCCATGCACACAGGCGCCGGATACCTTCGCGCAGGGCATGAGCACTGGATCGGCCCTTCAAGGTTGCAAGCAAGGTTGCAAGTTCAGGCGGCAAGGTTGCAAGCTCTGGGTTGCAAGCTGCATTGTCGGTCTCAGGCAAATGATCGCTGTTTCCGTCGGTGTTTAAGGGAATTCCCAGGGGCGGCTCTGGTTGTCTGGTGTCCAAGATGACCCGGGGTTCGGCACTGGCGAGTGTGTAGTAAGTGCGGCTACCAGCCCCTTGCTTTGCCAGCAGTCCGCGGTCGCGTAAGCGGCGCAGCACCAAACTGGCAGCCAGTGTGTCGAGCCCACAGAAGTCGCGACAGGCGGTGTTGTCCACTGCACCAGTGGCCCGTGCGTATATCAGTACCTTGGCTTCGTCGGCACCAATGGCCGAGCCCGCAAAGCTACGCAGCCATGCATGATCATCCTCGGTCAGCAGGTTGTGCAGGAAAAGTGTCAGCTTGAATTCATTGGCATACCGATCAGAATGGAACTCAGGCATTGGCAAACCCGCCTCTGTAGCCAGCCGACGCATGGCACGAATCCCGGTGCCCTTGGCCTCGGCCAGGTGCAGGTCTTGCAAAACGGCAGCAATGGTCGGGTTGCGCAGACGAGAGCCTGGCATACCCAGTTGAGCCGGTTCCTTGAGCGAATAGCCGACGTTGCGCAGTTCGATGCGGTTGCTGTAGCGGATGATCTGGATGGGGCTGTGCAGGGTGTAGTTGCGGTGCATGGCCGCATTGGCAAGCGCCTCGCGAATGACCTTGCGCGGCAGGATGGGCTCTTGCACGCTCTGGAGTTGTCCCTCTGGCAAGCGAAACCCTTTGGGCAGCTCATCGATGATGCTGGCTTCGGCTTGCGGCAGCGCGAGAAGCAAGGGTTTGCGGATATCGATGGACTGAAAACGGTTATTGGGGTCTTGCACCCATTCGTTACCCGGCACCCGGATGTAGTCGATGCGCACCATTGGCAGCAGACGGCGCAGCGCGATTGGCTTGCCAAAAAGAACGATGCCAGCCAGCGTGGGTTGCAGGCGACCATCCATCCGGCGCAGCATGCCTAGGGCCTCGAACATGTCTTCGTCGCCATAGGCGAGTTCTTCTGCTTGAGGGTTGATGCGGGCACGTTCACGCCGATAAGCCGCAATCGCAGCAGGATCGAAGTCGTCCATTCTGGCATCGGGCAGGATGCTCAAATCCGGACCATGCAGAGGCTGGCTTTCGCCGCGCAAGACCCAAAGGTCTTCATCCACGCAATGTTGGTCAGTGGAGCCAATACGGCGGTAGGCACCACGTGGCAGACCCGTTGCCTTGATGTAAACCGGCTTCTGCGTCACATCGACTTCGGGTACATACACCACCAAAACGGTTTTACCATCCACCGTTTCCAGTTGCATCTCTGGGCGCAGGGCGATGTTAAGCATGGATGCGCACTGGGTGGCCAGATCGCGCTGCACTTTGTCGGGGACAGGCAGGCCAACAGCGCGGTACACCGTATCGCCCTTGTCGTTGACAAACCAATCGGCCCCCAGAAGCAAATAGCCGCCATCCAGCCCTGGCTCGTTGGCGAAGGCGATGACGGTTTGCATCACGGATTTGCCCAGCTCACTGGCCCGTTTGGCCTCAATGCTGGTGGATTCATCCACTGCGTTAAGTTCATCAAAGAGTTCGCGGGCACTACGCATCACTTGCCTCCTGCTCAACTAAGCCGTCCAGCGTTTCAACCAAAGCATCCATTTGCAGCCAAAACGACCGGCCTTCGGTTTGCCACTGCGCCCAAGACGATTTCAGTGAAGCCGGTTGCCCGTTACTGTCCAGGCTAGTGGCGGCTGCCAGACGCTTAACATACATCGGAATTGACAGATTGCCAGCATTGGCCGTGATCTCGGCCAGGGTTGCCACCTTTGCAAAACCGGGTACGTCGGCAAAGGTCTTGAAGGTGTCCAGAATGTGCTGCTGGTGCTCCGGCTTCAAAAAGCTCTGCGCTCGTTCGCGGGTGACTTCGTGCACCGCGTCGATGAAGATGACTTTACCTTTGCGCTTGGCGGGCTTCTTGCGGTTGCAGACCACCACGCATGACTCCATTGGTGAGTTGTAGAACAGGTTGGGACCCAAGCCGATGACCGCTTCGACCCAGTCCTGGTCGATCATCTTGGCGCGCATCGCCTGTTCTTCGTTGCGGAACAGCACGCCATGTGGCCAAAGCACTGCGCAGCGCCCCTTGGCGGTCAGGCTGGCCAGAATGTGCTGCTGAAACGCGTAGTCAGCACGACCTTGTGGCGGTGTGCCGAAGAAGTTGCGTCCCCATTTGTCTTGTGTCCAAGCCTCGCGATCCCACTGCTTGATGGAATAGGGGGGGTTGGCCAGGATGACATCAAACTGCCGCAGACGATCACCTTCAATATGCCGGGGGTCCGCCAGCGTGTCGCCCCGGATGATGGCAAAGTCTTCCACGCCATGCAGGAACAAGTTCATGCGCGCAATGCTGGAAGTGATCAGGTTACGCTCTTGCCCATAGAGTTTGAGCGTGCGGTACTCGCCACCACTGCGCTTGACCTCGTCCAGCGCGGAGATCAGCATGCCGCCGGTGCCGCAGGTGGGGTCGTAAATCGACTCACCGGGCTGGGGGCTCAGCAGTTGTGTCATCAGGTGGACGACAGTGCGGTTGGTGTAAAACTCAGCCGCCGTGTGGCCGGAGTCATCGGCAAACTTCTTAATCAAGTATTCGTAGGCATTGCCCAGTTCATCCTCGGGCACGCTGGCAACGGACAGCGTCTGAGTCGAGAAATGCTCGATCAAGTTCTTCAGTGTTTCGTCGGGCAGGCGTTCGCGGTTGGTCCAGGGCGCATCGCCAAAGATGCCATCCAGCATGTCGGGGTTGGCCGTTTCAATAGCACGCATGGCCCGTTGAATGGCGGCACCGACGTTTTTCGGTGTTTGACGCACATCGTTCCAATGCGCGCCATCCGGTATCTGGAAGCGGTGGTTTTCCGAGAACTTGGCATACGACAGATCACCGCCCGTGTCAGCGACAGCCGCTTGGTACTCTTCTTCCCAGACGTCAGCAACACGCTTGTAGAACAGCAGCGGAAAAATGAACTGCTTGTAATCGCCAGCGTCAATCAGGCCGCGCAGCAGCACAGCGGCACCCCAGAGGTAGCTTTCGAGTTCTTGTTGGGTAATGCGTTGTGTCATTGCAGCCAACCTCCTTCTTCCATCACCGCGGCCAACCGTGTTTCGGCCTCCCGGCAGCGGGTAAGCGCATCTTTGAATGCAGCGATGGCCTCGGTCAGGGGCGGAATGTCCTCCTGCAAGGGTGGCAGCACGTAGCGTGAGATGTTGAGCGTCCAGTCCTCTGACTTGACGTCGTCCAGGCTGACGATGCGCACAGCGTCCGGCACATCTTCGAATTTTTCGAACCAGCGCTGAATCTCCAGCGCCTGCTCTGGTTCCAGGTAGTTTTGCGCACGGCCACGCCGGAACAGGCGGGATGCATCGGCAATCATGATTTTCTTGCGTCGCTTGACGGGCTTCTTTTTGCGCAGCACCAAGATGCAGGCCGCCAGTCCAGTGCCGTAGAACAAGTTGGGTGCCAGGCCAATGACGGCTTCGACCAAATCCATCTCCAGCAGTTTCTGTCGAATCGCGCCCTCAGCGCCTTTGCGAAACAGTGCGCCCTGCGGCAGCACGACGGCCATGCGGCCTTTGACTTCAGCCATCGACTTGACCATGTGCTGCACCCAGGCAAAGTCACCAGAGCTGGAAGGTGGCAGGCCGGCGAAGTTGCGGCCAAAGGGGTCGTTGACCCATTGCTCTTCGCCCCATTTTTCCAGCGAAAACGGCGGGTTGGCAATCACGCAGTCGAAATTGGCCAGGCGGTCACCGTCAAAAAAGGCTGGATTGCGCAGAGTGTCGCCGCGCACAATCTGAAAGTCCTCAATGCCATGCAGGAACAGATTCATGCGGGCAATGGATGAAGTGGTTAGGTTTTTTTCCTGCCCAAAGAGCTTGCCCCACAGTCGCTTGACATCACCATGGGTGTCTTTCACGTGTTGGACGGCGGCGAGCAGCATGCCGCCAGTACCGCAGGCCGGGTCGTAGATGGTCTCGCCCTCACGCGGATCGAGCATCTCGATCATCAGCCGAACCACACTGCGCGGCGTGTAGAACTCACCAGCTTTCTTGTTGGTGGCGTCGGCAAATTTCTTGATCAGGTACTCGTAGGCATCGCCAAGCAAGTCGGAATTGACGTTCAGGTTGCCGAACGAAAGCTTGGAAAAGTGCTCGATCAGGTCTTTAAGCAGCGCGTCAGACAATCGGTCCTTGTTTGACCACTGGGCATCACCGAAGACGCCATACAAAGAATCGGGATTGGCTTTCTCGATCTCTCGCATCGCGTGTTGCAATGCAGTGCCGACATTGGTGGCCTTGGTGCGGACGTCGTTCCAATGGCAGTTTTCAGGTATCTGGAAGCGATGCGACTCCGGAAACCAGGCCAATTGCTCGTCGCCGGTTTCATCAACGATCTCCTGGTATTCCTCGTCCCAAACGTCGCAGATGCGCTTGAAAAACAGCAACGGGAAGATGTAGGTCTTGAAGTCGGCCGCATCCACGGGCCCGCGCAGGATGTTGGCTGATTCCCAGAGGTGGCTTTCAAGCTGCGTCAGCTTGGTTTGTTGGTCGTTCAAATATCTATCCTTATTCCTCAGCGCCACGATCAATCTCTTGGGCGTTTCTCGTTTCGCTAATCAATCTTCCGGTATTCTGACCGGAGAGGACAGTACATTTACTCATTTTTCGCCTTTTTTTCGATTTCTCGCAATCCTGATTCAGCCAATTCCCAAGGTAAGCGCCGTCCCATGCTCGCATTCGCTGAAATCCACTCAGTTCCACGTGCGTGCTGATTTTTCCAGTCGTTACTAATTCATTGACTAGCCATAGCGTTCTTCGTACTTCGATATTTCCGGCTTCTGCCGCCGACATCAAGTCCTTGTCACCAGTCAGGATCGGACAATCTTTCTTGGCCGCGAGAACCAGCGCAAACAAATCGTTGCGGCTGGGTCGTGGATATTGCGCGGCCAATTTGGCCACTCGCATTACCATTCAACAGTGCCAAAAAAGAATGACATTGTCATTACACCATGCTAAGATCAAGTTTTGCCAGGAGAGCGATCCGTGCACGCCACCCTCGAAGTCAAACGCGAAACCCTCAACATCCGCATCAAGCCCGAAGAGCGCAACCTGATTGATCGCGCGGCCAAGACGCGTGGCAAGAACCGCACTGATTTCATTTTGGATGCGGCGCGGTCGGCTGCCGAAGACGCATTGCTCGACCAGGTCATTATTTCGGTCAGCCCGCAAGCCTACAAGCAGTTCTTGGCCAAGCTGGACATGCCGCCAAAGGCCAATGAACGCTTGCGCAAAACGATGCAAACTCCACCACCCTGGGAGCGTTGATGAAGTTTTCGGCGCCGGTGCCGCTGTCAACACAGCACCTGACGGAAGAATTTTCTTGTGGAAATGAAAGCCTGGACGCGTGGCTCAAGCGTCGAGCACTCAAGAATCAGCTTCAGGGAGCCTCACGCACCTACGCCGTATGCCAGGGCGATCAGGTCTTGGCCTATTACGCCATCGCTTCTGGCGCAGTGACGTGCAACGAAGCCACCGGTCGCTTGCGCCGCAATATGCCAGACCCCATTCCCGTCGTCGTATTGGGCCGACTGGGCGTTGACAGTAGTCTGCATGGGCAGGGCTTTGGCCGCGCGCTGGTGCGTGATGCCGCGATGCGTGTGCTGCAAGCCGCCGACGTTATCGGCATTCGGTGTATGACGGTGCAAGCCTTATCTGATGAAGCCAAGGACTTCTACGAGCACATTGGCTTTGAGCCCTCCCCCATCGACCCCAAACTGCTGATGATCACTTTGGCGGACCTGAAACTCTGCTGATGACTACCGTGATGTGTTGTGAATTCAGGATTCGTTCGACTGAACGTCCGCTAAGCGAGGCGGAACTGACATTGGCCGGGGTAACGCGGCTGTCAAGATACGACCACTAGCCGACGCCCAAGTTTGTTCTCGGTACCGGTCGTAGGCTGGACGCAAAAATCGGCAGCAGTCATTCGATGAGCGAAATTGAAATTTCTCTCGGTGGGGTACTTGCGCATCCGGTCGGTCACAGCGGCCAGCCAGCAGGCAAGCCAATTGCCGGTAGTCACGCGCTCTGCCCCACTGATGCCGTGCTGGACTGACAGTTTGTGACAGAAGGGACACGTCATAAATGTGTGCGAATCCGGCTGCACAATGTCTGCCATGAATGAACGCAGTCAATCCCGGGGAGAGGAAATCGCTAATAGCATCAGCCACGGTGTGGCACTGCTGGCAGCGATCTCTGCAGTGCCGTTCCTGATTATCTCGACCGACCTATAGGTTTGGGTTATATCCCATCTCCGAAATCGGTATTACGACTTTTGCGAACCCGCTCCTAGAATCGGCCCACTCGATCGATGGACCGACTTTCCGCAATGGTGTTCAGGCGATGCGGGTCGGAACTTCACTCCGAAAAACCAAGGAGATGGACCTTTCATGAACAGTTTGAAGACCAAGCGCAATACCGCAGCCGCGGCGCAGAAGGCGAAGCGGGCGGCCAAAGTGGTGTCCGGTTCTATCCGGGGTGCGCTGTGATAGCGGGCGCGGCACTTGCTTCCGGCCAGCGTTTACAGGACACGCTGTCGGCCTTTGGTCTGGATCTGTCCCGAGCCTGTCTGATCGATGGTCAATGGACTGCAGGCGAAGGCCGCAGGGTGTCTGTGATCGATAAATTTCAGCTGTCAGAGTTTGCCGCTATGGGCGCTGCCAGTGCTGATCAGGTGCGTGCCACGGTCAACGCTGCGCACGCCGCTTTCAAGGTCGACGCACTGAGCGCTTACGAGCGCGGCGCTGTTCTGGATCGCGCCGCCGTGCTGATTGAACAGCGTGCCGCCGCCTTTGTGCGCACCATGAAGCAGGAGGCAGGCTTTACGGAGCAGGACGCGGCGGGGGAGGCCCGTCGTTGCGTCCAGACGCTCAAGTTATCGGCCGAGGAGGCGCGCCGCCTGATCGGTGAAGTGGTGCCGCTCGACGGCGCGCCGCAACAGGCGGGTCGCTTCGGTTTCACAGTGCGTGTGCCGCTGGGCGTGGTCGCGGCGATCACGCCGTTCAATTCCCCGCTCAACACAGTCGCGCATAAGATCGGTCCCGCTTTTGCCGCCGGTAATACGGTCGTTCTCAAGCCGTCGACTCACACACCGTTCACCGCGATGTTGCTGGTGAAGGCTTTGCTGGATGCGGGTATGCCGCGCGCCTACCTGTCACTGCTGCATGGCAGCGCCGAGGTGGTCGATGTCCTGCTCGACGATCCACGTGTGCGCTTCTTCGCGTTCACCGGCAGCACCGAGGTCGGACGCAAGATCCAGCAGGCCGCCGGACTGCGTCGCACGCAAATGGAACTGGGCTCAATCGCCTTCACCATCGTTTGCGCCGATGCCGATTTGGACCATGCCTTGCCACGCATCGTGAACGCGGGCTATCGTAAGGCGGGCCAAGTCTGCACCTCAATCCAGTTACTGCTGGTACAGCAGGACCGTGTCGCAGAAGTGCAGCAGCGGCTCACCGCGCTGGTGCAGGCGCTGCCTTTTGGCGACCCCGACGATCCGGCCACCGTCGTTGGCCCGGTCATCAGCGAAGCCGAAGCGATCCGCATCGACGCCTGGATCGACGAGGCGCTGGCCTGCGGAGCCAAGCGTTTGGTTGGCGGTGCGCGCAGTGGCGCCGTCGTGCCGCCAACGCTGATGACCTCGATTGACAATACCTCCAAGCTTGGTTGCAAGGAAATTTTCGGACCTGTCGTGTGCATCGTGCCGTTTGTGCATCTTGACGACGCCATCGCGCGTGTCAATGCCACGCCCTACGGCCTTGCGGCGGGTATCTTTACCAACCAGCTCAGTCAGGCCTTGCGCGCAGCCAAGCGGCTCGAAGTTGGTGGCGTGCACATCAATGAAACCTCGAGCGCGCGCGTCGACCTGATGCCCTACGGTGGCTCCAAGGACAGTGGCTTTGGCCGCGAGGGTCCGCGTTATTCTGTGCACGAGATGACCGAAGAGCGTATCGTGACGATCACGTCGATCTGAGAACCTCAGGAGAAGAACCAGTCCATGGCCAAGATCAAAGGCGGCGAACTGATCGCCGAATACCTCGTCAAGCAGAAAGTGCCTTTCGTATTTGGCATCTGCGGGCATGGCAACGTTGGCATCCTCGATGCCTTGCACCAGGTGCGCGACAAGATCACGATGATTTCGCCACGCCATGAGCAGTGCGCCGGCCACATGGCCGATGCCTATTTCCGCGTCAAGCACAGTCCGGTCGCCACACTCACATCCACCGGACCTGGCTCGGCCAACCTGGTGATGTCGCTGGCCACCGCCCTGTCGGATTCTTCGGCCTTCCTCGCCATCACTGCTAATGTTCCAACCTCGCAAGCGAACCGCGGCCCGTTTCAGGAAATCTACAAGCACAACCAGTCCGACTTTCCGTCGGTGCTGCGGCCGGTGGTCAAGCGCGGCTTCCAGCCGACGCGCGTCGATATGTTGCCGCTGGCGCTGCGCCAGGCCTTCGACACCATGGTCACGGGCCGGCCCGGCCCGGTGAACATTGACGTTCCGTACAACGTGTTCCAGGAGGAAGACGATGTCGAGGTGCCGGCACTGTCGCATGTGCATGGCGCGCACCGACCCGGCGCCTCGGCCGCCGATGTGGCCGCGGCGCTGGCTCTGCTGACGACTTCCAGACGGCCGGTCTTCTTCATCGGCCATGGCGCAACGCTGGCCGAGGCAGGCCCCGAAATCACGGCGCTGTCGCAGCGCTTAGGCATCCCCGTGATCACATCGCCCAACGGCATGGGTTGCGTGCCGGCCGAGGATGCACTGACGCTCGGTTTCATAGGTCGCAATGGCACCTATCCAGCCAATCAGGCTGGGCGCCATGCCGATCTGGTGATTACGATCGGCACGCGTTTTGACGACCGCTCATCGTCAACTTGGCAGCCCGGCTATTCCTGGAATTTCCCCGACACGCAACTGATTCACGTGGACATCGATCCGCAGGAACTCGGCCGTAACTACCCGCCGACGCTGGGCATCATTGCCGACGCCAAGGTGTTTACCGCGCAGTTACTCGGCGCTGCCATCTCCGTCGGGGAACTGGACGCCGAGCGCTTTGGTGGCTGGCGCGAGCAGGTCGCTGGCTGGCAGGCCGAGTGGGAAGCATTTGTGCGCCCGCATTTCAGTGAAGTGACGACGCCGATCCGCCCGGAGTACGTGGTCGCGGCGGTGCAGGATGTGCTGCCCGACGATGCGATCCTGGCGCTCGACTCGGGTGTTCACCACAACTGGTTCATGCAGTTCTGGAAGCCGCGTCGTGCGCAAAGCATGCTCAACAGCTGGGGCTACTCGTCGATGGGCTTCGGTGTCTGCGGCGTGCTTGGTGCGCAACTGGCGGCGCCCGAGCGTCCCTGCATTGCCGTCGTTGGCGACGGCGGATTCATGATGGCGCCCTATGTCGTTGCCACGGCGGTTGAATACAACTTACCCTGCATCTGGGTAATCTGGAACAACTTCGCCTGGGGCGCGATCCGCGACCTGCAGTACGGCTTGTTTGAGGGCCGCGAATTCGGCACCGCCTTTTACAAGGGCGATCAAGGGCCCGGCGGCGAACGCTATAACCCTGACTTCGCGGCGCTGGCGCGCGCCTGCGGCGCCGACGGCGTGACGGTCAAGCGCAGCGAAGACCTGCGCGCTGCCCTGTTCCAGGCGATCAAGAACAAGCGCCCTTGCGTCATTGACGTCCACGTCGATGCCGAGGTCCGCCCGCCGTCCACCGGTACATGGCAACTGCCGCCGATCCCGTTCAAGGAGCCGGTATTTGGCAAACCTTATCGCCCCTGATTTCTCTCGGTATTTCAACTCACAAAAAGGAGACGACATGTTTACGCAACCTCGACTGAAACACATTACGCGACGGCTCGTTCTGGCGCTGACCGCTGGTTTGGTCATCGGCGGCGCCGCCCTGGCGCAGGAGACCGGGCCGGTGCGCATCGGCCTGATCTATTCGAAGCAGGGGCCCGGCGCCTCGATCGGCGAATTCCTGCAGCGCGGCAGCGAACTGGCGGTGGAGCAGGCCGACAAGAAGGTGCTCGGACGTCCGATCGAGCTGGTCTGGCTTGACGAGCCCAATCCGCAGGTCTCTCAGCAGAACATGCAAAAGCTGATCGATGAGAACAAGGTCGTCGCCGTCGTCGGCGGCAACTACAGTTCATCGGCGCTGGCCATGATGAGCGTGGCCAATCGTTCCAAGGTGCCCTTGATTCTGACCGGCGCTGCCGCCAGCGAGATCACCGGCAAGAACTGCAGCCGCTACACCTTCCGCACCCAGGCCACTGTGCCAGTGCAGATGCGCGGTCTCATGCCCTACGTGGCACAGCTTGGCAAGAAGGTCTATTTCCTGACCCCGTCCTATGCGTTCGGTCAGGATATTCTGCGCTCCTCGCGCGCCCTGCTGAAAGAAGTTGGCGCCACCGAAGTGGGTGTTGACGAGGTGCCGCTGAACACAGCCGATTACAGCTCCTACATTCTCAAGATTCGTCAGGCCAAGCCTGATGTCGTGGTCGGTGGCCTGGTCGGTGGCGACTTCTCGAACTTTCTCAAGCAATGGAATGAACTCGGGATGAAGGGCAAGATTCCCTACGTTGCAGTCGCCGTGACCGACACCGACTTCTGGGACGTTGGCCCAGAGGCATCGACCGGCATCTTCATCAAGCCCTGGTATTACAACAATCCGAAGAACACTGCGCAGGAGAAGAAGTTCACGGCTGACTTCATGAAGAAACATGGTCGCCCGCCATCAGACAAGTCGTGGTCCGGCTGGATCGGCATGCGTTCGCTGCTCGAGTCGATCAGCGCGGCCAAGTCGACCGATTCGAAAGCCATTGTCACGGCGCTCGAAAAGTGGAAGAACACCGAAGGCGAGTTCCCTTACTACCTGCGTGACTGGGATCATCAACTGGTACGTCCGGCCGTGATCGTTCAAATCAAGAAGCAGATCACCGACAAGTATGACTACTTCGATGTGCTCAAGCTGACCTCTGATTCCGAAGCCGAAACTGCCAAGGCCTTTGGCAACAAGGAAGAAATCGGCTGCACCTTGCCGCCGCTCTAAGCAGCCAACACTGACGCGCAGACCCACGCCACGACCATGCTCGGTACCCTCATCTCACAAACTGCTAACGGCCTCGTGCTTGGCTTTGTCTACGTGCTGATCGCCGTGGGCCTGTCCATCACCTTCGGGCTGCTGGGCATTGTCAACTTTGCGCACGGAGCGTTCTTCGCGCTCGGCGCGTACGCTGCCTATCAGTTGGTGCAGATGTTCGGCTGGCCGGCGGTGATCTTTGCACCGCTGCTGGTCGGGGCTGTGGGCATGGTGGTGGAAGTTCTGCTGATCCGGCGACTCTATGGCAAGGAGCCGCTGCTGAGCCTGATCGTGACCTTCGCGCTCTCGCTGCTGATTGAGGCCCTGATCCGATTCTTTTGGGGCGCTGACGGCAAGCCGTTCAATGCGCCGCCGTTATTTTCTGGTGTGGTCGAAATCGGCCCGCTCTTGATCACCAACTACCGGGTCGCAGTGTTAGTGGCAACTTCAGTCTCGCTGCTGGCACTCTGGGGCTTCCTGTCCTATACGCCTTACGGGCGCATCCTGCGTGCCGGTAGTCGCGACCCGGAGATGGTGGAGATGCTCGGCATCAATTTGCAACGCGTGCAGACGGCTGTTTTTGGTCTGGGCTGCGCCTTGGCCGCGCTGGCGGGCATGCTGGCCGCACCGCTGTGGGCGGTGTCGCCATCGATGGCGGCCAACGCCATCATGCCGGCATTTGTCGTGGTGGCGATCGGCGGCCTGGGTTCATTTGGCGGCGCGGTGGTGGCCGGTCTGGCGGTCGGTGTTGTGATGTCCCTAACGATCCAGTTCAAACCGGACGCAGCCGCGGCGTCGATGTACGCCTTCATGTTTCTGGTTATGTTGCTGCGCCCGCGCGGTCTGTTTGGCGAACGCTGGGAGCGCTTCGAATGAGGTCCACACGTCCATGGGAACACCCCATTCTTGTGATTGGTGCGATGCTGATTGGCATCTCGGCTGTCGCCTACGCGATGGGTATGCCCATGAACCGCATCACCCAGATTGCCATCTACACACTGTACGGCGGTGGCGTGAATTTTCTGATCGGCTACCTCGGCCTGGTGCCCTTTGGTGCCTCCTTCTTCTTCGGCTGCGCGAGTTACGCAGTAGCAATCGGCGCTGGCTACTATTCGAGCGGCAACGAAATCCAGCTTGTTATGCTTGCGCTGGTGTTCTCGGCGTTGCTGGCGCTGGTCGTTGGCGCGGTTATCCTGCGCAGACGCGGCCTCTATTTCTCGCTTCTGACACTGGCCTGCTCGCAGATCGCGTTCGAGATCGCCTTCAAGTGGACCGACGTGACCGGCGGCGAAAACGGGCTGCAGAATGTCCCGCGACCACTGTTCAGCTCAGCGCTCGCGTTTCACGTCTTCACCGTGGTCGTCGTGCTGGCCATACTGTGGGGATTGTGGCGGTTGGCGCATGCGCCGTTCGGCCGCGTCATGCAGGCCCTGCGCGACAACGAGCAGCGTGTCACGAGCCTGGGGTACAACACGTACCTGGTCAAGCTGATTGCGCTGGTGGTTGCCGGCGCCGTCATCGGCGTCGCCGGCGGCCTGATGTCGCTGCTGCTGCAGGGTGCTTATGCCAATAACCTGAGCTGGCAACATGCCGGCGACGCGGTGCTGATGACGGCACTCGGTGGCGTGCACCATTTCCTGGGGCCGCTGTGGGGCGCCATCACCTTCATCGTGCTGGAAGACCGCCTGAGCGCCTTCACCGAGAACTGGTGGTTGTTCTTTGCGCCCATCATCATTCTGTTTGCGCTGTTGTCACCTGAAGGCATGCAGGGCATTGTGCAGCGCCTGCTGCGGCGTGACCGCTGGACGCTCACGCGCGCCGGCATCCCCGTGCGGCCGCAGCAAATCGTGCCCTATCAGTCTTCGTCCACCGCGAACGCCGACAGCAGTCCAATTCTGTCGATCAAGGGATTGAGCAAGCGCTTTGGCTCGATCGTGACGCAACACAACATCTCGCTCGATGTGCAGCGCAATCAACTGCACAGTTTCATCGGCCCGAACGGCGCCGGCAAGACCACGTTCTTCAATCTGCTGACCGGCCTACTCGAGGCCGATGAAGGGCAGATCGTGTTCGACGGTCAGGACATCGGCAAGTTGCCGGCTTATCGGCGTGCCCGACTTGGGGTTGCGCGTTCGTTCCAGATCCTGAGTGTGTTTCCCAATCTCACGGCGTTCGAAAATGTGCGTATTGCGGTGCAGGGTGCAAGCGGCCAGTGGGGTGGCTTTTGGCGCGATGCCCACGACAACGCGGCCGACAATGCACGCGTCTGGTCGTTGCTCGATGCCGTCGGCCTAGCCGATCGTGCTGGTGAACTGTGCATCTCGCTCGCGCATGGCGAGAAGCGTTTGCTGGAGATTGCGGTCTCGCTCGGAACCGATGCCAAGCTGCTGCTGCTCGACGAGCCGCTGGCTGGTCTGGCCGAGACCGACCGCCAGGTCGTGAGCGCGCTGATCCAGCGTCTTGCAAAGTCGCACGCGGTGCTGCTGATCGAACACGATATCGACCGCGTGTTGGCCTTGTCCGATCGCATCACCGTGCTGCACCAGGGTCGGCTGATCGCGGACGGCAAGCCAAACGATGTAGCGCGTGATCCGCAGGTTATCAGTGCCTATCTTGGCAAGGGCACCGAATCAGGGCATGGGCTTCCCGCCGGCGTCATCCCGTTCAACAGTGCGTTTCGAGCGGAAGCGGCTTCGGTACCCAAAGTACCCCTGCTCCAGCTTGAAACGGTGTCAGCCGGCTATGGTGGCGGTACCGTGTTGCAAGGTATCGACCTGATGGTCAATGCCGGTGAAGTCGTTGCACTGCTCGGGCGCAACGGCGTCGGCAAGACGACCGCGCTGCGCACGATGATGGGCGCGCTGCACGCCAGTTCGGGCCGTATCCTGTTTGATGGGGTTGACGTCAGTGCGCTGAGTCCGGATCGAATTAACCGCCTGGGCGTGTCGATCGTGCCAGAGGGCCGGCGCCTCTTTCCCAATCTGACCTTGCTGGAAAACCTCCGGCTCGCAACGCGCCCCGGTGGCGCCGCGCTTGATGAAATCTTCGAGTTGTTCCCGAAATTGAGTCGGTTGACGCACTCGCGTGCCGAAAACCTGTCGGGCGGTGAGCGCCAGATGGTGGCAATCGCGCGCGCCCTGATGGCGCCTAGCCGTTTGATCCTGCTCGATGAACCCTTTGAGGGCCTGGCGCCAGCGGTGGTGCAGGAGGTGCGCGAAGCGGTCGCCAAGCTCACCACGCGCGCCAGTCTGGTGATCGTCGAACACCACGCCGAGGCGGTGCTGGCAATGGCGGACCGTGCCTATGTGTTGGTCAACGGCAAAGTGGCGTTCTGCGGCAGCGCCGCATCACTCGCGGGTGACCACGCATTGCAGGAACGTCTGCTCGGGATCGTCAATGTCGAGGCGGCTGGCCGGCCAGTGCTGGAGCGGGTGTCGTGAAAATCCACGCGCTCGGCATCAATACCTACGGCTTTATCTGGACGACGCCGGCGGCTGACTGCGTGCGCAGCCTGCACGCCCTGGGCTATGACGAGTTTGAACTGGTGGTCAATCCGCCGCATCTGTCGCTTGACGACAGCAGCCCCGCACAACGGGAAGATCTGGCTGCCGCCTTGCGTGCAGAGGGCATTTGCTTGCGCTCGCTGAATCTGCCTAGTCTGGACGCCAATCTGGCCAGTCCGATGGCGCGTACCCGGGCCTACTCGGTGCAACTGTTCCACGACGCAATCGATCTGGCGGCTGATCTCGGCATGGCGCATGTGATCACGGTGCCGGGCCGGATGAATCCGCTGCTTGCACCCGCGCCGCAGCAACGCCAGATGTGGATGGCGGAAAGCCTGCGGGCGCTGTTGCCGCACGCGCAGGCGCGCGGCGTAGGCCTGGCGCTGGAGAATGTGCCGTTTGCCTCGTTTCCGGATGCACTGTCGCTTGGTGACTTTGTGCGCAGCATGGAGAGCCCGGCTTTGAGCGTTTGCTACGACGTTGCCAATGCGCACTTCATTGGCGAATCACCGGTCGACGGTCTGCGCCAGCTTGGCAAACTGGTCAGCATCGTGCACCTGTCGGATACGACTCGCATTGCATGGCGGCATGACGAGGTCGGGCGCGGCGATGTCCCATTCGGGGATGTCGCGCTGGCGCTGGCGGAAACCGAATTTGAAGGAAGCTGCATGCTCGAAATCATCGATCCGAATCCGACCCAGGCCATTGTGCGCAGCCATCGCACACTGGCGGCGCTGGGATTTCCGGCCAGCCGCTCAGGTGCGGCATGAAAAATATTCTGGTGACGGGTGCAGCGGGCCTGCTGGGACGCTTTGTCGTTGATGAGTTGCTGCAGCACGGCTATGCCGTGCGCGGTTTTGACCGACGCGCCGGCAGTGATGCCATCGAGTGGTGCGTTGGCGACGTGACTAATCCGGTGGCCGTCGACCAGGCCATGCAGGGCATGGACGGTCTGCTGCACATCGCCGCCGTGCCCAATATCTGGTCGGGCGACGCGCAGACCATTATGCGCGTCAACACCCTGGGCACTTACACCGTGTTCGACGCCGCCGAAGCGGCTGGCATCGGTCATGCCGTGTTTTGCTCCAGCGACTCGGTGGCTGGCTACACTGTGCGCGAGGGCCGGATGCTGGCACCGCGCTATGCACCGCTGGACCTGGCGCATCCGCTGCTGGCAACGGATCCCTATGCCGTGAGCAAGGTTTTGGGCGAGAGCCTGGTGCAAGCCTTCGCTTTGCGCGGCATGTCGGTGGTGGCTTTGCGCACCGTTTTCGTGGCCTACCCCGAGATGGCTGGCGAGATCATGGCGCGCGCCAAAGACCCGGCCGCTTACCGAGGGCCGGCCGTGGGCGGACCGTCCTCGGCTGGCGGGGGCCCGCTGCACCACCACATTGATGCGCGTGATCTGGCGCGCGCCTTCCGTTTGGCGCTGGAGCTAAAAATGGCGGCAGGTGACTTCGAGCGTTTTTATCTGTCGGCGCAGGTCACTTTGTCGCCCGAACCAACGCTTGAGCGGCTGCGCCGTTTGCATGGCGCGGCTGTGCAGGTGCGAGATCCGCATCTGTATGAGCGCCAACCCTTCGCGCCGCTTTATGACCTGACCCATGCTGCTGAGCGTCTTGGCTTTCTCGCCAAGTATGACCAGCGCCACCTGCTTGCCGGCTTGCCCGGTTTTTAACAAGGAAAATCATGACTCAATCGAATTCTGGCGCTGGCCAAAAACCGGCGGTGACACGCAACCTGGCCGAGCTTGTGTGGATGCAGTACCCGGGCCACTTCAACCACGCACTGTCCAAGGCGATTGTTTCGCCCGAGGTCGTCGGCAGCCGCTTCTTTGACCATCGGATTTCGCGCTACGAACCCGGCGCGCACGTTGAAAGCCACGTGCACAAAGTTCAGGAACAGATTTACCACGTGCTGGGTGGTGAAGGCGTGCTGATCGTCGATGGTGAGCGCCGTCTGGTGCGTGCCAACGATGTCACCTTCATCCCGCCGGGCGTGGTCCACGAGTTCCACTGCACTGGAACCGAGCCCCTGCTGTTTCTGGTGATCACCTGCCCACCGACCGACGAAGAACCGGTGCCACGCTGATGAAGACGATTCTGGTAACCGGCGCCAGCGGCTGGCTTGGCGCCGAGATCGTCCGCACTTTGCTGGCCCGCGGTGACCAGGTCGTTGCAATTGATCTGGTAATCGGCGAAGGTCTGGCGCGTCTGGCGCGTGAGGATGGTCGCGTGCAGGCGCTGGCTGCCGATCTCGGTGAATGGCATCAGGTGGTGGCGGTTTTTCGTGCGCACCGGATTGACGCCGTGATCCACGCGGCGGCCATCGTTGGCGTGATTCAGGCTGCCGACATTCCGATCAAGGCGCTGCGCGTCAATGTCGAGGGTTCCATCAATCTATTTGAGGCCATGCGTCTGACCGGCGTCAAGCGCATCGTGCACATCAGCACTGAAGAGACCTATGGTGACTTTCAGTCGGCGCTGATCGACGAGGAGCATCCGCAAAAGCCTGTCAGCGTCTATGGCGTCACCAAGCTTGCCGTCGAACACTACGGTCGGGTCTACTCGCGCGACCACCGGCTGGAATGCGTCAATGCACGCACCTGCTGGGTTTACGGGCCCCACCTGCCGCGCCTGCGCGTGCCGCGAACCTTTGTTGAGGCGGCGCTGCGCGGCGAGCCTTATCACCTGGCCGAAGGCGGCGATCTGGCCGTCGATCAGGTCTATATCAGCGACACCGTGGCCGGCGTGCTGCTTGCGCTGGACAAGCCCGACCACCGCTTCGACAGCTACAACATCGCCACCGGCCAGGCGCCAACCATTGCCGACGTGGCGCAGGCGGTCAACCGCGCCATTCCCGGCGCGCGCATCACGGTGGGCAGTACCGGTGCCTACGCGCATGGGGGTGTCGTGCGCAGCGCAATCAAGGGCGCGCTCGACATTCGCCGCGCGACCGCCGAGCTGGGTTACCGTCCCCAGTACACGCTGCAGGCCGGCATCCAAGCCACCATCGATGCAACCCGCGCAGCATGGGGCACACCGACTGCATAGCCTTCACGCGGTAGCCGCGAGCGCGGCTTCGTCCCATGCTTCAACAACCCGGAAATAAAATGACGTCTCTCTCCACCACAGCACCCATCGCCATCGCCATCGTCTTCGGCGGCTCGCGCGGCATCGGCAAGTCCTGTGTCCAAGCTCTTCTTGCTGACGGTTACCAGGTTGGCTATACCTACGTCTCGGCGGCGCCAACTGGGCTCGCAGGCCGCGGCTACCAGGTTGACATTCGCGACGCTGCGGCCGTTGCTCGTGTTTTTGATGATGTGGAGCGCGATTTTGGGGCACGCGCGCAGGTCGTGGTCGCCAATGCCGGCATCAACGTGCCGGGCGCACCGATGGCGCAATTCAATCCCGAGAATTTGCGCCAGCTGGTGGAGGTCAACATCGTCGGCGCGTTCAACATCCTGGCCGAGGCTGCACGCCGGGTGCAGGATGGTGGCGCCATCGTGGCGCTGAGCTCGTCGCTGGTACGCTTCCCGGTAGCGGGCACCGGTCCCTACACCGCGAGCAAGGCGGCGGTCGAGAGCATGGTGCGTTCCATGTCGAAGGAATTGGCCGGGCGTGGCGTGCGCGTCAACGCGGTGGCGCCGGGTCCGGTGGACACCGATCTGTTCAATGCCGGTAAGACCGAAGAGGTCAAGCAGCGCATGGCGGCCTTCAGCCCCTTTAACCGCATCGGCCAACCAGCGGAAATCGCCGAGGTCGTGCGCTTTCTGGTGTCGGCGAAGGCATCCTGGGTGCACGGGCAGATTGTGCAACCCAACGGCGGCCAGATCTAAGCGACTCGATCAGTAAAGCAGTTCGACACCTTTCCAGGTGCCCGACTGCACGAGCTGACGCACGATGTCCTTGATCTCGGTGCGCACGGCCGTCGCCGCCGGCGAAAGTCGCTCGGGCGAAACGGTGTATAGGTAATTCTGGCGCTTCATGTCGGCATCGGAAAACGCCAGCGTGCGCCAGCCATTGCGGGTTTCACCTTCGAGCAGCACAGCAGACATTGGCTTGATGGTGACACCCATGCCATCGCGCACGCACGCCAGCAAAAGAGACAGGGAGTCAATCTCGGCGATCACGCGTGTGGTCAGGTTGCGCTGCTCGAATTCAAGGTTGATTCGCCGGCGCAGTCCGTGCGTGCTGGTGGGCAGGATCAGTGGTAGCTCCGCGGTATCGGCCATGCTGAGCTTGGCGCGACGAGTAGGCACGAGCTTGCTCTGCGTCGGCAGGATCACAAACAATTCTTCAGCGACCAGCGGCTCAGTCGGCAGATCGGGTATTGCGTTGGGACTGAACAAGATCGACAGGTCGAGCTGGCCGAGCTGCATCATCTGCGTCAGATGGCCGCTCATGCCCTCGATCACATTGACAACGATGCCCGGGTACTTCTCGCGGATTCTGCGAACCAGCGGCACACCGAGGACGCAGACCGTGGTGGCGGCCAGTCCGACCGATACCATGCCCTGCACAGCGCCTTGTACGCTATCGGTCTCCTTGCGCGCAATCGACAGGGCCTGGTCGAGTTCGCGCAGCATGAAGCGCGCATGCTGCAGCAGGGCCAGACCATTCTCAGTCGGTGTCACGCCCTTGGAAGTTCGCACCAGCAAGGGCTTGCCGACTTCGGCTTCGAGGCGTGCCAGTTGCTGGCTCAGGGCCGGCTGGGCGATGTAAAGCTGGCGCGAGGCCTTTGACAGACTACCGCTTTCAACGATCTGGACGAAGTATTTGAGTTGTCTGAGGTCCAATGTGCCTGCTCCTTAATGGTGCGCTGGAGTGGCATATAGGAAATTCTTATGCCGTCTCTCGGAAAGCAGTATTTTCTCTTTTCCTGCGGTGCTTCTATTATTGGGACTTTCCAGTACCAAGAATATAGCAATGCATGATGCGAGACCCAGCGCTAAAGACGGCAATCAAGACGAGGGTGTTGCGCGATAGCCCGCGCCAGCTCGGATGAAGCACGCCAACAGGGTTGATGTGCTGGTTATCGGCGGCGGCAACGCCGCCTTGTGCGCGGCCCTGATGGCGCGCGAGGCCGGCGCCTCCGTGCTGCTGCTCGAAGCCGCGCCACGCGCCTGGCGTGGCGGCAATTCGCAGCACACGCGCAACCTGCGCTGCATGCACGACGCGCCGCAGGATGTGCTGATTGACGCCTACCCCGAGGAAGAATACTGGCAGGACCTGCTCAAAGTCACTGGCGGCATCACCAATGAGGAACTGGCACGCCTGACGATACGCGCCTCGTCCACCTGCCGCGACTGGATGCGCAGCCATGGCGTGCACTTCCAGCCGCCGCTCTCGGGCGCGCTGCACGTGGCACGCACCAACGCCTTTTTCATGGGTGGCGGCAAGGCCCTGGTCAACGCCTACTTCCGCAGCGCCGAGAAGCTCGGTGTGCAAGTGCGCTATGAAACCCCGGTGGTCTCGGTCGAGATGGATGGCGAGCGATTTATTGCCGTTCACACGGCGGCCGGCGAGCGCATCACGGCGAAAAGCTGCGTGCTGGCCGCCGGTGGCTTCGAATCCAACCTCGATTGGCTGCGCCAGGCCTGGGGCCAGAACGAACGCGGTGAATGGCCGGCGGACAACTTTTTGATCCGCGGCACGCGCTTCAACCTGGGCGTGCTGCTCAAGCACATGATCGCTGCTGGCGCCGACACCATTGGTGACCCGACGCAGGCGCACATGGTGGCGATCGACGCGCGCGCGCCGCTCTATGACGGCGGCATCTGCACCCGCATCGATTGCGTCTCGCTCGGCGTCGTCGTCAACCGCGAGGGCGTGCGCTTCTACGACGAGGGCGAGGACTTCTGGCCCAAGCGCTACGCGATCTGGGGCCGTCTGGTGGCGCAGCAGCCGGGTCAGGTCGGCTACTCCATCATTGACCAGAAGGCCATCGGACGCTTCATGCCGCCGGTCTTTGCGGGCACCAAGGCCGACACCCTTGATGAACTCGCGCGCAAACTCGGCCTGCCCGAAGCAGCATTTGTCAAAACCGTGCAGGACTACAACGCCGCCTGTCAGAGCGGCACGTTCGACCACACGGCGCTCGACGACTGCGCCACCGCCGGCCTCTTGCCCGCCAAGACGCACTGGGCGCGTCCCATTGACCACGCGCCCTTCTATGGTTACGCGCTCAAGCCCGGCATCACCTTCACCTACCTCGGGCTCAAGGTCAATGCCCAGGCGGCCGTGCACTTTGCTGGCCGGCCCAGTCCGAACCTCTTTGTCGCCGGCGAGATGATGGCTGGCAATGTGCTGGGCAAGGGCTACACCGCCGGTGTCGGCATGTCCATCGGCACCGCTTTCGGGCGCATCGCCGGCACACAGGCGGCGATTGCTGCGCGGAGGATCGACCATGCAAGCGCTTGAAGCCCTGGGCCGCGAGGCCGCTGCGCTGGCCAATGGTGGCCGTCCCGTGATGGCGATCCTGAGCGCCAACGAGGCCGAGGTCGGCCGCCAGATGCAGATCTGCAACGCCTGCCGCTACTGCGAGGGTTTTTGCGCCGTGTTCCCGGCCATGACGCGCCGGCTCGAATTCGGCAAGGCCGATGTGCATTACCTGGCCAATCTGTGCCACAACTGCGGCGCCTGCCTGCACGCCTGCCAGTACGCGCCGCCGCACGAGTTCGCCGTCAACGTGCCGCAGGCCATGGCCAAACTGCGCCTGGACACCTATACCGATTACGCTTGGCCGTCCGCCCTGGGCCGCCTGTACCAGCGCAACGGCCTGACGCTGAGTCTGGCCAGCGCTTTCGCGCTGGTGCTGTTTCTGTTGCTGGCGCTGCTGGCGCGTGGCACGCTTTTCCCGGGGCCACTGCAGGGCAATTTCTACGCGGTCTTTGGACACAACCTGCTCGGTCTGATGTTTGGCGCCGTGTTCGGCATGGCCGTGCTGGCGCTGGCTATCGGCCTTGCAAGATTCTGGCGCGGCGTGTCGCCGGCCACAGCAGCGCAGGACGCGCCAACGCCGGGTCTGTACCGCGCGGCCAGCACCGAGGCTGTCAGCGACGTGCTGAGCCTCAAGTACCTCGGTGGCGGCCATGGCCAGGGCTGCAACAACGCTGACGATGCGTTCACACTGTGGCGGCGGCGTTTTCACCATTTCACCTTCTACGGCTTTGGCCTGTGCTTCGCAGCGACCGGTTTGGCCACGCTTTACCACTACCTGCTGGACCGCCACGCGCCCTATGCCCTGGACAGCCTGCCGGTGTTGCTGGGCACTGCCGGCGGCATCGGTCTACTGATCGGGCCCGTTGGCCTGCTTTGGCTCAACCTGCAGCGCGACCCGGCGCATGGCGATGTGGCGCAGCGTCCGATGGACCGGGGCTTTATCGCACTGCTGCTGCTGGTGAGTCTGAGCGGCCTGGCGCTGCTGCTCTGGCGCGACAGCGGCGCCATGGCGCTGCTGCTGGCGCTGCACCTGGGTGTGGTGATGGCGCTGTTTCTCACCATGCCCTACGGCAAGTTCGCGCACGGCATTTTCAGGGCGGCGGCGCTGCTGAAGAACGGGATTGAGAAAAGACAGCCCAATACCTTGGCCCTTCCGGGCGATTGAGGGCCATGCGTTAACCGTGGCATGCCATCACCTTCTGTTTTAATCAATAGATCGCACCTATGCTCGCAAAACCTGATAACTTGAATCTGACCGGTCATAACACCTATGACGTCATTGTGGTTGGCGGGGGCGCCGCCGGATTAACGGCTGCCTGCGTCGCAGCGGCGGAACATCAGTCAGTTCTGCTGCTTGAACAGGCGTCGACCATCGGTGGAACCACCGCCATCTCTGGTGGCATGGTATGGATTCCGGCAAACGACAAAATGGCTGCTGCCGGCATCGATGACACGCTAATCGCCGCCCGAGACTATTTGCGCTCTACGGTCCCACCGGCAGAAGATGACCGGTTGGAGGTCTTCCTCGCGCAGGGTCCCGAAGCCGTGCGCTATCTGGAGGAAAAAACATCGCTGCGCTTGCGGCCGGTCAAGAAGTACCCGGACTACTATCCCGATCTGCCCGGCGCCACGCTGGGAGGCCGCGTTCTGGAGCCAGAGCCGTTCGACGGCCGTCAGCTCGGCAAGTCTTTTTCCCTGCTCCGCGACCCCTTACCGGAGTTCACGCTTTTTGGCGGCATGATGATCAGCCGCGAAGACATCCCGCATCTGCGGCGTGCGGGCCGATCCCTGCGCTCTGCTGTGCACGTTGGCCGCTTGCTGCTGCGCTATGGCTTGCAGCGTCTGGGCAATCGCCGTGGTACCACCTTGTACCTTGGCAATGCACTCGCGGCAAGATTGCTGAAATCGGCGCTTGACCTCGGTGTGGAAATCCGCACCGAGACCTCCGTCCTCAATTTGCTTGTGGAAGATGGCCGAGTCTGCGGCGTCGCAGTCTCTTCCCCCGGCGGCAACGGCGAGTTGCGTGCGGACAAGGCGGTGATTCTCGCCACGGGCGGGATCTCGCATGACCGCAGCTTGCGTGCACGCTACGTTCCGGCCTTGGCTGGGAGCCTGTCGGCTACCGTGGACTGCTCCACAGCGCGCAGCGGTGCTTCGTTGGCGAATGGCGTTGGTGGGCGGCTCAGCGCCGAAACGCAAAATGGCGCATTCTGGGTTCCGAGCTCGACCTTCACCCGATCAGACGGCTCGAAAGGCGTCTTCCCGCACACGGTGACTGATCGCAGCAAACCGGGGCTGATTGCAGTCGATGCCGGCGGACGGCGTTTTGCCAACGAGGCGGTTTCATATCACGAATTCGTCAAGTCTCAGTTGGAGGCTGGCAGTGCAGCGGTCCCAGCTTTTCTAATCTGTGACAAGCGCTTTATCTGGAAGTACGGCCTCGGTCGCGTCAAGCCTTTTTCAATTTCGGTTGCCTTTGATGTTGCAAGTGGCTACCTGAAAAAATCATTAACGATTGCGGGGCTCGCTGATGCCCTGGGTGTGCCAAGTGCGAGTCTGCTGGAAACCGTCCGCGTATTCAACACGAACGCCCGGGAAGGGGCCGATCCTGCTTTTGGTCGTGGTGGCGATGCCTACCAGCGTCACCTTGGCGATGCCGAGAATCTGCCCAATCCATGCGTGGCACCAATTGAGAGCGGTCCCTTCTACGCGATCTCTGTCTACCCTTCGGATCTGGGGATGGCAGCGGGCGTGGTCACGGACGCCAAAGCACGGGTGTTGTCGCAGGATGGCTCCGTTATCGCCGGCCTTTATGCCTGCGGCAACGATATGGCATCGGTCATGAACGGTTCTTATCCCGGTCCTGGCATCACACTCGGGCCAGCGATAACGTTTGGTTTCGTCGCCGCACGACACGCATCTTCTCTATAAAAGGTGGCGTGTGGGTGCCAGCGCCTCCACCATGCGCTAACTTCGGTACGTTTGATCACGCCTATGCCACCTGCAAAGTCAACGGAAGCACAGTAGTTAGCGCAAGTGGGTTTGTCACTGGGGGAACCGCACCAACAAACTCCTCCTACATCTTCCTGGCGCTCACCACTCTTACCTGGAGTGGCGGAGGTAGCGATTCACTCTGGACGAACAAGGCCAACTGGACTCGTGGCGTAGTGCCCGGCATCTTCAACGCTGCTGCGCTTGGTGCCGGAACGGTAACCATTCCCAAGAACGTCATGTGGGCAACTGCGCATTCGTCCACCTCATTGATATCCCACGCCATAACATCTCCTTTGAATTTGCTTGTCGCAGTTGATATGCAACTCAGACTAGCCAAAACTGAAGCCGCTCAATGTCGTCAGGAAGACAAATCTTGCCGATCTCCAAGAAAAGGGTCGATGCCAGAGGCGTGAATGCGACGGCCGAGAGTCCTTTGTCCGCTTTGGCTTGCCGGACCACCCCTGTGAACGGCCGCTCCTCACATTGGTCAATGACTTCTAGGGGCACTTTGTTCGCGCTCACGGTCGGCCGGTTTGGGGCAATTCAATGGTTGGCGATTTCGATGTCGGCTTTACTGCATCGACTTTTAACCAGCGAATAGTCACAGTCGACCATGAACCGACGGCCGAGTTTGATTTTGTTGAACTAAACCGCTACGCGGTGGTTGGTCCTCACAGGCCACCATCGCGTTCTTGTTTGCTGTGGTGCTTGCGCACACGGGCATAGAGGTGAAGCCTTGGAGGTGGGGAATTTCCCCCACCTCCAA
>Ga0214254_1000139_pt1 | contig 26428 bp, 50 predicted proteins | sample TroBogypolimnion_27_FD_153092 | JGI IMG/M metagenome (GOLD analysis project Ga0214254, IMG submission 153092) | Freshwater microbial communities from Trout Bog Lake, WI - 27JUL2009 hypolimnion | ecosystem: Environmental > Aquatic > Freshwater > Lake > Hypolimnion/Profundal zone ... | reverse complement strand
TTGGATTAACGCTGAAAAATGGCAAGGTGAACTTAGTGAACTAAGTACTACAGCCCATAACCTGATAACTTCTCCAAATTCTTCAATGTACGATAAGCGTCTTGGAAAAGCGTTTATGGAACTAAAAGATAATTGGATGGATTTGATTGAGGGTAAAAAAGGAAGTGAAGCATTTAAAAATTTGAATACTGCTTTTTCTCGCTTACAGGCACCACAAAAAGCAGCATCCTATGTTAAAAGCGTTACTGAAGGTGGGGAATTTACTCCACAATCTCTACTGCAAGCTATTAAATCCGGAATGTCTACTAAGCGTTTTGCTGGTGGCGAAGATGAACTACAACAGTTAGCTACTGAAGGGCATAAAAATATTAGTGCAGCCCGTGCTAAATTAAAAGCTGACAAACTTGCTAACGAAAAAGCGTTAGCTGATGCAAAAGCAAAAGAAGTTGCAGATTTACAAGCTAAGCATACATTAGCTGAACGCAACTTAGCTGCGCAACAACGCCAAAATACAGGCGCAGCAGAACAACAAAAAAGTTCATTTAAAGAAACAATTGATAAAGCTAAAGATGAAGATAATTCTCAATCTGGTGCAGCTAAACGTATTGGTTATGGTATTACTGGTTTGGGTGGTACAGGTTATTTAGCACACATGTTAGGTGTTTCGCCATTAGCAACAATTGGTGCCGGGGGTGCATTATTAACAGGTTCAAATTTAGCTTATTCTGATTTAGGTCAAAAGTTAATTAAACAAGCTGCATTAGCAAATCGACCAGAAGCTATTAAACAAATTGGTGCTGCGTTTAAAAAACATGCCCCTCTTGGTGCGTTAGCTGGTGTTGAAAGTTATCAGCAAGCACGTCAAAGGGGCGCGCTTCCCGAACCCGACCAAGAATCCGAACCAGTATACAACGGACAAAACGTCACGGTTCAGGGAACGCAATAATTACTTTCTATAACGCTTACTAACCCAGCCCTCAGCGGCTAGTGGAAAGTCAGACGCCCATTTAGGTGGTGTAGTCATAATCTTGATTACATCATCTAAAGCCTTATCACTACCATCCTCATCCACTAGGAGTAACACTTCGTCATGGATCAAGTTAATCACCTCATATCCCGCCTTAACGATATTGAGCGTGGCATCTGCCAGGAAATCGCGAGCCGTGCCCTGCACTGCGGATTGAAAAATGCTACTCCCGATCAGCTGGTTTCGTGTCCATTGGCGAGTGTATGTGTTCTGACTATGCACCGTAACACCATACTTAGTGGCACCCCAAGGAGTAGTGACCAGCTCGAGCTGTGGCCTCTGCCAGCAGATCAAACGGCCTGATGGTAACTTCATCCATAAAGCATCTTTTGCAACCTTCATTACAATATGCCGGTAAGCTCGAAATGGGCTTCCGGGATTGCTTACTGCTTCAATCGCGGCATTTTCACACGATGTCCACAAGTCCCGCACTCTCGAATACGAACTGCGGTAACCATCTACTGCGTTCTTAGCTTGCACCTCACTTAGTTTGACCCCCATCCCCTCAGCGTATTTAACCAACCCTTTAGCACCCTGACCAAACATCGCACCAAGGACCGCAGACTTGCTAATCTGGCGTTGTTCCTTCGTGACCTCATCATAGCTGATTCTATACAGGCTTTCTGCAGCAAAGACTTTATATTCATCTAATCCCTTTCTAAATAGTTCGACTTTGTCGTTTTGTCCTGCGAGCCAAACCCCAACTCGGTTTTCAATTGAGCTAAAATCCACGTCAACGAAGGTCTTGCTACTTGGAGCTCGTATGGCGGATCTAACCAAAGAGGAGAGTTGTTGCATCGTGCCCACTCCTTCGCTAAAAACCATTGGTATTGCCAATTCAATCTCTTCATCGCTAATGGTTGGTCGGGCAATATTTTGTAGATTGAGCCCACCACGGCTCGCCCAGCGGCCAGTACTAGCGCCATGATATACCAGTGTATTCCTAATTCTTCCATCTCTTTGAATTTCCATCATCTTAGCGTACTTAGCCACGCTAGTTTGGCTTCCTTCTTGTCTAAGCCGTAAAGCGGCCCGAATCGGCTCATTTATGTTAGTGTTCACTAACATAGCTGAAACGGTCTCGGCGGTCAAATCGGCCATCTTAGCTTGCCCAATTGTTACTAGACACTTGTTGATCCAGTCTAGTAACTTAGCCCTCTCAGACGGCTTAAAACCGGTCAAGGCGACGCATTCGTTGTCCAAGGCATCCTGCGCCCTAACCACAGCCAAAACGGCGTTGTGGAGCTCGTTAGGATCCACTGGGACACCTCGATCGTTAATTTGCTGTGTCAAGGTATATACTTCTTGTTCGGCAGCTGTAAGAGGCCTTAAAACGCTTCCTATGGCCATCTCAGTAAGGACGTCTTGTTTACAATATTCAAATAATTCTAGTAGCAGTTTTGGATCGTTATTAAACAAACCATTTTTTTGGGGTTTGCATAGCTTCTGAATCAGGTACCTACCACGGGTATCTTTTTGCTGGTTTGCGTCCATAAAGATGGCTGCATCGCCAAGAGACTGTGGTACGTTATTGGCCGCTGCTATGGCCATGGTGTCAATGCACTGCTCAATTTCTATGTTTAAACCCAACACGTATTTCATAATATGCCATTCAAACATGACATTCCACCCTTGAAACTTGGTGGTTTTGTCATACATAAATTGCGGTAATTGTGTTGCTGGAGTCCATAATTTTACTGGGCCGCCTTCAATTGAATACGCCATACAAAGAACTTCGGTTGATGAATCCGTTGCATAAACATCAAGCCCTTGATCTACTAAATCAATGTGGCTTCGTGTCTCAAAGTCAAGATTAACTAACATTAAAGTTCTCCTAACTTTTTAAAAATGGGTTTCATAACTTCAAGTCCCCATTCACCTAACGCAACATTTACAGAAGCTAAAACTACTCGCGTATTTGTTTCAGAATAATCGCGATTTGTGCTGTCTATCCTATCTAACGATGGGGCAAAGGGATTCATTCTTTTAAAATTACTTGGATTTAAATCAAATGGTATGCCTGTTACTTCGCATACTCCGCTAGCAATTTTAGATTCTATCCATTCAACGGATATTGTTATAGAACCCCCAAAACGTTTTGTTCGAGATTTTGCAGAATTTATTAAAAACTTAGATCTGTCTTTAGGAACTAAAAATCGTTTTGCATCGTGGTGTTTTTTACATTCTTTGCACCACCATTGAAGGCCGTCTGATGTGCTTTTCCTAATGGAAAAGCAATTTAATGGTTTTAAAATACTACATTTATTGCAAGTTTTCATAATATGCTCCTATGGCGTCCAGACGAATCTGTAAGAGTCTAGTATAACATAAAAAAGGGGAGCCGAAGCTCCCCAACTCACCACCATGTGAAATAGTTTATATCTCGCAAGATCCCGCAGAACAGGCTAACATCTGAGCGCCTTCTACGTTGTCTGTTTCTTCTTTAAGCTGGAGCCAGTTAACGACTGGGATACTGGCTTTGAGCTTGTTGTACTCTTCTTCGGTGCATTCTTCGTAGGGGGCTTGACGATAGGTTCCTCCGTCGTAGGGGAGATAGCTAACTCCGCTGATTTCGTCAAAGTGATCCCAGGTCCAAGCTCCAACACTTGGCCAGTCTCGTTCTGAGACGGAGATAGTGACACTTGGTTTATGTTCACACCAGAATCTTTGGTAAGTAAGCCAGAGTTCAAGGTGACTGATTGGGGTGACGTCTTCTCTAAGGATTCCGTCAGGTGCTCTTTGTGGAAAACTGAAGACGGTAGTTTGGGTTGGCTTGTAAACGCAGGGCTCGTTTGGAACTCCTTGTCCAATAAGGAACTGGGTGAGAGGATCTTTTTTATCTCCTCGCACTCTTCGGATATAGTACTTAGCATGGCGAGGGTGGATGCCGCTCGCCGAATCAGTAAGCTGGGATACTGTTCCACTTGGCTTGACGCATGTGATAGCAGCGCTGACAGGGATTCCGAGAATAGCTGCCCATTCTTTATTTGTATCTCTAGCGCATTCTCTAAGTTCTGTAAGTAGTTCATTTAGCTCTGGTCCTTGGGTTGTGAGAAGGGGATTATCATAGATTCCGGTGAGGGAAACACCCAGTAACCGCTCTTCTTCAGTATTACGTTGCCACACTTTTCGCAAGTAGGGGAATTTTGTGAAGGTAGACTGGATGGTACCCAAGATAGCGGCGAGGCGCACTTTGCGCAGCAAGGTTTCACGGTTGTCGTCATGGCGTACTACACATTCACTAAGATTGCAAAATTGGTATGGTCGCAAAATGATCTCTGAGCACGGATTTGTACCGAACTCAAAATTTGGATCTCGATGCCCGTATTTTTCAACCGCCTTTTTAGCAGCCTCCCGATTAAATATGCCTCGTTCACCGGAATGGGAGTTGTAAAGTGACAGCCATTCTTCCATGAACTTTCCGACAGTAGGTGTTTCGTTATACACCGCACTGTTGTTCGCAAGAGCGCGGTGTGGTGCTGTGTCCCACCATGGTCCAGCTTTTGCATGTCTAATCCTTTCATCGTCCAGGTCGGAAAGTGAAATCATAGCTGATCGGCGAACACCACCAACAACTACCACCTCACCAATTTTACACATCAAGTCGTGGCACTCTAATGAATGCAGTTTACGACCCTTAGCATGTTTAAATGTTGCTACAGTAAACTCAAACAGGTCTACTAATGGTTGCGGCCCAGAAGCTCGTCCGCCAAATGTTTTGAGTCGTGCTCCGGCAGGTCTAACGGCAGATACATCCCACTTTGGGATTTCACCTGCCCATAAATTGGCGAGCAATAGCCGCAATGACTTAGCCCATCCCTCTTTAGAATCATGTACTGCGATAGTGTGATCTGACTCGAATAATCTTTCTGGCACTTCCGGCAACTGATTAATATATTTCGACTCAACTGAGAATCCGACTCCTGTGCCGCAAAGAAGAATAAACATCGCCTCATCAAATGACTTAGGGTCATCAACAGGTAAGTACGAACAGTTGTATACGCATGTGTTATCACGGTCGGCGCTCTTTCCTGCAGTCATCATGGCTCGCATGGACGGCATCAATTCAAGGTTAACAATAGCATCATAAAGTTGATCTCTTAAATTATGATACAACGGGTTTAAATCAGAGTTGCTTGTATTCAACGCGGGTGTACGGCTAAAGATGTAATCTACAAAACGCTGCACTGTCTCGGGCCATGACTCACGACGACCTTTATCGTCTTGGTAACGGGCATAGCGGCTGGCGGCGATATATTCTTGGTATTGATCCATGGCTTCTTTTATAGTTATAAGTTAGGGGGAAAAAAGGGAGTGCCACAGTTTCTATGGACACTCCCCGTACTACAGTACTACAAAGGCCTCTAGGGCAGTATTACTTAGATTGCGAAGTCGGCGGCAGCAGAAGAACCACCACCTAATTTATCTGCATCTTCTAATTTCTGAAGATTGTTTAAACCACATGCAATACCTTTAGAACCAGCGGCATTGTATGGATAAAATGTTACTGAAGCACGGCCATAGCAACCGCTGTAGAACTCGCTTTGGTCAAACAATTCTTCACGATTTACATCTACAACTTGTGGCTTTTGCGCACTGTTAGCGTTAATAAAATAATGACCAGCGTAAGCGTCATCATCACGCTCTTCGTCGCCATCACGTAAACCACCTTTTAAACCTTTTGGTACTGAGCCACCAAAGAAAGCCGCGTTACTAGTTTTGCAATCTTCAAATGCTTTTTTGAGTTTTGCTACACCTTCAGTATCAGACTTAGGAATAAGAATGGACACTGAATACTTTGGTTCGCCGCCGTTCATGCCAGCTTTAGGCTGGAACACATTAGCGTATGAGAAACGAACTTTACCAGTTACGATTTTAACTTTATTGGATTGCATTTTAATTCCTTATTTACTTTAGAACTGGACTTAAATCGGGGCCAATTCGTCTACCCGTACTATCTATTATACACACTTTTACGAATCGTGCAACAATCCGTGAACTTCTAATGCTCTGTGTACTGCTAAAGCGTTAATGAAATCATTTCTATACTCAACTTCATGTAGCGCTTCTGGGTCTTCCGCTATGTAATCAATTACATCATACATTGTACCACGTAATTGTAACACAGCTTCTCTATTTCCACTACCAGGTAAACCATCAAATTGTTTAATGTATGTATCTATTAAATAATCTGGTACTTCAATATCATTGCCAAGACATGCTACTTTCATAGGCACTTTCTTATAGTTGTAATGTTACCATAACAAGACCTACATTGCCAAGGGCGTACCCTAGGAATGAGATCCCCATGCCTACTTGGCCTTTCATTATAAACTGTATTGCTACGATTGTGTAAATTATTCCGATAAATCCAATTAGCCATGAGTTCATGCGAAGTCCTCCTTAGCAGCTTGTTTAACTCGCACTAACTTAGGCTGCCCATCTGGTCGTAATACTAAATCGCCCAGCCACGCTGTTACTTGCGGGTTAATCTTTTCCAAATTGGGAATAGATTTAAGCGTTGGTTGATTCCAAATTTGTTCTACTGGCATTCCTTTTTCAACAAGTACAGCAGCAGCTAATTGGTTATCAGAAATCTTACGATGCGTCTTGGTTGTTGTCAGCTTAAAACCGGATGGAATAACATTCTCTTTTACTGCTTTTTCGAGGGCGTATTCTTCGACGTCGTTTGCCCACGTGCGGAGGTCTTGGGCTTTGGCGAGGACTTCGATGACTTCTTCTTCGCTGAGGAGTGGTGGGTCTTTGAAGTCTTGCTTGGCGAGCTCGGTGTTGAAGTCACTACGCGATCTGCACGTTGCTTTGGCACGACAGAATTGACACCATTCACCTGGGAGGAACTCGCCCGCACCGCTCCACGCTTTCTTGGCTTTGGGTTTGACGAAATAGTCGGCCCAGTCGACGAGTTTACTGATGGTGGTACCATCGGTACTGATACTGTCAAGTCGGGGTTGATGTATCGTGTAACTGACTTCTGTAATTTCCGGCCACTCTTCTTTGAACTTGGCGTAGGCTCCGAGTGCATAGAGGCGTAATTGGGGATTGTCTTGGGCGTAGACTGGGATACCACGTCCGAATTTGAGGTCAATGACCCGAATGGAGTGCTTAGAAAGTATAACCACATCGGCTGTACCAAAGCCGTCAGGAACCCAGTCAGAGAAGTCCACACGCTGTTCAAACAATGGCGTGTCACCCTCACCAATTTGAGAACGAACGTACAATACATAATTATCAACGTTAGCTTCAAAATCTTCGCGTTCGTTATCAGTGTAGTTTTTGTATATTTCGTGGGTTTTAATGATTTCATATTCTCTTTCGTATTCTTCGTGTCCTATTTGGTTAAACTGTAAACGCAAGCGAATTTCGCCTAGCGAGTGGGCAAGTGTACCTTCCGCAGAAAAATCAATCCCCTTGGTACTTCTTTTTTGTTCTGGTAGGGTAGCTTCTAGCCGGGCGCTAGGAGTACAAGACAACCACCGTTTAGATCCGGAGGCTGATAGCATCGCATGTGCAGTCATTTTATTCTTTCAATTCGATTAAGATGTATACATACTAATGCAAAAAAGGGGCCTAGTCAAGCCCCTTTTTCACCGAATTAAAAATATATTTATTTTAGGGCGGCTAATAAATCTGCTATCTCTTTATTAAAATCGACCTTAGTTTCTACTTTTGCGTCTAATTTGATGTCCCGTGTTTCTCGGTAATCTTGTTGGAATTGGCCTCTGAGAGCAATCTCTGCCAAACGGCTGTTAAAGCCTTTGTTGTTGACGTTTGCCAGAATCTCACGCTCCCAATATGCTTGGGCGTTAGTTACAGCGCTGTCTAGTGCATCAGCAAACTCGGGGTAGTTCTTTTTCCAAGTGTCTGCCACACCCTTATTGATACCAATATCTGCAAACATCATTTTTTGGGAAGCACCTTCTCTACCCATAGCAATGATGCGGTCGCACATTTCTGGTTTAAATACGTATTTTGTTGGTTTCTTAGTTGCCACACTTCCACCTTTTTATAGTTGCCATATTACGCCGCTGGTGTAGGTTCTGGTTCAGGAGGTACCTCGTTTGCCGGGGCCTTGAGATTTTCTAATGGTGGATCTAGTTCATTCATTTTGTTTTCACAGTCTTTGCTGATTGTTTAAATGCTTTGTTGGTTGGGGCGCCAGCGGCACCCGGCTTGCGCATCTGGATGTTTGCGTACAAACCGGGTTTAGTTGCCATGGGTTACCTTAGAATATTACTGTTGTACCAGTGATACGTTTGCCGAGTTTAGCAAATTCATGCTGGCTGGTTTCGCTAATAAATTTGTTTATTTCAATAGCTTTTTCCACAATTTCTTCAACTGTTGGAAATTTCGGGGAAACTTCTTCTACTTTTTTAGAGCTTTTATTAAGCAATTCCCACGCAGCCAAGTTGGCTTCATGCTGCTTAACTAAAATGTCTTTAGCTGTGTTGAAAATGGAAAAGCGTAGTTCAAATGGATTCATTTTGTTTCTTTCTATGTGTGTAATGTGAATGCCGTCTTTCCGGCTGTCAGGCTTCTTTACGCCAAACAGAGGCGTCTCACGACGAGCTCCTATATCTACTAATGCAAAAAACAGGGAAAAACCGCCCCTAATCTGGAGTAATAATGGTTCTTTTTTTAGCTACTGGGGGCTCTTTACTGCCGAACAATTCGCGGACAATATCCATGGTCATCTTTTGAGCTTTTAACTGTGCTTTAAGTTCCTCCTCCTCAGTTATCTTTTCTGTTTGCTTTTCAACTGCTTTAGCAATAGCTGTAGCAATATCGTTGCTCATTCCTTTACTGCGCAGGAGTTTCTTTAGATTCATCTTTAGCTTTCTGTGCTTCTTGTAAAACTTTAAACTGTGGCTCGCCTTGTGCTCTAAATATACCTATTAGCGGAGCCGATACTGCGTATGGTGCGTTTCCAAAAATCTGTAGTGCGTGGTTTGTTTGCTCCACTGTTAATTTAAAAATTAAAATTTCGTTATCTAGCGGGTCTTTTTGAATTTCTTCGGTCATTTCTTTTTGCCTTTCTTAGGGTTTGTTCCAAACATAAAATCTCTTGCTGCTAACTTTTCTGGGTCTGTGCAGTACTGGTTTAATTCCATCTTTTCGCAGTACTTTTCCATTAACGCCTCACAGCGCATGTCGTGTAGTGACTTAATGCCAAGTAAGGCGTTCAACACTTCGTCCTCTGTCATTGGCCTTGGTGCGTCGCCGTAGTGTTTAAATAACAAATCAATGTCTTCACTGGTCTGCCACGCTACCATAATGGCTGATTCTAAGTCTACTTTAGGGTTCATTTGTTCATCCTTTTCTTGGCCTTTTTAATATCGGCGTTAAAATCAACGCTATACCAAGCACCGACAATCTTCATTGCTGGAAGTAATTCTTTCCAAGACGCAACATCATCTTCGTGCCATGCTGTTGGGTTCTTCATCATGTCTGCAATACCGACATAACTATTTGCCAAACACATTCTTGTAATATCATCGACAATATCGTCGTCAATTTCTATCATCATTTGCCGCACTCCTCTTCATGGTAATCACAATCATATAAACGTTTGGCAATTTCACGGTCAATGTACCAACGGGCTTTACGCAAATCTTCTACTGCGTTGTCATGTTTAAGATCACAACGCCAGATATATTTAAGCGCGTTACCTAAATTAAAACTCATGTGCTCAGTAATTTGAATACAATCAATACCAGAAGGGTGGCTCGTATAATGAGCTGGTTTATTTACTATATCTTGCATGCTTTCTCCTTAGCTCTTCTTCTACGGCCATGACTTCTGCCTCGTTATCACAAACCCATAATGTTTTAATTGGCTCAAACATAGAAATATCAATGTCCTCTACACCACGTATGGTATCAAACAAAGATTGGCCTTTAACTTCATGTTCTACAACAAAAATACTCATAGTTTAAGTTCCTGTTTAATAAATTCAATCCCGGCGTTAAAGTGATAACGCCAAGTTTTTTCGGTCATTCTCATATCATTATAACTGAAACCTTGTAAGAAAGCATCTAAAACTTTACGTTGTTTTTCTGGCATTTTTGCTATTAGTCGTTTTATATCTGAGATGTCTTCAGCATCCCATGGTAGCCAACCTGATCCTTCTACAATACTAGAAGCTATGCCTTCCGTTTCGTCTTGTTCAATTGGATCTGGATCTTCATCCGATAAACGTGGTGCTACTGCTTGAATTTTTGTTGTCATAATTGAAGTGATTCTAGGATTGCCTCTTGTAAAGTTATTTTGCCTTCTAATACTGCTACTACTCTTTCATCCACGCTATTAGATACAATTAGGTGGTGTATGATAACCGGTTTTTCTTGCCCTTGGCGATAGATACGGGCATTTGCCTGGATATAGTTCTCAGATGACCAGGGGAGGTCGTACCACACTGTTTGTGCTGTATCACCAACGTTGCATTGTAAATTGAGCCCAATACCTCCTGATTGAGGGTGGGCCAAGAGCATACGAATCTCGCCACGACGCCACGCTTCAATGTTGTCATCGTCCAGCACCACAGCCTTCGGGAATGTAAGACGAAGTCTCTGGAGACTGTGTTTGAAGTGATAGAATACGAGCGTCGGGGAAGAAGATTCCTCCATGATCGACTCAAGATATTCCAGCTTACTGCGGTGTACTTCATGTGTATTACCTTGTTCGTCATACATCGCGCCTGATGTGAACTGCAAAAGTTTGTTCGCCAGTGCCGCTGCTGTTGGAGCTGTGATTTTTTCTTTCTTGATATCAACGACCATGTCTTTTTTAAGCTGCTCATATTTTGCCCTTACATTTTTATCTATTTCAATTTTGTGATGAAGCGACGTAAGTGGAGGAAGTTGCAAATAATCCTCAGCTTTAAGAGAATAACAAATATCTCCAATTTTATCTTGTATCGCTTTATCAGCACCACTTTTTGGTTTCCATGAATACACCACGCGGGTGTGTCGGTTAAATTGATCTGGTTGTAAATACTTATCCCTGAACTTCGTCAGGCTTGTCTCCAGCCGTTGTCCTAAATCCAATATGCCCACCTGCGCCCATAGATCCGCCACCCCCTGTGGGGTTGGCGTACCAGTAAGGATAATACGACGATTGAAACCTTTTAGTTGCTTCTTCAATGCTTTGAATCGCTTGGTTGAGCTGTCTTTGAAACGACTGCTCTCGTCTATCACTAGGTTCTGAAATTGGTTTGGATGATTCTCGAATAACCATGCTACATTTTCCAAGTTAATAAGATAAATATCAGCATCCACGGCCAGCGAGGCCAGCCGCTGTGACGGGCTTCCCATTATCTTGGCCACTTTCAAATGTTTTAGATGTTCCCACTTCTTTACTTCTGCGTCCCAAACTGTCTCTGCCACTCTCTTGGGTGCTATGACCAACGTCTTGCCCTTGAATTGCTCCGCTATGATAGTCAGCGTGGTTGTAGTCTTGCCCAAACCTGGAGGGAGAAAGAATCCCATGTTGCTTATAGATTCGGCTTTTAAGATTAGTTCTTTTTGGTAAGGGTGGAGTTGCGTTTTCTTTAGCATATAAATGTGACCATAACCAATCTGCGATGTCGTAGTGATCTTGCATTGTACCATTATCTTTGAGTCTATTGGCCCGATGTGAAATAAATGCCACATTTCCTTCAATATACCCGAGCTGCGGTTCAATCCTATCTAGTTGCGGGCCGTTAGGTTTAAACTTACCCCACCCCAAACCCGAAGGCCCCCACTCGAAAAGTGTGTGAAATATAGGGCACTCATCGGTAGCAATAGATTTTAAATATTCTTGTGTTATAGAAAAGGGCACAGAGTCTCGTTTAGCCCGTGATTTAGCCGAATGCCAAAACGAATTTAAATGTAGTTCTTTAATTGTTTTTCTTACACGCGCCATTTATAAAGTCCTCTACGTCTTCTTTGCTTCGTAAAATGTGAACCGGAAATCCCTGCTCACCCAGCTCGTCGAATACGAGCACTTGTCTTGGACTCAGCACCCCTGTCGCTGTTTTTAGTTCTACGAGGTACACTTTTTGGTTTAGAAATACTATCCGATCCGGCACTCCCGTTATGCTGCTCTGCCATTTGTAAGAGCGCCCCGATGACTTCACTATCTGTTTGACTAGATGTTTTTCTATTTCCTTTTCTAGCACACTCACGTTTTTCATCCTCCGTCGCATAGATTGCGAATATTTGTTTAAAAATATGCTCCCCTAAATAGGAGCGTGATTCGTCGCCAATGTTTGTTTCACCTACGTACTCAAACACATGGGTTGTTGTGTGAGAAACTTCATGGTAGATAATACCCATGCGCTCTAACGAGTCTAGCTTTGCCATATCTTCATAATTAAACACAATACCTAACATGGCGAACTGTGTGCCCTCTTGTTGTATAAAGTGTGATTCAGCTAGCCCAATGTCCAATGCGGTATGTTTGGCTGTTATTTTGGAGTCTTTGACTGCTTCCTGAAAAGCAGCATCAGAAAAGCATACCTTAATCTTAATGCCAAAGTGCCCTGTATCAGCTATATAATACGGCTTATCTACCAAAGGGGATTGTGGCAAGGATTTGGATGTTGTCATTGTCAGCCTCTTGGTCGTAGTCAATACATTTTTCGGGATTAAATATCTTGTTCCAGTTTTTATCAAACTGTTCTTTGTCTGCTGGGGAAATTTGTTTATCTCCCTTACCACCATCACGCGTCGTCATTTTGGTTCTTTCTTAATACCAAGGCTTTCACGTAGTTCGTGTGAATGTAGTTTTTTACCGGGCTTTTTAACTTCTCCGGCGGCTTTTGCTATTTTAGCAGCTTTTTCACGATTTGCAAACTCTCCGTTGGATAATAAGAACCCACGCTTATCTTGGTGTTTTTTACGGCCAGCTTTCTTTTCAATTTCAGTATGGCTATACCCTTTAGAGTCGGATATTACTTTACCTGACTTTTCTTGTACTGCCGGCTCAACTACTTTGATTTTCTTTGTTGCCATTTTGGTTCCTTTGGTTAACATGCCATTTGCATAGTGATTTGTAGTACTTAATCTCTTCTTGGTACTTCTCATATCGCTCTTCGTATATGCGTTGCTGTTCTTGTTCGTCTTTACCCTGTGGCCTAAGTACAAGGCAGGCAGTAAAGCCGATGATGATGCCGATGACGTAGTCAATCATACATTCCTCCAATATGCGTCGTTAGGGTTGGCCAGCATGCTGGCAATGAGGCTGTCTGTGGTTGGGAACCACTGTATACATTTGAGCCCGTCTGCTTGGTAGGTGGTGAAGCTCATATATCGTCGCAACAATTTCCACGGCACTCATCACAGCAATCACATTGCGTGTCTTCATCCCCGCATATTTCTGCGGCATAAGGACACTCATGCAACTCTTCCGCCGGATTCTTTTTACAACTGCTACATAATTCATGTTCCATAATTTAGTGTCCTATATGCCATTGTTTTGTTCTTTTTGAATATCGCATTCTAAAAGAAAAAGTACCTAAACGAAATACAAATCCAAAACTTCCATAATCTGATAGTGGGTAAAAATTAAACCCTTGTTTTACTGGTTCGCCTTCTGATCTAAGATGTATCATAACCTATTCTCCTATTCCGTGGGCTCGTTCGATGGCGCGGGCGAACTCATAGTAAATCTCCATATCTTTACCAAAGAACTCATTAACGATTGGCCACAGTTGTTCCGGTGTGAATGGTAACGGATTAGCGACACTCCTAATACTATTATAGTTAATATCCGACATTTGCAAGGCTTCAATCAGTCTTGGAATTATTTTACTGTCTATTACAAGATAAACAGGCTCTTTGTATGAGCATAAACGTATCCTTGTCAACCCATCTTTTTGGTCGATTTCTAAATAGGTTTCTTCGTTTGGCTTTTTAACTTCTATTGGTGGCGAAGCACGTTGCGCATCTTGCCGGTCTTGTGTGGTGAAGGTGGTCATTAATTTTTATCCTTTACTTGGTGCCATTTAACAAAATCTACTGCGTCCCAGAAGCCGTTCTCGTAATCTGTTGAGTTACTGCCTGTCATGGTAATGTCTTGATACCAGACAATCATCTTTTCTAGGTGCGCAAGTCGGTCCTGCATCTTCTTTAGCTCATCACATGGTACACCTACTACGTTGTTAGGTCTTTTAGATAAGTCTTGCAAGCCCCCTATCAAATCCGCTGCACGATTAAGTAAGGGAATTAAATCAGCAATTGGGTAAGGCTTTACTCTAATAGTATTGACTGCCTGTCTAAGCTCTTCCTGTAGTTTCATTTCTCTTGTGCCTTTTTATGTTTAGTTAAAGCGTCTACCAACACAATACCAATTTCGTTATCCCAAACAGTCTTTTGACCATCACTCCAACCTTCTTGGGTATAAATAACTTCTTGGTCATAGTTAATATCGTAGGTAACTCTTGACCTACTAACTCGTTTTTGGGTGCATAAATCTTCACGCATTTCAATTAGGCTCATTTCTCTTCCTCAATCCATTTCCACCCAAGCAATTCTTCGGTGTTCTTTATCTGCTTGTCAGTGGGTCTTACAAACATTGGAAACTGTGTGAAGCACAATTCCCCATGCCCTAGTCTCCAGCTTCCAACTGCTTTAGGTTGTTCTGCTATTTTCCACTGCATCATTTGTGATTCATCATCGTAGTTAATCATTTCTCTTCCTTAACTAAATCTAGCAATGGTATAAACAATAACCGCACCAAGTAACCACCATTTAAAACTGCCATCAAATACCCAGTTTATAAAGTTCATTTCTCTTGTGCCTTTCTTAATATTGCTCTAGCAAATAAAGGTAACTCAGCATTTAGCATAACAACCGCTGGATGCGTTTCGTTCCAACATTCAAGTATTTCCTCATCTGTTAGTGTCTTTGTTGGTGGTTTTTGCCATAACACTTCAACAATCCTATGTTCGTCATCTGTATAAGTAACGGCTAATAGTTCACCTGTTTCTTTACTTTTTTGAAGTGATAGGTGTAGTTCTTTTGCTGGATGGGTGTAGAGTGGATTCCAAACCATATAGCCATCGTCTCCCCCTTTAACTAAAGAAAGCTGGTCATCGCCGCTTCTAATCCACGCTACTGGTTCATTGTTCATTTCTCTTGTGCCTTTCTTAGCTCATAAAATTCTATGATTGCCTCTGCAAACATCACAGGAAAGTCTGCATCAGAACCTGCTCTTAATAAACCTTCCGCTATACCACCTTGATGTAAATAAATATTGTGTATTTCTTCAGTAGTTAATTTCATTTCCCTTGCGCCTTTCTTAGTAAGTACCCAAAACAAAAAGATAAAATAAACCAAACCGCTAAAGTAATCATTTCTCACCCCCGTAATTTAGCAACCAACTGTTTCGACCTTCGTGTTCTTCGGGTAACTGTTTAATCAATAGCTCTGCCCACTTAACACGACTAAGACCGCTTTCAATTTCTGCTTTGGATAAGTAAATAACTTTGTTTGATGAATTGGTGTAAAGTGGAATAGCATTAACTTTACTATCAAACACTGGGGGCGGATTACTGCCATACAACATTAAATGTTTTCCGTCTAGTGTGTCAAGCATCCATGCTACTGGTTCATTGTTCATTTTGTTCAACTCCTATTCCATGTGCCGCCTCTACTGCACGAATGATGTACATTAGGTTCGGCATACTACAATCTTCACCTTGCCAACATTGACCATTACCCAATATGAATTTAATTTCTTGCTCAAGTAAAGGTATCTTTGGTTCTTTCAACGCTTCTATTTCAGCTTGTTGCTGGCGTAGCATATCGTTAAGTCTTAAAATTACTAACTTAGCTCCTTCTAAATCTTCAGCTAGTTCATTTGCTTTCATTTCAGCGCCTCCTTAGCCCACCTAATATGGTCATCGCACTGCCACTTAATCTTGTCATGGCTAAGCTCAACGTGCTCGTTGGCAATAGACTGTAGTACCTGTTTCAATGCTTCTATTTTAGCTTGTTGCTGGCGTAGCATTTCAATAGCTTGTTTAACTGCTGGTAAATACCCAACAGAAAGCATCTTTTCAAACTCCTTTAAATCAGCTAGTTCATTTTCGTTCATTTTCTCACCTGTAAAAGTATTGGCCCGAATCTATAAACATAGTATAAATCGCCACCATTAAAGCGCACTGAGTTCCACTGTAATGGCTCGCCTTTAAACCACGGAGCCTTATAAAATCGTATGTTCATTCACCATCCTCCACCATAATACCATTATCTCGGCGGTAAATTTCCTCGTCGGTAAACACCTTGGCTATGTGCTCAGGGATGTGGGTCTGCGTCATGCGGATGTTGTGGATGTGCATGTTAGACAGCGAGCACACTGGGCGGTATTCCAGTGGTGATCTGCCATCCTTGCCACGACAACCCCAGTGAAAATCAGTACGGATCTTTTCGTGTGGGTCTGTGTCATACACGCAGGCATCTGTGTGTGGCGCGTCATCGTGCACGTTGGTGCGCTGGTAATCTAGCCCCCCGTCGATCATGTACTCCTTACCATTGGCGTCTACGTAGGTCTTGTAGTCGTGTCTGTTGTAGCTCTGCAGCACTGTGCCGTCCGGTGTGATGATGCGGTTGGCTAATAACTTAGGCTCCTTCTTAAAGATTGCGTCCCTCTGTGCGTTGAACTGCTCTTTGTTTTGTGGGGTAATTTGTTTGTCACCCTTACCTCCGTCGTGCTTTGTCATGCTATCTCCTAAACAGTGCTGTTGATTTACGTCTGCCGTATACACGGCGAATGCGTAGCGCTTGTATCATGCCGAATGTCTTGTTGCGGTGGCCTTGATGCGCCCTACGGATTTGCTGCATCTTAAACCGAATCCAGCGCAGACGAAAGCGCTTCTTGCCGGCAAAGTGAAGCAACGTCCTACGCCGACCAAACCCCCCAAACACGGAGGTGAAGTCGTTGCGCTTAATAAACTTGCGGCGGTTAAAAGACTTCTTCATTAAAGGATTCTACACTATCAACATACTTTTGTGCTCTTTCGTTAAGTTTAACTCCACGGTATATGTGCATTCTAACACCATTTGACTTCTCTTGGCTAGCTTCCACACGATATTCTTGAGTTGCAGCTAAAAAACGACGTTTAAACGATAGTTCGTTACCTGGCGGCAAAGACTTACGTAATGACCAATGCTTGAAGCATGTAAATACATCATCCTTAGATACGCTACCAGCTAAATCAAATTCTAATGCTTCAGATACAAATGAGCGTATTGGGTTACCGATGTCTTCCATCAATTCAAGCAAATCTTTGCCTGAGTCTGGCTGGATAAAGTGCCCACCACGGGCTAGTCTACGCTTTAACCCCGCCATTGACCAGTTAAATATGCCAGCCAATTCCTTATCTAGCTTAACAGATAGATCTGTATCTTCTTTAGCATAAAATGAACGTGACATTTTGAACACTACCATACGTCCGGTCAATGCGTTGGAGTTCTCAGTTAGTTGAAGAACCTCGTTAGAGTAAACAACAATGCGAGTAGGCAAATAACCAGACCAAGCCTCTTTGTTCTTCCGGTTGACAGTAACGGTATCACCACCCACAATACGCAGAAGCTGAGATACAACAGCAGATCTGTTTCTCTCAGGTGCTCTTGCGTCAGTAAAAGAAGCGAGGAGCTTACCCAGCCAAGGCTGCAAACCAAATGTATCACAAAGTTCCTCCAGTTGTGGTGCGACCGTATTGTGCTGCCCTAACAGCGACACTAAGATCTTGTTAATGGTTCCCTTACCTGAACGGCGAGGCCCAATGATGTTAAAAAACTTTTGTTGTTTAGTCTCACCAGATAGTATATAACCAAACATCTCTTGTAGCGCTTCGATAGATTGTGGGTCATCACCCCATATAGAATCTAAAAACTTCATCCATGTGGGGCACTGTGCTTGTGGGTCATACACAAAGGGTAATGAGTTCTGTGTAAAGAAGCCTAGTGAGTGAGGGATAGTTACGTAGTCTTTAAGGTGGAAAATTCCGTTTTTAAGGGAAATAAGATCGCAAGAGTCTGGTTGATCTCTAGCATATTGCTCAAGCCAAATTGGAGGCTTGGTGTTCGGATGATTTGGCAAGTGACAGATTGACTTAACGGCATCGAGCGCCGCAGAGACGGATGCTGGACTAGGGTTAAAACTTTCGAGCGCACCCTTCTTTCCCGCCTTTTTACATTTATCCAAAAAGCTATAGAGCTTGGATCTAATTGTTGCTTCTTCAATGATTTCATAGTGGGTTCCTACATAGATAAAAAAGTCCTGCGCATAATGCACTAAGGTGTAACCTTCTTCAGATGAAAACAGATTGTCTAAGAATGTGCGAGCATGGTTCATTGTTCCTGCATCAACAATAATTTCTCCACGATTAAGTGCTTCTTGTCTAGTTTGAATGTTAACTTTGAAGATCAGCGAGCGTAGTGTGGATGTCGAGCCTGACTCCCGTTTAAATGTGCCCCATTTGTAATGGCAGGACATCTCACCGATTGCCTGATACTCTGGTGATGCTCCGTCTGCGTAAGACCAGCGATCCCATAACTCGCAAGCCTCAGGGTCACCTCTGAATTGGTGGTGCAATGCGTAACCGACTGCCATCCAGTCTGCGTACCCGCAGTTGGTAGATGGTAGGTGCGCTAAGATCTCTGTCTCCACTCTAGCTAGGTCGTAGTCTGGCACAGGGGGTTTGTAGTCAGCAAAGTCATCCCCAGTGATGTGAACTGTTCTGTCAGGAATGATGGTGGATAAGTCTTGCTCCTCACTTGGGATGGTGCCCGAGATGAGCTGACCTGTTACTGTAAAGTAGCGGCCATGCGGGTAACACTCAAACCCAATCGAATGGTCAACGTGAGCTGTCTTTATAGAGCCCCTAGTAAAGATCTTTACACCCGTGCCAGATGGACTAACCTCCATGTAGCCGTTAATTGATGTAGCAATATGCTGCATTGCAGCATTTGTGAAACTCTGCAATGTGGCATCATAGCAGTCATCCAAGTCCACCCCAATGAGGTTATCGTCTTCGGAGAAGACAAAACCGACGCCGGAAAAGCGGTCTGGGTTGGACTCATAGGCAGCTTGTACTGTGAGAAAGTCTGCCCATGTTGTTGGGTTGGTTGATGAGGCAGATTGCCCCGATGCTTGAATTGGTAATTTAGACCAGCGTTTGTTTCCTTCTTCACCCACTTCGGTGTGCCGCCACAGAACCCAGCGGGGGATTCTCTTTAGCTCCATGGGGATGTTGGAAAACTGAACTGATAGTGCTGCAGGTTTTTGCATGAGGATTCCTTTCCGTTTTTCCTATTGTATATGAAATGCCCGGACGAAATCAAAAAAATGTTAACTATATAGCTAAAATGTATAAAAAACTCATCCTATATAACTAAAAGTTTGAAAAGGACAGGATGGACATAGAAGACAGGGTATATATATACTTATTTTTTAATTTTTAATTTAATTTAAAAAAATATAATAAAGAGTAAACATACCCTGTCTTCTATGTCTTCCCTGTCCCGTAAGCTGAAATCTGTGAGATTCTTGGAAAATCCTGCACCCGTCTTATTAGAGCTTTATGTCAAAATCTAAGCGTTTTGCCATTTGATATGCCCATTTTCGGAAAGCATCTCGGTTTTCGCTAGTTTGCTCATCTCGGCTATCCCAATCAGCTTGGAGATGGTGCTTACCTTCGTGGTCGTGAAACTCCACCCTCAATAGGTTTCCGTCTTTGTCATATACATCGGTTGGTATAACTTGCATCATAATTCCTTAACTTTAGAGGGCTTTTCTTCCCAATTATCTGCTGGCACTCCATAATCCCCCCTAGACGACCTCATGCGTTCATCGTTCCTAAAGCGGGGTTCTACACTAAGCCATTGTTTAAATGCTTCCACATACTCCACATACACATCATTTACTACATACAGGGGGTGGTTTAAACCTACTATATCTACTGTATGGGAGATATCTGATGCCCTAACCCAATTTTTAGCTTTCTTGTTTACCTTATCCCTTGCCATAATGTAGTGGTTGTATGCTCTTGTTTGTTCAGGGTTCAACTCAATCATCTTGCTCATCTGCTACTCTCTCGGTGTTTAAATGGTCTATGGAAATAGGTTCTCTTGCCATGAATCCTTGCAATTCAGCTATCCTTGCTTCGGATACCTGCATTATCTTGGCTAATTCTTTGGTTTTGGGCTTACGACCTAGTATTTGGGTTAATGCCCTGTCGTTATAGCTTAGTCGCTTAATCGCTTCCATGATGTTTATAGGTAGCCTGATGATGTTTGCGGTGTTATCTAAATCCCTACGCACCCCCTTTTCAATGAATGTCTTGGCATAGGTAGCTAACCTAGAATTATTGGTTGGTTTCCATCGCCTAGCCGATACAAGTAGGGCTTCGTTACCCATCGCCACCATATCCTCAACAGGCACTTTGCCATGATTCCATGCGGTCATCTTCCTGACGATATAGACCACGAATCGTAGGTTGTGGGTTACTAGGGTGTCTAGGGCTTTCTCATCACCTTGTTGCACTAGCTTGGCTAGTCGGTGTTCCTCCTCGATTGAGAGGGGTTCTATACCATACAGAGATTGTAGGTAGTCGCTTAGAATGTCGTTATCAATCATAGGGGCTTATTTTGTGGATAAGCCCCTATTATACCACACACGCACCAAAATGGTGCGTTTATTACTTTTGGTAATGCCTATATGCTACATACAGATAGGAAAGTAATAAAGCCCACCATGAATTGCTCACCACCCACCATAACCCCTTAACTACATACATTATGGCTATGACAGGTAAATATACAAAACTTGTGATGATCTCAATCAAAATAAAGCCCTTCCTAGTAGTTTAAACGCGTCTTTAAAATTGCATTTCCTTCCCAGATTGCGTTTTGGTTTCTGGGGTGAAGCCCACACTAGCTCACCAAAATCATCATACTTATTCGATGACATAGAACACCCTGTCTGATACTTTTTGCCCTACACCATCTACGATGTCCCCATCTTCGCATATCTGCAAGACACAGATTCGTTCACTAATCCATTGTGGAATTGACTCCCTGTTTAAACGATGTGTAGGGGGTAAATTTTTTTCGGTCTGTGGCATGGCAAAACTATATAGGGCTACTGTGTCATCATCATAGAATCTAACCCGCCATATCTGTTCGATTGGTGTGCATAATACCTCGCCTATCATCGCCCTAAATTCAGATCGGGGAAACACAGGCTCTCCACTATCCTGTTCCATCATTAGGTAATCCATTCGTTCTATCACTATGCTTGATTTATACATTGTTTAAACACCCCTTATTATATCAGCAACTTCTTGCGTTATGGGAATGGTAAATGCGGTGGTAGCACGACTTACTGCACCAGCACCACTCCACCACCGAATATCGAATGATCTTGGTGGTTGTTCGTCAAAGTTAATCCAATCGGGTAGGTCGGCAACACCCACCATACCCGATTGCTTGTGCATTACATACTGCCTTGTCATGCAATTATCCAATATGCACCATCGTTTTGTTTTAAACCGATGTCCTCCACAAAATCTTGCTTGTCGGTAATGTCTAAAACAAACAACTTACCCTTGATGTCATCAGGCAATTCGTCTTTGGCTCGGATAGTAATTGGCTCTGCTTGCTTATCACCCATCAATCTGTATTGGACTAGGTTGTTCTTAACCAATACAAAATAGTGGGGTGGTTTGTAATTCCTATACTTGTCGATGTTTGCCTTGTTATTCATAACATATTCTATCATCTGTTTAAACTTATCGTTCTTTGGTTTGTAGTCTAAGTGATACAGATTCTCGATGTCATCAATAAGATGTTGGTAGCCATCGCATACATTTTGCCGTAATTGCCAATTTATATTGTTGCGTAAACTGTCTATATTATTCTCAAACTCCCGTTTATGCCTGTCTGCAATCTGATTGAATGTAAAGGGCTTCAATACCTTTTTGGCAACACGAACAATGTTCTTGATGTTGATAGAGTATTTATGCTGACCATCTCCATTGTAAGTATTCCTACCATCGTTGATATTGATAGAGGAGATACCATACTTGGGCTTATCTGTTTCCCGATAAAAATTTGACACCTCAATAACACCTATATGGTTGTTTAAATCATCTGCGTGGAATATTTTAAGTGCTTGGCAAACACCATCGGGGTGCTTTTCTAAATTAACTCCCCACTTTTCCATGCCACCATGTTTAAACGATATGTCGGGGACTACCTTAGATATTTGATTGGCTAGGTCAATCAAACAATCTACTGTATCAACATCACTAAATTTGCTTGCTTTAACATCGTATTCGGGCATTTTCTTTTCCTTATCTATACCAAGATTTGTAGCGGTCAATACATACCTGACCTAGTGGGACTTCGATTGCCTTACATGGTTTAACCAATTCGTATAGGTCTTTAGTCATTTTCTTTTCCAATTCACCTCTATGTTCGGTTGTTGCTTGTTCGTGGTAGGTGCGGTATGTAATTTTATACTTATACTTTTCCACCATATCAAGCCAACTGTCAGGAATATTGCCCTCGTTGGGTTTAAACAATGCCATTACCTCATCAGGTGAAACACTCCGCCAATCATCTTTAACGATGGCTCTATGTATGGCATTACCCCACGAATTTTTGGTTTCAATAATGCCTGACATCGTATCGTAGTATTCCAAGAATGGCTTGATGTCTTGCCTTAATTGCTTGGTCTTTTCTTTGTCGATATGGTGTTTAAACTGCCTATGGACTACTAGCGGTTGCCATTCTGTTGCACCTTCTTTGCGTTGGAAAACAATATCACCCTGTTCAATGGTGTAGTGCTTGTCTTGGTATTTGACATATTTATTAACATAGTAATTAACCATGCTAAATCCACTTGGCATATTAAAATCATAAAACCAAAATGTTGATGGCGATGATAGGTAGCTTGGGTATATCTGCGTTGGGTCTTTAGTATCCCATGTTTTGCGTGGGGTGTGGATAGTCATAAACTCCATGCCCTCGTTTAAACTCCATGTGATCGCCTTGTTGTGATGCGTTCTCCACTTATAGCCATCAAAGGTAATGTAATACTCGGTATCGCTTACCTTAACAATGCGTTCTTGCGACCTATCTCTGCGTTTAATTGGTCTAATGTTATCTGCCTTTCGCTTGCCTTGAATTGGCTTAGTGTTTTCGTAGCGTTCTTTAACTTTGGCAAATGTAAATCCCCCTCCTTGTGCTGACTGCACATCGTATGGACTGCAAGATGCTCTGTAATAACTCATTTCAATTTTCCTTAACATTGTTTAAACTTCTATCTTAATAGTTTGACCGATAGGTGATTTGATGTCGCTTGTGATTGTCCACAAGGTAGGGCAATTCCATTGTCCACCCCAATCGTTCCCCACATACCCATCGGTGAGAATGATGGCACATACAGGGTCTATCTTATGCTTACGCATATATTGGGTGATGCACTTCGGACTTGTGCCACCACCACCTTTAGGCTTGGTTGATGATGTCATTCTATCGGCATCGTTTAAACCATATACCTCATGCCCCGCTACTTCACAATCCCAATACAGTAAATCTACCTGTTCGGGGTTCATATTCTGCATGACACTAGCCACCTCACTAATGAATCGGTTAAGGACTTCACCATAAATACTACCTGATGTATCAATAGCCACCACCACTCGCCCCATTGATTCGCTAATGGTTGATGGCATATAGATGTCATGCTGAAGCCATCTGCGGTTAGGTTTTCGCCATGTCGAATCGTCTTTGCCTTGCGATACGCTAGACACAAACTCTCTTAGGGCTTCCTTCCAATCCACCTTAGCACTCATAAGGTCGGTGAAACTACGATCAACATTACCACCTACCTTACCCGCTAAGATTGCACCTTGACGAATGGCTTGGTCGATCTCTTTGGCTAACTCGGTTTTCTCGGCATCGTTTAAACTCTCTGCCCCCTCCCAATCGTGTTCGTCAAAACCAACATCACCCTCTGATACACCTTTGCATTTAGGTTGAGGCGGGAGTAGATTAAATACCTCTGCGGAATTAAGCCCTCTAAACTTTTCGTTGATAAGCCCGCCTTTGGGTAGCGATACAAACCCGCCTGTTCTACTGCCCTCATCTACCAATTCAAGATTGATGACATAATCACAAGCCATGTTTGCCCTCTGTGGGTCTTGCTTGTTTAAATGCTTCCATGTTAGTAGATGGCGATACATTTTGTGCTTGGCTTCATGCAAGATAACCCCTCGCAAATCTGCATCGTTTAAACTCTCTACAAACTTGCGACCATAACGAACATCTCTGCCATTGGTGCATGCGGTTGGTAGGTTGTCCTCTACCTTGCACTCACCAATCATCAAGATACCCGAATAAGCCACAAAATGCGGGTGCTTCATTAACTCAATGTGGCATCTCTCGATGCGTTGTTCTGCGGTTAGTGCCATGTTTAAACCTCTCCATTTTGAATTAGCCAAGTGTGGATTGTTTCGTCTATATCTTCGCTATCTACTGTAATAATATTAGCATCAATGATTCTTTGTGCTAAATCCACAACATACCACCTACTCTCTGCTCTAGGTGCATCTTTTAAATTATCACCGACTTGCCATGCCACTTCGGTCATAATTTCAAGTGATGAGTATTCAATGCGTTGTTCTGCGGTTAGTGCCATGTTTAAACTCCCTGTGCCTGTTTATCTACAAATTGTTGGGCTTGTTCAATCTTATCTTTAATCCCGTACAATTCCTCGTATTCCTCGTCAGGGTATAAATCGTAGATCAAACCCACCAACATATCAATAATTCTAATAGCTTCGTTCATAATTTTCCTCGTATGTTAGGTATGGTTTAAACACCTTGCGTTGTTCACCGAATACATAGAACAATGGGTTTGCTTCTACCACTACTGCTCGCTTTTCTGCGGGTGTAGTGGCTTGGCTCATGCGGTATTGCATAGACCTAAGAATCTCATCTTCGATCTTCTTGGCTCTGCGTTTAGGGATATTGTGCATAGCGTTTAAACTGTCTGTGCGAATAGGTAATTGTTTGCGGTAGCCCATTTAATAAACCCCTGTGATGTGCCGACTGTAGTTTTCTTAGATGTTCGCATTACTGATGTTGCGAATAGCCCTTGTGCTTCCTTAGATAAGCGACCCATATATTCGACCCACTTATTTATAGAATCCTTTTCTACTTGCTGAATAGCGGAATACACTAGCATACATACGGCACTTGGGCTATTAGGCACTTTCGTTTTGCTTGGCTCTTTAATGATGGCTTCCCATGTTGGTAGCTCATCTGTTAATTGAATGATGGAGAGCATATCGTATGTGGCTCTGTTTCCAATCGTGCCTTTTAATGCGTGTGCCATGATGTCAACGCCTAAATGCTTGGACTTTTTAATGATGTCCGATGCCTTGTTTAAACTGCGTGGGGTGCAAAATGCGGGGCGGGGTGTGCGGGGGTCATAGATATACTCGTTATCACTTGCGTTATTGAAATCCTCGAATGATGCAAGCATCTGCGGAAACTGTTTGACTGTCATCAATACTTCGGGGGCTATGTCGTTATCTAATGCCCACTCAATCCATTCGTCTGATGATGGCTTGCGGACTTTCACAACTGAAATTCTGTTTCGTGCGTGTGGTGGTAAATTATCCCCAATAGCTTCGTTGGCTAGGTTGGTGGTGGCGAATACTATGCTACCCTCGGGCAATTCAAATGTGCCTAACTTGCGTTCTAACATCAATCTAAGACAAGCATTCATAACTGCCTTACTTGCCTTGCCGATCTCATCAAGCATTAAAACAATGGGCTTATCAAAGTGAAATCCAAACTCCTCGTTAGGAATAAATGAACAAACTTCTGTGCCGTTTAAACTGCGTATCTTAGGGACTAGGAAATCCCCTACATCTTTGGTTGTCATATCACCATAACAAAAATGGTGTGTGTCTGCTAGTTTAGATTTCAAGATGGACAGAATAGAGGACTTACCTATCCCCATCTCGCCTTGTGCTAATACTGTGGTTGTATCGCCAACTGCTAAGATTAGGTTAGCGGTGTCGTTAAGTGATAGCGACTTATATAAATCTGACATGATGTTGCCTTTCGTTGGTTGTGTTTAAACTACTTCGTAAATACTCTCTAAAATGCTACTAACTGCGGGGTCTAATGGTGTGATACTTAAAGGCTTGACCCAATGCCTATAAACAAAATTATCCTCGTTAGGTGCGGTTTCTATAAGGTGTCTGCCCGCTTTGGTTGCACCATGCACCCTAGCAAACTTGCCCCTATACTGCACCCAATCGCCCTCTTTAAGATTGAACATAAGCGGGATTGTAGAGATCAGGTGCAAATATAAA
>Ga0214254_1000136_pt1 | contig 26594 bp, 18 predicted proteins | sample TroBogypolimnion_27_FD_153092 | JGI IMG/M metagenome (GOLD analysis project Ga0214254, IMG submission 153092) | Freshwater microbial communities from Trout Bog Lake, WI - 27JUL2009 hypolimnion | ecosystem: Environmental > Aquatic > Freshwater > Lake > Hypolimnion/Profundal zone ... | reverse complement strand
CGTGGTCCGGTCAATCACCAGAAAAGACTCGCTGCCCTTGTTCTGCTGGTCGGAGTTGACATCGGCAATGCCATTTACGGTCCGCAGTTTCTGCTCGACGCGGGGCGCCCAGGTCATCAGTTCATTCAGATCGTCACTTTGCAGGGTGAACTGATACTGGGCGCTGCTCAACCTGCCGCCGACCCTGAGATCCTGGATTGCCTGCAGGAATGCAGGCGCTCCAGGCACGCTGGCCAATTTTTTGCGCAGTCTGCCGATGACCTGATCAGCGGTGAGCCTGCGCTCCGCCAGCGGTTTTAAGGCGATGAACATCCTGGCCGTATTCCGGGTGGAGCCGCCGCCGGTGAAGGCAGCAACCGTGTCGACGGCGGGATCGGCCTGGACGATGTCGACAATGTCCTTAAGCTTCTTGTTCATGGCCTGAAACGAGATGTCCTGCGAGGCCTGTATGGCGCCCATCAGACGGCCCGTGTCCTGCTGGGGAAAGAGACCGGTGGGTATAACCCGGAACAGGATGACGCTGATTCCGATCGTTAAAAATGTGAGGGAAATCATTGTCCGTGGATGCCCGAGAGACCACCGCAGTCCTGTCTCGTACTTTCTGTGCAGCCAGAGGAAGGCGTTCTCGCTGGCCGTGCTGAGCCTGCCCTGTTTCTTGACTTTTTTGTCCTTGAGCAGCAAAGCGCACATCATGGGCGTGGTCGTCAGCGAGACGACAAGCGACAGCATGATGGCTGCTGAAAGCGTGATGGCGAATTCCCGGAAGAGGCGGCCGATCATACCTCCCATCAGGAGAATGGGGATGAAGACTGCGACCAGGGAGATGCTGATGGACAGGACGGTGAATCCGATTTCTTTTGCCCCGACAAATGCAGCCTCCCGGGCGGACATGCCCTTTTCCATATGCCGGGTAATATTTTCCAGGACCACGATGGCGTCATCGACAACGAAGCCGGTGGCGATGGTCAGCGCCATCAGCGACAGGTTGTCCAGGCTGTAGTTGAAGAGATACATGACGCCGAAGGTGGCGATCAGGGACACCGGTACCGCAATTGCCGGTATCAGCGTCGATCTTCCGTCCCGCAAAAAGGCGAAGACCACTAGGATAACCAGGATCGCGGAGATGACAAGCGTCACCTCCACATGATTCAGAGAGGCCCGGATCGATGTGCTCCGGTCATTGACCACCGTCATCTTGATTGCGCCCGGCAGCGAGGCCTCAAAATGCGGCAGCAGCGCCAGCACCCGGTCGACGGTCTCGATGATATTGGCTCCGGGCTGTCTGAAGATGATCACCATGACCGCAGGCTTGCCGTTGACCAGGCCGGAATTGTTCACGTCTTCGACGGAATCCTGCACATCCGCCACATCGGCAAGCCGCACGGCAGCCCCGGACCGGTAGGTTATGATCAGGGGCTTATAGTCGGCGGCCTTATACATCTGGTCGTTGGTCTTGATTTCCCAGGAGCGGTCGGCATCGGCGATCTGTCCCTTGGGCCGGTTGGTATTGGTGAGACCCAGGGCGGTGCCGACATCGCTGAGTCCTATGCCGTAATGGTTCAGCGCCGTCGGATTCAGTTCCACCCGCACGGCCGGCAGGGAGCTGCCGCCCACCAGCACCTGCCCGACCCCGTCGATCTGGGACAGCCTTTGAGCGAGGATGGTCGAGGCGGTATCATACATCTTCTCTCTTTTGCTGGTGGGGGAGGTCAGTCCCAGAATCAGAATCGGCGCATCGGCCGGATTGACCTTGCGGTAGGTCGGGTTGCTGGGCAGATTGGCAGGGAGATTGGACCTGGCGGCATTGATGGCGGCCTGGACGTCTCGCGCAGCCCCGTCTATATTGCGGTTGAGCTCGAACTGCATGGTGATGGCGGTGCTGCCCAGACCGCTTGCCGAGGTCATTTCGGTTATTCCCGCGATATGGGCGAACTGGCGCTCCAGCGGGGCCGCAACCGATGTCGCCATGGTCTCGGGGCTGGCTCCCGGCAGGGAGGAGGAGACCATGATGGTCGGAAAATCGACCTGCGGCAGCGGTGCGACCGGCAGGGTCCGCATGGCTATCAGGCCTGCCAGGACAATGCCTATGGTCAGCAGTGCCGTGGCGACGGGCCTTTTTATAAAGGGTGCGGAGATATTCATTTCTCTTCCGGTAAAGACGGTTCGGGAAGATCCGTTTCAGGCCCTGTCTCCGGTTTTTTTCTGCCGAACCTGGCGGCAAACCGGTCAAACCAGAGGTAGATGACCGGCGTGGTGTACAGGGTCAGGATCTGGCTGATGATGAGACCGCCGATAATCGAGATGCCCAGCGGACGCCTGAGCTCCGCTCCCATGCCCTTGCCGAAGGCCAGCGGCACCGCGGCAAGAAGCGCCGAAAGGGTGGTCATCATGATGGGGCGGAACCGCAGCAGGCAGGCCTGATAGATCGCATCCACCGGGGTCATCCGGTCCTTTCGTTCCGCGTCGAGTGCGAAGTCGACCATCATGATCCCGTTTTTCTTGACGATGCCGATGAGCAGGATGATGCCGATCAGGGCAATCACGCTGAACTCGGTGCGGCAGATGATCAGGGCGAGCAGGGCGCCGACGCCTGCCGACGGGAGCGTCGAGAGGATGGTGATGGGGTGGATATAGCTCTCATACAGGACCCCGAGCACTATGTAGACGGTCACCAGCGCCGCGACGATCAGTATCGACTCGTTATCCAGCGAGGCCCTGAAGGCCTGGGCCGTGCCCTGGAAACTGCCCTGAATACTGGCAGGCATGTTCAGTTCCTGGGTCGTCTGCTGTATGTCCTTGACGGCGTCGCCCAGCGAGGCGCCGGGGGTAAGGTTGAAGGAGATGGTATTGGCTGGGAACTGTCCCTGATGGCTGACGATCAAGGGGCCGGAGGTCTGCGAAGCCGTGGTGATGGCGCTCAGCGGCACCTGTCCGCCGGTCGAGCCGGTGATATAGAGATGATTCAGCTTATCGGGCGATGTCTTGAATTCGGGTTTGACCTCCAGGATGACGCGGTACTGATTCAGCTGGGTGAACATCGTCGAGACCTGCCTTTGGCCGTAGGCATCATAGAGCGTATCGTCAATCATCTGCGGAGTTATACCTAAACGGGCCGCCGTGTCGCGATCGATCTTCAGCGAGAGTTGCAGGCCCTGGTCCTGCTGGTCGCTGCTCACATCGCGCAAGGACGGCTTTTTGCTCAAGGCGGCAATCAGCTTGGGCGTCCATTCATTCAGTTCACTGAAATCAGGGTCTTCCAGGCTGTATTGGTACTGGGTTTTGGAGATGCGGCTTTCAACGGTCAGATCTTGCACCGGCTGCATGAAGAGGGAAATCCCCTGGAGTTTGGCCACCTCCGGCTGCAGGCGGTGGATGACTTCGGAGGCGCTGAGCCCGCGCTCGGAGAGCGGTTTGAGGTTGATCTGAACCCTGCCGGTGTTGAGGGTGGTGTTAGTGCCGTCCACACCGATGAAGGTCGACAGGCTCTGGACGGCGGGATCCTTGAGAATGACCTTGGCCAGGGCCTGCTGTTTTTCCGCCATGGCTGAAAAGGACGTCCACTGCGGAGCCTCCGAGAGCCCCAGGATGATGCCGGTATCCTGCACGGGAAAGAAGCCCTTCGGTATCCAGACGTAGAGCAGGACCGTGAAGACCAGGGTCCCCACCGCGACGGCCAGGGTTGCCGGCTGATGGCGCAGGACCCAGCGCAGCGTCTTGCCGTAAAACTCGATGATGGTGTCGAAAAGTTCCTCGGATTTTTGAAAGAGCCTGTTATGCTTTTCTTCCGTCTGGGCCTTCAGAAGCCTGGCGCACATCATCGGAGTCAGGGTCAGCGAGACCACAGCCGAGATGACAATGGTGACCCCCAGTGTAATGGCGAATTCGCGGAAGAGCCTGCCCACGACATCGCCCATGAAGAGAAGCGGGATCAGGACTGCGATGAGCGAGATGGTCAGCGACATGATGGTGAAGGCGATCTGCTCCGAACCCTTGAGCGCCGCGGTCAGAGGCGAATCTCCCTGCTCGATGTAGCGGGTTATGTTTTCGATCATGACGATGGCGTCGTCGACCACGAAGCCCGTGGCGATCGTCAGGGCCATCAAGGTCAGGTTGTTCAGGCTGAAATCCAGCAGATACATGATCCCGAAGGTGCCGACGATGGATAAGGGCACCGCGATACTCGGGATCGAGGTCGCGGCGGCGGTGCGCAGAAAGAGGAAGATGACCATGACCACCAGCGCTACGGCCAGCATCAGCTCGAACTGCACATCTTCCACGGACGATCTGATGGTCGTCGTCCGGTCGGTCAGGACAGAAACCTTGATGGAGGAGGGCAGGGATTGTTCGATCTGCGGCAGCAGCTTCTTGATCCTGTCGACAACCTCGATGACGTTTGATCCCGGCTGCCGCTGAATATTGATGATGACCGCCGGGTCTTCGTTCATCCATGCCGCCTGCTTGATGTTCTCGGCATCATCAACAACCGTGGCCACATCGGTGAGCAGAACCGGGGCCCCGTTGCGATAGGCCACGATCAGGGGCTTATAGTCCTTGCTGGTCAGCAGCTGGTCATTGGCGCCGATGATCGAAGACTGCCGGGGGCCGTCAAAGCCGCCTTTGGCCTCATTGACATTGGCCGCCTGCAGCGCGGTCCGCAGGTCTTCGAGCTGCAGACCGTAGGCGGCAAGCGCGGCAGGGTTGACCTGGACGCGCACGGCGGGCCGCTGGCCGCCGCTGATGCTGACCAGACCCACGCCCGAGAGTTGGGAGATCTTCTGGGCCAGCCGGGTATCGGCCAGATCCTCGACCTGCGGCAGCGGCATGGTCTTGGAGGTCAGCGCCAGGGTGATGACCGGCGCATCCGCCGGATTCACCTTGCTGTAGACAGGCGGATTAGGCAGATCCTTCGGCAGGAATGTTGCCGAGGCATTGATAGCCGCCTGCACCTCCTGCTCGGCGACGTCAAGGCTCAGGTCGAGGCTGAACTGGAGGGTGACGACGGAACTGCCTCCGGAACTGGTCGAGGTCATCTGCCGGAGTCCGGGCATCTGGCCGAATTGCTTTTCAAGGGGTGCTGTAATCGACGACGAGGTGACGTCGGGGCTTGCGCCGGGATAAAAGGTCGAGACCTGTATGGTCGGGTAATCCACCTGGGGCAGGGCCGAAACCGGCAGCTGATGATAGGCCACCAGCCCTGCCAGGAACATGGCGACCATGATCAGGGCGGTTGCGACCGGCCGCAGAATAAAGATACGTGAGGGATTCATTTATCTGGCCTTCGGGCTATTCTGACCCTGTCCCGGCATCTCCACCGTGCTTCCTTCATGCAGCTTGTCAGCTCCTTCCAGGACAACCTGCTCACCGGACGTCAAGCCCTCCTCGACGGAGACCTCGTCGCCTTCGGCGGGGCCGAGTTTGACCTGCCTGACCGTGGCGGTCATGTCTGGCTTGATAATGTAGACAAAGGTCCCTTGCTGCCCGCGCTGCACCGCAGCCTGGGGGATGATGATCGCGTTCTTTTTCGTGTCGATCAGAAGCTTGATGTTGACAAACTGGCTGGGGAAGAGTTCGTTTTTACTGTTTGGGAAAACGGCCTTGAGCTTCACTGTGCCCGTGGTCTGGTCGATCAGGTTGTCGATGGTCAAGAGATTTCCGGTGGCTATCTTATGGGCCTGGGCACGGTCGTAGGCCTCGACAACAGGCGGGGTCTTTTCCTTGAGCTTGGCCAGAACAGCAGGAATGTTGTCCTCAGGTATCGAGAAGACGACCGTGATCGGCTGCATCTGGGTTATGACCGCCAGACCCGTGGTGTCGGTGGAGTGTACCATATTGCCGGCATCGACAAGCCGCAGGCCGATCCGGCCTGTTACCGGCGAGGTGATGCGGCAGTAGCTGAGCTGCAGTCTGGCGTTGTCGACGGTCCCTTGATCGAGCTTGACGGTGCCCTCGTATTGATGCACCAGGGCTCCCTGGGTATCGTACTGCTGCTTTGCAATGGAATCCTGCTCTGTCAGGATCTTATAGCGTTTCAGATCGATACGGGCGTTGTCAAGCAGGGCCTGGTCCCGGGCCAGCTGTCCTTCCCCTTGCGTCAACAGCGCCTCGTAGGGACGCGGATCTATCTCCGCCAGGACGAAGTTGCGTTCGACAACCTGTCCTTCCTGATAGTTCACCTTTACCAGTTGACCATCGACAAGGCTTTTGACGGTGACAGTGGCCAAAGGCTGAACTGCGCCGAGTCCGGTGATGTAGATGTTGAGGTCGCTCTGCTTGGCGGGTGCAGTGACCACCGAAGTAATGAACTGACGGGCCTGATCCGGTGATTTCGCCCTGGCCGGGCCTGGAAAACCGATTGCCGCGGCTGCGATGACGGCACAGAGGGCGATCAGCCATTTGCAATGTTTCATCACAAGCCTGCCTTCCGGCCAGAGGGAATGCATCTTTTCTAAACTGGCTGTCATTGTCTCTTAAACCTCGCGTCTCTGAATTTTGAAAGCCTGGGCTTCCAGGATACAGCGCAACTCCGGGGGGCTATTGCCTGGATACTGGATTGATCGTGTGCTGTAAGTTGCTGTAATAGAGATAAAACACTGGAAATGATGCAATCATACATCCGAAATGGCAATTGTCAAACCCAAAACCTTTGTTTTCTTGCGGATATTCTGTGTTTCAGGTCTTGAGAAAGATGCGAAAATTTCTGCCTTTTAGGCGTGATTTTCCGGAGGCGCAAAAAAAAGAAGTCCTCACTGAATTCTTTCATCAGGATCGGGCGCGAGGGAAAGGCCTTATCCCGCTGAATGCGGCAGTAAATTACCGATAATAGGAGATCTTCCTCGGCTGCCCTTAGCGCCAGTAGTCGGCGATCCACTTGGTAGGTTTGACGGTCTTGTAGATTTTCTTAAACCAGGGTTTGACCGGTTTGCCCCAGACGCCGGCGATGGCGTTGGGAGGGTTGGGGTTGCCGTGGAAGACAACAATGCGGACATTTTTGGGGATGACGGTCGGAGCGATGAAGCTGTTCAGGAACCCGCCCGGCATGCAGTGCATCTTGAAGCTCTTGCACCAGTCCTCGGGGAAGTAGTCGAAATTGCCCTTTCCCAGTTCCCGCGTGATGTACATCTGCTCGGTTTCATTGTGCTTTACAACTTCGTCGTACTGGCTGTTGTATTTCTCCAGCAGATGGGTGCAGGTGCCGGCCTCAAAGCAGAAGACCGAGGACTGTCCTATCATCCGGCCCTTCTGCGACCAGTTCTCGATGATGGCCAGCTTGTCGGAAAAGGTGAAAAAACAGTCGATATTGTCAACGATCACTACGTCAAGATCGACGAACAGGATCTTCCCTTTCAGATCCAGAACCTGCTTGTCAAAAAGGGCCAGCTTGCGCCAGGCGGTGCAGTACTGGGAGTTGGGCCGTTCAAAGGCCGGCAGGGGCGCGATTTCCACTCCGGACTGGATACCCTCGGGCCGTTCGGTCATGCAGATAAAACGGAAAGGGAGCGTGATATTCCTCTTGACCATATTGTAGAGGATATTGACGTACTCGGGACCGTACAGGGTCCCCCATTTCATACAGACGATATTGACCGGTTCCATAGGATGACAAGAGGCTGATTTTTAATAATATGCATCGGAAATTTAGAGCGGAATCAATGAAAATTGAACCTAGACGATTTCCCAGGCCTTGTCAATTACTTCCCTCTGCCTGAAATTTCTAGGAGAGAAGCAGGCGATTGGCAAACCTGATTATGGGCATGATCAGATTCGAGATGGTCCTGGTGTACATCAGCAGAATAAGGATGATAAAGCCGTACCGGTCCAGGGCGGCATAGGGTCTGGCCAGATATTCAGGCAGCAATCCTGCCAGGATGCGGCTGCCGTCCAGGGGCGGGATGGGCAGAAAATTGAAGATGCAGAGGACCAGATTGATCCAGACGCTGGCGGCCAGCATCTGGATCATCGGCCTCAGGATGGCAATTGCAGCGTGGTCAATCTGGAATAATGAGAATGACAGGAGCAGGCCTTTGAGAATCAGGGCGCTTACAATTGCCACTCCCAGGTTGGTAACCGGACCGGCCAGGGCGACCCAGAGCATGTCCTTGCGCGGATTGCGGAAGTAGCCGGGATTGACGGGGACCGGTTTTGCCCAGCCGAAACTGATAAAGAAGAAGGCGAGGGTCCCGATGGGATCCAGGTGTTTCAAGGGATTCATTGTCAGACGGCCGTTCATTTTCGCGGTGGGATCTCCAAAGGAGAAGGCGACAAAGCCATGGGCGAATTCGTGGGTGGTCAGGGCGAAGAGCAGCGGCGGGGCGAGAAGAATCAGCTCAGGGAGGGTCTGGTTTGGCATTGTGGTTTCCGTTGGAAAAAAACTTTCATTGCAGCAGACGCAGGGCATCCGCATCCGGAAGCTTAAAATAAGCACCGGATAAGGAGAAGGCAAGCAATCACAGGGGATAGTTCTTTCTTATCAATGCCGTTTCATCTGCCTCGGTCTGCACCGCTCCGTCCAGACGCGCATCCAGCAGATCGTTGAGCATAACAGTAAAGGATGGCCCCGGTTTATATCCCATTTCCTTGAGCCGCTGGCCGGTCAACAGGGGCCGAATCCGGCTCAGGCTCGTTACATAAAGGGAAACGGCCATTTTGATATCGTTCTTGCGGGCAATGGCCATCAGGTAGATGAGACCTTCGTTGTTGAGATTGTGCAGGAGCCGGAAGATTTCACTGTTGCGCATGGTCCGGCGCCGCACCATCAGGCCCGCAATTTTCTCCGCACTCTCCTTCTGGTCAATCAGGGTCTCGGTGGTCTTCTGCGGCAGTTGAAAACGTCTGCAGAAAGCCTGCAGCTCCGCGGAGGTTGACCGCCCCATGATGGCCAGCAGATAGACAATCCATGCCTCGCAGCGGTCATTGAGATACAGGAGACGGTACCAGGACAGGGCCCGGTACGCCTGGGTCAGGATGTGCATGAAGCGTCTGTCGATTTTCAGATTGGGCTTCAGGTCCGGCCAGAGGAACTGAAAAAGATCAAATTCGGCGAGCCGCTGGATTGCCGGCAGAGGATTTTCCTCGGAAAGGATAATCTGCAGTTCCGTCATAAAGCGCGGGTCGCAGTCCTTGCCGAAAAGGGCCATCTTAACAGCGTTACGGATAAGCCTCCTGGTGTGTTCAACGATCTGGAAATCCATTCGTTTTTCCAGACGGATCGCCCGGAATATCCGGGTGGGATCCTCCACGAAGCTGAGGTTGTGCAGAACCTTGATGGCCCGGCGCTTCAGGTCATTCTGGCAGTTGAAGAAATCATTTAAGGTGCCGAAGCTGGCAGGATTGAGGTGAAGGGCCATGGCATTGATGGTGAAATCACGGCGGTAGAGGTCGAGCTTTATCGAGGAGAGTTCCACGGTGGGTAAAGCAGCCGGATAGTCATAGTATTCAAGCCTTGCCGTGGCTATATCGATCTTGAATCCGTCGGGCATCAAGACCATGGCGGTGGCGAAGCGCTCATGGGTCTTCACCCTGCCTTTCAGGGTCTCCGCCAGCTGTTTCGCAAAGGCGATGCCGTCTCCCTCAATGACGACATCCAGGTCAAGATTGCTCTTTTTCAACAGGAGGTCGCGGACGAATCCGCCCACGGCAAAGGCGTTGAATTGCAGCGATTCTGCTACCTCGCCGATGGTCTTCAGCAGGCCGATCATCTTTTTGTTCAGGCACTCGACAATGATGGCATTGACGTTGCGGGTTCGGGCCAGCGACGGCTGTTCGGACTCGTGCAGCATATTTTTCGGGAGATGGGAAGGATCGTTGACCAGCCTGTTGAGCAGGTCGGTGCGGGTGATAACCCCTTTGATTTCCCGTTCGTGGACTATGGGGATCAGCCTCTGGCGATGTTCGATGATCACCTCCTGGATGTCAAAGAGCGTCGCATTCAGCGACAGGACTTCAATATCCGAAGTCATGTACTCACTGACCGGCAGGTGCCCGAGGTTGTGATGGATCGCCTTCTCGATAACCATCCGGGTGATGATCCCGGCAACCAGCGGCAGCGTTTCGTCCTGGCTGTCCGGTTCGGCTGGCTGCGGCAGGACCGGAATCGAGGTGATATTGTAGCGGGTCAGGATCAGGTTCGCCTGGTGGATGCTGGTGTCGACGGAGATGGTAATGGCAGGCTGGGACATCATCTCTCTTGCGATCGGCAGCGGGAAGATGTGCCTGTGCAGGACTTGGAAAAGCTTTTCCTGGGCCTCAATCAAAGTCATATCCTGGATTGTGGCCGATGCTGCCGTCGAATGCCCGCCTCCGCCCATATCTCTGGCAATGGTGCCGACATTGACCTCCGGGATGCGGCTGCGGGCGATCAGATAGATCCTCCCGGCCATGGAGACCAGCGCAAAGAGGGTGTCGAGGTTTTCCATGCTCATGAAACGCCGGATGATGAGCGAGAAGTCATCGATATAGTCAGGCAGACTCAGGCTGACCACGACAATGGGGATGCCCTGAATGGTGTACGTTTGGGCCGTCTTCATCAGATCATGCAGGAGCTCGACCTGCAGTGTGGTCAACTCGTAGGTGATAAACTGGGAGACGATATCGAGTTTTGCCCCTTGTTCCAAAAGCCAGGCGGCGGCGCGCAGGTCTGCGGGCGTTGTGGTCAGGTGGGTCAGTGAGCCGGTGTCCTCGTAGAGTCCCAGACAGAAGATGGTCGCCTCGTCGGCGTTGACCGGGATCTGCCTTTCCCGAAGAATCCGGATCAATACGGTGATGGTTGCCCCGGTATTTTCGACGACCTGAATGTCTCCCGTCATATCTCCCGCGCTGCCGGGATGATGGTCGTAGATGTGCAGCGACAGCCCTGGATTGTTCAGGCAGGCCGCAAAGGGGCCGATACGGATGGAAGCCCGGGTGTCGACCACGATCAGTTGATCCACTTTGGCCAGATCGATAGTTTTAATTTTTTGAAAATCGTACCTGTACAGAAGCGATTGCGAGATGAAATCGCGCAGCCCCTTTTCCTGGGATCCGGGAAAGGCAAGCACAGCGCCGGGATAGAGCTTCTGGGCGGCGATCATTGAAGCCATGCCGTCAAAATCGGCATTGAGATGGGTGGTTATGACCAGCATAAAATTCGACGAAATGAGTATGCAGAAGCGGATGCCGGATATTTGATGCCGGGCAGGATTGGCCCCTGTTCCGGATCAGCTACAGGCCCATGGCGACGGTGCGCCCTTTTATGCGTATACGCTGCTGTTATTTGATAATATCGTATTGCTGCCTTTCATTCTTACCACGCGAAGTCCATGTCTGGACATGAAAATCTAGCCGCGGGGGTGAAATTTTTTGTGGATTCCCTTGAGGCGGTCCTGATCGATCTGTGTATAGATCTGTGTGGTGGCGATATCGGAATGCCCCAGCATCATCTGCACCGACCTGAGATCGGCGCCATGAACCAGGAGATGGGTTGCAAAAGAATGGCGGAGCATGTGCGGTGAAATCTTCTTTTGAATGCCGGCGGCAACAGCCATGTCGCCAAGAATCTGCCAGAACCGCAGACGGGTCATGGCCTTGCCGCGGGAGGTCACGAACATGGCGTTGGAGCGTTTTCCCTTCAGGATGTGAGCCCTGCTTTTTTTCAGGTAGGTCTCCAGGTCTTCCTTCGCCCGTACGCCGAAAGGCACCAGCCGTTCCTTGTCTCCCTTTCCGATTACCCGGACGAAACAGGACGTCAGGTTGCAGGCGGCGATGGGCAGACCGACGAGCTCGGAGACTCGAAGACCCGTGGAATACAGCAGGCAGAGCATGGCGAAATTACGCAGAATAAGCGGTGAGGAGACGGCAGGTGGGGTGAGCAGCAAGGTGACTTCATCCACCGTCAGGGCCTTGGGCAGGGTGTGCCCGCTTCTCGGCAGGTCTATGCCTGAAAAGGGATTGCGGGTGACATGGCCGCCCGTGGCAAGAAAAGCGAAAAAGGTCTTTAAGGCCGAGATCCGTCTGGCGTTGGAGCGATGAGAAATATGCCGCTTTCGGGCCTGTTCCAGAAAGGCATGAACGGTCTCGCGATCAATCCCGTTAAGATCGGTCTGTACACGGGCATGGAGAAAAAGGAGAAAAGACTGAATGTCAGCGGAGTACGCCTGAACGGTATTCTCCGCCAGGCGTCTTTCCGCGATTACATAATGAAGAAAGAGGTCGTGCAGGGTGGAAAACTGTGCGGGCAGAATCGACGGATCGATGGGATTCAGGGGCAAAGGGTTGGCAGTATGGATAAGATGCCCGCCATGGAGGGCATCTTATCGGCTGGCAGCTCAGATTGTCTTGCGAATACGGTTGAATTTGCGGAGTTTCCTGCGTGCTTCTGCCTGCTTGCGACGTTTCTTCACACTCGGTTTCTCGTAGTATTCACGACGCTTCAGTTCTCTTTTAATTCCGTCTATCTGCAACTTTTTCTTCAGTTGTCTGATGGCGTATTCAAGGTCCCCCCGAACTTCAACTTCTATCATCTCTGGCTCCGTTTGACGAATTAATCAAATAAAGATATATTTAAAAAGCACAAATTTTCATGACAATAATCTCTTCTTATATAAAGTAGCTTGAGTTCTGTCAATAGAATTTTCAGGCACGGCCTGACTTCCGCCTTGGAAGTGCAAATTACACTTATTTTTAATGCTTTTAAAGTCCGGACGATTCATAATGGTGGACGTTGGGCTGGTATATGCTGGAAACAGAGGAAATTTCCATTGCCGGACGGAGTGAAGATGGCTGTACGGTGGTGACTGGCGGATTGAGGCCGAAAATACTTGAGAGGTGCTGACGTGGAAGAAAAAAGAAAGTTGCGCGTGGCGTTGCTTGCCGGTGGAAAATCAGGTGAGAGGGACGTCTCGCTGGATGGGGCAAAAGGGGTTGCCCAGGCCCTCGATCCAGAGAAATTCGTGGTAAAGCAGTATGATACTGCATCGGATCTGGAGGCTCTGGTCGCCGATGCCCCGGAGATTGATTTCGCCTTTATCCTGCTCCATGGCCTTCTGGGTGAGGATGGAACCGTGCAGGGATTTCTTGAACTGCTGGGGATTCCCTATCAGGGCTCGGGAGTTTTGGGCAGCGCGCTGGCAATGGATAAAAATCTGGCCAAGGAGATGTATCGTCTGCATGGCCTGCCTGTGGCCGACTGGGAGATGGTGGATGTCCGCGGAGGCACAACTGCCTCCGAACTCATTGAACGCCTGGGTCTGCCGCTGGTAGTCAAGCCCATCTGTCAGGGCTCCAGTATCGGCATGACCATAGCCCGCACGGCAGAGGATCTGGCAACAGGGATCAAAGTGGCCCTGGCCCACGACTCCAGGGTGATGGTCGAGCAGTTCATCGCAGGCCGCGAGGTCACCGCCGGTGTGCTTGGCAACGACGTGCCGGTGGCCCTGCCCTTAGTCGAGATAATTCCGGGAGAGGAGTACGACTTCTTCGATTATACCGCCAAATACAAGCCCGGCGCGACACGGGAGATCTGTCCTGCGCCTCTTGACGAGAGCCTGGCCGCCAGGGCGCAGCAGTACGGGCTTGCCGCTCACCGGGCCCTGCAGTTGCGTGGATATTCCCGCACCGATATGATCCTGACCCAGGAGGGGAGATTTGTCCTGCTGGAGACCAATACCATTCCGGGAATGACCGCGACCAGCCTTTTCCCCCAGGCCGCAGCCGCCTATGGCCTGCCGTTTCCCGTTCTTCTGGAGACGCTGATTGAGCTTGGCATGCAGAGCAAATAGGGCAAAGGCCGCAGGAAAGAGCCCGGCGGTTGCAGCTGCCTGCGCCGGTTACAGGGCGATCCTCTCCGGGCGGGTGAAGACATTGATCCGCTCGGGCCGGGCATAGCCTATCAGGGTTGCGCCAGCCCGGTCGGCTATGGCCAGCCCCAGCGATGACGGGGCGGTCCGGGAGATGATGATAGGGATGCCGATGCGGGCGCATTTCAGGACCATGTCCGAAGTGAGCCGCCCCGTCGTAAAGACGGCGGCCCTTGCGTGCGCTCTGCCCAGCAGGATGCTCCCCATGATCTTATCCACCGCATTGTGCCGTCCAACATCTTCAAAGAAGGCCAGAAGCCGGCCGTCGGCCCACAGTCCGCACCCGTGGACGCAATGTGTCTCCTGATTCAGGGCGGAGGCGTGCAGGACCTGCAAGATGAAGTCCTTGATCTCGGCGAAGGGCAGGGTGTAATCGTTCAGGGGTTTGAACGCCCCGGTCAGCATCTCCCTGGCAATCTTCCCCGTGCCGCCGCAGCCCGAGGTGATGATGACCTCCTTAGGCCCGGTGAATTCCACATCGGCGTAGACGGAAATCCGCCCTTCAGGACAGACAAGCACCTCCTTCACCTCCCCCGGGGATTGTATGTATCCCTGTCCAAAAAGAAATCCTGCTCCAAATTCCTCCAGGCCCACGGGCAGCACCATGGACGAGCCGATGGTCTCGTCGTTGAGGGCAACCGTGCAGGGGGTTTCGATGGCAAGCTTCTCTGCTTGCCGCGCACAGCCTTCGGGAGTGATGACGGTGGAGGTATATGACAGTGTTACTGCTTCATTTTCTAATGGTTTCACGGATTTTTGCCTGCGCTGTGAGGATTGGCTGAGAGACGGTCTGCGGGGTATTGCGCGAGGATGGGGGAACCTGTCTGGCCATGGAGAAAGGTATCGGGCTGATCAGACGGCAAGTCTTATAATTCCTCTATCTGTCTTCTGAACCGGTTTAATTGCTGCGCTTTGATATCGTTCAGGTTCAGCTTGTAGATGTCCGGCGGGAAGAGCAGTTCCGCCACGCCTGAGTCGAAGATGCGTTTGACCTCATATTCGTCGTGGGCGACATCGCGCTGGTAGATATAGTTCAGATAGCTCTGGTTGGTATGCAGAATGAACTCAACCCGCATTCCGCCCAGGCGGGCAAAGAACTTAAGCATCTGCGTCTTTTCCGAACTGCCGGTGTTATGGCTCCTGTAGGACTTTCCTGTCAGGGTGTCGGAGATATCTTCAAGAGTCATGAAGGAGTCGATTTTGAGAGCGCTCTGGGTCAGATGCTGCTGGAAGTGCTGAACATCGCTGATGGTGTTGAGAACGGCCATGAGGCCCAGTTCGTCATCCACGGCCACAGCGGGGTTCTTCTGGTTTTTCCTGAGCAGCTTCAGTACCTTGGCCGCAGGCGGTTTTTTCCTGATGGTCACATAGATCGGTATCTCGCGCTTGCCCTTGGAAAAGCGCCGCCGCTTGATCAGGGTGATTTTTTGTCCCGGTTTTGCCGGCAGGGCCTGCCTGGCCTTTTCATCCATCACCTTGACATGGGTGCAGGCGAAGGATTCCGCATCGTGCTGGCTGATCAGGTAGACGATCTCCAGTTCCCCGATCTTCATGCTGGGGCTCCAGACATATTCGTTGAGAAAATGCAAAAACCCATTGAATTTATTTTCAATATCCGTTTCCCTCTCACGCTGGTCGATGGAGCCGGCCAGGTTCATCAGGGTCAGCTTGCGTTTTGCTTCAAATCGGGCCTTTTTATGATAACGGTCATCGAAGACGATCAGCAGCAGGTCTACCGGGTCGCTGGTCACCTCAATTTCATTCGTCGTTTCAATATGAGAGGAGTAGGGGGCCATGATTTTTGAGCTGAGATAGGAGATGACATCGTTGGCCGTATGGGCGTATTCGTGCAGTCTCTTCTGGATCTCTCTGGAGTTGCCGTCGATCCCGAACATATTTGCCAGGAGGGTGACTGCGCGGTCATGGCGAATGGCCCGCAGTTTTGTATCCTTGATCAGCAGCTGGATGTCATCATAATCGGAGATGTCCAGGAATTCAAAAATCTGATTTCTGATGGCCCTGTACTTGGTGACATTGATCTGATCGCCGCAGTACTGGCGAACCCAGTCCCTGGCCTCTTTGGAAAAAGGGCGGGTGAACGGGACGACGAAGTCGGTGGCGAAGAGATCGTTCTGCTTCATCGAGGTAAATATTGAGTCTTTTCCTAATATTTCCATACCATCAATGTCTTAAAAAAAGGAAACCGGACGAAGGGCCGGGCTGGTTGTGTGACAGTCTTCTGTCTCAGAATCGATTTTCAAAATAGGGTTTGAGGACCTCGGGAATCCTGATCGAACCGTCTTCCTGTTGATAATTCTCCAAGACGGCCAAAAGGGTACGGCCAATGGCAAGCCCGGAACCATTCAGGGTGTGCACCAGCCTGCTTTTTTTCTGGCCCTCGGGGCGATAGCGGATAGAGCCTCGCCGGGCCTGGAAATCAAGAAAGTTGGAGCAGGATGAGATCTCCCTGTAGGTCTGCTGTCCCGGCAGCCAGACCTCGATGTCGTAGGTCTTGGTCGATGAAAAACCCAGGTCGCCTGCGCAAAGGGTCACCACCCGGTAGTGAAGCCCCAGCAGCTGCAGGACCGACTCGGCATCGGCAAGCAGGGACTCAAGTTCCGCTCCGGAGGTTTCGGGGGTGGTGAATTTCACCAGTTCCACCTTGGTAAACTGGTGCTGTCTGATCAGTCCCCGTGTGTCTTTGCCGTAGGACCCGGCCTCGGAACGGAAGCAGGGGGTGAAGGCTGTGAACTTGATGGGAAGGTCCTTTTCGGCAAGCGTCTCTTCCCGGAAAATATTGGTCACCGGTACCTCTGCCGTGGGGATGAGGTAGAGATCCCAGTCTTTGATTTTAAAAAGATCCGCTTCGAATTTGGGCAATTGGCCGGTGGCGGTCATGGAGGCGCTGTTCACCAGAAAAGGCGGCAGGACTTCAGTGTAGCCGTTTTTCTGGGTATGCAGATCCAGCATGAAATTGGTTAATGCCCGGTCAAGCCGGGAGGCGAAACCGGTGAGCAACGAAAATCTGGCCCCGGAGAGTTTGGCCGCCCGTTCGAAATCGATAATATTGAGCTGCTCGCCAAGTTCCCAATGCGCTTTGGGCGTGAAGGAGAAAACAGGTTTTTCGCCCCACTGTTTCACCTCGATGTTGTCGCTGTCATTGCGCCCGGCCGGGACGGAATCGTCGCAGAGGTTGGGAATTGTCATGACGATATCCTGGAGCAGCAGCTCGATGTCGGCGAGTTCTGTGTCCAGGTCCTTGATTTTCTGACTAGTTTCCCGCATTTCAAGAATAAGGGGGGAGGCCTGGTCTTTATCCGGTCCGCCTTTCATTGCGGCAATATCCCTGGATGCGGTATTTCTCTTGTTTTTCAGGGACTCAACCTCACCCAGCAGGGCGAGGCGTTTCTTGTCGAGCACTGAAAACTCATCAAGCTTGTCCGTGGGAATTCCCCGTTTTGCGCATTTTTCTTTTACCAGGTCGAGGTTTTCCCGAATAAATCGAAGTTCGAGCATATTGGCAGTATCCGATAGGTGATTTGAATTATAGAGTGTTGAGCAGACTGTTGACGCTGTGTTCCCGTCGTGGCTTTATCCTTCTTAAAACGGTTTCTTATCATGGCCGGTTCATGAACGCAACCTCTATCGAATTGCTTTTCGGCGGCAGGTCTGCTATTTTGCCTGTAATCGTCCTGAGAGGTCCGGTATCGCCTCCTTGATTTCATAATGCAGGCAAAGAGCGGAATTTTCTCCGATGAAAAACCATACTTCATTGATAGTTTTTTTAAACGAATTACGCAAGAATATACGTGCGCTGGGACTGGGGCTTGTCCTTGTCACCGTGGTGATTTTTCTGCTCTCTCCTCGTCTGCTGCAGCTCGTTCAGGGGCATCTTGCCAATAAGCTCTATTTTTTCACCCTCGCAGGGCCATTTCTGGCCCATGTGAAGCTCTCCTTTTTCGCTGCCCTCTTTGTGATGATGCCGTGGATTACCACCGTCCTCTGGAGGGCCATGGCAAAGCCCTTCGGGGTGAAAGGCCTGCCCTTGGCTTTTTTTGTCTTTTTTACCTGCCTGCTTTTTTATTCCGGAACCATGTTCTGCTATCTCATTACCCTGCCTATGGGAATAAAATTTCTGCTGGGATACGGTTCCGAACAGTTGAAGCCAGTTATATCGGTGACCCGGTTCGTCAATTTTATTTCCATGTTTATTCTGGGCTTCGGCATGATCTTCGAATTGCCCATCTTTATGGTGTTTCTGGCGAGAGTCGGGGTCTGCACCCGGAAATTCTATGAAAGAAACAGACGTTATGCGGTGCTCTTCATCTCTATTGCGGCAGCGATTTTGACACCGACGCCGGATGTCGTCAACATGGGATTGATGGCAGTGCCGCTGTATATGCTCTATGAGGCCGGGATAATAATTCTTGTTGTGATGCGGATTAAGTGATCCCCTGCCGTGTCCGGCCGCTCTGCTGGATCAGGGCGGGAAGTGCATGGAATTTTGTGAAATAATACTTGCTTGCGGGCTGAGTCTCAGGTAGGCTGTCCTTAGAGGAGAGCCAAGGAATCTTGACCGGAATGTACACGGTTTCCCGCGGCGCAGGGCGGTTAGAATTCCTGAATCCTGAAGCCTTCCTGCCTGAGCAGGCAGGCTGTGACTCCGTTGTGGCCGCAGGAAGGGCTGCGTGCCGCAAGCAGGATAGCCCGGACCGGTTGGCTGCGGGCGATGGCAAGGACCTGGAAAGCCCCTTTGATGAAGGCCTTGCTCACATCGTCGCCGTTTCGGGTCATGACCCTGGCTTTTCCGGAAAGGACATCATCGCCGCTCCCGCCGGCAATATCAGCCGCATCCCTGGGGGTAGGCAGCCCGCCGAGTTGTTCCGGGCAGACAGGAATCCAGATTGCATCCTGAAGCATATCGAGACAGAAGGGGTTCCGCCTGGTTTTTCCGTCATAGCGTGTACAGAGACCGATCAAACAGGCGCTGACAATGTAGAGAGGGCACGGGGAATTCTGCATGTTCAATTTTGGAAGAGTTGAGGGATGATAAAACAGGTGCTTCCCACGGGGAAGAAGAAAATGTTTTTGCAGGGAGAATCCATGAAAAGAGGATTCCGGCTGCGCATGCCTTCAGGCCTCCAGGAGAAAAGGGTTGTGATCGGGGCGTGTTTGGCCGGAATAGCTCTTTTATGGGTCATCTTCGCACCTCGTATGGGGGTGTATTCCCTGTTACGCCAGCGTTCAACCGTAAACCGGTTGCGGTTGGAGAATGTGGAACTCGAGCAAAAAAACGCCTTCCTGCAGAAAGAGATAGAGCGTATACAAAATGATCCTGATTACTTCGAGAAAATGGCCAGGGATAAATACGGCCTCCTGAGGGAAAACGAGATGGTCTTCGAATTTCCCCCCAGTAAGAAGGATAAAAAAGAGTAAAGGTACCCTGAAGCATTCTGAATCAAGGGCAAGCGGAGGCCGCACGGGCCTCCCTGCTCAGCTGGCTCAGGAAAAACCGGATTTTGAACGGCAGGCCGGCTGTGCTGCGGCCGGAAGGGATGCGGTTTTTTTGATGCTGCTGACTGTCGAGAGTATTTTGGTGATATCTGCGCTGCCGCATTGGCTGCAGACTATCGATTCTTTTGTGGCAGATACGGCGACAATGGTCTCGAACACCGTTGCGCAGGCATTGCATTTAAATTCATAGAGGGGCATAATTATTTTCCTGTGGACCAAACCGGATCAGACGGGAGGAGGATGATTTACGCTGTCTCCCGTAAAGATACACCGTGAATCTTTACGGGACAGTATACTACAGGTCCGGCCGAAAGTAAATCCATCTGCGTCGCAGGCGGGGGTGAAAAGCCCTGCCGCTATGCCGACACTATTCCAACAGGTCTTTAAGGATCTGGCAGGAACGGCATTTCTCCATCTTTTCTACAATTGAGAAACCCTGCGTGCAGTCGCAGCATGTCCCGCAAAGGAACCAGCAGAGGTGACCGCTCTGGAACTCCCAGGCGGGGCATTGCCGTTCCATGCCGCAGTGCTTCTTCTCCCAGCACGGAGTGGTGGCTGTATGCTTTCCCCGATGATTACAGAGGAGAAAAAAAATCTGGCGCTCGATATGGGCCGGGATTGCCCTCCATCCCTGCTCGTAGCTGTGAACAGTTTTCAGCGCAACCCCAAGGAGTTCCGCCATTTCCTTCTGGGTCTTTCCTAACTTCTTTCTGAATCGCGAAAATTCCTCGGTGTCCACGTGCTGTCTCCTTGTCCATATGAGCATTTGTTGGACTGTAATATACTACAGATGGCAGTCCATGGCAAGGTGCAGACCCGGTAAAAGATGAACGGGGCAGTCACATCGAGTTGTTGCGCAACCATCCTAATTCAGGTGATATCCGTAGAGCATGCGGAGGTAGCAGCGGTCTGTTATCTGTCCGTTCCTGCGAATATCCAGGGTCCGGATGGGTCCCATGGTTTTGGCATGGCCCTGCATGATCGCCCCCTCGATAACATCCGGCGAGGTAGCGACCAGCAAAAGATCCCGGCCGTTCAGGTCTTCCGGGTCAAACCAGAAGCCATACATCAGGCCGGGAAGCCCGAAGACATTCCACCCCAGGGTCTCCCGGACCGCGCGTTCCGGGTTTTCGGCGCAGGCCGCAAGGTCCCGGTAGCGGTAGAAGGCCAGGCCGCTTGCGATCCGGTATTTATCCATTCCCACCACCAGCGGCCGGGTCCCGTTCTTCTGCTCTTCGTCCGCAACCGTCCGGTCAACTGCCTGCGCCATATCCTCCCAGCCGGAAAGAAAGGGGCGGCTGGCCGTCGGAATCCCCGGCAGACCCAGGGAGTAATACTGCAGAAAGAGCCCGAATAGCAGGAGCAGGCAGATGGCGGTGGCAGGCCAGAGACTTTTGCACAGGCGGAGCAGCGCGGGCCTTTCCGCGGTCATGGCGGCAGACAGAAAGGGGATGAGCGCCAGCCAGGAGGGCCCGGTCCAGTTCAGTTGCACCTCCCTGGTCAGGCTGAAGCCGGTAAAGACCGCCAGCGGAGAGAGCAGCAGCAAAAGAAAGAACAGATGGATCCTGGCAGAGCCTGCCTCTTTCTGGCGTACGGGAAGCCCGCGGCCGGAAGGAAAGAAGGCCAGCAGGCCCAGCACGCCTGTGGGCGTCAGCAGCAGGAGGATCTGGCCCAGCAGAACGGGGGTGGAAAACACGCCCGCGCCAGCGACTCGCCGTTCGCCCTGAAAGATGAACGAGGCCCATCCGTGCTGCATATTCCAGACGATCACCGGCGAGAAGAGCAGCAGCGCGATCAGGACCGCCAGATACGGGCCGGGTCTGACCAGCCATCTGCGGCTTTTGGCATCGATAAGCATGAAGAGCAGGATGGCAGGCCCGGTCAGGGCGATGGTATACTTGGAGAACATGCCGAGCCCCAGGCAGATCCCCACCCCGATCCAGGCGCGGGGCTCCTCCTTCAGAAAGGCCCGGTAGAGAAAGTAGAGCAGGCCCGCCCAGCAGGCGGTAAGCGGGGCGTCGGGCGTCGTTATCATGCCCGTGAGGAAGAAGACCGGCAGCACGGATAACAGCGCCACGGCCCGAAAACCCGCCGTCCGTCCGTACAGCGAGCGGGTCAGGGAATAGAGGAACCAGGCCGTGACCAGCCAGCAGGCCATGGACAGCGCCCGCACCCCGAATTCGCTTGTGCCAAAGAGCCCGGTGCCGATGCGGATCAGGATGGCCGTCAGGGGCGGATGATCCAGATAACCGATGGCGGGATGCCGGGCGTAATTCCAGTAATAGGCCTCTTCCTCCAGAAGCGCCGGTTGCCCCAGATACAGCAGCCGCAGGACCACGGAGAAGACGATCACCCCGGTCCAGAAGAGCCGTCCGCGCACGTCGGCCCCCGGCCTGCCGTCCTGCCCGGTGAAGACGAAGCACATCAGAGCGGCAATCGAGGCTGCCATGGAGACGGGAATGGTGATGAGCATGGCGGGATAGAGCGCAAGGCCCAGCCGCAGCAGATCGCCCAGAAGGCCCCCGCGCAGAAACAGCACCAGGATTCCCGTGAGCAGAAGGCCGCAGGCATGCCGCCATTGCAGGCTCCGGCCGGGAAAGGTCCATCGGCGATGAATGATTGCAGCAAGCAGGCTTGCAGCCAGAAAACCGCCCGTCTGCGCGGCCTCAGGCGAAAACCCATGGCGGCAGAGCAGAAAAAAGACCAGGAAATCAAGGAGGCCGCCAAGAGTGAGCGCGGCCTTGCAGCCGGTCGCGAAGGTTGCGGCGGGGCGGGCGCCGATCAGGTTCAGCAGCTGCCGGAAATAATCGAAGACGATGCCGCGGTTCATCTTGGACTTGCCCTTGTAGCGGTCGTAGAAGGCGATGGGCACCTCGCCGACCCGCAGCTTGCCGTCTCCTGCGACCAGGGCCTCCAGGGCGATCTTGAAGCCGCTGACCGATTTATCAAGGCCGGCCAGATGCTCCCGGCCAATCGAGAAGAATCCCGCCAGCGGGTCCTTGGGGTCGGTGAGAATCCTGGCCGGGAGCGTGGCTAGCCGGGAGGCGATCTTCCGGCCCAGAGGCCAGTCGGGAGTCGATCCCCCCGACGTGTACCGGCTGCCGATCACCATGTCGAAGGTGCCGGCGGCCAGGGGAGCTATGAGCTGCGGCAGGATCTCCGGAGGATGGCTGAGATCGGCGTCCATGACCACCACGGTCCCGGCCCTGGCGGCCCTGGCCCCTTCAATCACGGCGCTGGCCAGGCCGTCTTTGGTCTCGCGGCAGACCAGGGTCACCGGATGGGTCTCCTGCCAGCCGCGCACCTGCGCCCTGGTGCCGTCGGTGGAACTGTCATCGACAATGACCACCTCCAGCGGCAATTCAGCTGCCTCGGCCGTCTCAAAGATCCGTGTCAGGAGCGGATAGATGTTCTCCGCCTCATTCAGCGTGGGAACGATAATTGAAACGCCAGGGATTGCTGACTGATTCATAGCGGCATGCACCGGTCCCTGTCAGATGATGTCCCGCTTACCGGAATCCCCGGCGTATCTGGCTGCTCCCGGTTCGGTGGAGACAGATACGGGAGGGCCTTCGGCGGCGGGTTGCTCCGGCGCAATCCGGAAGAGGACGTATCCATGATCGCCTTCAAGCTGTTCCGCTGCAACGCCTGCCTCCTTGAGCTTGCCGAAATAGTAATCCGTTGTAATGCCGACCTTGATTTTAGGATCCGCGAAGCTCTGACGCAGGGCATTGAGGTCGTTCAGGCCGCGGTCGACCGTCAGCCGGTGGGCATAAAAATTGACGCTGGGGCGGCTTGAGACCTCGAACATGACGATCCTGCCGTCCTCCGGGGTTTTGTATTTATCGGCGGCCTGTTCAGCGAGACGGACGAGAGGCTGGTTGATGAGAGAGTCATAGGCCGGCACAATAAGCAGGGAAAGGACGGCAGTGACCGCCAAGGCGACGCCTGTGAGGGACGCAAAGTGCGTGGAAGCGGATTTGGTCCTGTTGGCGTAGAGGAGCAGGATGCTGGCCGCAATCAAGAGCAATCCGGCAATATAGGGCGTAAAACCAAGGCTGACCGGCTGGGCCAGAACGGGGGCCTTCAAGGCCGATGCTCCCAGCATTTGCGGAAGATGGGCGACAATCTGGGGAGCGGCAAGCAGGATGATCCCCAAGGCCAGAATAAGTGCCGCAGCCAGATAGGTGGAGATGGACCAGAGCAGCCTGCCGCGTTTTTCCGTCTCGTCAAACAGCGTTGCCGCAAGCATCGCAATTCCGGGGAGGGCCGGACAGATATAATTAGGCAGCTTGGTCGCTGCCACAGAGAAAAAGACCAGGGTGACCAGCGAAAACAGAAGGAACAGGCGCAGAAAACGGACACGGCTGCTTGCGGAGTCCCGGTACGGGGCGCGGATGGCGGCAAGCGGCAGAAAAAAGCTCCACGGCATGAATCCTATGAGCAGGACGAGGAGATAATAATAAACCGGACCGGAATGACCTTCCATGGAGGTTGTGAATCGTCCGACATGCTGTTTGATGAACAGTTCCTTCATGAAGGAGAAGCCGCCTGGATGATGAAATCCCAGCAGGAGGTACCATGAAAAGCCTATGATGAGCAGAAGCAGGGCGCCCGGGACAAACCAGTTTCGCTTGAATAACAGCGGCAGCCTGCGGATGGACAACAGATAGAAAAGGGCGGTGACCAGCGGCAGCAACGCGCCGATGGCTCCCTTGGTCAGCATTGCCAGCCCTGCCACCGCGCAACCGGCCCAGAACAGCGGGGCTCCCTGTTTTTCCTGCAGTTGCCGCTCAACCCCCCACCAGGAGAGAATCAGGCAGAGGGTGAACAGAAAGGTGAGCGGCATGTCCGTCATGGCGATGCGCGAGAGATAGACGAAAAAGAGGCTGCTGCCCAGAATCAGCGCGGCCCTGAAGGCCGTCTCCGGTCCCAGGGGTTTGCGGCCCGCCAGAAAGACCAGCAGGACGGTGGCGATGCCCGTCAGCGCATTGACGAATCTGGCGCCGAAGGCTGTGACGCCGAAGTATTTATAGCCGAGCATCTGGGTCCAGTACAGCAGGGGAGGCTTTTCAAAGAACCCTTCGTCATTTAAGGATGGGAGTATGCATTCGTTTTTTACGTACATCTCGCGGGAGACTTCGGCGTAGACCCCTTCGTCGTAATCGATAACCCCGGATTTTCCGAGATATCCCATGTACAGGGAGGAGAAAATAACCAGCAAAAGAATAAATCGCATAGCGACTCCAGGAATATGGAAGATGTTGGTAACTGTTGAAAAGCAATGATCATTACTGCTTGCCATGGGGAATGGAGGGGCGCTCCCTCAAGCAGGTTGCCGGGGGGCCTTAAACCAGGCCGAAGGTATGCCTTCCCTTAAAAAGGACCTTTTCCGCCAGACTGCGCAGGCCCGAAAGCGGCCTTTTGATCCTCAGCGTCTGCCGGTTCATAATAATCCCCTTATTGCGTGTGGAAAGGATTTTTTTGTCATGAAGACCGATCTCGCGATCCAATACGGCAAAAAGGTTGTATTCGTCGAGGACCCTGCGCCTGGCCTCGATGAGGTAGGGCAGGCGGTCCCGGTACTCGTTATTGGCCAGGGTTGAACGTATAATATCAAGGGATTTCGGAAAGTTCGATATGTCGATTGGGATGAAGCTTTCCGGCGGAAAGTAGTCGGCGGCATTGGGACAACCGGAGTAAAACGGCACGGCATATCCCAAAAAGGAATCCGGCATCTTTTCCGTCAGATGGTTGGGATAGATATGATTTTCTATGGCGATATGATAGCAATACGGGTCTACGGCCACGGACTTGTCGGACATCGGGGTTACGCCGTGCCCGAAAACATCCAGCTCCGGCAGCGCCTCCTTGAGTTTGCGGGTGAACTCAAATCGTTTTGAGTGCAGGGTCAATCTTCCTTTTCTATCGGAGCAGACGGTTGAAAGGGGTCTGCTTTTTGAAGGCGGAGGCATGGCCTTCATCTCGTCATAGGTGCGGATCGGACCCTCTCCGAACGGAAAACCGTAAAACCAGATCAGGCCGGGTTGGGTGAAAATCCGGTGCGGATGGGAAACGGCCCAGGGTTCCTGGCTGGTGATGACCATCCCGTATTGACGCAGGTAATCGGTTCCATAGACGGTGATGGAGGAAGGCTCGGTGGTTATCAGGACTGTTTTCTCGGGAGGACATCGCAGATTTTCCTGGCTGAAGGTCCATGGCCTGCGCGAGAGGTCATGATAGACGGCAAGCCAGTCATATTCTTGTGCGTCGATATCGAAAACAAACCGGCAGTCTCCCCAAGACGAGGTCTCGCCCGGCAGTTGACGGGTGTAATGATTGGCATTCCCTCCTCGTTCAATTCCCCGCGCCAGAAATTTAACGATCCGTGCCGGTTTTTTGGTTTTTGTTAGAAGGCGGGAGGGCTCAGCAGCAGTCGGGAAAGAAGAACTCAAGGGATTACCTTTTATGAATGCAATAAATTTGGGGTTGAGGAGAAGTGAACAGGCCTGAACTCAATGCAATCGCACATCATTGGCACGCGTTGTATTGTTTCATGCAAAGAGGCTGGAAATAACAGTATTATAATTTTATTTGCGAGGATATAATAGAGAATTTAAACCAATGATGAAAAAAAAGGGTTAACTTCGGAGAGTATGGATTCGCCACATCGTGATTTTCTGCAATCGCTGCAGGCTTTGCTTTCTTACCATCAGATCATCGGCGTTGCCCCTTATCCTGCCGTGCAGGAAACCGAGCGTTTTCTGAAGGCGGCCCTTGCTTTCCCCGCTTCTGCCCCTGCTTGCGTCGAGCGGCTACCTGAAACTGCGGCTGCGGCTGTAGGGCCACCTCTGGATACTGACGGCGGGACTGCCGGGGACATTGCCGGTGAGATCTATTCCTGTACCGGCTGTGTTCTGCATGCAAGCCGTTTGTCATCGTTTCCGGGGCAGGGGAGTGAAAAGCCCCGTCTTCTTATTGTCGGGAGCTGGCTGACCGGAGAGGATGGAATGAAGATACCGCCAGGATGCATTATGGGCGTCAAAGAGGATGTGATGGTGAGCCGGATGCTCTCAGCCATTCATCTGCCACGGGAGAAGGCCTTTGTGACCAATATCATAAAGTGCGCCCTTCCCGATGCCTGCCTGCCTTCAACCGAGAATATTCAGGCCTGCTCCGCATACCTGATGCGGCAGATCAGCAGTCTGTGTCCGGAAGTTATATGCACCATGGGACTCGCCGCTACGAGAG
>Ga0214254_1000122_pt1 | contig 29789 bp, 26 predicted proteins | sample TroBogypolimnion_27_FD_153092 | JGI IMG/M metagenome (GOLD analysis project Ga0214254, IMG submission 153092) | Freshwater microbial communities from Trout Bog Lake, WI - 27JUL2009 hypolimnion | ecosystem: Environmental > Aquatic > Freshwater > Lake > Hypolimnion/Profundal zone ... | reverse complement strand
CGAAAGCTGGAGAATCAAAACAAGGATTAATAACTAAAAAAACACTGCCTGGGGTGGGTCAATATTGGACGCCGATGGTGGGGCAATTTTCAAAGCCGATTGACAATTAAGCCGTTGTAGCAAGGTTTTTTCACTGCTATAGCGGTATCATATAAGCCGATTTCGAACCAATATCACATCGCAATTTTCCAACCGGAAATCGAAATAAAGCAATCAGAACCCCTCTTCCTTCACCATGAACTGTGATGTCATTTTTCTCCTCGATTATGGTTGTGCTGAGAGTAGGTAGTCGCCGGAGAACACCTACAATAACAATTCCGATTAACATCCCACCTACTCCCTTCCAGAAACCAGCATTATTGCCTTACGATATCAGCAGGTTGACAGGATAAGCAGGGATTTGAGAAGAACCGTATCCATTGATGTGTGGAGGTCTGCCCTGCTTACTGCAGCTTTTCGCAAGGTAGGTTCCCCATTGGTAACACCGTTTGAAAACCACATTATCATACGGAGGACCATCTCTATTGATCATGAACCCACCAGACGGTGGAACATTATACTGACTCGGATAAACCAGGTTTTGTCGGCATTGAACTTTGAGACATCGTTGCCAGTACTTATCAACCATTGGCGACAACCCTTTAATGTCTTGGACCCTTTTCCCATCGACCAACAGCATGAGGTGATAATGAGGATTTTCCGAACTCAACTGTTCACGTGCCCAAACGAACATAGAGAAGATACCTTCAGCCCGAAGAGCACGGGTAATATTCCAGCAGCATCTTGAAATTGGAAGATTGCTCTCATTTTCCTGCTTACTTATGTCAGCCGGATACTTCAGAGTGAATTGAGCCATGAATACGTTATCGCAATTATCGTACATATAGGTCATCACTTTGTATATGGTAGCCAGAACCTCTTCATAGTAACCGTCGTGTCCTTTCGCTGTGATGTTCAAAGGTAAACCGTTGTACAAGCTGTCATATATTCTTGTCCTCATGGTATAAACCCTCCTATTGATTAGTGAATTGTCATAGATGCTCCAGCCACCCGCTAAAGATGAGTTGAAGATCTATGTTGTGAGAATAGAGATGTACATCAGCCACTCTGATGTGCTTATGATCGGAGTGATCTTTTCTTATATAACGATCACCCGTATAGTCTGAATGCTTAGATTGATCAGTAATTATGGAGCATATATATGAGTATATATAACGTTAGGTCCATACTTTTAGGATTAGTTATAAAGATGATGCAGATAATGCAGATGATTTTTGAGATATATGCAATCCACTATTCTTTATGGAGATAGATTGCATGACTCAGAACAATATAGATATTCATCATTATTGTTCTTATTATTGTAATTGTTATTGTGAAATTAATAATATATATAATATTAGGAGATCCACCAAATCGCGCTTTATCAGACCTCATATATACAGGCTTTCAATTTACGATTTGCCGTACACACGATGAATCATGTTTTGCGTTAATGTTGCAATCTTTATACAATCAAACCAGTCTTGATTACGTTAGGAATTTGCCAGATAGAAATAGAGGAGTTCCGATTTTCATTGCCATCGCAAAGTTCCTTCACCTCGTCATATTATAGTTGCGTTAATGTTGCAGACTCTGTGCATCTTGTTTTAAATGTTTGTTAAATCAGCCAGGTATCTATTGGAGCAAGAATATTCCTCGTCCAAAGTGGGGGAAAGTTTGAAGACATGAGCATACCATTCAAAGAAAAATCGACTACTGAAGAGATTCGCCTCAAATTTGACAATGATGTTGAACGCTTCTCACATCTCGAAACCGGACAGACTGCGACTATCGATGCTCCTCTCGTAATGGATCTTCTCACCAAGGCTGCCTTCTCATGTACGCCAAACATCCGAAGAGTGCTCGATATAGGATGTGGGGCAGGTAATAATACCCTTAAACTTCTGGAACTTGTCTCACCGTTTGATTGCGATCTTATCGATTTAAGTGAACCGATGCTTTCCAGAGCGCATGAGAGGATATCAGCGGTAAATAACGGAAAGATCAGATTGTTGCAGGGGGATTTCCGGACCCTTGATTTGCCAGAACAAGGATACGACGTTATCCTGGCAGCAGCTGTTCTGCATCACCTCCGTGACGACCAGGACTGGGAATCTGTTTTCAGAAAGATCTACCGGTTGATGGCCCCCGGCGGCAGCATCTGGATTTCTGATCTGGTTGCTCACAACATCGGACATATCCAGACCTTAATGTGGAATCGATACGGGGAATATCTTTCGGCATTAGGGGGAGATAACTATAAGAACAAGGTGCTTGCGTATATCGAGCATGAAGATTCACCCCGTTCTGTCACCTACCAAATGGATCTGCTTCGAAAGGTAGGCTTTGACCATGTTGAACTGCTTCATAAAAATGCATGTTTCGCTGCATTTGGGGCAGTTCGGCGAAGCTGACAGCAATATAGCTGAAGAGGACTACCTGTTTTGGTTTTTGCTTAGGGGCGGATATAAACCCAGAAGGCAAATTCCGCCCCAATATGGAAGCAGCGTGTGACACTTACCAAAGCAGATCCTGTTCAGTATTATGAACCAACCTTATCTCCAGTGGATTTTTGGCATCTTGCGTTCCGGTAGCCGATAATAGTGAACTTTGGAGTAGCCGATCATCAGCGGGAAGTGAAACGGATAATCCTCTGGAATTCCCACTTCCTGTTTCAGAGATGGGTTGGCGAGCATCGCTCCTTGTAGTAACCCTGCCCAGCACGTTCCCAGCCCATATTGGGGTGCGGCTAATTCCAGGTAGCTGAGCGCAAGAGTCAGATCGATCATTCGGACAGGTGCCGGAGCAGGGGCCATTGCCACCACCAAACAGGGGGCGGAGCGTAGGACTGAATCGACACCGTCTTCCCATGCCTTCACCAGCGCGGGATAGTAAGGCATCACTGTCGATTTCGGATCTTGCAGTAAAGAGCGCATCCAGTCAATCACTTGACCAGCGACCGCATGCAACCGCTGCGGATCGTTGATGACCAACCACTCCACCAACTGAGTGTTGCTGGCCGTCGGGGCATAGCGAGAGATCTCGATCAACCGCTGCAGTGTGGTCCGCTCTACCGGCTTGTTTGTAAACTGCCGAACAGAGCGACGCGAGCGCAAGAACTGTTCGGTCTGGGTAGGCGAGATCGCCAGCGCTTTGTCGATAGCAGAGCATGAAGCTAACGGCACATCGGTATGATCCAGGGCACCATGTGGGCAAATCGCTACACAGTGACCGCAGCGGATGCACATCGACTCGCCTTCGGATAATATTTCCGGGTAACTTCCTTTTCCTTCAAACCGAATTATTCCCATAGGGCAGTCGGCAGCGCAGAGTCCATCCTGCTTGCATTTCTCTTGATCGATAATCAATAAGCTCATTTAAATCTCCAACTTAATTTTACTTATAATCTCAAATGTTTACGCAAACACCGCCTCATGGGGGATCTAATCCGCTCTTCAGAAGTGTGTATTTTTCTGCCACCCCTGATCGTCACAACTTTCGGGTCAAGGAACTTGATGCGATTCTCATTTTACCGGTGGATGATGTTGGACACACGAACAACTCCCTGGGTCTTTCTGGCAGTTCGATTCTTTCCGTTTCTCAGCTAGTCTCAGGGAACGGCGGGCCATCGCCTCACGGTTTCTCCGGTGATCTTCATCAGTGATTAGTTCCAGCGGCGGCACTTTCATCGGACGATGGTTTTCATCCAGGGCAACGAAGGTCAGATAGGCCGAGGCGAGGTGGGTGATCGTACCGGCAATAAGGTCTTCGGTTTCGACTCTGACTCCGATCTCCATCGAGGTCGTTCCAACCATATTGAGGCTGGCTTTGACTGTCACCAAGTTACCGATGAATGACGGCTTATGGAAGTCGAGCCGATCTATAGAGGCAGTGACGCAGATTCGCCTGGTATGCCGGACGGCCACAACACCGGCAGCGTTATCGATTTCCTTCATGATCACCCCACCATGTACGATACCCGCAGGGTTGGCATCCCCAGGCTGCATAACCCTGGAAATGATAAGACTTGAATTGCTGGTACTCTTTGTGTCTTGCATTGCCCAAACCTCTCGATAAAGTCTTCAGTGAAACCAGTGGAAATGGCATTAAGAAATCCGGCATTTATTCAATCGAATCTTGATTCAGTATGATTTCATCGTAAATTTCAGGATATAATTTCTTCATACATTCAGGGCACATTCCATGAGAAAATTTAGCTTCGGAATGTTTTTGAATATAATATTCCATCTGCTCCCAACTACCTTTACCATTCTTTATCCTTTTACAAGAAGCACACGTGGGGATCAACCCCCTCAGGGTCTTAATATTTGACAAGGCTTCATTGAGGTCGCGAATGAGATCTTTTGTTTCTTTTTCCATCTTCTTACGCTGATCAATATTACGGATCACCATTATTCCGGCGATTATTCCTCCGGAGGCATTTCGTAACGGTGAGGTTGTGACTTCGAAAGACGAGCCACCTCTATCTTTATTGGGATGGGTTATCTCAACAGTACGTACTGCACCATCTTTGAAGGTGGCAAGAACAGAACAGGGGTTACAGGGGGAATCGGAATGATTGTATGCTTGGTAGCATTTTTCTCCCCTATGATCCCCAAAAGAGGAAATCAGGCTTTCGTTTTGATAAACTATGGTGAGATCCCGGTCTTGAATGCTTAGCCCATCTCCGATTGCTGCGATGATGGACTCAGTCTTGGCACGCTCTTCTTCAGCTTTGGTCTTTTCAAATTTCATTGCCTCTTCAGAATGACGAATTGAGAAAAAAAGCGGTGCAATCCATGCTACACCGATGAGGCTGAAGAACGAAATAATACAAGCAAGCACTTCATCAGGGGTTAGGGAAAGAAGCTCAGTTCCTGTCAGCAGATACCAAAAAGAAATTAATCTTCTAACAAGCTGAATGACGATAGCAAGAGTGATGAAAATCCAGGCTGTCTTATGACCTGTTATTTTGATTAATCGAAACGCCAAAATAGAGGCAATAGAATGGAAAATGACAGAGAGACATAGAATAAGGATTGTGAATGGCATTTATTCCCCGATGACTTTGAGTTACATCTTATGTATTAAAGGGGGTATTCGTTTTGCATCCGAACCTGCCTCTCGTATGCCGATGATAACAGACTAACTTTGGACTTGAAAGCCTTATCCGTCCAACTATACAGTCTCCCTGTCATTTTGCCCTTATCGTGGTGTTTTTCCCCGCTATAACGGCTTCGTACACAGCATTTCTGAAACCCACTGAATTGGCCTTATGCTCTCTCCAGATCACCATGGCATTTCTATCCTCTTTATGATCAGGATGTCTTCTTCCTCTTTCCTTACCAGACAGCCGTCCGGGAAATGCTTCCTGCCGATTACCTGGAAGGTTGTTTTGCATCCCCCAGGCCCCTTTGAAGAACGGACACACCGCGCCCGGGTCTAAGACTATCTCGTAACATTTTAATATGATTAGACATCCACAAAAAACGCCCCAAAACATCGATGAAAATATCGCCCAAATCGATAATTTTCCAACGATATATGCAGGCGGTCGGAGATTAAACCAGTGATACATTCAGGTGGTCGGAGATATTTCGGATGGTCCGGGGATACATCTCAGTTTCACCAGGATATCATCATTTCCCAGGAACAAATCAACAAGATGTTGAATTCATGTAACATTCAAAGTAATAGAATACGATGCCACATTTTCCTGCAGTAAATCCATTCTGAGGCCTGAAATGAAAACACCGCGCCAAAATATCCCGACCAGCGTCCTGGTACTTGGCTTGGTGAGCATGCTCATGGATATCTCCTCCGAGATGATCCACAGCCTGCTGCCGATGTTCCTCGTTGGTACTTTGGGTGCGAGCACCTCCTTCGTCGGTCTTATCGAAGGCCTGGCCGAATCAACCGCTCTGATCGTCAAAGTGTTTTCCGGAACTCTTAGTGACTACCTGGGTAAACGCAAAGCCTTGGCTGTATTCGGCTACGCTCTGGGCGCATTGACCAAACCGTTGTTTGCCATAGCCCCAACAGCCGGAATAGTGTTTATGGGGCGGCTGCTAGATCGGGTAGGAAAGGGAGTGAGGGGTGCTCCTCGTGATGCTCTGGTTGCTGACATCGTACCGGTTGGAATGCGCGGTTCGGCATTCGGCCTGCGGCAATCACTCGATACAGCGGGCGCACTCTTTGGGCCGCTTCTGGCAACCGGTCTTATGCTCCTTTGGACTGATAACTTCCGAAAAGTGTTCTGGGTCGCTGTGATACCTGGTCTGCTCGCTGTCCTCCTTTTGGTATTCGGTGTAAGTGAACCGAAGCGACATTCCGGCAAAAGGCATACCAACCCTATTCGTCGTGAAAACCTCGTACTGCTTAGTGGTGCATACTGGTGGGTGGTCGGTATCGGTGCCGTGTTTTCGCTGGCACGATTCAGCGAGGCGTTCCTTGTACTGCGCGCACAGCAGGGCCACATCCCCATTGCTTTGGTTCCACTGGTGATGGTGGCCATGAATCTGGTCTATGCCGCTACCGCCTATCCCTTCGGCAGGCTTTCCGATCACCTTGATCATAGAATACTGCTGTCACTGGGATTGATCACCCTGCTAACTGCCGATCTGGTATTGGCCACCAATAATCATTGGCTCACCGTCATTCTGGGAGTGTCTTTGTGGGGCATTCACCTTGGTATCACCCAGGGGCTCCTATCGGCTATGGTTGCCAACACGGCTCCGGTTGATCTGCGGGGGACAGCTTATGGCTTCTTCAATCTGGTCAGTGGCATTGCTCTACTGATCGCCAGTGTCGTTGCCGGACTGCTGTGGGATCGTTTTGGCGCGTCTTTCACCTTCTACGTCGGGGCGGGGTTTGCAACACTTGCTCTGATCGGCCTTCTCTTCAAGAATTATCGAAGTGACGTACACTTTCCGAGTTGACGTGAGGGCACAAGTATCACATCCAATCATTTCCAATCATCTCCCTTCATGCAAATCGTGGGGGACAATATGGGGGACAAATTCCCTGCAAAAGAAAAAGGGGTTAAGCATTTTCGGCTTAACCCCTTGATTTTACTGGTGCGCCCGCCGCGATTCGAACGCGGGGCCTACGGATTAGAAGTCCGTTGCTCTATCCAGCTGAGCTACGGGCGCATAATTTTTATATTGAGCACGCCATAATAATCAAAACGAGGCAAAATGCAACTGCATTCTTGTGGGTCAGTCCACCTCCCGCACCCGTTGCCAGACTGGCCCGTTCTCTGTGTCAATGACAACAATACCCATCTTGACGAGTTGCTCCCTCGCGGCATCGGCAGCCGTCCAGTCTTTTTCGGTTCTGGCCTTTTCCCGTAATTCAATCAGCGTATTGGCCTCAGGAATAAGCGGGCAGCCCTGCAATCTGAACACCTGCAGCACCTGATTCATCTTGGCCAGACTCTCAAGAATATAATCCTTCTGATCCCGGTCCAGGTGATTGACCTGAAGGATCGGATTCATCTTTTTGATAAACCTGTAAATGGCGCTCATCCCCTTGGAGACATTCAAATCATCATCCATGGCCTCAAAAAACTGTTCCTGCATTGATGAAACGAATGTTGCAACCTCCGGATGGGGTTTGCCCGAAGGAAGACAGAACAGCTTGCAGGTGAATTCATCCAACCGCCGCAAGGCGGTACGCACATTCTCCAGCCTCTTGAAAGAAAACTGGATCGGTTTGCGATAATGGACGGTAAGCAACATAAACCGGATCTCACGGGCCGTGAATCCGCGAGCAAGGATATCCCTCAAGGTAATGACATTGCCATGCTCTGCGGACATCATCTTGCCGTCAACCAGAACCAGTTCGGAGTGCAGCCAGCAGCGGGCCAGCGGCTTTCCGGTCAGAGTTTCGGCAATGGCGATTTCGTTCTCATGATGCGGGAAGATGAGATTCCGGCTGCTGGTATGCAGATCCAAAGTGGCCCCCAGATGCCTTGTTGCCATGGCAGAACACTCAACGTGCCAACTGGGCCGCACATTCCCCCAATCAGTCTGAAAGAAAATCCCCTTCTTCAACTCCGCCAGTGTCGACCTTTTTAATAATGTAAAATCGCGAGGATTATCCTTTTCGTAATTATCAAGGTCGACGGTCTTTCCCAGCTGGATCTTACTGAGATCAATGCCTGAAAGGCGCCCATAATTCTTGAATTTAGAAATATCGAAATAGATGGAGCCATGCTTCTCATAGGCGTATCCTTTGTGGATCAGTTCATGGGCAATCTCGATCATGTCCTGAACATGCTCCGAAGCCTTGGGGTATCCGGTCGCGCGCTTCACCCCGAGAGAATCGATATCCTCCATAAAGCTCTTAATGAATCTCTCCGTGAATTCCCGGAGCGGGACCCCCGCCTTTTCAGCCCCGGCGATGGTGTTGTCGTCGATGTCGGTAAAGTTCATATACGACTCGACGGTCAATCCTTTGCTTTCAAGGTACCGGGTAATCAGGTCGGAAACAATGAAACGTCTGCAAAGCAAGAGGTTTGCCGGCTCAAAGGCCGTGGGACCGCAGGAGTAGAAGGTCACATGCCCGTCTTTCTGCGGGACAAAGACCTCCTTTTTTTTGGTCATGGTATTAAAAAAAGACAATTGCGATTTCTTTTCTCCCGCAGACTGGGGCTTCTTGGAGAAAAGCGGCGTGCTCAGATACCGCTCACCGCCATCGGGAAGAATGACAACCATCAGGCATTCCTTCAGGCTGGCAGCATAGTCCAGGGCGGCCGACATCGCGGCGCCGCTGCTCATGCCTACCAGCAATCCTTCTTTGCGAGCCAGCTGCCGAGCCATACTGAAAGCATCTTCATCCTCAATGCTGACGATACAATCCGGCACCGTCTTATTGAAGATGCCGGGCTTATACGACTCCTTCATATTTTTCAGGCCTTGGATCTTGTGGCCCAGATGCGGTTCCACCGCGATGATCTGAACATGGGGCTGAAATTCCTTGAACCAGGCGCAAAGCCCCATCACCGTTCCGGACGTGCCCAGCGTCGCAACGATATGCGTTACCCTGCCATCGGTCTGTTTCCAAATTTCAGGCCCGGTCCCGTTGTAATGGGCCATGCAGTTGGCCTCATTGTTGAATTGGTCCGTAAGATAATAACGGTCGGGAAACTCCCTGGCCATGGCATAGGACTTCTCGATAGCCCCGTCTGTAGCGCGGTTGGCTGGAGTCAGCAAAATCTCTGCCCCGTAGGCCTGCATGATCTTCCTGCGTTCAATGGAAGCCGACTCGGGCATGACCAGCGTACACCGGTACCCCTTGGCCGCGCAGACCATCGCCAGGCCGATCCCGGTGTTGCCGCTGGTGGCCTCAAGGACAATTTTATCCTTGGTCAACTCCCCGCTTTTTTCCCCCGTTTCAATCATGGAAAGAGAGACCCGTTCCTTGATTGACCCGCCGGGATTTCTGGCCTCAATTTTTGCGTAGATCAGCTTGGATCCGGGCTCGATCAGTCTATTTATCCTGACCAGCGGTGTATTGCCGATCGCCTCTAAGACATTGTCAAATAACATTGTATTCCGGGCATTATGTGGTCTCTCTGCTGTCTGTGATCAGCAAAGAAAGGTCTATTTCCTGGTTATCGTCGAACAACGGATTATGAGGATACCCCGTTCTGTAGTATGGTCAAGATATTTCTAAAGGCTTCGCGCACCGGGGCAAACTTACCCGCGCCTGCAGGCCCTGGACAGGTACCAAAGCCTGACCAGCGCCTCCCGGCTCTCTTTATCATCAATCAGACTGACTTGATATTCGAAGGCAGCAAGCTCAGCTGCGTCCACGGGTACAAAGGTCACCGCCTCTTTCTTGGGCTGAGGCTTCTGTGATTCGCCTTCCAAGGTGAATTTAATGTCTTTGAGACGGGATAATTGAAGGGCTGCATTCAGGCCTTCCAGCATCTGCAACTTCTCATACTGGAGTTGATGCATCCACGAGGAATTATCCACCTCGACCCAAAAAACGCCCCGGACTATTTTCAAAGGCCAGGCATGCAGGGCGGTCTCTTTGCCCACAATTTTTTCCCATTCGCCAAACAGGGAATAGAGATCGAGCTGTTTTTCCCAGCCTTTATCGCGGATCAGACCCGGCAGAGCAGCTGCAAGCGTGTCCTGTCTTTTTTCTGGATTGAATTTTTTCATATCGGAGACAGTGTAAAACATTTGTATCGCTAATTTCCATCTCAATCAGCAGGATCGGGAAAAAATACGGCCCGCAGGGTGCGGTAAACAAAAAGAGGTCCGCACACCTCCAGGGGCGCGCGGACCTCTTTTATTGTATAGGGACGTCTCGTTTTGATGCTGGCCGGGCCATGCTGGTCAAACGAGCAGGACGGGTATCAGAATACGCGGAGGTAATTCTCAATTTCCCAATCGGTTACCGCGGTGCGGAAGCTGTCCCATTCCTTCTCTTTGGCTTCGATATACTTCCCGAATATATGGTCGCCCAAGGTGCTCCTGGCAATCGGATTGGCCTTCAACTCCTCAAGGGCCTCCTTCAGGCTTGCAGGCATAACGATGATGCCGACCTCGTCCATCTGCGCCGCGGTCATCTTGAAGATGTCCTTGTCCACGGATGCCGGAGGCGCCAGTTTATTTTTGACGCCGTCAAGACCTGAGTTCAGCATCATGGCCAGGGCAAGATAGGGGTTGCAGGTCGGATCCGGGCAACGGACCTCGGTCCGGGTCGACAGGCCGCGGGCGGCTGGAATTCTCACCAGCGCCGAACGGTTGGAAGCGGACCAGGCGGCATAGACCGGAGCCTCATAGCCGGGAACCAGACGCTTGTACGAGTTGACCAGCGGATTGGTGACCGCTGCAAAACCGCGGGCGTTTTTCAGGATGCCTGCGATGTAGTTGTACGCCACCGGAGAAAGCTTCAGCGGGCCGTTGGCCTCGAAAAACGCATTGGTGCCATCCAGATTGAAGAGCGACTGGTTGGTGTGCATGCCGGAACCGTTGATGCCGAAGATCGGTTTCGGCATGAAGGTGGCATGCAGCCCGTAATTGGCAGCAACGGACTTGACGACCCACCGGAACGTAACGGTATTGTCGGCACAGGTCAGGGCATCGGCATACTTGAAGTTGATCTCATGCTGTCCTTCGGCCACCTCGTGATGCGAGGCCTCGATCTCATAGCCCATCGCCTCCAGGGTCTCGATGATCTCACGGCGGCAGTCGTTGGCCGCATCCTCCGGGTCAAGAGAAAAATACCCGGCCACGTCGCTGGTGATGGTGGTCGGTTTTCCTTCTTCATCCTGCTCGAAGAGGAAGAACTCGCATTCGGTGCCGACATTCATCGTATAGCCCAGGGCTTTTGCCTCGGCCAGGACGCGCTTGAGGTTGACGCGGGGGCAGCCGGCAAACGGAGTCCCGTCGGATTTATAGATATCGCAGATGATACGGGCGGCGGCAACGCCGTCCCTATTCCGCCACGGCAGCAGACAGAAGGTATTGTAATCAGGCTTGAGATACATATCGGATTCGTTGATTCTGACAAATCCGTCGATGGAAGAGCCGTCGAACATGATATCTCCGTCAAGCGCCTTGCCGATCTGGCTGCGCGGTATGGCGACATTCTTCATCAAGCCGAATATATCTACAAACTGGAGGCGGAAATAGTGGACGTTTTCCTCCTCGATAATCTTCATTATTTCATCTCTGGTCATTGAAATGATTTCCTTCGGGTATGAATATTAGAATTTATAAGCGGATTCGCCGTGACTTGCAGTATCAAGCCCTTCCCGTTCTTCCTCTTCTGTCACCCGCAGGCCGATAACCATGTCTACCAGTTTATAGGCGACAACCGAGACCAGGCCGGACCAGACGATAGTGGTGCCGACGGCCCACAGCTGACTGAGCATCTGGGCGCTGGTCGAATACTCGGCAACCTTGTTGGCTACATAATCATACACGCCTACACCGCCGAGAGCGGGATTGGCAAAAACACCGGTCAAAAGGGCACCGAGGATTCCGCCGATGCCATGGACACCGAACACATCGAGGGCGTCATCCGCGCCGATCATACGCTTCAGGCCATTTACGCCCCAGAGGCAGACCATACCGGCCAGCAGGCCAATAACCAATGCTCCGCCGATGCCCACCCAGCCGCAGGCCGGAGTAATTGCAACCAGACCAGCCACCGCACCTGATGCGGCACCGAGCATGGACGGTTTTCCTTTCAGCTTCCACTCCGTGAAGAGCCAGGACAGGGCGGCGGCGGCTGTTGCGACCATGGTGTTGCCGAAGGCAAGCGCTGCCATGCCGTTTGCTTCAAGATTGGATCCGGCGTTGAAACCGAACCAGCCGACCCAGAGCAGAGAAGCGCCGACCATGGTCATGGTCAAGCTGTGCGGTGCCATATGCTCCCTGCCGTAACCAACACGTTTACCTGCCATAAAGGCGCCGATCAGACCGGCAATAGCGGCATTGATATGGACGACGGTACCACCGGCGAAGTCAATCGCGCCTTTCTGAAAGAGAAAGCCTGCCGTTGCCGTTGCTGCTGCTCCGGCAGTGGGATCCGTGTAGGCATCCGGACCAGCCCAGTACCACACCATGTGCGCTATGGGCAGGTAGGCGAAGGTGAACCACAGACCGATGAACGCCAGCACGGCGGAAAATTTCATACGCTCGGCAAAGGCGCCCAGGATCAAGGCAGGAGTGATGGCCGCAAAGGTGGCCTGGAAAAAGACATAGATGAATTCCGGAATGACAACACCTTTTGTAAAGGTGGCGGCCACGGAATCAGGGGTTATGCCATGGAGGAGGATCTTGCTGAAGCCGCCGACAAAGGCATTGCCTTCGGTGAAGGCAAGACTGTAGCCATAGATGACCCACAGCACCATGCAGAGTGAAAAAACGGTGAATACCTGCATCAGCACCGACAGCATGTTCTTGGTCCGGACCAGGCCGCCGTAAAAAAGCGCCAGACCGGGAATGGTCATCAGGGATACCAGAACGGTAGCCACGATCATCCAGGAGGTGTCCCCTTTGTTGGGAACAAGGGCATCCGCGGCGAAGGCGGTGCCTGAAAAGATACCTGCGAGCATCACCGCAACAAGGGTGAAGAAAAATGCGAATTGTTTTTTCATGATGTTTCCCCTTCTGGTTTCAGATTGCATCAGAACCGGTTTCACCGGTACGGATACGCATAATTTGCTCAAGATCGAACACAAAGATTTTCCCGTCGCCTATTTTTCCGGTACCGGCCGCTTTTTTTATTCCTTCAACAACGTTATTGAGCAGGTCATCGGTAATCGCAATTTCTATTTTTATCTTGGGCAAAAATTCCACAACATATTCCGCGCCGCGATAAACCTCGGTGTGACCTTTCTGTCTGCCAAACCCCTTGACTTCGGTCACCGTTACGCCGGTAACACCGATCGAGGTCAGGACATCACGCACACTGTCCAATTTGTATGGTTTAATTATTGCCGTGACAAATTTCATTCTCCCTTGCTCCTTGTAATGTCAGTTAGGTTTTCAATGTCTGTTTTCCGAGAGACCTATTTTGTAGGTTTCTTGTAGGTTTCGCAATACAAAGCAAAAGCAGTGCCAGGCTTGAAATTTTAAAATTAAACATGGTATTACGAACTCTTAACTAACATTTTATAATCAATTTACCCCGAAAATAATGTAATAAAAAAGACAAATACGTTCTTTATTTCAAGTTTTTTTTACATTTATGTAATTTATTAAAGCCTGCAATCACCATCGCCCGCCCTGGCCCGAATTCTTCCATTCTCCCCTTTTACCGGATTGCATCCGATACATATTTTCAAGGGGATACATGAAAATCATCCCGTCACCGATGGAACCGGTTCTGATATTTTCGATAATTCTTTCTACAGCCATATCGGCCTGATCGTCGGCAACTATGATCATGACCATAATTTTTGGCACAAAATCAAACTCATACTCTATCCCCCGGTACATCTTTTTGAAACCTTCCTGGTAGCCTTTCACTGCACTGACGGTTATATCCGTGATCCCCAATTCAACGAGACCGGCATGCAAGGTTTCAAATTTGTAGGTATTAATAATGGCTTCTATCTTTTTCATACGGGCCTCAAGAGGTCTCATCCTAATCCAGGGATACAGTATGAAGAGTTTTCAGGCTCTGGAGTTTTTATGGGCGGCGGATACTCGATTTTTGGAATTTCGTGCTTTCTGACGGCAAGCTTGCGGCCATTGCCAAAAAAAATGGCGAGGAAAACTGATGGCGGGAGGAGAGGCAGACCGGCCGGTCCTGAAGCGGCAGACACTAATCGACAGGCGCAACTCACAGAACTGACAGTATTGTACTCTTCAGGATGTGCATATCGCAGGCATTGCGCCTGATCAAAGAACGGTAAAACCAAAGAGGAGAGATGGTTCAGCATCTCCCCTCTTCCTGTGCAAAACCCGTTTTTGCAATCTAATCAGTATGTCATCGTAACGGTCACCCCGCCATAGAGGAAGCTGGAATCGCCGCCGACACTGTTGGCCTTGATGAAATCGTCGGCCTCGCTGGAAAGCGGGAAGGAATAGGCGACCATCGGCTTGACTGCGAAATAGTCTCCGAACGGAATTGTAAAGCCGGCGGAGATCAGTCCGTTATGCAGCGCCCGGTATTCTGTGGTGGTGTTGGGCTCAACCAGGCTCTTGCTGTTCGAATAGTAATATCCGGCCGATGCGGCCAGGTCGAAGGTGATCTTGTCCACTACCTCAAGCGACTGCGAGACGCCCAAGTTGACATACCAGCCTGGATATTGGGATATATCCCTGTACACGGTGAGGGTCGGGGCCAGCAGGACGTTCAGGGTTACCGCGCCGAAGAGCTCCTGGGTGTCGGAGGAGGCCGGTATGGCGGGTGTCTTTGCTGTTGCCGCCACGGCAGGCTGTTCATTGAGGCCGTAGTAAATATAGCCGCCGGTCAATTTTGTGATGCCGACATCCTTCGAGTAGGAGAGGGTGTAATCGGTTTCGTTGTATTTTGCGCCGTTGTAGGCCTTGCTGTCGGTATCGAAATTGCCCCAGATGTTCAGGCTCACGCCCTTGTAGCCAAAGGTTGCCGAAGGCTCAATGACCGCGCTGTCCTTGCTCAGCGCCTCGCCGCGCCAGATATACTGGGAAAGCACGCTCATATCGAGCTCCGCTGTCGGTTTGTCGGCATCGTCGGCATAGGCGACTGCCTGCCCTGTCATGATTGCCGCTGCGGCGATTGCAATGTACACTTTTTTCTTCATCGTTTCTTTTTAACTCCTGTATGATTTTCCCCTTGCAAGACCACCCTGAACGCCCGGCAGTCTTACGTTTTTGTCTTGAAGGTCGGCTCGAAACCGAGCCGTATCTCCCGATAACTCTGTACTGTGCGGCCGCCGTACCTTGATCATCCGGTAACCGTTCCCCAAATGATCAAGGCAGACGTTTTTCAGACAATACCGTACAGTCTGTCAGGATGGATTGCCATACCGTTTGCACAATTCGAGATTCACCTCCAGCACGTTTATGAACTTCTCTCCCGCAAGCCCGTTGAACGGCGCCGAGGCGTTCTTCTGCAGTATCTGCTCGATTTCCTGGCGGACAGCGGCAGGATCACGTTTAAGATCGTCGGCCCATTTGGCTGCAACGCGATCAAGTTGAAACAGGGCATTCTCCATGGAGATATCAGGGTCCAGACCGGAGGCCGATGCCGTCACCAGATCGCCGGGGACATCCTGAAGAGCGGCATCTGGATGCTCATGGCGCCACATTTCAAAGAAAATTGACTGGATGTCCGTACCCTCCTTGACCGGTTCTATGGCAGTCACCTGGGTTCCGTCCGGCTTGGTCGTTGTCACGGCGGAGGGGAATTTCCCTGGGTACTTGCTGGAAAAATCCGTAAAGAACACCACGGCCAGATCCGCCGCCTTGGGTGTCGGCGTAGCCGGGTTATCCTTGATCCACTGACTCACGAGGGCGGGATTGTTCTTTGCCCATTCATCGACATAGTCGCTGTTTTTCGGATCCGCACCCACCCAGGCCTGGGCCAGGGCGTTGTGCTGCCCTGCCCATTGCGCGACAATATGCGGCTCTCCCTCAAATTTATCTTCATCAAACCATTGCTCCACATCCGGGGCCGCCAGTTGGCCCGCCTTTTCCCCTTTGCTGTATTTCACAATTGGCCCAAGGGTTCTGGCCACCCTGTCGCGCAGGGCATAGTTGGAAGGGGCCAGAGCCGACGAAGCAGAGGCCGAGGCATCATAAGACGCTGCCGATGGCCGGGGCTGAAAATATTCATCCTTGGTAAAGGGCTGGGCTATGAGCTGCGACCCTACGACGGTGCCGTCCGGGCCTTTCAGCAAGCTGCCGTTTGCCTGAAAAGGAAACACAGTCTTCCCTATCACCCATACTACAAGGGGATAGACGATACAGCAGACAATCACCGAAAAGAGCAAAAGCAGAACGCTTTTTGAAAAGTATCGAAACATGGTAATTCTCCTTTAAGAACTGAAAGATCAACTGACCAGATGCAGTCCTGTCATAATCATGTCGATCAGTTTAATACCGATAAAGGGGATGATAACCCCTCCCAGTCCCCAGATCAGAAGGTTCCGCCGCAGGATGGCGTCAGCACCGAGGGGCCTGTAGGCAACTCCCTTGAGGGCGATGGGAATGAGCACCGGAATAATAAGCGCATTGAAGATAACCGCCGACAGGATCGCTGAGGTCGGTGAATGCAGGTGCATGATGTCGATCATCTTCAACCAGGGCAGCGTCCCCGCAAAGAGCGCCGGTATAATCGCAAAATATTTGGCCACGTCGTTGGCGATTGAAAATGTGGTCAGCGAGCCGCGCGTCATCATCAGCTGCTTGCCGATTTCGATGGTCTCGATCAGCTTGGTCGGATCGCTGTCCAGATCGACAAGGTTTGCCGCCTCCTTGGCCGCCTGGGTACCCGCGTTCATAGCCAGGGCCACGTCGGCCTGCGCCAGGGCCGGAGCATCGTTGGTGCCGTCACCGGTCATGGCCACCAGATGGCCTGCCGCCTGCTGCTCCCGGATATAGGCAAGCTTCGTCTCCGGTGTTGCCTCGGCAACGAAGTCGTCGACACCTGCCCGCGCCGCAATGGTCGCAGCTGTAAGGGGATTATCCCCGGTAATCATGACCGTCTTAAGACCCATCTTCCGCAACCGGTCAAAACGCTCAGCCATATTGGGTTTCAGGACGTCTTCCAAGGCAATGACACCAACAGCCTCGGCGCCGTCGGCAACGACCAGGGGAGTTGCTCCCTGGGAGGCCACATTCTTGACGATTGTATCAAGGCCATCCGGGATGCGTCCCTTACAGGCTTCAACAAACTTGATGATCGCATCGGATGCGCCTTTGCGAATCTGCCGTCCTTCGGGCAGATCGACCCCGCTCATGCGTGTCTGGGCGGTAAACGCCACAGTAACCGCGTCGGCAGGCACGCTTATTTTGGATTTACTCCGCTTTTCGTATAAGGTGACGATGCTTTTCCCTTCAGGGGTGTCATCGGCACAGGAGGCCAGGGCAGCCAATCTGCCGACATCATCGGCGGAGTATTTGCCCACAGGAATGAACTTGGTCGCAAACCGGTTGCCTATGGTTATCGTGCCGGTCTTGTCCAGCATGATGATATCGATGTCGCCGCACAGTTCCACCGCCTTACCGCTCTTGGCGATAATGTTGGCCTGCATCGCCCGATCCATGCCGGCAATGCCGATGGCGGCCAGCAGAGCGCCTATCGTGGTGGGGATCAGACAGACGATGAGTGCGATCAAGGTCGGTATATCAGTTCCCAGGCTCTTCAAGGGTTCCGAAATGCCCAGATACCCCATCATGTATTGCTCGGCGTTCCAGGCCATGGGCCAGAGCGGCACGACGACAATCAAAAATACCAATGTAAAGGCGGAGAGCACCAGCGTAAGGGCGATCTCATTGGGAGTGCGTTGCCGGATGGCCCCTTCCACCAGAGCGATCATCCGGTCAAGGAATGAATTGCCGGGACCGCTGGTGATCTCGATGACTATCCGGTCAGACTGGACCGTGGTGCCGCCGGTGACGCCGGAACGGTCGCCGCCCGCCTCGCGGATTACTGGCGCGGATTCGCCGGTAATGGCCGCCTCGTTGACAAAGGCAACCCCTTCAATGATCTCGCCGTCGCCGGGGATCATCTGCCCCGCTTCCACGACAACGATGTCGCCCAGCTTGAGATCCGCCGATGAAACCTGCTCGATGGCGCCGTCGCTGTTTTTACGGTAGGCCACGGTTTCCTGCCGGGCCTTCTTCAGTGAATCCGCCTGGGCCTTGCCGCGGGCCTCGGCCAGGGCCGTTGCAAAATTTGCAAACAGGACGGTCAGGAACAGCCAGATGTCCAGGGCAATAAAGTAGGTGATCGGTGTCTGGCTGACCGCGCTCCCCAGTGTAGATTTGATGATGAACAGAAGAGTCAGAATAGCGCCGACCTCCACCACGAACATGACCGGATTATTCCACTGGAGATCGGGGCGCAGCATGATGAAGGCCTGCCGTAAGGCCGGCCAGGCTGTTTCTGCATCCAGCAGCCCTCTTTTTTTTACACGGTTTGACGAATGCGGATGCCCCGAACTCGATCGAACCTGATTCCTGGTATTTTCAGGTTGTGATACCTTATTCATAGTACACTCCTTTAGGTACTGTAATTATAGCAAATCTTCCTATCATAACGAGCATGCCCTCAGGCTTCGATCAGCCTCCGAAAGGAATGGGGCCGAAATGCTCCGCCACCGGGCCGAGAACAGCGACCGGCAGAAAGAGGAGGGCGCCGATGATGAGGACCGTTCCCAGCACGAGAAAGCCGAAGGTTATGGTATCGTCACGCAGGGTCCCCAGGCCGACCGGACTCGCCTTCTTTGATCCGAGATAGGCCGCCATGGCGATCGGGGCAATAATCGGAAGAAAGCGGCTGAAAAGCATGACCATCCCCGTGGCGATATCCCAGGGGATGGCCTCGGGAGAAGGTGTCAGGGCATTGGCGAAGCCATAGGTGACGCCCAGGCCGTCGAAGGCTGCGCCGTTATTGGCTGAAGCCGAGGAAAACTGGAAGAGCATCTGGGAAAAACCATGGGCGCCGGGATTGCTGACCGCCTTAAGCCCCCAGTCCAGGGCCGAGAAGAGTCCCGTAGGCATAAGGATCATCATGGGATGGACCAGAAGGGCGATGACCGCGAGTTTGACTTCCCGGGCGCCGATCTTTCTTCCCAGATATTCGGGGGTCCGCCCCACCATCTGTCCGGCGATGAAAATGCCGACGATGACATAGAGCAGCATGTTGATCATGCCCACGCCTTTGCCGCCGAAAAGGCAGTTGAGCCACATCCCGGCCATGGGAGAGAGGGCCGCAAGGGGGTTAAGGCTGTCCATTTCCGCATTTACCGCACCACAGGTCACGTCGGTTGTCAGCGCAGCAAAGGTCGCGCCCGCCGAGGTGCCGAAGCGCATCTCTTTTCCTTCCAGGTTGCCCAGATGCTGCTCCACGGGCAGACTTGCGACCACCGGTATGATGACGTCCTGTTTGCCGCCAGGCGCGCCGGGGCTGTTAATCTCATATTTCTGTTCCACCGGATTACCGGTGAAGGCCGAATTCGGCTGCAGCGTATCAAAGCAGATCGACCAGACGACGGTGCCTGCCATCAGGAGCAGCATGACAGAAAAGATCACCCATGCATGCCGTGGACGCAGGAGCATCCGGCCGTACATCAGCACCAGGGCGAACGGGAAGATCATCATGGCCAGCGTGACGAAAAAGTTCGACAGGCCGGTGGGATTTTCAAAGGGATGGGCGGAGTTCATGCCAAAGAACCCACCGCCGTTGGTCCCCAGCATCTTGATCGACTCAAGCGCCGCCACCGGACCGACCACGATGGTCTGTTTTTTGATCTCGCCCTTGTCGGTTGTCCCCATGGCCGCAGGCTCAAGAGTTGCAACCTGGTACGAGCTTTCGAAGGTCATCGGGCTTCCCTGCGACAGGAAAATGACGCCGAAGATCAAGGCAGCCGGAATGAACATGTAGATGACGACCCGCCACATGTCCACGAAGTAATTGCCGACCGTTTCCCTGCCCTGAAAGGCACGGATGATCGCCACCAGGGCGCACAATCCGACGGAGGCCGACAGGAACATATTGGAGATGCAGAAGAAGATCTGGCTGAAGTTCGACAGGTGGACATCGCCCGCATAGTGCTGGAGATTGGTGTTCGTCATGAACGAAATGACGCTGTGAAAGATGGTGGAGGGAAACAGCATCCCTTTGCCGTCCGCATTCAGCGGCATCCACGGCTGGACGGACAGGACCAGGTAGCCGAAGATGAAGAGCACGATGTTGAACGAGAGCAGCGCGCCGGTATACTGCTTCCAGTTCTGCGGACCGCTGTCCAGACGTCTTTCCAGCCAGCCTATGCCGGGCAGATGGCGGAATTTTCCGTCCAGTATCCACGCCATATAGCGGCTCAGGGGGATCGCAACGACCGTCGCAGTGACGAGAAGTGCGATGGGAAGTAACCAGGTTTGAATAATCATTATGTTGACTCCTTTGTATGTTGAAGCATCCGCTATTGTATCTGGTCAAAACCATTCAGGCCGGATCAGGGCTGTAAACAGATAGGCGAACAAGAAAACGACTGTTGCAACGGTTAGAACGATCATAATTTCCTCTCCCGTGTTATATTTTTTCGCATGCTTCCAGAAACAGGAAGCAGAGACCCATTGCTGCAATTCCCAGGACGAACAAAAGCGGTAGCCCGATTATCACATTCATTTTTTTCTCCTTATTGGTTGTGGATAGTAACCGCATCCTCCTTCGCTCTCAGATCATGCTCTCTGACAGTAATTCTACACATCATGGCATAAAAACGGGGTCAATAATGACACTGAAGGTGTCAAGATATCGTCAAAATCTGAACTATTTCTGCAGAAAGAGGCGGCATGTTCAAAAGCATCACAGATGCTGGCTCTTCAGGGTGTCCTTCAGTTGATGGTGTGAACGGCATTAAATCGCCGCACATCGGTATCGATCAATCTTCGCACCGATCGCACATACCCGTTCTGCGCAAAGGCGTTGCCATTTCCCGGCGAATGGGAGGAGCCGGTATTATAACTCAACACCGCCTTCTCCCATTGCTCAGGACCGGGGTTGAGGGAGAGCAGGTATTTGAAATATGACGTGGCGATCTTGACATTGAAGACATCGTCATTGCGTATTTTCTGCCGAAGCTGGCTGTCGGAGAGCCGATCGGATTTCGGGACGCGCCATATGTTTTCCAAAACAAATTTGGCTGTATCAAGCCTGATCTGCATGACGCCATAGCATTGATTGCTGCGGGCGGCCTGGGAGGACCCACGATACCTCCCCCCGTTTGTCTCGCGCAAAAGGATTCCTTGGATGGTATCCGGGTAGCCGATTTTTTCCCCTTCCTGATACGCCACATGCATAAGCCTGCCATAAGGAAGAATGACGGGCTTTCCAGCAGCCAACCCTTCTCCAGCAGAAGCTAATATCGGGAATACAACAATATATAAAACTATCATCAGTATACTTTTACATCGCATACAGTAACCTTTATCGGGATCCTGATGATACATCAGGCCCTGGCAGATGAATCCGTCTTGCTGAAATCCGGCAGTTCAGTCAGCAACTGCCAGTCAGGCTCGGGACGGCTTTTGAAATCCGGACTTTTACAAAAAAATGCCTCGGCGGGGTCATGACACGGCGCAACGTATCAAAACCCTTTCCGCATTAATGAGGACTCAGCGTAAAAGCTATCAGAGAAAGGGCAGACAAGAGAAAGAGTACGGAAAAAACAGATGCCGCGTCGGGTTGGGGCAATACTCTTTCCATGATCGGGAAACGGGACAGGCGACGGGGGAAAATACATCTGGCAGGCTGCATATGGCTCACCTCAATAATGCGATTATTCATTAAGGGCACAGCCAGCCGGAATTTCCGGCACAGACCATTGCCCTTCCAAATGCCTACGAGGTTAGCTGACGGGCTCGGGCTTGGAAGTGCCCTATCCTGTGGTCCAGGAATACGCCCCGAATAATGGGTCCCCCGCATCCGCTTTTGGAAGCGAATCTCGGCTACAATTCATTCCCGATACGGTAAACCAATCCAAAAGGTATTGCTATATCTTTTCTTTAAAAAAAATTTTATCAACATATTACGGATATTTAAATAGAGATAAACTCTGTTTTCGATGCGATTTCATCCCGTAGTATATGTCAGGAAAATATTTCCCATATTTGTATAATGATACAATATTGACGCCTTTCGCCTCATTATTGACCACATCTTTATATGGTAATGTGTATGCTCTTTCCCAGATACCACGGAGAGCCGGGAAACATCAGGAAACCGGGCGCCACTATCAAAAACTGCTGCTTAAGGGTACCTTAAAACAATGCCCAGCAAGGAGATGAGGTATGGAGACTACAGAGAGTGGAACAGCAGGTATTCGGATTCTTGTGGTTGACGATGAAATCGCCATCCGCAGATTTTTGAAAACCGTTCTGGATTCTGAAGGATTCTGTACATATAAAGCAGAGAACGGCACTATGGCCATCACGACAGCGGCGGCTGTCCGGCCTGATTTGATTCTCCTTGATCTCGGCCTGCCGGATATGGACGGCATTGAGGTCATCACAAGGATTCGGGACTGGTCCACGGTGCCGATCATTATCCTGTCAGTCCGGGACCGGGAGAGGGACAAGGTGGCAGCCTTGGATGCCGGCGCCGATGACTATCTTACAAAACCTTTTAGCGTCGCTGAGCTTTTGGCCAGAATCAGGGCTGCCCTTCGGCATGCTCTTACGCAGGTGCCCGAACCGGTGTATACAATTGAAGAGCTCGAGATTGATCTTGTTCGCAGGAGAGTCCTTCTGGCAGGCAATGAGGTGCAGTTGACGCCGACGGAATATGACCTGTTGCGGCTCCTGGTGACCAATGCAGGCAAGGTTTTGACCCATGAGCATATTTTCAAGCAGATCTGGAACACGGGATATGCCGATCCATCACATATTTTACGGGTCAATATCAGCAATCTGCGGCGAAAGCTTGAAAAGGATATATCCAGGCCCCGCTATATCGTAACGGAAATAGGTGTCGGGTATCGCCTGAAGGCCGATTTTTCTCAAAAGACGAATATCACAGGAAAGAATTCAGGATGATGTCTCTTTGCAGCATTGTGTGCACCAAAAGGGTGCAGTTCTGATTTTCAACCTCACAAGAGTTAAAAACCGATGACCGATATTCTTGAAAAACGCCCGACACCTGAGGCCATGCTGAAGCTGGCCCACGCCGAGGAAAACAAAGCAGCTAAAGGGAAGATGAAAATATTCCTTGGCTATGCAGCCGGGGTCGGCAAAACGTACTCGATGTTGACGGTCGCCCATCAATTGAAGAAAGAAGGGATCGATGTTGTGGTGGCGTATGTTGAGTCCCACGGCCGTGCGGAGACCGATGCTCTGCTTCATGGGCTTGAGGTCATGCCGAAGGCAATGATCGAATACCAGGGGGTGCTGCTTCCAGAACTGGATATCGATGCGGTTCTTGGGCGCAAACCTCAGGCAGTGCTGGTCGATGAGCTTGCCCATTCCAATGCCCCCGGTTCCCGGCACGAAAAACGCTGGCAGGATGTGCAGGAGCTCATCAATGCCGGAATCGACGTGTATACCACAGTAAACATTCAGCATTTCGAAAGTTTAAAGGACACCGTCGCCCAGGTTACCGGTATTGTTGTCCGGGAAACCATCCCCGACCTTCTGCTTGATCAGGCTTCCGACATCCGTCTCGTCGATATTTCACCCGATGAATTGCTGCAGCGGCTGCATGAAGGAAAAGTATATATCGCCGCCCAGGCAGCCCAGGCCATCGAAAGGTTTTTTCAGCCCGGCAATCTGATCGCCCTGCGTGAACTTTCGCTCCGTCATACGGCGATCCGGGTCGATGAGCAGATGCGCGCCTACCTGGAAACCCGCACCCTTCCCGGCCCCTGGCCAACGCGGGAGCGGCTTCTGGTCTGCGTCAGCGGAAGCCCCTTCAGCGAAAAACTGATGCGTATCACCCGCCGTCTGGCAAATGAGATGAAGGCTCCCTGGAGCGCCGTCTATATCGAAACCCCTGGCGGAGGTGCGTTTGCCCGTGCCAACCGCGAGCGCATCTGGCAAGAGCTCCGGTTAGCGGAAAATATGGGGGCGGAGGTAGCGACCGTCGCCGGAACTTCGGTAGCGGACGCCCTGATCGATTATGCGCTCAAACATACTATCACTAAAATAGTAGTGGGAAAACCTGCGAAATCCAGACTGCGGGAACTGTTGCGGCCACCCATCGTCGATCAGATTATCCGTAAAAGCGGGCAGATTGATGTGTATGTGGTCAGCATCGGCCCTACGTATACCACGACAAAAGAGCGTCCGGATAAACCTAAAAAGACTCCCCCCTGGAAAGACTATGTTGCCTCGTGCGGGCTTGTGGGCGGAGCGTCATGGCTTTGTTCGATTATGGCGCCTTTTTTTTCCCGGACCAATATGGTGATGGCCTATCTACTTGTCGTGGTGCTGGCGGCAGTCTGGTTGGGACGCAGACCTGCTATTCTGACCACTCTCTTGAGTATCCTCGTCTTTGATTTCTTTTTTGTTCCGCCTCTCCATAGTTTTGCCGTCGCAGATAGCCAATACCTGCTGACCTTTGCCGTCATACTTGTTGTGGGGGTCGTCATCAGCACCTTGATTGCAAGAGGACGGGAGCGTTCAGAGGTGATGCAGACTCGCGAAATTCAGACCTCAAGTTTGTATTATGCCAGCCGCGATCTGGCCGCAGCCGCAGACTCGTCCACGATCATGAAGGCCATATTTAAGAATATGGGCGAAAGTCTCAAAGCGGAGCCCTTCTTTTTTTCTCCCGACCAAGACCATCTTCGATTCGTAGAAATCGATGCACAGCAGGAGCCGGACCAGAAAGAGCAGGCAGTCGCAGCCTGGGTCTTCCGGAACAGGCAGCCGGCCGGTCATGGAACCACGACCCTCGGGTCAGCGAAATATCTCTATCTTCCCCTGAAAACATCGGTCAACACCCTGGGCGTTCTGGGAATCAAACTGGCCGATGAAACAGGCTATACATCCCCGCAAATTCGCCTTCTTCTCGACGCCTTCGCCGGACAGACCGCGATGGCATTGGAACGTGTAGAGCTTTCCGTGCAGGCCGAGCAGGCTCAGATCCTTGCGACCAGAACGAATCTCGAACGGGCCCTCTTGAACTCCATCTCCCATGACCTGCGATCGCCGTTGGCATCCATCACCGGGATCTTGAGCGGGCTGAAAGAACAGGCCGCAAAATTAAGCAGACAGGCGAAACAGGAACTTCTGACCACCGCATTCGAGGAGGCGGCCCGTCTCAACAGGTTTGTCACGAACCTGCTGAATATGACGCGCCTGGAGGCTGGGGTGGTCAAATTGAAAGAGGAAGCATGCGATGTCCAGGATCTGATCAGCTGCGCCCTCTCGCAACTTGACCGGCAGTTGAAAAATCGATCCGTGAAGACACACCTGCCGCCTGATACGCCCCTTGTTCCAATGGATATGGGGCTGATGATGCAGGTTCTGGTCAACTTGCTGGAAAATGCAGCGAAATTCTCCCCGCCCGCCACTGAAATCAATGTTATCGTCCGGAATGAAAAACAGTTTTTGCATATCGAGGTGGAGGATCAGGGACCTGGAGTTCCTGAAAACGATCTCGAGGGGATTTTCGATAAATTTTTCCAGGTTCCTGTCCCTGAGGGAAGGGGGGGGACCGGACTTGGACTTTCAATTTGCAAAGGGATTGTGGAAGCACATGGCGGCAAGATCAGGGCGCAAAACCATGCTGGCCAGGGCTTTACAATCATAGTGAAACTGCCGCTGACAGGCCTGGCCTGAAGGAGGGAAGATCGTAACGGGAATGAATGGGAAACTTCATCGCTGAAACGCCTCTGGTTTTCTGCGGGTTACATACCTGTATCCCCATCCGCATTTGACATCTCTGCAAAGTTTGCATACGATTAATACTCATACAAACTGGATGGTATCCCGATAACCACTATATTAAAAATCTTCCAAGCTGACAGCCCTATGAGTAACAAGACCAACCGAAGGATTTACGTTCGCGTGCCTTTGCAAGCGGCGGCTATCCTTGTAAGCAGTCCCGCTCAGACGATTAAAGCCAAAACAATCGATATCAGCCAAGGAGGGGTCGCAATCACGGCCTTCTCTGAAAAGTTTTCCGGCACTGAATACCACATTGAGATTCTAACCGAAGCAGGGCAACGGATCGAGTTTTCTGCCAAACTTGTACGGGCTGATGACTCTATCGCTGGTTTTCAGATTCTGCAGATAGATCCGGAGGACATGGAGGTCATCAAAGAGTTGGTTTTTGAATACCAAAAGACCATAGATTTCATAATCCAGATAGATGAATTCAATCTTCTCGAACCGGTGGACGAAGAGGGGAAAGAGATCGAGATCACCTTTGAAAAAGGTCCGAATCTATCCGACTGACCAACATGGCCAGACAGGACTGACCAGCCTCAGCGAGGCCTGAAAGCTCGTCCTTTCACGAGGGCATGGCCAGGTTATGAAGAGACCTTCATAGAGATATCACGGATGCTGCAGCCGGAGGTAATGATGCATACAACGCTATGAATTATTGAGGAAAATGAAATATCCATGCCGTCCCATAAAACTCCACATACCCTGACTCAACGCTATGGAAAGCATACTCGCAAGCAGCAATCAATTTGCTATCACTGTGGAAGTCGTTCCAGCCGCAGGACCGGATCCTACACCGCTCCTGCAGCAGCTGTCGGACCTTGACGCACTTTCTTTTTACGGTTTCAGCGTAGCCACCAATCCCGTGGCAAAATCTCGGATGAGCGCCATGGCCACCTGCCACTTGATCCAAACCAAGGTGGGAAGACCGGCTATTCTGCACTGCACTATCCGGGATCACAACAGGATCGCGGTTCAAGGCGAATTGTGGGGAGCCAAAGCCTTGGGGCTCAAGACGGTTATGGCAGCCACTGGGGACACGATCGCATTGGCAGACCGAGGCATGGTCTCCTCTGTCTGCGATATTCATGTCTGCGACCTGATCGGCATGGCCCGAGACGCGGGTCTTTTCACAGGCGCGGTCTTTGATGCCAAGCCCGAATTGTCAGGAGGGTTTGACCGTGCCGTGCGGCGCCTTGAGGAAAAAGCCAAAGCCGGGGCCCAGTACGCAGTAACCCAGCCGGTATACAATGAGGCCGGAGCCCGAGCTCTCTCCGATGCCGTTAAACATATCGGTATTCCTGTTATTTTAGGGATTTTGCCTTTAAGGACTTACCGTCATGCTCAATTTCTGCACACCAAAGTATCGGGCATCATGATTCCGGATGAGGTCCTGGCCCGCATGGAAAAGGCCGTTGATCCGGTATCCGAAGGCGTGGCCAATGCTCGTGACATGCTTGAAATAGCCAAAGCACTGTTTCGAGGGGCCTGCATCATGCCGCCTTTTGATCATTTTGAGGTATTGGCTGACATTTTATCCTTTTGATGTGTTGTGCAGCTCAATGACCTCTCCTTAACACTTGACGCATAGACCCATTATGAAATAAGTTGTTGAAGAATCGTTTTTATGAAACATTGTTTCCGGCAGTGATCTTCTTGAAGAAGACTCCGGGAGCTCTTTCTGCCGCTCTTCTCATTAAACCCTGATACAGGAGTACACACATACGGTCATGCTGCCGGGCTCAGCTTCAAAGGCAATGTGTCCCGATAAAAACGGAAGGATAAAAATGGCGCATCGATTCGGATTGAAAGCAAAGATCACTGCTGCTGTCTCTGTACTCGTCATCTTTTTGATGTCCACTGTCTCCTCTCTCATGTTTTCGTATTTTGAAAATCAGCTCAAGACCGCCATTACGCAAGACCAGTTCGTTACGGTGACCTGTCTGGCGGACGAGATCGATAAGACACTGACGGCAGCCCATAATCAGCTCATCGATGCAGCGCTCAGAATTCCGCAGGAGGCACTCGGTAATCCGGACAAGGCGCAGGTCTTTCTCGAAAGCATGACCGGCCTGCAGCGTATCTTTGATAACCATATTTCCATCCTCTCGCCTGCGGGGAAGGTGTTCGCCGAAGCGCCGTTCGTCGCCAATCGCCGGGGGACCGATCTCTCCTACCGGCTCTATTACAAGAACACTGTGACAAGTAAGGCGCCTGTCATCTCCGATCCCTACATATCATCCCTTGTTCAAAAACATCCTCTTGTCATGATGACCGCACCGGTTTTCGACAAGGACAAAAACATCGTTGGGATTTTATCAGGGGCCATGGACCTGATGGGTGAAAACGTCCTTAAGGATATATCGCACGTAACCCTGGGACACGCAGGCTATCTCTTTTTAACAACCCGGGAGAGCAGGATAGTGATCATGCACCCCGAGGCTGATCGCATCTTTGAACACATTCCGCTCGGCGCAAACCTCTTCTATGACAAGGCCGTTAACGGTTTCGAGGGGACCGGGGAAACCGTTAATTTTTCCGGTATTCCCATGCTGACCTCGTTTAAACATCTCAAGGTGAACGGCTGGATTCTCGCCACGGATTATCCTGTTTCCGAGGTGCACAGGATGATTCTCGATCTGGAGAAAAAAATTCTTGCTGCCGCACTTATTGGAATCGTCTGCCTCTTGATTGCGATCTTTTATCTCATCAGATACCTGACCTTTCCCCTGGTAACCTTCACGCGTCACGTTGAAGCGCTTCCTGAAAATGGTACTGCAGACACGCATCTCGACATTAATACGCATGATGAAATCGGCACACTGTCCAAGGCCTTCAACGCGATGATCGCCGATCTTGACCGGCAGAAAAAAGCCCTTACGAAGAGTGAAGAGAAGTACCGGACAATTTTTAATTCAGCGAATGATTCTCTTTTCATCCAGGACGTGCATACCGGCGCAATCCTGGATGTGAACCAAAAGATGTGCGAGATGTATGGATACAGCAGGGAGGAAGCGCTGCAGATCGACGTCGGGGAGTTAAGTGTAGGCGCCCCTCCGTATACAATTCAGGATGCGCTGAAGCTGATCTCAAAGACGGCGCAGGGAGACCCCCGCAGCATTTTGAATGGAAGGCGAAGGATAAGTCGGGACGGCTGTTCTGGGTTGATATAAAGATGCGGCATGTGGAAATAGACAGCATGGATCGCCTTTTAGTCACTGTCCGGGATATCACCGAGCGCAAGCAGGCGGAAGAGGCCCTGCATAAAGCAGAAAAACGATTATCCCACATCATCAAGGCAACAGCAGTAAGAAGGTAGCCGTACAATGCTGCTTGAATGAGCAGGAAGTTGAAAAGGTCCGCACACCTCCAGGGGCGCGCGGACCTCTTTTATTGTATATGAACGTCTCGTTTTGATGCTGGCCGGGCCATACTGAAATGACGGGCTTTCAGGTTTCGCCCAGGCCGGTCATTCCGGACCGGCCATGCTGGTCAAACGAGCAGGACGGGTATCAGAATACGCGGAGGTAATTCTCAATTTCCCAATCGGTTACCGCGGTGCGGAAGCTGTCCCATTCCTTCTCCTTGGCTTCGATATACTTCCCGAATATATGGTCGCCCAAGGTGCTCCTGGCAATCGGATTGGCCTTCAACTCCTCAAGGGCCTCCTTC
>Ga0214254_1000109_pt1 | contig 32066 bp, 30 predicted proteins | sample TroBogypolimnion_27_FD_153092 | JGI IMG/M metagenome (GOLD analysis project Ga0214254, IMG submission 153092) | Freshwater microbial communities from Trout Bog Lake, WI - 27JUL2009 hypolimnion | ecosystem: Environmental > Aquatic > Freshwater > Lake > Hypolimnion/Profundal zone ... | reverse complement strand
CTGCGTCCCATCCGGGATGCAATAGCCATACCGCTGATTGCCGATATCCATTTCGACCATCGTCTGGCTGTGGCATCTATGGAAAATGGCGCCCAGGCCATTCGGATCAATCCCGGCAATCTGGGCGGGCCTGAAAAACTGGCCCGGGTTGTTGCAGCCGCAAAACAGCATCATGTGCCGATCCGGGTCGGGGTGAACAGCGGATCTATTGAGAAGGACCTGCTGAATAAACACGGATATCCCAGCCCTGAAAACCCCGAGGCCCTCATCGAAAGCGCCTTGCGCAACGTCCGGCTTCTGGAGGACCTGGGGTTTTATGAAATTAAGATCTCCATTAAATCTTCCGATACCCTGACCACCATCAGCGGGTACAGGCAGCTTTCCCGGCGTACGGATTATCCGCTTCATCTCGGGGTGACGGAGGCGGGGGGACTTATAGCAGGCACCGTCAAGTCCAGCGTGGCTCTGGGAATCCTGCTGTCCGAGGGGATAGGGGACACATTGAGGATCTCGCTGACCCGGGATCCTGTGGAGGAGATTCGGGTCGGCTTTGAACTGCTGCGTTCCCTGAAGATCCGGGAGCGCGGTCCGGAACTGATTTCCTGCCCCACTTGCGGCCGGACGCGTATTGACCTCTTTTCGCTGGCTTCGGAGGTCGAGCGCTATGTTCAGACTATGACCGCCCCGATCAAGGTGGCGGTCATGGGCTGTGTCGTGAATGGTCCCGGCGAATCACGGGAGGCCGATATAGGGATTGCCGGAGGCAATGGTGTAGGGATCATCTTCAAGAAGGGTGTCCTCTATAAAAAAGTGGCCGAAGAGGACCTTTTGCAGTGTTTTCTTGAGGAGTTAAAGGCAATCGAGTCCGAATGGCATGAAAAATCGCACAGCCTGTAAGGGGCTTGTATGATGAAAGACGAAACGCCCCGATGTTCGGTTTGCGTTTGACGGGGTGGTCGTATATTATGCAGGGAAGATTGTTCATCTTCGTTTGACTATTTCAAGTAAATCTTCGTAAATCTTAGACTATTCCTTTTAATGCTATGCGTTATTCACAGATTTTATTACCGACCCTGAAAGAGAATTCTGCCGATGCTGAAGTTATAAGCCACAGGTTGATGTTGAGGGCGGGTTTTATCAGAAAACTTACATCCGGTGTCTACTCCTATCTGCCGTTGGGACTTGCCGCTATCAGAAAGGTCGAACAGATCGTGCGGGAAGAGATGAACAGGGCTGGCGCCCAGGAACTGGCACTTCCCATTGTCCAGCCGGCTGATCTTTGGAAGGAGACGGGCAGATATGAAAAATACGGACCGGAACTGCTTCGCTTCAAGGACCGCCATGACCGGGAATCCTGTCTTGGCCCCACCCATGAAGAGGTGATCACGGATCTTGTCAGGCGGGAGATCCACTCCTACCGCAAGCTCCCCCTCAACCTCTATCAGATTCAAACCAAATTCCGCGATGAGATCAGACCTCGTTTCGGTTTGATGCGCGGCCGCGAATTCCTTATGAAGGATGCCTATTCCTTCGATGTCAGCGATGCCATGGCCGAGATTGCCTACGGAAAAATGTTTGCGGCGTACAAACGGATTTTTACCCGTTGCGGACTTGCGTTCAGAGCTGTAGAGGCGGATTCCGGCACTATCGGCGGCAGTTTCTCCCATGAGTTCATGGTCTTGGCCAAGACCGGCGAGGACACAATCGTCGTCTGCAGGAGTTGCGATTATGCCGCCAATCTGGAGAAGGCGGCGATCCGGCTGCCCGCCGAAGATCCTTCGGTCGTGGAGCTGCTTCCGATGCAAAAGAAAGAGACGCCGGGACAACGAAAGGTGGATGCGGTTTGCGAGTTCCTGGATATCGCCGCCACTGATCTGGTCAAGACCCTGGTGTATCTGGCTGATGGCCAGCCGGTGGCCGTCTTGGTCCGGGGCGACCGGGAGGTCCAGGATGTGAAGTTGAAGAACCTGCTGGGGGCCGCAGATGTGGAACTGGCCGATGACAAGCAGGTCTTTGATGCTACAGGCGTGCCTACCGGGTATCTTGGTCCTGTCGGGATTTCTATCAGGGTGGTTGCCGATCAGGAAATCACAAGAATGCAAAATTTCGTCGTTGGCGCCAACGAGAAAAACCATCATCTTATCCAGGTCAATATGGGGCGTGACTTCACTGTCGAGGCCGTTGCCGATCTGAGAAAGGTCACCACCGATGATCCGTGTCCGTGCTGTGGCGGTCCTCTGGCGCTGACCGAAGGGATCGAGGTAGGGCATATCTTCAAGCTGGGCACCAAATATTCCGAGTCCATGAAGGCATTCTTTCAGGATAGTGACGGCCAGGAAAAACCTTTTGTAATGGGTTGTTACGGAATCGGTATCACTCGTGTGGTGGCTGCCGCCATTGAGCAGAACCATGACCAGAACGGGATCATCTTCCCCGTCCCTCTGGCACCGTTTAAGGCCATAATTCTCAATCTGGACTGTAAGGATGAGGCCATAACGAAGGCTGCGGAAGACTCCTACCAGAGGTTGCTGGGACTTGGAGTAGAGACGCTTCTTGACGACCGCGACGAGAGACCGGGCTCCAAGTTTAAGGACGCAGACCTCCTGGGCATTCCCTTCCGGATCATGATCGGGAAACGGTTCAGCAAGGACGGGATGGTGGAAATCAGGCGGAGACGTGACGGGTTTACCGAAGAGGTGGACCTCCAGGCTCTCCCGGATGTCCTGCAGGAACGAATTGCAGGCGAGATTGCCGGATATTGACGGAACTTCTGATGACCAAAGCAACGACAGTCAGCCCCAATGGCTTGAAGGTCCTGGTCGGCAATTATCTGCAGGATGTCGACCCGGCCATTATTGATGATGCATGGGAACTGCTTTTGGAGGTGCATTCGGGCAAGAAGCATTTCTCTGGCGAACCCTATATCGCACATTCTCTCGCTGTTGCCAGCACCTTGGCGTCCATGCATCTGGATCTGGACACGATCCTTGCAGGCCTGTTGCACGGAGTCTTGAAAGAAGGGCTCACAATTGAACAGTTGAAGGAAAGGTTCGGTGATGGAGTAGCTGGCATCGTTGCCGGATCTACTCGGATTACAAATGTCCATTATAACAACAAGCTGACCCATCAGGCAGAAAATGTCCGGAAGATGCTTCTGGCAATTGCTGCCGATATCCGGGTGTTGCTGGTCAAGCTTGTCGACCGTTTGCAGGATTTATGCCTGCTTGATCATGTGGCAAGAGATGTTCAACGGGATATTGCTCAGGAGACAATGGATCTCTATGCCCCGCTGGCCAGCAGACTTGGTATCGACTGGTTGAAGCGGGAGTTGGAGGACCTGGCCTTTAGGTTTCTCTTTCCCGACGAATTTCGTGAACTTTCCGCAAAGATGGAAAGTTCGTTGGCCGAGCGGCAGCAGTATGTCGATGAGGTTATTTCTATCCTGCAACAGAAGTTGGCCGAAAGCGACATCCATCCGATTCGCATCATCGGCAGGCCTAAGCATCTCTATTCCATCTACAAGAAAATTCTTGCCCAGAATATCCCGCTGGACAAGGTTTATGACAAAGTTGCCTTCAGGATAATTGTCGAAACCGTCAAGGATTGCTATGAGTCCCTTGGTGTTGTGCATGCCGATTGGGCGCCGGTTCCCGGCCGTATCAAGGATTTTATCTCGGTTCCCAAGTCCAATAACTATCAATCGATGCACACAACGGTGGTGGGTCCCCGTGATAATTTCATCGAGATTCAGATTCGCACTGAGACTATGGACCGGGTTGCCCAGGAGGGCGTTGCCGCCCATTGGGCCTATAAAGAGGGACAGAAGGTAGACAGCCGGGATGCAAAGCTTTTCAAGGGCTTGAAAAAGCTTGTCAATTCCTTTCAGGATGTCGAAGACCCCAGAGAGTTTCTGGAAAGCGTCCGCGGCGAGTTGTACGAGCCGGATGTCTATGCGCTTACCCCTGGTGGAGAGGTGAAAGAGTTTCCTCAGAAGAGCTGCCCTATTGATTTTGCCTATGCGGTGCATTCGGAGGTTGGCGACCACTGCGTTGGGGCCAAGGTCAATAATCGTCTTGTGCCGCTTAAATATCAATTGCAGAACGGCGATATTGTCGAGATCATCACCTCGCCCAGCCAGACTCCTAGAAGGGGGTGGCTGGAAATCGTCAGGACCAGCAGGGCAAGGGCCAGGATTCGATCATGGCTGAGAAAGGCAGAGAATGAAAAGGCTTTGAAACTTGGCCGGGAGATTTGCGAGAGGGAGCTGAAAAAGAATGAGACGACCCTGAAAAAGATGGTCAAAGGCGGTCACATCCGATTGCTTTTGAAACAGCTGCACTGCAACACCCTGGATGAAATGTTGACCAAGGTAGGCAGCGGAGCTATCACGGTCCAGAACCTTATTCGTTTTTTACAACCACCTGAACTCTTGGAGGAAAAGGAATCATTTAGCCAGGAGTTGGCTCCCGAGCAGATTGCCCAGATGATGGTGTCGGCGCCGCAGTCTTCGGAGGGAGGGCAGCAGGGCGGGGGATCTACGATCCGTATCGACGGCATTGACGATATGCTGATTAAGATCAGCCAGTGCTGCAATCCTGTCCCTGGTGACCCCATTGTCGGCTTTATCACAACGGGTCGCGGGGTTTCCATACATAAGGTGGGATGCGTCAACCTCCTGAGCACCGATCCCCGCCGCTGGCTTGAGGTCTCCTGGTCAGGAAAGAACCAGGGGCTGCATCGTGTCGAACTTCATGTTACGGCTGAGAACAAGCGCGGAATTTTTGCAGATATAAGCTCGACCATCAGTTCGGATAATGTCAATATCGTCGATATATCGGCCCATACCCTGCCCGATGATATCGCTGATCTCCGCATTGCCATTGAAGTGGAAAATCTGAGTCACCTGCAGGTGGTCATCCAGCATCTCCGACAAATGGAGCACACGCTCTCCGTACGGAGGATTTGAAAGGGAATTGAGCGAACTTTTCCGGGCTGCAGAGCCCCTGCCGTCATAAAATTTTTTGGTACTGGGGCAAATTGTGATTTGTTCTGTTTGTGGCAATGAAAAGGAGACAGAAAGTCAGACCTGCAGATACTGTGGGACCGAACTGGATTCCAATGGATGCCACCGAAGCAGTATTTTTCATAAAACCATAAACCTGGAGCATGGCCGCCCCTATGCTGATGCGGCTATTCGAAAACTTCTGAAGGAAATTCAATCAGCGAAGGTAGAGAAAGTCCGGTTTTTGACCATCATTCACGGATATGGTTCGAGCGGTAAGGGCGGAACCATCAGGGAGGAATGCCGGAAGAGCCTTGATTATCTCTGGAGTGTGAAGGCGATCAAAGGATACATCTCCGGAGAAGATTTTTCTGGCGCATCCGGGCCGGTAAAAAATCTGCTGCGGCAGTTCCCAGCCCTAGCCGGCAACAAAAATCTTAACCGGGGCAACCAGGGAATCACGCTGGTTCATATCCAATAAGCCTTGGCTCAATTGGAGTTGTAAGGTTTTTACGATACACAGTGAACAAAGAAGGAAAATGGAGTAAAAGAAAAAATATTGATGGTCTGAGCTGGAGAGCAGAAAACCCCATCAGAAGAGTATACGGTTTTCCCGAAAAACGATAGGGAGGGTCCCCTCCACACTGGTGTGATATATGTCGTTTCAAGTCGGTCGAAAATGAATTTAACGAGAGGAGAGGAGTTGTGATGAAAAAGATTTTAATTTGTATGGTGGCCTGTTTGTGGCTTTTGCCGAGCATGCTTCGCGCCGATGAACCGGCCAAGACAGCGGCTCGGACGGATGATCCTGCCAAGAAAGCCGGAGAGTTGAAGACCTTCCAGGAAAAGCTGAGTTACACCTTGGGCCTGGAGGCCGGGATGTATTTCAAAGGGGTCGGCGAGGATATTGAATTCGATACACTTGTTCGCGGTCTTGAAGATGCTTTCAAGGGCAATCAGAAACTCCTGACACCTGAGGAAATGACGGAGGTGCAGAAGGAATACACCCAGAAGATGAAGGTCCGTCAGGAAGAGAGCCTCAAGAAGATCAAGGAGACCAATAAGAAATTAGGAGATGCCTTCCTGGCAGAAAACCAAAAGAAAAAAGGTGTCATCGTTACCAAGAGCGGTCTGCAGTATGAGGTCTTGAAAAAAGGCAATGGTCAGAGGCCGAAGGCTGCCGATAAGGTTAAGGTCGATTATGTCGGCAAACTGATAGACGGAACCGAATTTGACAATTCCATCAAAAGGGGTGAGCCCGCCGTTTTCGGGGTTGATCAGGTTATCCCCGGCTGGAGCGAGGCCTTGCAGCTTATGGATGTCGGTTCTAAATACCGGATAGTCATCCCCTCCGAGCTTGCCTATAAAGACCATGGTGCTCCTCCGGTAATTGAGCCAAACTCAGTACTGGTCTTCGAGGTGGAATTGCATTCCATCGAGCCGGAAAAGAAATAAGGGTACCTGAACAAATTTTCCCTGTATTCAGGGTGCAGCAGGCATAGGGTTACGGCCATGAAGATATCCTCTTTATGGCCGTACTTGTTTCAGGTCGCCGGACTCCTTGCGTGACATCAGAGAAGAGAGTGCTTTTGCGTTGCTCGTTTCCCCACGATATCTGGCTGAATTTCCCGTTTTTTATAGGGATTTGGCGACAGTCTGCAGCCCCGCGAGCAAAACGAAACGTCCCAGAGGAATGAGAGTACAGGGAAAGGATTTGACAAAGAGCGGGTTGTCACAGAGACCTCCCGAAAGGTAGAGCACATCCGGATTGCCAGCAAAATTGAAGGCGTTGAGGGCGATTCCTTTGACAAAACGGGCCACAGCCGATGCCTCGCTTTCGCCGTTGATGACGGCATCAAAGATATGGCTCATCCCCAGTACACCGCAGGTCACCGAAAAGGAGACGGGCGGAACCTCCAGAGCGGAAAAATCCAAGGCATAATACTTTTCCAGAAGCTCGATGGTAAATCCCATGGAGGCGCCGCATTCGGCATTCCATCCCATATCCTTGATTTTTCCGTTGTCATATCGAACATACTTGATATCCCGGCTGCCGCAGTCAAGAAGTGTGAACCGGCCCCCCGGAATCAGGACCTCTCCTCCCTTGGCCAGGGCTGTCAATTCGTTGACGTAGTGATCTGCATACCGTTTGCCGTTATGCCCCGTGGCAAGATCGACCCGCAGGGATTTGCCGAGTTCACGCGTCGGAATCAGCGAGGGTGAGCCTTCTTCCAGTTCTATGAACTTGCAGTACGATGTGCCGAAATCAGCCAATAGCATTACTGACACCCGAAAGTTCGAGGAATGCCTGGATCTTCGCCTTGGCGCTGTTGCCGGCCGTCACGTCGCAGTCCAGATAGAGACCTCGCGGATGTTTGTTGGCCAGGTGTCTGGCCAGTGCGGTCTTGGCGCAGAAAGACTGGGCAAAGAAGACGGTGGGGACATCGGGATTGCAGTGCTCTTCCAGCGGAGTATTATCCGGGGTTTTATTTTCCATGCAGCGGGTCCATCCGTAGATATGGGTTGAATCCGGGAACAAGGAGAGAATGGAAAAATCTCTGGGCGGCACCCCCCAGAAGCCAGCGGCAGGTGTACAGCAGGGCATCGTTTTATGCGGCTGTGCAGACCTGACAGATCGAGTTATAGCGGACATCTTTTCGAGGAGCGGCATGGACGAGGTGCAGACCGGGGTGCCGAAATCCGACGTGTCCTGGTTGATTGTCCTGATGATTTTCGAGGCAGGCAGGATGTCTGCAAGGATCGTCGCTGTATGCAGGGCGCAGTCGCATTTACCGGGACCGACGTCAATATAGATCTCTTCTGGAAGCAGCGAGAGGCTGTTGACGATGACAGTGCGCAGGATGGCGCAGTAGACCCGTGGCAGAAACGGCGAGGCGCATTCGATTCCCCTCTGGACAATGGGCTCATCAAGGTCAAAAACGGCAGTCTTTTCAGCTTCGAGCCTGCGGATTACCTCAAGCGGTGGAATTCCGACAATGCCAACTGTTTTAGCGGTGTTTTGTGCTGCTGCCATCGGGACTATTTATCCTGTTTATAGAGAAGAAAGAGGCCGACGGAGGCAAAGATGCAGTGGACTGTAACGGCTGAAAACAACGGGTAGACGTAATCCTCCCTGGCCAGGGATTGCAGGGCTCCCCATATTCCCCAGGCGACAAAGGCAATGCAGCAACTGGCCGGAATGGCAATGGCGAGATCCCTTCCCCATTTCTGGTAGGAGAGGACCAGAATCGGGAGTCCCAGAAGAAGCAAGGGAAGTCCGAGAAGTATGTAGGAGATCCGGCCGAAAAAATCTGCTTTGGCCTTTGCCATTTCCGTCTCTGTGTCAACTTTTCCCATTTCCCTGTAGAGCCCCGAGAGTGACATCTGCTCCGGCTTGTACTGTGGAATAAAAAAGATGTCGGGTGATTCGGGGGTGCTGATCTGGATTGTGTCAAATACACGGATGTCGTAGGCGTTTCCTTGTCTCTTCTGCACCTGACCATTGTGCATATACCAGATATTGTTGCTGTATTCGGCCCAATCGCAAGTAATCATGGTATCCATATGGAAATCAGCGTCCCAGGTCGAATAGGAATAGTTTCGGAAGATATATTTGCCGGGGTCCTGCCACAGGAATGAGTAGAAACCTTCAGCGCCCTTGTAATAATAGCGGCCGTTCCTGTGAGCGCCAAGAGGGACCTTTCCTTGAACATCTTCATTCCAGATTTTCTCACTGGCTGAAATTGTTATTGGAAGAATCCATTGAGCCATGGCCATATAGAGAGCCGTCACACAGATGCTTGCCGCAAGGATTGGGCGGATAATGGTTTTTAAGGGAATGCCGCTTGCCTTCAGCGCCTGCAATTCATGATTGTGGTTCAGGATGCCAAAGGTAATGATGCCTGCCAGTAAAATAAGCACCGGGCCAAGCTGATCAAGAATGAAAGGAACATTGAGAAAGAAAAAGGACAAGGCTTCACGAAGTGATTTTCCGGCCCGTGTGAAGTGATCAATTTTATCAAAAAAATCTATCAGGAGATAGATGGCGATAAAGCCAATGGCTACAGTCAGGAAATTTCTGACGAACTGGCCGAGAAGATATCGATACAGGAGTTTCATGACATATCTCCTTCTTGCCGGATTGCCGTCATGCCGTCAATCACTCCATCGTGGAGGCTGCAGGGTTGAAACAGCATTTTAAGTATAATTTCCATGAGACGCCGCAGTGAAATCCCCGCAGGGTTGGAAGGACGCGGGCACCCGCTGTGATAATGGTTGAAGATGTATGATCCTGATAGTGCAGTTGATGAAATAGTGTTCACGATACTTGCTGGAACTTGACCGCCCAGAGGCCAGGATGCCCTTTGAGGACGGACGATTTTACCATGCTGTGCGGTGAAAAATCGCTCAAACCACAAGGCCGGACCGCAATGACCGGCCTCAACGAACCATGAAAGCTTGTCATTTCAGTATGGCCTGGCCAGCATCAAAATGAGTCTTTCATATAAAAGGAATCTGTTGTCTGTAGATTTCACCAAAAGCGCTGCTTATCGTATATGAAGCGGGTTCTATGAGGTACCATTATCGTTGGATTCCGTCAAGGATAAGCTTTCATGCCGTGCAGCCTGAAGCAGGAGTGTGGAGGAGAGGTTGACTCTTTTTTTGCCGTTGAAGGGGATTTGTTCACTGAACGGCTGGTGCGCAGGGCGTGATGCTTTCCCTGGCAGACTTGCTTTTTCTTGAAATATTATGTTATAGTATAAAACCGTGTATAGTGGAAAGGACAGGAAAATTAAAACAATCCTTCTTTTCATGGAATGTTGCCGCCCCAGGTAACCTTTCCGCCACAAGGTTTGGGTTGAATTTTACAGGAGGTGCCTGGCGGTTCGCAATTTGAATCGGGGCGCAAGGAATCCCAGTCCCTTATTATATTACGATACGAAGAGCCGGACAGACAAGACTGTGGTTTAGAATTTTTACCTTGTAGCGTCGCGGCTGACATATATATATTATGAAAATTCAGATCGTCATCCTTCATGGCTCGGAATCATAGAGGCCGTCATACTCTGCATTGCGAGCAGTCGCATCGGAAGACGGCGAAAGATCGGCTGCAAGAGTTCTGGAAGGTCTTTGAGAAGGATGATGATGTTCTTGTCTGCATCAACGCCGATCCGGATGCCTTGGCCTGCGCGATGTCCATCAAACGGCTTCTCCGCTACAGAGTCAAAAATGTTGTTATCGCCCACCCCAATGAAATCAGACGTTTGAATAATGTCTCCATGGTGGAAATGCTGCGAATTCCCCTTGAGAGGCTGAGCGCAGTCAAGACCAAGGATTTTTCAAAAAAAATTCTTGTCGATTCTCAGCCCAATCACTTGCCGTGTTTTGAGAAGATTGATTTCAATGTGATCATCGATCATCATCCGAAGAGTGGAGATTGGCCGGCACAACACGTCGATATCCGTTCGGATTACGGTTCGGCCTCAACTATGCTTGTTGAATATCTGCGGGCGGCAGGGATGAAGCCGTCGGTCTCGTTGGCTACTGCCCTTTTTTACGGGATAAAAGTCGATACAGCCAACTTTGAGAAACAGTCCCGTCTTGCCGATGGAATCTCCTTTCGGTACCTTTTCAGTATTGCCAACATGAATCTGGTTCGCAAATTTGAGCTCACCGATCTCAGACGTTCCGAACTCAGATATTTCAATATTGCCCTGGCAGAGCTGAAATATTCAAAACGGCGGTATTACTCGCACATCGGCAAGGTCAGAAGTCCTGATGTTCTGGTTATAATTGCGGACTTTTTGAATCATGTCGGCGAAATAGACTGGGTCTTCGTCTCTGGAATCTACGGAGAAAAGCTGGTCGTGATCTTCCGTTGTGATGGATACCGGAAGAGCGCGGGGAAACTCGCGGCCAGAATTTTCGGCACGAGCGGTTCCGCGGGCGGCCACAAAGAGGCGGCCAGAGCTGAAGTGCCGTTGAAAAATCTGGCAATCAATGAAAAGGATTTCAATTCTCAGACCCTTATGCGGTTGACAATGCGTCATATGTAGCTGCGTACAAGCTGGTCCGGAAGAGAAGGCGAGCTGCGCGCATCCCGTCCTTCAGAGTGTGCTCTCCGGAAATCTTACAGTCTTTTTCTTTACGGAAAATCTATGTTAAAACCCACGACACTTGCGATGATCCTTGCAGGGGGACGGGTTGATGAGTTGAACGTCCTGACCTATTATCGTCCTAAGTCGGCTGTTCCTTTCGGCGGATTCGGGCGGGTTATTGACTTTGCGCTCAGCAATCTGATGAACTCAGGTATTGAGCGGGTTGCAATTCTCAGCCAGTATCGCAGCTACTCGCTCATCAATCATATCAGCACCGGCGCCGCCTGGGACATGATCGGCAGATACCGTCGGGCCTCGATTCTGCCACCCTTTACCGCCTCTGATGGAAGCAACTGGTACAGGGGTTCTGCGGACGCCATCTTCAAAAATCTGGATTTTGTCCGGTATCACGCTCCTGAGGATATTCTGATCCTGTCCGGCGACCATATTTACAAAATGGATTATCAGGATATGATAGCCTTCCATCATGAGAAGGATGCCGATCTTACTGTCGCCCTGATCAAGGTTCCTCAAGAGGAAGCTCACCGGTTCGGGGTTGCCACAATTGACGAGGGGGAAGATTTGCGGGGCGGTCTGCTCCGGCAATACTGGGAAAAACCCGCCCAACCAGAGTCCGATTGGGTATCGCTTACAGTCTTTTGCTTTAAGCCTGAAATTCTATATCGCGCTCTGGAAGAGAATCAGGCGGGTCAGTCCTTCGAGTTTGGCCGGGATATTATTCCGCTCTTACTCCGGCAGCATTGCAGAGTCTATGGCTATAAGTTCAGTGGATATTGGGGCTATACCCGGACTGTCGAGGAATACTGGCAGTCGAATATGGATCTTCTGGGCGAAAGACCGCTTATCGATATGGAGCAATGGGGGATCCGGACCAACCTCGAACATCGGGGAATCCGTGATTGCCAACCGTCTCTGATTGGTGATTGCGCCATTATTGAAAACAGTATGGCCTATAACGGATGCCTCATTGAAGGGACCGTCAGGAATTCTATCCTTTTTCCAGGAGTTCACGTGGCGAAGGGGGCAGTGGTGGAGAATTCAGTTCTTTTTTTTGATAACGTCGTGAGTGAAAATTGCCGCTTGAACAAGGTAGTGGCCGATGTGAACTCGGTTTATGGCGAGGGCGTCATTATCGGCGCCGATGCTGACGGAACAGCGGCAAAAGCGACCGTGATAGGTTGGAACAATCAGGTTCCCGAGCAGACCATCATTGAAAATGGCGCCACCATTTATCCCAATTTGAAGATGGGAAAATGGTTGCGGAATGTGAAATCCGGGGAGGTGCTGCGATGATCAAAACAAAAGAGGCACTTGTCCTTTTGCTGGCAGGAGGCGTAGGAAGCCGGTTGAATATCCTGGTTCAGAACCGGGCGAAACCCGCCGTCCCCTTTGCGGGACTGTACAGGATAATCGATTTCAGCCTCAGTAATGTGATGAATTCAGGCCTGAAAAAAGTGGGAGTTTTGACCCAGTATAAACCGTTGTCACTGATGAGTCATATGGGTACCGGAGAAGCCTGGGATTTTACAGGTCGCAGCCGTGGCGTCAAGGTTCTGCCGCCGCGTACAGGTTCCAAAGATTCGGACTGGTACAAAGGAACAGCGGATGCTGTACGACGTAACATCGATTTTATAGAGGCCAATCCGACCGATGAGATTGTTATTCTGTCTGGCGATCATATCTATCATATGGATTTTGATGCGATGATTGAGTATCATCGTTCTAAAAATGCCGATGTGACCATCGGCATGATGGTGGTGCCCAAGAGCGAGATCCATCAGTTCGGAGCCGGGATAATTGACCGGCACAACAGGATAGTCGAATGGGAGGAGAAGCCCAGGATTCCACGGACCAATCTTGCCTCGATGGGAATTTATGTCTTTGACCGGAAATATCTGCTCAATGCCCTGGCCAGGGATAAAGACGATGTGGATTTTGGCATGCATATTCTTCCTTGGGCCATCGACAACGACAGCGTCTTTGCCTATCCCTTTTATGGCTATTGGCGCGATGTCGGCACAATTCAGGCGTATTGGGATGCCAATATGGATGTTCTTCGGAAAGATAGCGGCATATCACCGCAAAAGTGGAAGATCCGAACCAATGTGGAGGCGGACGGCAGACCTGCAGACCGCGCTGCAGCCAGATTCGGCAGCAATGCCCGGTTGCGAAATGCGATGGTCGCGGCTGGTTGTGATATTAAAGGAATTGTTGAAAATTCCGTCCTGGCTCCGGGAGTGATTGTTGAAGACGGCGCAGTGGTCAGGAATTCAATCCTCTTTGCCGATTGCCGCATCAAGAAGAACGCTATGGTTGATTTGGCCATTCTGGATAAGCGGGTCTGTGTCGGAGAATATGCCGTAGTGGGAGCTGGCGAGAATTATACGGTTGCCAACCGTTTAAAACCAACTCACCTCTACACCGGCATCACCCTTATTGGAAAGGGAGCCCATGTCCCGCCTGCACAAAAAATCGGCAGAAATTGTGTGATAAATTCCTACATTAAAGAAAGCGCGTATCTTCAAAATATTGTGGAAGACGGAGAGTCGCTTTTCCCGAACGGTGAGATAGTCTAAGTTTATTGATGTGACAGGAAGAATAACCTGCAGAGAGAGAATGGCAAAATAAATATGCTAAAGCCAGCTATTGATAAAATTTTCAGGGATGTTATATTGCGCTCCTCGTAAAATGGGATGGAGGCATCTGTCTGGCCTCGTTGTGCTTGTTGATCGGAGAATAAAAGTGATAGATCAATCCAATTACAAGAGAAAAAATTGGATTGTGTTGGCTAATGCAGAAAACAGCTTACTCTGCATTTCGGCTAAGATATTGTAAACATCCAGTTATTGCCCCCGTAGCTCAGTGGATAGAGCACAGGATTCCTAAACCGACAAAGCGGGAACCAGAAAAAAGCACTATTCTCAATATGTTGTTTTGATGAGGGATTTTTTAAGCACTTTTGGTTTCGTTTGGTTTTATTTGTAACAATTTGACCTTGACGGGCACAATTTAGGCACAGTCCAAGGGATCAGTCGATTGATAGGCTGGTCCCTTTTTTATTGTCAAATCATCTTCCATTGGTTGCATTCTCGTGTAATGAGAGAGTGTGTTCCTTCACCACCCTTAAGGGAGAATCGATACCGATTGGAAAATGAAGAATGAGACCCCAGTATTGCGAGGAAAAACTCGCCAATTAGACACAAAATAGCAGGAAGCTGGGTAATGTTACAAGGGGGGGATATTCAGGAAAGAAGGGTTTCGCAGGTCTTGAATGAGTTCCGTTATTGGTTGCTTGACAATTATATGAATATATGTATATTTGAATAATGGGCGATGAAGAAATTATCAAAGAGCTTGAGTGGATAGGGTCGAGCCGAAAAGATATGCAGTCTTTGCCGCTTCCGGTCCAGCGCATATTTGGGTATGCGCTCTATCTCGTCCAATTGGGCGATAAGCCGCCAGAGGCAAAGATTCTTAAAGGATTTGATGGTGCGGGCGTGTTGGAGTTGGTCGAAGATCACAGGGGAGATACTTACCGTGCTGTTTATACCGTCCGGTTTGCCACAAAGGTTTATGTGCTGCATGTATTCCAAAAGAAAGCCAAACACGGAATTGCAACACCAAAGCGGGACTTGGACTTGATCAAAGAACGATTGAAGCGGGCCGAAAGCCTTTATATCAGCGAAAAACGGGAGGCTTAGATATGGCAAAAGATCACGAAAAAAGTAGCGGCAATGTTTTTGCCGATCTTGGATTTCCTAATTCAGAGCAAGAGCTTGTTAAAGCCAAGCTAACGGTACAGATTTATCGACTCTTGAAAGATCGAGAATTCACCCAAATCGAGGCCGCTAAATTACTCGGCACTACACAAGCCCAAGTGTCGGCACTTATGCGTTGCCGCCCTGTGTCGGTATCTGTGGGCCGTTTAATGCAGTTTTTGACAACTCTCGGGCAGGATGTTGAAGTTACGGTTAAACCATCTTCACAGCGCAGTAAAAAACAACAGGGGCACATGTCCGTTACCGTGCAGCCTGTTTGACCGAATTTACGTCAACGGTTGAGGCTATGCCGTCTTGATGGGTAAGCTGGTAGCCGTTGGATACAGGCATCTCGCTGCTTATACAGGCTGTGCTCCAACAGAGAAAACATCGGATCGACAAATTGTGGAGACCTATAAGTTGGTTGGAAACTCATTTTGAAAGACCGCAAATCAGCGCGGAGAGCGTTTACCTGGAGAAATACTGAACTACATTGTCTGGAAGTTTCTCTTGATAAAAGAAAGGCTTGGAGATGAAATGCTGGATCAGCACCTTGCTGACGAAATTAAGAAATACCATCATTATCGTGGCCATGGCTTCACCGGCAACTGCGAAGTCCATGTTGATAAACGCTATCGAGGCAGAACAGCGAAAAGTCTCTGGCGATGGATGAAACGGCAGGCTGCGATTGAACCTGGTATAGGTCATCTATAACAGGAGCACAGAATGGATCGCAACCGACTAAAAGGTATGGCTGGAGACCGGATTAACGCCATCCTCAGCGCAGCCGGGATGAACTTCAGGAAGTTGCTGAGGTTCCTGGAGGAATTTTTGCGCCGAATTTTCTACCGGCTTTTCCTTTTGTTCGATGAGCCTATTTGTTTTAGTATTTGAAAATTCAGGTTTTTCAGAATCGACTATTTTACGTCCAATATTTATTGATTTTCGTTCAAATATCTCTTTACTTTCCAGGTCTTTCGCATAATGGATGAAACCATTATCAAGTACGGTCTTGAGCCCCTTGGATTCTCTTTCTCGCATTACTCTTTCTTGTATTGTTTCCATCCTCACACCTGTTCAACGATCCCGATATTAAAATGCTTTTCAGTAAATGAAATTGCCGTTCCGTCCGTAGCCTGCCCTGAAGTGAACCGGTAATCCTCTCCTTTGACTCTGACTTTTCAGCCTATCCTGAAAAAGCTACCATTATGTGGTTACTACCTTTCGTAAAAATGGTCAACGATGAGCTTCTTGATTCGCGACCATTTCCAAATTAATGCGGCTGGATGTTTATAGGTGGCTCAGTCTATATGAACAAATTTCTGTCGATCTATAAGGATACGCCCCCCTCATCTGGTAAGCGCCATGAAATGAATTGAAATCTATCTATGATCCTGTTAGTGTCGGTAAGTAATTGTAGATTCAATAATTAGTATGGTACATCGTAGTAGATATAGTAATTAAATATTAAGAGAGACATACATATTCCTGAATGTTCCTACTTCAGTTGTGTGGAACAATATGTAAAGTGTCTCATGGCAAACATGAATTCAGAAAAATCTGCGATACCAGTTATAGATCTTTTTGCTGGACCCGGTGGGCTGGCGGAAGGATTTTCTTCTTTTAATCCTCCGGCCAGGAACATATTCAAGGTTTGCCTATCTATCGAAAAAGATTTTTATGCTCATCGTACTTTGGAATTGAGGAGTTTTTTTAGGCAGTTCCCTTTTGGTAGGGTGCCCAATGAATACTATTCTTATCTTGGAAAAGAAATTACCCGCGATGAATTGTTTGAAATTTATCCCTTAGAAGCTGAGGTGGCAACGAATGAAGCTTGGCATGCAGAACTTGGATCTCCTGTGTTTCCTTCAGAAAAAGTTGACGACAGGATAGTAAAAGCTCTGGGTAATTCCGAAAAATGGGTACTGATGGGAGGGCCTCCTTGCCAGGCTTACTCAACGGTAGGGCGCTCCAGAAACAAAGGAATAGAAGGTTATGTTCCTGAAGAAGATAAACGGCATTTTCTCTACCGAGAGTATCTTCGGATTATTTCCAGGCATTGGCCAACTGTTTTTGTTATGGAAAATGTCAAAGGGTTGCTTTCCGCAAAAGTGAACGGGAGCAAAATTTTTGATCACATTCTCGAAGACCTCCATAATCCTCTGTCTGCTCTGAAAAACAGCTACCCGGTAGGAACAACAGGATATAAATACAGAATTCATTCTCTCGTAAAATCAACTTCCTTCCCCTTTGACAGCAATCTGTCCGATTTTTCCCCATCTGACTATCTCATCATGAGTGAATCCTATGGCATTCCTCAAGCGCGCCACAGGTTGATTCTTCTTGGAGTCCGAGAAGATATGGGCGATGTGCAACCTGAGACGCTAGCCCGGCAGCAACAGGTAAATACAGATGGTGTCATTGATGGCCTTCCCGCGCTCCGAAGCGGGCTTTCGCGGGAAGCAGACACATATGAGACCTGGATGGAAAGGGTCTGGGAAATTATGAACGATGAGCTTTTTGATTCTATCTACGATGAACAGGAACGCGATGTGTGGGATCGCATAGGCACTGCATTGAGTGAATTGAGCATTTCAGAAAAATATGGCAGAGGCGGGGAATTTGTGCCATTCATCGCAAGATGTAGGTACAGACACGACTGGTATCTCGACTCAAGATTAAAAGGCATTTGCAATCATACAACAAAAGCTCATATCACAAGCGATCTTCATAGATATCTTTTTGCATCCTGTTTTGCTGCAGTTCATGGAAGGTCTCCAACTTTGCCCGAATTCCCGAAAAAATTATGGCCTGCTCATAAAAATGCGCATAAGGCCAAAAGATCAGGGAACTTCTCGGATCGTTTCAGAGTGCAGATTGGGGGAAAACCTGCCACGACCATAATGAGCCATATCTCTAAAGACGGGCATTATTATATACATTTTGACCCCGCCCAGTGCCGCAGCCTAACTGTTAGGGAAGCCGCAAGGCTACAGACTTTTCCTGATAATTATTTTTTTGAGGGGCCACGTACCGAGCAATATAATCAGGTTGGCAACGCAGTCCCCCCTTTGCTGGCATTTCAGATTGCATCAATAGTAAGCGAATTGTTGCACAAGACTTAGGTAATATGGATATCCTGACCAAAGAAAAAAGAAGCTGGAATATGTCGAGAATTCGTTCCAAGAACACGAATCCTGAGACCCAAGTCAGATCTTTGCTTCATAGGGCCGGGTATCGCTTCAGGCTCCATGTAAAAAACCTTCCGGGAAGTCCTGATATTGTTCTTCCTAAATATAAGACTGCAATTTTTGTTCATGGTTGCTTCTGGCATCGCCACAATAATTGTTCCCATGCAACAATGCCTAAGACAAGGGCAGCATTCTGGGAATCAAAATTCAATGGCACTGTTGAACGTGACAAAAAGCAAGGCGATGCACTGAGATCTGCAGGTTGGCGTGTTATTGTAGTATGGGAGTGCGAGCTGGAAAAGGCCGCTCCCGCTGTGATTCTCGATATCTGCAATAGACTGGAGCAAGGGCAGAATGTCTTGTGAGCATCGTCTTCCTCCCAGCGCAGCCTCTCTGACCGCATCCATGAGGGATCTTGGCTATTCTTTGGAAACAGCCATAGCAGATCTGATTGATAACAGCATTTCCGCTGATGCAACCTGCATAAAAATTTTGTGTGATCTTACCACAAAACACCCGACTCTCGCGATTATTGATGATGGAAGAGGAATGAGTAACGATGAAATCCTTTCCGCAATGCGACACGGAGCTGCCGACCCGCAAGGCATGAGAGATCCAAAGGACCTTGGACGATTTGGTCTTGGGTTGAAAACTGCTTCGTTTTCGCAATGTCGTAGATTGACGGTCGTGAGTTCCCAAATCGGGGTAAGATGCGGTGCAGAGTGGAATCTTGATCAGGTCTGTCAAAAAGATGATTGGATCATAACCCTCTTCGATGAAGCCGATATCAATGAACAGCCTTTTATGGAGCACCTCAATGACAACGGGACAATTGTGATTTGGCGTGTTCTTGACCGGCTATTTGAGGACGAAACCGGGTACAACAGAGATGAAATTGTTAATGAAAAATTGGATATTGTGGAGAAGCACCTTTCTTTGGTTTTTCACAGATTTCTTTCTGGTGAAATAAAAGGAAGAAACAGGATTTTAATATCCATCAATGGTCATCCTGTAACCCCTTTTGATCCATTCTGCCGGAAGAATACAGCTACTCAGATGATGCCCGAGGAGATTGTCAGAATCGGAGAATCATCGGTTCATATGCAGGCCTATATCCTGCCGCACCATAGCAGACTTTCGGCCAGAGACTATGATTACTATCAGAATCGCAGTGATTTTATTTCAAACCAGGGGGCATATATCTACCGTAGTGGACGCTTGATGGCATGGGGAGAATGGTTCAGGTTGATTCCCAAAGGAGAAACTACGAAACTGGCCCGAGTTCAGATAGATTTCCCTAATAGCCTGGATGAAGCTTGGACAATTGACATCAGAAAGTCGCGTGCCCGACCTCCTTACGCGGTTCGCGAAAGACTTAGGCAGATTATCTCACATATTTCTGGAAGAAGTACGACAGTTCATCGCGGGCGTGGAAAAAAACTTTTTGAAGAGGTTAAGGCCCCGGTATGGGAACGTTATGCAGATCAAGGGTGTATCCGTTACAGTCTCAACAGCGAACACCCTTTATTACAGAGACTTAAAGCCTTTCTAAATGACGAAGGAGTCAGTACTTTGAAAGTTCTGATGGAGTCGATTTCGGCTTCTCTGCCTGTAGAGATGATATATTCAGACTTTTCGACAAATCCCCGAGAGGTGAAACAATCGTCCCTTTCCAGAAACGACGTGACGGAACGGCTGCTTGCATTGAAAGGTATCCTTTGCAACTGCGGCGAGGTCGATGCCGATGCATTCAGGGAAATTTTACTATCCACACGGTTGTTTGACAGCAGCAAAGATATTGTTGAAAAATTCATTCTTGAGGAATTTTAATGAACGATAATCCGGCGGAAAGAGAAAAAAGCTTCACTAGCGCTCTGATTTCTGCGCTCGATCTTTTGAAAGAGACGCCGACGAGGCTTGATATCGAAGAGAAAGCTAGAAGTCTGGCGGCTATTTTTAGTTTTCAAGGAGTTTTGGGCCCAATAATAGATGAAGCGATGATCGCGGTTGTTACACGAATGGGGGCAGGGGTTTCGCTTGTTGATGTTGAAGCAGAACATGACCAGGAATGGATTTTTAAGAGAAAGGGTATCGAATGGACATATTCTGAAGCCTATGAGAAGTATCTGAAGGCCGAACGATGGCATCCCAGTGTCGTCCGGTCACTGGGTGATGTTAGTAAAAAGATTCTTGGTCATCTCCAGGACCCGATCAGTGAAGGCTCATGGAATAGACGTGGCCTTGTCATCGGGCATGTTCAGTCAGGAAAGACTGCAAATTATATAGGCCTCATCGCCAAGGCTGCAGATGCCGGTTATAAATTCATCATTGTCATAGCCGGGATTCATAACAACCTCAGAAAGCAGACTCAGGAGCGCATTGACGAGGGATTTATCGGAAGATCCAGTGACCCAGAGAACCGCGTCCCGGTGGGTGTTGGTCTGAACGGTAATTATCCGCATCCTGCAACGCTGACCACGATACACGATGATTTCAAAAAAAACACAGCAGCAAGAAGCGGTTGGCAAATAAACGACTTCAGTAAACCGATTATTCTCGTTATCAAAAAAAACGTCAGGACACTCGAAGCCCTGCATAAGTGGCTGAAGGAACTGAATGCTCAGGGTGATGGCCGGATAAAAGATGTTCCTATGCTTCTGATTGATGATGAGGCCGATAACGCTTCCATTAACACAAACAAGCCCGACCTCGATCCGACTAAGACAAATACGATGATTCGGAAAATATTAGGTCTGTTCGCCAAGTCTTGCTATCTTGGGTACACAGCCACTCCGTTCGCCAACATCTTCATAAACCCGGAAGCGTATGATGAGGAAGCTCGCGAGGAATTGTTTCCCCGCGACTTCATTTACTGTCTGGACGCTCCAAACACCTACTTCGGTCCTGATAAGGTTTTTCTTGACGAGGCAACAAGTACAACAATCCTCGAATGTATCGAGGATTGTGATGACTATATCCCGTTCTCGCACAAGAAGGATTATGAGGTGGTCGAGCTGCCGCCTAGTCTGTACAAGGCGATCTGTCAGTTTGTGCTTATACAGGCCATACGCAATCTCCGCGGTCAGACCAATAAACACTGTTCCATGATGATTAATATGTCGCGCTTTGTCGCAGTTCAGAAGGCCGTGCGCGATCTAACAAGTATTCACGTAAAAAAACTAATGGAGGCGGTCAAAGCAAACTATGCCATGCCGGAAGATATTTCCGGTATGAATAAATATATGAAAGCCATGAACGAGGTCTTTGATGTGGACTATCTGGGTTGCGGGTTTGAATGGCCGCAAGTGAAAGCCGCCCTATGGGGAGCAGTTGAAAACCTACGTTTGTTTGTGATTAACAGCAAGACCGATGAAGTTCTGGACTACAAGAAATATGAAAAAGATGGCCATGGCCTTACCGCCATTGCGGTTGGAGGATTGAGTCTTTCACGCGGTCTTACCATTGAAGGACTGTGCGTCAGTTACATGTACCGCAATACTAAAATGTATGACACCCTGATGCAGATGGGGCGTTGGTTCGGTTATCGTCCAGGCTATGAGGATTTATGTCGCGTGCACCTCTCTGCTGATTCGATAAACTGGTATGCTCATATTGCTGAGGCCTCAGAAGAACTTCGCCAACAAGTCAACAGAATGAGGCAAGATCGACTCAGTCCCCGGCAATTCGGACTTTATGTCAGGGCACATCCGGACACGCTTCTCATCACGGCTGCAAACAAGATGCGATTAGGTGAGAGAGTAAAGGTTAAACAGAATTTTAGCGGACGGCTGGTGGAAAGCTATGTGTTGCCCAATAATTCTGAGATTAATGCAGAAAACGAAGAACTTATCGAAGAATACTGGAGAAAAGCATTTGGCGGAACTTTAGTGCCGACTGAGAAAGGATGGACGGTACAAGATGTTAAAATAAGTGTCATTCAGGATTTTTTAATCAGATTTCGTACCCATCCAAGTTTTGTCGAGAGCAAGTCCGCAGCAATATCCTACCTTCAAGCACTTGAACAAAAGCATTCGGTGGGTGATGTCCTTCTGATTTCAATTAAAAAGAATGGAGAAGATACTGAGCGGTTTCGTCTTGGTACGCAGGAGAGGTTGAGTGCAAAGTTAAATGAGGAGGACCAAGCCTGGCGGACAAGTAAAAATAGAGTAGCCAGCAAGACTGACGAGAAACTCGGCCTTACACCCAAACAGCAATCCGAAGCGGCGAACATTGCCTCACAGGGTGACTCCGAGAAAAAACCGTCGGATTTCCATTTCAGGGTGGTACGTAAAAAGCCTTTGCTGATGATCCACGTTCTTGATCCGTTGGGTTCCGGTGCTACAGTGCAGTCTCGTATACCTGCATTTGGCATCAGTTTTCCGCCGGGATATTATGACACTGAAATTGAAATAGTGGCGAACAGAATTTGGCTTACACGGATGCAGGGGAACTTCCAGGACAATCCTGATGACGAGGACGACTTCGATGACGAAAACTCCGTGGGATGAGATCCAGACACCTTCAAGTGATTACAATGTCCGCCAGGTTGGTGCTCTCATCCCCAATCGGGTTCCAGTATACTGGGGAAAAGACACCGATGGGCATTGTCTCCTGATTGTTGAGCTCGAAGGAGATCACAGTGTACAGTTCCGTAGAGACGTTACCATTGTTCACGGGATTAGAGTCGATCTGCGCCAGTGTATTATAGAACGGCGTCAGAGTCTTGTCCTCACACTGGAAGACCATGTTAACCGGGATCTTTTTTTCGGGCTCTGCGAAACATTGATTAAAAGTCTTGGCCCTGTAACGGATCCGACTGCAGGACTTGCTGTCACGTTGAGTCATATAAAAAGGTGGAAGGCATTTCTTTCAGGCAGAAAACATGGGCTGCTTTCTCCTGAAGAAGTGAGAGGTCTGTTTGCGGAATTAATGTTTCTTCGTTCCTTGTATGACAGCCACCTCACAGAGAAATCGGCTATTGAATCCTGGTGCGGTGCTGAAGGCGCACACCAGGATTTCATTTTCGCCAACACAGCGGTCGAAATAAAATCGTTGTCCGGCAAGGAACGTAACACGGTACACATTTCGTCAGAAGATCAGCTTGAGGCTCTTTCAGACAATTTGTATCTTGTAATCTTTCGTCTGAGTGAAATGCCGGATTCGGATCGCGCGATGTCGTTGAATGATTCTGTCCGAAGGATTAACTCCGAGTTGACAGATGCCGATGCTATAGAAGATTTTTCTGCTAAACTTGTTGCGTACGGTTATGTACCTATGGACGTGTATGACTTGCCCAAGTTTGTTGTAAATAGCATGCACAGTTATCGTGTGACAGATGAATTTCCGCGTCTCATCCGGTCGCGCCTCCCGGAAGGAGTGGCCAGGCTTTCGTATGAAATTGAACTGGAGAAGATTGCTTCTTTTCAAGTGGAGGCAGAACAGATATTCGGGGAGGAGTGAAGTTGGAACAGACCGCTCAGGACTTTTTTCACGATTTCCGCCAGGAGCTGCTTGCCGGTGCAGAAGCCAATAGCAGCTTTCAGTTGGCCCAGTTTATGGATGCCGTTGCCAACGAACTGGTGGAAACTGGCTTTGTTGAAGGGTTCGAATTCTGTCATTTCCGAGCCCATCGCGGAATGCGTGTTGATGGATTCTGGTTCAATGACGAAGGCTCTGTTGATTTGTTTATTGCAGATTTCGATTGCCGGAGTGAACTGGCTTCGCTGGCACGAACCGATGTTGAGGCTGCTTTCAGGCGTGCTGTCAACTTCTTCGAAGCAAGTCTGAGCAAGGGCCTCTATAGAGAACTTGAGATCACTTCACCTGAGTACGGCCTCTCTCGACAGATTGCCGATAGGAAAGGGCTCATTCGTCAGGTCAACTTCCTTCTTCTGTCCGAACGTATGCTCAGTGACAGAATTCAGACAATTGAGGGGAACGAGGTAAGTAATATTCCTGCCAGCTATCACATCTGGGATATCTCACGACTCCTGCGTCAGCGTAGCTCGCGTGGTCACAAGGAGCCTCTCGATCTGAATTTTAAGGAGATGTTCGGAACGGGCATATCGTGTCTGCCTGCACATCTCGGCTTGGAAACATATAAATCCTACCTCATTGTCATTCCGGCAGATATACTCTCAGGCCTCTATGAGAAATTTGGCGCGAGGCTTCTTGAGCAGAATGTCCGGTGCTTCCTGCAGGCAAGAGGCAAGGTTAATCAGGGAATCAGAAGCACCATTCTCAATGAGCCACAAATGTTTTTTGCATATAACAACGGTATAACTGCAACGGCGCAGGATGTTGAGATAGAGGCGAACGAAGGCGGGCTGCAGATAATCAGGATTAAGGACCTTCAAATAGTGAATGGTGGTCAGACCACAGCTTCACTGTTCCATACACAGAAGAAAGATAAAGTCTCACTTAAAAACATCTTTGTACAGATGAAACTGGCAGTTATCGACGACTTGGAAAGCGAAACGATAGTGCCACGCATATCCGAGTATGCCAATACACAGAACAGAGTGAATGCGGCTGACTTCTTTTCTAATCATCCATTTCACATTCGCATTGAAGAGTTTTCACGAAGAATCTGGGCACCCACTCAACAGGGTTCACAACGTGAAACCAAATGGTTTTATGAACGAGCACGCGGCCAGTATGCTGATGCACAGACTAAACTGACGCAGGCCGAAAAACGGCGTTTTGTCGCTGAAAATCCAAAATCTCAAATGCTCACGAAAACTGACCTTGCAAAGTTCGAAAACGTTTGGGACGATCATCCGAAATGGGTGAATCTTGGAGCTCAAAAAAATTTCGCCCAATATGCGGGACGAATCGGCAAGGAGTGGTCAAAGTCATCCGACAGTTTTAATGAATTTTATTATCATCGGGCAATCGCTCGTGCTCTGATTTTCAGGGCAACAGAAAAATTAGTATCGAATCAACCTTGGTATAACGGGGGATACAGAGCTAATATTGTTGCCTATTCAATTGCTATAGTGAGTGAAATTTGCCGGAAATATAATAGAGCTATAAATTTTGATAATATATGGGCCAACCAATGTTTATCTCAATCTTTAGGAAACGTTTTGAGCAAGGCTGCAAAGTTCGTTAATGAGGATATTGTTCATCCTCCCCAAGGCATTTCAAATATTTCTGAATGGTGTAAGAAGGAAGCCTGCTGGACAAGTATATTATCACATCTCGATAGTCTTGAGAAAGACCTGCCCGACGAATTCTTGCGTGACCTCATGTCTCTCGAAGAGCAGAATTTCGAAGCCAAAGCAGCACGCAAGACTCAAAAGATCGACAATGGTATTGATGCTCAGAGGATTATTCTTGATATTCCCACTCATAAATGGAGGGCAGTAATTGAGTGGGGTGTTATGAGAAAACTGGTAAGTGATAAAGATGTCGGAATACTAAGGATAGCGGCTCAAATCCCTGATAAAATCCCATCTGAAAAGCAGAGTATATACTTGCTAAATCTTTTAGAAAAATTCCGGGATAAGGGCTTTCAGTTATAATTTTTAGGGTATCGGTTTCTACGACTCCTGAGCAAAGTCTCCGTTGGCACATAACTTGTTGAAATTACGTAGTCAATATAATATACATGTTGTAGCTTTCAAGAAGTCAGATCCCAACTTGTTAACCTTGTAAGGTTCTAGAGGGGTTCTCGAATGTCGGTTGCAAATCTTTAACTACGCCACTTCGATGGTCGATTCGATAAATATAGGGTAAAAAATTTTGACATGTCAGCGGCGTTCGACTGTATTTGCTCCTTAGCTGGCGATCCTCCAAAACATTTAGCGTTTGCACTCTTTGGACCAAAACAGACTTCGGCAGCAATGTGCATGTATGCACTTCAAAGAGAGTCCTCAGTCCACTACCCTCAGCCAACTGTTTATCATCCAGAGTCTACCAAAGGTATTAGGAATAACGACCCTAAGAATGCTGTAAATGCTTATTGGATTAAGCATGAAGGTGAATTTCACATACGCTGTATGATTGACACAGCCACCATGACCTCGGGGATCTATTTATCCGGTTACATCCATGAAAGAAAAGTCCGCCAGGATCAGCCCGGCGGGCTCAGCTGATTGTAGGTGGTAATGATTAGCGGTGAGACTGCAAATATTGCCAAGAGCCCACCATGCCAAGAAAGCACAGTCAGTTTGAAGATTCCTTGACAGGCTCTTCATCTTTTTTAAATTTCAGCAACAAGGTAATCAGGCCGTAGGTTGCAAAACCATATACAACAGCGGCACCAATAATCCGGAACATTTTACCCCTCCTTTATGAGTTATGAGTTGCAATCAATTGATAAACTCTTCAACGTTGAGGACGGCAAAGCCGCTCTCCGTTTCAATATCCGCACTGGGCGCAGATAACCCTAAAATCCTTTCCATTTCTTACCGTAAGATCATTGCCAAGAGTCGCTCCGAAGGTAATAAAATGGCCACAGTGTAGGGCGAACTTCTTCCCGTATAATTCCCGATGGAGGATCTCTTTCAGCGCCTCAGGACCTTGATATTGCTTTTTCTGTTCCTTATTCATTTGAGTATCTCCGAAAAAGAAAAGCCCGCCGGGAAAGACCCGACAGGCTTCGTTAATGGTGTTGGTCGTGAGGATCAGCTGCGGGATAGCAGATGCCGTCTTTGGTAAAAGTCAGACAAGGGAGAAGGCTGCTCGATAAAGCTGGCGTTGATATAGGCGTCCAGCACCCCATTCAGCATCTTGTTCCTTTTGGGCAACGTCAGCATATTGTTGTCGCGCAGCACGTCGGTCACTGTCTCATGAAATCCCCACAGAGTCCGATCATAGACATTACCGAACAGGTCAGTGAAGCGTGCAAACTTGCTGGGCGGGATAATATTGTTGGTCATGATCTCAACCAGCAGGATCTTGGCATCCCACCCGGTCAGGGGGAAGTTCTTCAGACCTTCATGCCAGGCCTGAAACTTAGTCAGATTAGCCACCATCTTCTTCATGGCCCGATAGGCCATATACTCAAGCTCGTCATAAACGAGCCCCTTGGTGTGCTTGCGGAATTCGACGAACTCCCCGGAGAAAGCGAGATTCTCGCAGACAAAAACACGGGTGCCAGCGGTGATGCCAAGGGCCATGGATTTGTCCATGGAATTGCGGATACCGATGGACCAGCAGAGCTCATCGCTGCCGCCACTTAGATCCCAGACCCCGAACATCCTGTTGCCATTGTTAGCTAGGACATAGTCTGTCTTGACGATCTCCAAGCCTGTCGCCACCACTCCTGAACGAATGGCATCAAGGACATTTCGATGATGGACGGGATGAAAGGAATTGGTGAAAGGAACTGCCGGAACCTGGATGACCTCTGCCTCTGTTGACTTATTGGTACCGATCAAAATTGACTGGGACATGATATGCCTCCTGAATATGCTTGGTTGTGAAACAATAGAGCCTCTCCTGCCACGATGGCGGGAAAGGCTCTGGGAAAAACGAATGTTGCTGCATTGGGGCTAAACTGCCTGTTGGACTCACCGGTTTTTGACTAAGGACTGGAAATGCAAGGTATATCGGATCAGCCCTACCTCCTTTGCGGGTTGGGGTATCCAGAACGGATCATTAACTATTTCAAGCCAACCGTCGAACTTGACTTCAAGCAAATCGCTTAAAGTGAAATATCCGAACTCGGCATATTGAGTCCATCCATGCAAGAGAATGAAACCAAAGAAGGTATCCTTTCCGTCCCACTCCATCGCCCACCAGTGGCACTTATCTAACTGGAAATGTGCATGCACGATCTTATCCTCCGGACTGATATCCTCGGTCTCGTACAGGCTTGGCAGTTTGCCCAGCTGTTCTAAAGTTGGTATGTTTATCATGACGTTTTCCTGCGTTGGGGATGCGAAAAAAGAAAGCCGCCATGCCCCCCTGAAGGAGGCATGGCGGCTTAGAATTGAATTGTGCTTGTGAGCAAATGAGACAGGTGGTCTTGAATTGGCAGCCAGCGCTCATGGAAAGGAGAAGTAAAGAAGATTCCTGGCCTAATTTTCCAGACTCCAAAAATTCAATTACAAATCACCAGTAATCCGCATAACGCTGGCCCGAGAAATGTCATAGATTCGGGAGAGTGCGCTCACAGATGAGCCGTTCTGCCGCATACTTTTGATCTCATCGCGTTGTTTGCCGCTGGTCTTGGTCGGTCGGCCAAGGATCTTACCCTCTCTCTTGGCTCTGGACAGCCCTGACTGTGTACGCTCGATCAGCAGATCGCGCTCCATCTCGGCAACGGCTGCCAACATATTGAGCATCAGCTTTCCTGCCGATGACGTCAGATCGAGTTTTCCAAGCTGGAGGACAATGACTTCTATCTTACGTTTTGCCAGGGTTTTAATCGTGGCACCGACATCCTGTGCATCTCGGCCCAGGCGATCAAGTTTTGCAACCACAAGTGTCTCACCATTACGGATCTGGCTGAGCAATGCTTTAAACTGAGGGCGTTGTGTCGCGTGCGTCTTGCCGCTAACGCCCTCATCGGCAAACCAGTAATCAACTTTAATCCCGGCTTTTTCGATATCCAGACGTTGATTCTCGCTGCTTTGATCCTTTGTACTGACCCGGCCATAAGCAAAGATTGCCATAGGTATACCTCGGTGGATTTAGAGCACAGAGACCCCTCTTAATGTTCAATAACGGTCGAGCAAGATATGAACATGTTCAAAAGGGTAAAGGCTAATTTATGAACGTGAAATTGGAAGTATTTTGAGGGTGTTCAGAAACGGTCGTTTTTGAACAGGGGGATTTGTAACTTTACGGGGCAGGAAAGTTGATCAAGAATTTGCGGCGGGATGTTGATTGATTTCGTTATTGGCAAAATATGCATTTGCGGTCCAGCCGATTGTTTCGGTCATAACCATGGCGGTGCTTGCGTTAATAGCGTTGCCATACCCAGGTATCATGCCGATAAGATATCGTGCCAACGCTCTACCACCATATCCGGCTGGAAAGGTCAGTAGAATGCTTTTGGCTGAGGTTTTTGTGAGTTCAACTCCATGTTCATGACCAATGGCTATGATCATCGCAGTCTGCAAAGCAGTCAGGACGGGCATGTCGGCTCCTGGGAGTTGAGCAAGTCCTGCCCCGATTCCTCCTGCAGTCAATGTTGCTGTGTGAATGATGCCATGGATCTTTTTCTTTTTCGCCATAGTGGATCCTCCTTAATGATATTGGCCCATAATGGCAAAGGTTCTCCATGTCAGGCCGAATTATTTCTCATAAAAAATATAGCCGGGGCTGGAAACGATGAAGTCACGCAGTCGTGTCCTGATAATTCTGTTAGACAGTACTCCCACAGAGGGGAGATTATCAGTAATTGATAACCCATCATAATGGTAATATATAAATGAAATATTTTTATAATGCGGCATTATCACGAAAGGGAAAACACGATATGCATCCCGGATTTAGACACCATTTCGGAACTTGGTTGAGCGAAAAAGGTGATTGATCCGAGAGTGGAGAAGACCTCTATCATGCTAGGTTCCCAGCCATTCTTCCGGGATTCATTATCATGTCGAGAATTGCCAGTTCAACGGTATTCGTTTTAAGATAGTCAATGGCCTCTTCTCCGGAAACCGTCTGGACTGTATAACAGGAGTTTCGGAGATAAACGGCTCGGCTGGCCGCAAGCCCTCGAAAAACAAGGGTTTAGCTGCCAGGCCCCAGTAAGACCCCATTCTCATCAACGTGGTAGCCAAAGGCCGATAGGACTTCGCTCTAGGTCTTACTGGGAGTCTCGAGTCGGCGTTCGGATGCCCGACTCCCCTTCTTTACACTCAGAACGTAATGCAGATGCCGCATATCGTTCATGATCTCCTCAATTGACCGTTTTTGCCCGGCAGCAGCCATCTTCAATTCGATCCGGCGCAAATAAGTCATAGCCACAACACAGGTGAAGAGATGACACCTGATCTTGCTGTCCGTCCAATGCCGGACCGGACTCGTGCCCACCAGATCGACATCCTTGCTGAGACGGAATCGGTCTTCTACCTGCCAATGGGCAAGACTTGCTTCGACGATATCGCCCGTCAGCCAATCCGTATTATTATCGGTAATAATAATGTTCTTCCCGAACATCGCCTGTTTCCGGTTGACCAGATAGACGTTTTTGCGAAAGGTCAGCGACAGGCCGTCAGGGGATTGGGTAAATTCCAGCTCGAACAATTGTGGTGTCATATGGATGTGTTCGCAAAATCGAATATATCGTTCTCGAACCTCCTCCTCGTTCCGCCAGTGCGGGGCCTTGTCTCTCACTTTGGCCCGCATGGCCAGTAACTCCTGCCGCATGGCCTCCAGTTTATCGGCAAAGGTGTAGGCCTGCTTGCGGGCAGACGCCGGGGTGTGGGTAACAATCACGGTCCGCTCTTTGCCCCAGTACTCGCCCTTGGTCCGGTACACGAGTATCCGAAGCTCTTGATCGGCAGGGCGTTCCTCCTGCAGTATTCCGCCTGACTCAAACCGCTTCGCTGCCAGGTTGCGATATGCCTTCGCCAGAACTCGCCTTTTTTTTCGTTTTTCTTGGTCCGCGATCTCTTCATCTGTGCCTCCAAAAATTAATGTTTGGCACAATGAAGCAGATTTTTACTTTTACAGAAAGATGGGCTTCCTTAATCGGTTACAGAGAAAATACTCGCCGACTGAAGGTCCCGTCTCCCTCTCCGCCCTGGGAACGACACTGTCGACGATGCTGCAGAGATTAATGTCCCGGTCGATCTGATGTGCCAGCCAGAGAGAGCCGAATTCTTCAACCTTCAGGTTTAGGATATCAGCCTCTTTGCCGACCAGCAAACCGGCGACCTTTTCCGGCGAGCCGATGTAGATCTGGGAAATGACCTTGGGCTTGCCATCGACCCTGGCAATCTCCCGGACATAGAGGTAGGGTCTTCCTTTTTTGGTTTTTATGTGAAAATTCGCCATACCGCCCTAATAACAATAGGGTTTTACATGTCAAGCAAAATATTTCAAAACCCCAATGTTTTTTGGGTATTCCTGGTAATCGTCACGGTTCTTCTGGAGGGTCTTACAGGATTTGGTGTTGCAACATGCTGATATTAATGGGAATTGACTGGAGGGAAGGGATTGTCTCCGAAACTCCTGTATAATGGAGTAGTTCGAGAATGGTTGAGGCGATGTCTCGTTGGTGTGGTTCATCATCAACGACAAGGATAGTCTCTCCGTGCCCGCTCAGGTCACCAATAAAAGCGTTTGCTGCCTGAAAGGCAATCTCTCCTTCAACTGCAGGAATATAAAGAGAAAAGGTTGTTCCTTTTCTTGGGACGCTTCAACAGTGACTGCACCCTGATGGTCTTTAATCATATTCCATATAACGGTGAGTCGCTCCTCCCTAGTAAATTTTATGGTCTCGTCAAGCCCTTTTCTACCTCGTCCGGTGACTTTTCCATATCAGCAACTTTGCTATGTTCATCAGTAGGGATAGTGCTGAAACCAAACAGTGGATAAGGGAAAAACTCCCTGTCTGATTTAAGCCGCTGTTTCAACACATCAACTTGTTTTATCTTAATTTGGGAGTAGTCTTTAGCTTTAATTCGTTTGCCGAACTCCCACAATTGTTTATTTACTCCTTTAGTCAGGAAAGGTTTATCCGGTATTCTATGGTATTGTTCCTCGACGTGCTTCACAGCGTCATTCTGTGTTTCTTGTGCCCTAATGCCTTCACAAAAATCGAAAGAAAGTATCGCATAACATAGAGTAGAAATACTATCAATTTTCGTAAAAATTTTTGTTAGTTTTTTAATCTCAACAATTTCATTTTTTTCCATATCAGCCCTATAATTGTTATACTCATCGTGCAGTAATCCATCATCGTGTCAATCGGCTTTGAAAATTGCCCCACCATCGGCGTCCAATATTGACCCACCCCAGGCAGTGTTTTTTTAGTTATTAATCCTTGTTTTGATTCTCCAGCTTTCGTTACCGGTTTCGATTATTTCAC
>Ga0214254_1000090_pt1 | contig 36760 bp, 31 predicted proteins | sample TroBogypolimnion_27_FD_153092 | JGI IMG/M metagenome (GOLD analysis project Ga0214254, IMG submission 153092) | Freshwater microbial communities from Trout Bog Lake, WI - 27JUL2009 hypolimnion | ecosystem: Environmental > Aquatic > Freshwater > Lake > Hypolimnion/Profundal zone ... | reverse complement strand
TGAGACAAGGGGGATGGAGAGAATGTCTCAGTTCATCTGCAAGGTGTGGATGTTGAAACGGAAGCAGATATTGATTTTGAAGAGGAGCCCCTGCCTCTGGAGGATGAAGAATTCGCCCCGGCATTATTTGCGCATGACGATGTTTCCAAGTTTGAAGATGCGGCGGATGCAGAGTCTCTTGAAGAATCAGCCGGTATTGAGAAACGCCTGCAAGAATTTTTTGGAGATGATGCAGAAAATGAGCCAGAGGCCAGTGGCTCAATCATTCCCGAAGAGCCGGTTGTCGAATTTGCTGCAGACACTGTGCACAGCCTTGACCAAGAGCTGCCAATTCTGAATGAGTCCGATGAAACTGATGAAATCTTCACCGGTGCTGCCGATATCGCTGTTGCGCAGGAAGAGACGGCCTGGGGAGACACTGCTGCTGGTCCAGAGGAGGGCTTTGCCCCTCTGCAAGGCACTGATGTTGAAACGGAAGCAGATGAGGATTTCGAAGAGGAGCCACTGCCGTTAGAGAACGAAGAACTTGCGCCAGCATTATTTGCACATGATGATGTCTCGGAATTCCAGAACATTGAGGAAGTTACCCCTCAAGAGGAACTGGCCGGTATTGAGAAACGTCTGCAGGAGTTTTTTGGGGATGATGCCGAGATTGCCCCGGCCATGAGCGATTCCGCATTTTCACTGGACACAACGGCAGAACTCGAGGACAGCAAAGGTGCGGAGGAAGAGGAACCGTCAGTGATCTTCCTTGCTGAAGATGTATCAGAACGTGCAGAACCTGATTCGGCTCTGCAGGATGAAAGACAGCGTGAGGATGACACCGATTCCCCTGGTGCGGCGGATGGTCTAGAGGCGGATGATCTGGAGGCAGACGAACTTGAAACGGCTGATCTGGAGGCAGACGATCTGGAGGCAGATGAACTTGAAACGGCTGATCTGGAAGCGAATGATACAGCACGCGCTGCAGAGTTTGAGGATCATCTGAGAGAGTTCTTTGAACCTGTCGATGATGAGAGCACAACCGAAGAGATTTCCGCAAGCGGCCAGGGCGAAGAAGAAGCCGATGGTGTTCGGGAATCGATTACTCTTGAAGATGACAGCACTTTTATGATGAATGAGGAAACTCTCTCTGATTCAGAGGCTGTGCCGGAAAAAGCAGAAGCCCTTCTGTCCGCAGGAGATGTCGAAGAGCAGATGAACGCTCCTTTTATCCTGCAGGATGATGAGGATTTTATCGATTATATTGAAGGTGTGGAATTTGACCTTGTCGAGGAGTCGGATACAGGCGTCCACGCCTTGCCAGAGAGGGAGGAAGAGGTCGTTTTCCAGGCTGTTGATGAAGAAGACATTCTTGAGACAAAGAGCGAGATGCAGGCATTTGTTGATGAAATAGAAAAAGAATTCAGTAAATATTTCATTGATGATGGGAAAAAGGAGAAGGTTCAGGAAACCGCGCCTGTCGGGATGACAGAGGAGATATTTGGGGCTTCTGATATTTTTGGGCAAGGTTTTGATGAAGAACAGGAGTTGACTGGACTTTCGATGAATGTTCATCCTGAGCCTCAGAAAACCCAAGGGTACGAGAGCCTTACCGATGAGAGCTTTTTCGCGGAAATTGAAAAAGAGAGAGCCGGTGATCATTCTCCCGTGTCAGGTGCCGCAGGAATACAGAAGGACGATGGTCTTGACACGTTGCGTGTTTGTCTTGCAGCGCTTAATCAGGGAGCCGAGGAGCGCGTAGTAGAAAGTTTTCTTGATGAAATTAACAGGCTTAACAGCGAGTGGGCAGCAAAACCCATTGATAAGACTTTCCTGCAGTTAATGGACTCCATCGTCCGTTATATTGATCAGTATCGCTATGAAGCGAGCCTTGAGGCCCATGGACTTCTCCTGTCGGTCTTCAACGGGTTGGAGAAGTCGAGGATTTTCGGGGCAAGCAGTGAAGATGTTCAGGAAAGTATCTGTGCCGAAACTTCAAAGGTTCTCCAATGGCAGCAGAAATTGCTTATCAGAAAAAACAGCGAAGCCGGCAATACCCGAACGACAGCCGGTCGTGAAAGGGCTGAGTCAATGACGGGCAGTCTGGAAAATCCTTCTTCACTGGACACTGAGACGGTCGTCAAAATTGTACGCAATGAATTTGATACATTCCGTCAATCCATCAATGATCGCATTGAAACGTTGTTTCGCCAACGTCCCCAATAAGGTTCGCCCCCAAACGGCTGCAACTTCTGCCGCCGGAAAAGCATAGGTACAGAAACAGAGCAGGCGGTCATCCTCTTCAGGTGACCGCCTGTTTTTTTTAACGGGAAAATTTGTCCTTGAGCATTCTATCGACGTGTTCAGGAACAAGCTCGCTGACGTCTCCTCCGTGCCGCGCCGCATCTTTAATAATGGACGAACTGATGAAAATCCATCGCAGTCCTGACATCAAAAAGAGAGTATCCACGTCCCTGTCCAGTTTACGGTTCATAAGCGCCATTTGAAATTCATAATCGAAATCAGATACAGCGCGCAATCCGCGAATAATTGCCTTTGCCTTCCTCTTTAAGGCATAATCGACTAAGAGTCCGGAAACCGTGTCTATTTCAATACGGGAGTAATCATCCGGGAAACATTTTCTGATCATCCCCTGGCGTTCCTCAAGCGAGAATAAAGGAGTTTTCCCGGGGTTAATCGCAATGGTGATAATAATTTTATCAAAAAAATTTAAGGCACGATCGACAATGTCGAGATGTCCCATGGTAATGGGGTCAAATGTACCGGGGTAGATGGCTATCGAATAACTGTCAGGAGATTCCATGGTATAGAGAGGGAATAAAAGATTAGTCTGTTTTCCTTAATGGCTGTCTGCCGGGGGGGATTGGATATGATAAAACCAGAAGGCTGTATCTCCGTACCGGCGCTTGTCGGAAATGGTCAGAAAGTTGAAACTATCCGGTAAAACAACACCAGACCGCTCTTCGACAATAACAAGCCCGCCTCTCGTAAGAACAACGCTTCTGTCAAGAGAGAGGAGGGTCTGCAAGGACAATCCTTTCCCATAAGGCGGGTCAAGAAAAATCAGGTCAAAAAGGAGGTCTGGATTATTCTGTTCATTTCTTGAAAAAAAATCCGGCTTTCCAAGATCATAATCGAAGAGTGAGACGGGGAGCGGTGAAAAAATGCGCTGATGCGGTTCGGCGCTGATTTCCGGGTCCGAATCCGCTTGAACACGGTGCGGAAATATTTGAATATTCTGATTGATCAGCATGCGTGCATCTGGACTGTTGTCGACAAAGGTGACATGACTGGCACCACGGCTGAGGGCCTCCAGTCCGAAGGCGCCAGTGCCGGCAAAGAGATCAAGAACCCGCGCATCCTTGACCCGATTGCCGATAATACTGAACAGGGCCTCTCTGGCCCTGTCCGAGGTCGGACGTATTGACTGTCCTTGGGGGGCCTTCAGTTTCAGGCCTCTGGCATGTCCGCTGATAATCCGCAATGAGAGGGCTCCTGCAAAAGGTGAATACCTTGCGAAGACTCAGGAATCAAATGTATTGAGCTATCAAATGTTCTGCGATCTGCACTGCATTCAAGGCTGCCCCTTTCAAGATGTTATCGGACACAACCCAGAGATTTATGCCATTGTCGATAGATTCATCTTCTCGAATACGGCCAACCAGGGTCTCAAAATTTCCGACACAATCAATGGCAAGTGGATATATCCCTTTTTGCGGTTCGTCAACCAGCTTCACTCCGGGGGCCCGCGCTAAAAGATCTTTCACTTCCTGAGCTGTTATTTTTCTTTCAGTTTCAATATTGACAGCTTCGGAATGACCATAATATACCGGGACCCTTACAGCGGTAGCCGTGACGCCAATGGATGCATCTTCAAAAATTTTTCTGGTCTCGTTGACCATTTTCATTTCTTCTTTGGTGTAGCCATTGTCCAAAAAGCTATCGATCTGAGGAAGGCAATTGAAGGCAATCTGATGGGGATAGACCTTGGCGGACATCTCTTTTCCAGAGACATAATCCTGTATCTGCGTGTGCAGTTCTTCAATGGCTTTAGCGCCGGTGCCGGAGACTGCCTGATATGTGGAAACAACTATTCGCTTGATGCCGACTTTGTCATAGAGAGGTTTAAGGGCAACAAGCATTTGAATAGTGGAACAATTGGGATTAGCAATAATTCCCCGTTTTGTATAGTGCCTGATCGCATGGACGTTGACTTCGGGAACTACAAGAGGAATTTCAGGGTCCATTCTAAAGGCACTGGAGTTATCAACAACAATCGCGCCGCTTGCCGCAGCGGCAGGCGCAAATTCGAGAGATCTGGAGGCCCCGGCTGAAAAGAGTGCAATATCGATATCTTTAAACGAATCCTTTGTGAGTTGCTGAACTGCAATCTCCTGACCGCGAAAGACAAGTTTTTTTCCTATAGATCGTTCAGAGGCCAGGAGCCGCAATTCATCGGTCGGAAAATTTCTTCGTTCAAGGACACTCAGCATGGCTCCGCCTACAGCTCCAGTAGCACCGACAACAGCAACATTATATTTCAATTTTTTTCCATTCATCGTAATTTCCTTATAATGACAACGATATTGTTCCTTGATATCGAATAACAGATTGATTCGTCATCCAATGTTCCATAAGTATGGCATCAGAAAATACCAGATTATGGCTTAGGGGGCAATCAAATGACAAGAAACAGGGTGAAATATTTGTCACGTGAAAAGGAGAACGTTCAGCCAGCCAAGCAACCACACAAGGTAAAAGGGGAGCTTGAAAGCGAAATACTCTGTTTGATGGAGAGGATGTCAGCTTAATTCTTTATCCTGTCGCGAGGATTGCTGTTGATTGGATTCCGTGAGGTTTTTCGGTTTGAAAATTTTTCTCGCCTTTCTGAACAGGGCGAAAATCGGACCGGAGGCGATATAGACAGCAAAGATGGCAAAAAGCATGACATCTGGTTCACTTGCGACCAGAATAAAGAGCAAGAGCGTTCCCACAAGAAGCCGGAATGTTTTCCGTTTTTGTGAGCTGGGTTGTTTGAAACTGAAGTACAGATGGGTCGATACCATAAGATACGACAGGATATAGACGAGGAAGAGCAAGGATATATGGTTGACAGTCCCTTCAAAACCCAGGCGATGGCAGAAGAGAACAGTAGCCGAAATCATTGCCGCAGCCGCAGGGCATGGAAGACCTACGAAATGTTTTGAAGTACCGCTATGCTGGCAATTGAAGCGGGCGAGCCTCAGGGCTGTCGTTGCGACATAGAGAAAACCTGCGAGCCAGCCATAACGGTGGAAGGACTGCAATGCCCACAAATAGGCGAGCAGACCCGGCGCAACGCCGAAGGAGACTAAATCGCAGAGAGAATCAAGCTCCATGCCGAAGGTGCTGGTAGTTCCCGTCAAGCGGGCGATACGTCCGTCGAGCCCGTCAAAAATAGCTGCAATCAGGATGGCGTATGCCGATGTGGTGAAATCTCCTTTAATTGCTGCAACTATCGAATAGAAGCCGCAAAAAAGGCTGGCAATAGTAAACATGCAGGGCAGGGGATGGAACTTGGAACTCATTTCCTGGGTGGTGTTTGACATCAAGAGCGCTCTCCCGCTGGGTGGTTGTGATGTGTTGTCTGCGACGATGTATTGCTGCTACTATACGCAATATTCAGTGAGATTGCAAACCAATGCTCACACGACAAACTGCCCCAGTATGGTTTCCCCTGCTCTGACAAGCTCTCCTTTTTTGACGGAAAGCTGCACACTTCCGGGAATATACAGATCAACACGAGAGCCAAAGCGGATCAATCCGAAGCGATCTCCCTGCCTGACATTATCCTCAGGTTCAAGCCAGCAGACGATCCGTCTTGCAATAAGTCCGGCTATTTGAACAACGGCAATTTTTCTTCCCGTTTCACCTGTGATAATCGTTGCGCAATTTTCATTCCTCAACCCGCCCTGACTGCTGTCGGCGGAATAAAATTGTCCAGGGGTATAGATGATTTTTTCAACAACACCGTTGTGTGGAATACGGTTGACATGAACGTTGAAGATATTCATGAAGATCGAGATCTTGTGGACGTACTCATGGAAAAATCTATCGTCGAAAACCTTTTCAATGACGATAACCTTGCCATCCGCGGGGCTGATGAACGAGTTGCTCTGTCTTGGAATGAATCGCTCAGGATCTCTAAAAAAATACAGGATGAAAAATGTGACGACCAGCGCGACCACGGTTAGAAACTTATACCCGAATATTGCGAGGATCAGGGTGATCAAAATAGCTGAACCAAAAAAAGGATATCCTTCCTTGGCTATGGGGATTCGAGGAGAGATCATAGGATTCTGTTTGCGAAAAGGATAATCGGGTCTGCTTTGAAAGCATCCATGAACTCCCCCGGCAGAGAAATTCATGGGTGCCAATCACAGGTAAAGGGGAAAAGTGCTTTCAGGACACCTGTCACCCTCCGGTTGTTTGCGTACAATATACTGTATGGTGGTCTTGGTTGCATTCAAAGTCAATATCAATGAAGAAGAAAATGAATGCGGGTAAAGGCGCACTTATCAGTTCACCTTTACGTGAAAAGGCCATTTTACATGAAAATGTCTTTTCCTATCCCTTATTGGCCCTTGCCATGGCGATGGTGCCCGTACGGACAATTTCCTTAATGCCGAGCGGGCGAAGAATATCGATGACTGCCTGAATCTTGGAGGCTGAACCGGTTATTTCGACGGCATAACTTTTCGGGCTGACATCGACAACCTTGCCGCGGAAGATGTCCACAACGCGCAGGACCTCCGCCCTGGTGTTGGCGTCGGCCTTAACCCGGATCAGGACCATTTCCCGTTCGACATATTCCTTGTCGCTGATATCCGTCACCTTGATGACATCGATCAGTTTGTGCAGTTGCTTGGTAATCTGTTCAATGATGAAATTATCGCCGGTCGTAACCAAGGTGAGACAGGAAACGTCCGGTTCAAGGGTCTCGGCGACACAGAGACTTTCGATGTTGAATCCACGGCCGCTGAACAGTCCTGTGACCCTGGAGAGCACGCCGGGCCTGTTTTGGAGAAGAACGGAAATTGTATGTTTCATCTGTTTTCCCTGCGAATGAGTCGTTGAAATCATTGGAGTATATTATAAGAAAAAATTACACTAAGAGCATTTCCGTTGTCGCCTTTCCAGCCGGTACCATCGGATAGACGCCTTCTTCTCTGGCAACCTTGAAGTCCATGATCACGACATTGTCTGTGGCAAGTGCCTCTTGTATTACCGCTTTCACTTCGCTTTTCTTTTCAGCGCGCAAGCCGACGGCTCCGAATGCCCGGGCAAGCGCAACAAAGTCAGGGACGGTATCCATGATGGTCGATGAATACCGTTTGTTGTAAAATAATTCCTGCCACTGGCGCACCATGCCCAGGTAGCCGTTATTGAGAATGGCTACCTTGACCGGGCATTTGTATTGTCTGGCGGTGGCCAGTTCCTGGATATTCATCTGGATGGAGCCATCGCCCGCTATGTCGATTACGTGTCTGTCCGGAAAGGCCATTTTGGCGCCAATGGCCGCCGGCAGACCGAAACCCATGGTCCCGAGGCCTCCCGAGGTAACAAACCTTCGAGGGCTGTTGAATTTGTAGAACTGGGCCGTCCACATCTGGTTCTGGCCGACCTCTGTTGTGATAATGGCCTCACCGCCCGTGAGTTCGTCAAGCATTTCTACGACATATTGGGGCTTTATAATGTCGCCGTCATCTTTATAGGAAAGGGGATGTTCGGCTTTCCACTGGTTGATGGTGGCAAGCCATTCCTTAAGCCTGGAGTCTGTCTTGCCCGGTTGAGGAGCCTTCTGGGAATTCAGCCAGTTATTGATAGCGGTGAGCGCATATTTGCAGTCGGCAACGATGGGGATGTCCACCTTCACATTCTTGCTGATGGACGTCGGGTCGATGTCGATATGTATGATTTCGGCATTGCGGGCAAAGGCATCGAGACGGCCGGTGACCCTGTCGTCGAAGCGTGCTCCGACGGCGATCAGCAGGTCGCAATTGGCAACCGCCATGTTGGCGGTATAGGTGCCGTGCATGCCAAGCATGCCCAATGAAAGATCATGGCTTCCGGGAAAGGCGCCGAGTCCCATCAAGGTCATGGTGACCGGGATATTCAGCCGGGTTGCAAGCTCGGTGAGGTCCGCATGCGAATCCGAAAGGATAACGCCGCCGCCGACATAGAGCACGGGCCTTACGGCGTTGAGAATGGCCTTGCAGGCCTTGCCGATCTGGCCGATATGCGGCTCATAGGTCGGCTGATAGTTCGGCATGCGGATCGGCTTTTTTTCCGGATAGCTGATCATGCCCGCGACAACATCCTTGGGAAGGTCGATAAGGACAGGGCCAGGACGGCCGGTCCGGGCGATATGAAAGGCCTCCCGGATGGTCGGCACCAGATCAGCGCTGCTTTTTACCAGGTAGTTATGCTTGGTGCATGGCCTGGTTATGCCGACGATGTCAACCTCCTGAAAGGCATCATTGCCGATCAGCGGAGTCGGCACCTGGCCGGTGAGGATGACAACGGGAATGGAATCCATATAGGCCGTGGCGATTCCGGTGACGCCGTTGGTCGCGCCGGGGCCTGAGGTCAAAAGCGCCACGCCTACCTCTCCGGTAACACGGGCGTATGCGTCTGCCGCATGCACCGCGCCCTGCTCATGCCGGACGAGTACATGCTGGATTTCGGCATCATAGAGCTGGTCGTACAGGTCGAGGACAGCACCTCCGGGGAAGCCGAAGAGAGTCTTGACGCCTTCTTCCTGGAGACATTTGACAATAGCCTGGGAACCGGTTATTTTTTTCATACATTCTCTTCTCTTGTATTGGATTGACTTGTCTGGATATTTTCAAAATCAGATGGAGAAAGGATAAACTGAATTAAGGTTAAAAATAATAGAAACGAATTCCGGAGATGTCAACCTTGAAGATGAAGAGGAAAACTCAGGTATCCAGGGAGACTGCCTCAAAAGAAGGGAACGAAAACTTTCTTGACATGAAGAGAGGATTCTAAGTATTATATAAGCAATACACGTGTAGTTTTTTAGATTAACTGCTTTATTTTACTGAGTGAAACGTATGAAACCGTTCCTTTCTCTACCTGTCCTAAAGAGCATGCCATCGGGAGCCGAGGCTGGGAGGGGAGTGTTGTAGTCATTCAATACTGTTGCAATCTCCAAAGGCTGCGGTTCTTCTGAACCGCAGCCTTTTTTTTTGCCATTGTCCGTCATAACTGTTTAAATGGAGAAAATTAAAGGCAACCTTGAAAAGGAGAAAATCTTCATGAAGCCTGAATCAGTGAAAAAATATCGCCCCTGTCCCGCAATTGATTTACCCGGCCGGACCTGGCCTGCTCAAACCATCACCAAAGCGCCTGTCTGGTGCAGCGTGGATCTTCGTGATGGGAATCAGGCGCTGATTCAACCGATGAGCCTCGATAAGAAGCTTGAAATGTTCAAATTACTGACGGATATAGGCTTTACGGAGATAGAGGTCGGCTTTCCGTCAGCCTCGCAGGTAGAATACGAATTCACCCGGAAACTGATTGAAGACCGTTTGATTCCTGATAATGTCCTGATCCAGGTCCTGACCCAGGCCCGCGAGCATCTCATCCAAAAGACCTTCGAGTCGTTGAAGGGAGTGAAACAGGCCGTTGTCCATCTGTACAATTCGACCTCGACCCTGCAGCGGCGCGCCGTTTTTAAGATGAACAGAAAAGAGATCCTGAATCTGGCGGTTGAAGGGGCTCAGCATATCAAGGCCGAGGCCCTTCTGTATCCCGAAACGCAATTCCGTTATGAATATTCCCCGGAAAGTTTTACCGGGACTGAGCTCGATTTTGCGTTGGAGATCTGCGAAGCGGTGATGGATGTGTGGGAGCCGTCACCTGACAACAAGGTGATAATCAATCTTCCCTCGACGGTCGAGATGGCAACTCCCAATGTCTACGCCGACAGGATCGAATGGTTCTGCAATTCGATGAAAGACCGGGACTGCGCCATCATCAGCCTCCATGCCCACAATGATCGCGGCTGCGCCGTTGCCGCGACAGAGCTTGCGATGATGGCCGGTGGCGAACGGGTTGAAGGCACGCTGTTCGGAAACGGCGAGAGGACAGGCAATGTGGATATCGTCACGCTGGCCTTGAACCTGTTCAGCCAGGGCGTAGATCCGAAACTCGACCTCAGTGATATCAATCTCGTGGTCGATGTCTGTGAACGGTTGACTAAAATTCCAGTCCATGTCCGCCATCCCTACGCCGGTGAACTGGTCTACACAGCATTTTCCGGCTCGCATCAGGATGCGATAAAGAAAGGCATGGAGTTGTCCGAGTTGTCGGATTCAGAGATCTGGGAAGTTCCCTATCTGCCCATCGACCCATCGGATGTGGGGCGGACCTACGAGTCGATTATCCGCATCAACAGCCAGTCGGGGAAAGGCGGGGTCGCCTATATTCTGGAGAAGGAGTACGGCTTCAAGATGCCGAAATCCATGTATCCTGAATTTGGCGCTATTATTCAAACGGTCACCGATAAGGCCGGACGTGAACTGCAGCGGGACGAGATTGAGGAGGCGTTTAAAAAGGAATACCTTTCTATAAAATCTCCCTATGAATTAAAGGCCTTCAATGTGGTCAAACGTCATCTGGACGATGATGGCTCGCCCTCCTTTGCCAGTGTTGAGGTGCAAATCCTGGAGGAAGGGATCGTGAAGAACATGGCTGCCCAGGGCAACGGTCCTCTCGACGCCTTCTGCAGCGCCCTGAAAAATGGCCTGAGCTGCGATTTCGTCCTCTGTCAATACGATGAGCATGCCTTGAACACCGGGTCCAGCGCCAAGGCCGTCGCCTATATAGAGATCGAATATCAGGATGGGCGGAGGCTGTGGGGCGCGGGTATCGATACCGATATCATCATTGCCTCGATCAAGGCCGTGCTGAGCAGCTTGAACCGGGCATCCAAAAAATAGATGCGGGCCGATCCGGAAGAGGCCGGAAGAGGCGCATTGTGCCGCCGCAGAGGATTTACGGCATTCACGTAGAATGAGTAATATTTATTTAAGCGTATCTCCAAGGAGTTAGACCTATGGTTTGCTGTATCAATCCTCAATCCTCTTTCTTTGTGGCCGGTCACAGGGGTATGGTCGGCGCCGCAATAATCAGGCGTCTGCATCAACTCGGCTACGGGAATATCATAACCCGGACGCATGCCGAACTCGATTTGACGGACCAGCAGGCTGTCAGTGCCTTTTTCAGGGCTGAGAAAATCGATCAGGTGATACTGGCCGCCGCAAAGGTCGGGGGGATATACGCCAATAATACCTATCCCGCCGATTTCATCTATCAGAACCTGATGATTCAGTCCAATGTGATCCATGAGGCCTTCATGGCGGGAGTGAAGAATCTGCTCTTTCTGGGAAGCTCCTGCATCTATCCGAAAATCGCTCCGCAACCCATTAAAGAAGAATATCTTCTGACCGGCCTTCTGGAATCGACCAATGAAGCCTATGCCATTGCCAAGATTGCAGGCATCAAGATGTGCGAGGCCTACAACCGCCAGCATGGAACCTGCTATTTTTCGGTCATGCCCACCAATCTCTATGGTCCCGAGGATAATTTTCATCTGCAGAACAGCCATGTCATACCGGCAGTAATCCGGAAATATCATCTGGCCAAACTGGCGTTACAGGGCGATTTTGACGCAATCCAGCGAGACGAGGCGGTTTTCGGGCAGATTCCGGAAGCGCTCAAGGAGGCCATGGGCCTTACTGCGGCACCCGGCTCCCGGCCGCCGCGCGTCGTCCTCTGGGGGACGGGAAAGGCCCGCCGGGAATTTCTGCATGTAGACGATATGGCCGCCGCCTGCGTCTTTCTTCTGACGGCCGGCGGGTTTTCCCGACCGGTGGAATCCGGTCCGCAGCCATCCTTTCTGAATATCGGCACCGGCCAGGATATTGCGATTGCCGAGGTTGCAGCTATTATCCGGGAGGTTGTCGGTTTTGCAGGCGAGACGGTCTTTAACCCGGAGCAGCCTGACGGAACGCCGCAGAAGCTGCTGGACACAGCCAGGATCACCGCTCTCGGCTGGGCTCCGGAATATGACCTCCGTCAGGGATTGACCCAGGCCTATCAATGGTATTGCGCCCAGCTCTCTGCCCAGCTCAGGCTATAACGCTGGCATTGTCCGCCCCGCTCAACATGTTTGTATTGCCAGTTCATTCTTTGAGAGAATCCGGCGTCCCTGTCTCCTCTCTTCATGCGGCCATTGCCTTCTTCTGATCGCCACGTCTCAGCAAACGCTGATTTTCCCCTTTTCCCTGTATATTTTTCCGCTATTCGAGAGAGGACGGGGCTTTGCCTTTCAGCGTGTCTCCTGCCCGCGGCGGGGTATTTTCTTCTTCCATAATGAGGGATCTGTCTCGAAGGCAAAGATTTTTCCTATCACATTTATTGAATATTAATTTGTTTGGTTATCGTTATATAACCATAACAAATTATAGCACTTAAAGTTCATTGTACCATTTTGAAATATACACGTTCTATTGGCGATATATTATTTTCTGATAGATAAAAATTAAGTTTAGCTATTGTGAATCATTCTCACATGTATTATTGGTAGATCAATCCTAACATTTCCTATTTAATGAATTGTTAATCTATATAAACCGGAACTATAAAAAAACCTAAATACAACGCATCAAAACCAAGAATGGAGAATACGTGAAATTTTTTTCATATTGCATTGAAATAGTATTTCGATGGGCGTTTGTGTCTGTCGGCGCTGCTTTCATCGTCGGTGCCGGAGGCTGGGGCGTGGCGTATGCTGACGAAACTATTGCAGACGTCCAATTGCTCGGAGCCTTGGGAGGTTCAAGCTCTTTTGCAGAAGGAATGAGTACGGACGGTTCTGTGGTTGTCGGGTTCGCAGAACTGCCGGGTGGCATATATTCTCACGCCTTTCTTTGGACAAGCGCCGGCATGCAGGACCTCGGCACCCTTGGCGGAAATTATTCAACGGCTTATGCAGTCAATGCGAATGGCACCGTAGTGGTCGGAAAGGCAAGCCTTGTGAGCGGTATATCGGACGCCTTCCGCTGGACCCAGGTTACGGGCATGCAGGACCTCGGCAGCCTTTTCGGGCTCGGTTCGGTTGCTAGTGGAGTCAGTGCGGACGGCTCTGTCGTGGTCGGAAATTCGACTACGACATTTGGTGTTACTAACGCCTTCCGCTGGACCCAGGCCGCAGGTATGGTGAACCTCGGCACCCTCAACGCCTTCCCATTATTGGGCTCTAATGCCGTCGCAGTCAGCGCTGACGGTTCTACCGTGATCGGGATATCGTCTGTGAACGTCAGTACTTCTGATGCCTTCCGCTGGACCCAGGCGACGGGAATGCAAGACCTGGGCAACTTTGGAGGAAGTCTTGGTTCGACAGCTAATGCAGTCAACATGGACGGCTCTGTTGTTGTCGGGGAATCGTTTTTTCCCGGCAATGCTACTTTTCACGCCTACTACTGGACACCCACCGGGGGAATGCAGGATATGGGCACTCTGGGCGGTGCTGCTTCGTGGGCTCTCGCACTCAACCCGGCTGGCACCGTTGTCGTCGGGGAATCGGACAATGCCAGTAATAATGCTCATGCCTACCGCTGGACACAGGCTGGAGGAATGCAGGATCTCGGCACCCTTGGCGGGCTGGCTTCCTCATCTGCGGCAGTCAACGCGGACGGCTCTGTCGTTGTCGGACTTTCGCAGATAGATAGCACAGTGAACACTGTTGCCTTCCGCTGGACGCAGGCAACCGGGATGCAATCGGTAGAAGCCTGGATCGTGGCCAATGGCGGCAGCCCGCTTGCTCCAGGGAATGTCCTTCAACGGGCCAACTTCGTCTCTGCCGACGGCAATATCGTGGCCGGTCAGGGATTTCTGAACGGAGTATCGCAGGCGTTCATTTCACGGGTCATTACAGTGCCTGGGGAGGGCGGTGAAGGCGGCGAAGGCGGCGAGGGAGGCGAGGGCGGCGGTGAGGGCGGAGGCGTACTCGGTATGGACGACCTTGAGAACTCCCTGAATCTGCCGCTTGTTGCAGGGGCTGTCATCCATGACCGGATGTACTCCGCCCTCACCGCCGACCTGGAAGATCCTCGGCCCGCCAAGGGACAGTACGCCTTTTCGACCGAGGGGATCTATGGCGGCTATAGCAAGGATGAAGCCAACGGCTACGGGATGAGCGGGGTCTTCAAGCTGGTCTACGGCCTCACCGATACCTGGCGGGTCGGCGGCAGCTATATCTGGTCCGGGGACCGGCTCGACATGAGCACAAATGGACAAATAACCAATAACATCAGCCTATTCGGCGGGATTCTCAGTTATGGAGACTATAAAGGCGACGGGCTCAGGGGCAGGATGGCCGTGGCCTACGGGACCGGAGGGGCCGATCTCACGCGCAACTACCTGACAGGCGAGGGCATGTCGCAGTCTTACGGGCAGATGAGCGTGGAGCAGTACGGATATGCGGCGGAGGTCGGCTACGGGTTCCGGGTTACGCCGAAGACCCTGGTTATTCCGAAAGTGAGTTTTGACTGGACGCGCAGCAACCTGGGCGCGTATGCCGAAAACGGCGGTGAATTTCCCGCCCTGTTTAACGGCACGACGCTTGAGGACAGCTTCCTGCGCGGCGGCGTAGCGGTGCAGCAGGCAGTGACGCCTCTGCTGAATCTCAATTTTGACGCCAACTATGTGGTCCGGCTGTCCAGTAATCAGGATACGGTAAGCGGCACGCTGATCGGGGTTGATTCGCTGGGCAACTTTTCTCAAACAATGGATTTGAGCAAGGACTGGGTTGAATTACGGGCCGGGCTTGATTTTGTGCCGGATCCGAGTGCGAAAGACTTTCACGTGACCTGCGGTCTCCAGGTCAATGTCGGAGAGAAGTTCGATGTCCCCGCCTACCTTGTGGACGCAGGCTTTGTCGTATACTTCTGATTTTCACGGTTAAGGCAAAGGAGTGCTTTTCACTGTGCCCGCAATTTCCGGATATGTGGGAGCCAGGCCGTAAGGCATGGCTCCCACATGCTGCCGAATCATTTTTTTCTGTTTTTTTTGTCTTCCTCCCCGCGACCCACTTCTTCCTTTCCGTGATCCACTTCTTCCTTTCCGTGTTCGTTCCTTGGGGGATGGACGATGTTTTCATAACAAAGAAGAGCGTTTGCTCTATTGTCGCTTTATCTATTGCAATAGAACGGTATATTAATGATATAAAAATTTCAAATGGAGTAAGTTGCTTCAACAAACTTGCAAATATTCCTGACCTGTTTTATTTGTAGACCCTGACAGAGAACGTAACAACTCTTGCAAGCATTGTAAGAATAACACAAACCGGATCTATCAAAAAACTGAAGTGCAAGATATCAAAACAATAAAGGAGAATGAATGAAACTTTCTTTGCATCCCAGGACAAATCTGATCCGATGGGCATTTGTGTCCATCGGATCTGCTTTTATCGCCGGTGCCGGAGGCTGGATGCCGGCCTATGCCGACGAACCGGTTGCTGAAATAACGGGAATCGGCACCCTTGGCGGTTCCAGCTCCACGTTCGGAGCAGCCACCCCGGACGGTGCTTTCGTAGTCGGGCAGTCGTATACAGCTGGCGATTCAGCTCGTAACGCGTTCCTCTGGTCCTTGTCGAGCGGTGTTATGCAGGACCTCGGAAATTTAGGACTTACTTCGATTGCAAATGCCGTCACCCCGGACGGTTCCGTTGTCGTCGGGTCGACGCAAGAGTCGGTCACCACTGGGCATGCATTCCGCTGGACCCAGGCTACGGGAATGCAGGACCTCGGCGATCCCTTTGGCGGAACTATGTCTACTGCTTCTGGCGTCAGTGCTGATGGCTCCGTCGTTATCGGAGACGCGTATCTCGATCAAGTTACTCCTCATGCATTCCGCTGGACCCAGGCTACAGGAATGCAGGATCTCGGCACCCTTGGCGGTCAAATTTCTCAAGCTATCGCAATCACCCCGGACGGTTCTGTCATTGTCGGCAATGCGAGTGTGACGAGCAGCTTAACCGATGCATTTCGCTGGACCCAGGCTACGGGGATGCAGGATCTCGGCAACCTTGGCGGTTCTTCATATGCTCTTGGGGTCAGCACGGACGGTTCTGTTGTTATCGGGGCTTCGTCGCTTACAGGGAATGCAGCCACTCACGCCTACCGCTGGACCCAGACTACGGGAATGCAGGACCTCGGCACCCTTGGCGGTAGAGATTCGACGCCCTTCGGACTCAACCCGAATGCCACCATCGTTGTCGGGAGTTCGAGTACGACCCCGGGCAGTAATCAAACCCACGCCTTCATGTGGACTGCTTCGACGAATACTATGCAGGATCTTGGCTCCCTTTTCAGCGGTGCGAGCTCTTATGCCAACGCGTATGCACTCAACCCGGACGGCTCTGTCGTTGTCGGCTATTCGAGTTCTGGAATAATAGCCGGCGGCCCTCCTGTCAATATCGCCTTTCGCTGGTCGCAACCGACCGGGATGCAATCGGTGGAAGACTGGATTGTGGCCAATGGCGGCAGCCCCCTTGCCGCAGGGAATATCCTGAATAGCGCTCTCTTCGTCTCTGTCGACGGCAACACGGTTATCGGTCAGGGGAACCTGAACGGTATCAGTCAGGTGTACATCGCGAGGATTATTCCAGTGCCTGGTGGCGGCGGCGAAGGCGGTGAAGGAGGAGAAGGCGGCGAGGGCGGCGGTGAGGGCGGTGGCGTACTCGGTATGGGCGACCTTGAGAACTCCCTGAAGCTGCCGCTTGTCGCAGGTGCTGTCATCCATGACCGGATGTACTCCGCCCTCACCACCGACCTGGAAGATCCCCGGCCCGCCAAGGGACAGTATGCCTTTTCGACCGAGGGGATCTATGGCGGCTATAGCAAGGATGAAGCCAACGGCTACGGGATGAGCGGGGTCTTCAAGCTGGTCTACGGTCTCACCGATACCTGGCGGGTCGGCGGCAGCTATATCTGGTCGGGAGACCGGCTCGACATGAGCACAAATGGGCAAATAACCAATAACATCAGCCTGTTCGGCGGGATTCTCAGCTACGGAGACTATAAAGGCGACGGGCTCAGGGGCAGGATGGCCGTGGCCTACGGGACCGGAGGGGCCGATCTTACGCGCAACTACCTGACCGGCGAGGGCATGTCGCAGTCTTACGGGCAGATGAGCGTGGAGCAGTACGGATATGCGGCGGAGGTCGGCTACGGGTTCCGGGTAACGCCGAAGACCCTGGTTATTCCGAAAGTGAGTTTTGACTGGACGCGCAGCAACCTGGGCGCATACACCGAAAACGGCGGTGAATTTCCCGCCCTGTTTAACGGCACGACGCTTGAGGACAGCTTCCTGCGCGGCGGCGTAGCGGTGCAGCAGGCAGTGACGCCTCTGCTGAATCTCAATTTTGACGCCAACTATGTGGTCCGGCTGTCCAGTAATCAGGATATGGTAAGCGGCACGCTGATCGGGATTGATTCGCTGGGCAACTTTTCTCAAACAATGGATTTGAGCAAGGACTGGGTTGAATTACGGGCCGGGCTTGATTTCGTGCCGGATCCGAGCGCGAAAGACTTTCACGTGACCTGCGGCCTCCAGGTCAATGTCGGAGAGAAGTTCGATGTCCCCGCCTACCTTGTGGACGCAGGCTTTGTCGTATACTTCTGATTTTCACGGATGAAGCAAGGAGGACGCCACAGTCCTCCTTGCATTCTTAAGGGTTTGAATGACGCATCCCGCCTTTGAAAAATCAAGTCCTGCGACAAATCATCTCCATTTTCAAATTTCTCATCAAATTCTTGAGCCTTCAGAGAATTGAATCTCCTTTTCCCCGGATGAATGCCAGTATTTTCTTTCGGTCAAGGAATATGCCGCTCAGTATCCTGTCGCCGATCTTCAGCGCCGGGAAGAGCCGGACGCCGTCAGACCAGGTCTGCAGGGGGTGGGCCAGGACATCGATTTCTTCGATCTCGATGTCCTGTTTGCCCTGGAGTATCGCAAGCAGGACCTTGCGCGCCAGATAACAGCGTGGACACAGTGACGAATGGTAGAAGGTGATTTTCACAGCTGCCTCAAAAAAGGGGGACCTTGGCCGGATTGCCTGCAGAGCCGCATTGACAATCATGTGCTGCTGCAGCGAAGTCATCAGAATTTGTTAGAAAACTTTTTATCATCTGCGATCTATGGTATATATGCGAACAGAAATTGAGAATACAGCATAAAGACGAATTCTATCAACCTCACTTTCATGTATTCCCGGTAATTATTCTTTCCTGATCCCGGACAGGCCCTCCGGCGGCGCTGTGTAATTGCTCGTTTTCCGTTTGGTCCGGCGTGCTTTCAGGAAAGAGAAAATATATTCGATGCACCCTTTTGAGGAGTCCCCATGAATCTGGACGCGCTCTTTCAGCCGCAATCCATTGCCATTATCGGCGCGTCCCGCGTGCCGGGAAAGGTCGGGCACGATTTGCTGTCCAACCTGATACAAGGCGGGTTTCAGGGAGGCATCATCCCTGTAAATCCCTCAGCCTCAAGCATATTCGATATCCCCAGCTTTCCCGATCTCGATGGACACAAGAAAAACATTGATCTGGCCATCATCGCCGTACCCAAGGAAGCGGTCCTGGACGCGGTGAATGATTGCATACGCGCCGAAGTCAAAGCCCTCATTATCGTAACCGCGGGATTCAGAGAGTTAAACGAAGAGGGATATCTGCTGGAACAGCAGATTGTGAGAATGTGCTCTCATCACGGCATCAGGGTGCTTGGTCCCAACTGCCTCGGCCTGATAAACACAGCCAACCGCATGAACGCGTCTTTTGCCGGAAATATGCCGGAATCAGGAGATATTTCAATATTTTCCCAGTCAGGAGCCCTCTGCGCGGCAATGCTTGATCTGGCGGCTGGGCGGCATCTTGGAATTGCCAAGGTGATAAGCGTCGGGAATAAAGCCGATATAACGGAGGTCGATATCCTGGAGCATCTGGCGGCAGATGAGCGGACCAAGGTGATTGTCGGCTATCTGGAAGATATCAGCACCGGTGATAAGTTTGTAAAATTCGCAGAAGAGGCGGCTTCGGTCAAACCGGTGGTGATGCTGAAGTCCGGGACAACCGAGGCCGGCCTGAAGGCGGCCTCCTCCCATACCGGCGTCATGGCAACCATCGATACGGCCTATGCTGCCGCCTTCAAACGTTCGGGCGTTGTCCGGGCCGATTCGTTTGAGGCGCTATTCGACTATGCGACGGCCTTTGCCCTGCAGCCTCTGCCTGCGGGCAACAGGATCCTGATCATAACCAATACGGGCGGCGCCGGGACCATTGCCGCTGACGCCGTTGAACGCGCAGGCATGCAGGTCGCTCCCCCGAACTCCAATACAACCAGCAGCCTTCGCGATAAACTTCCCCGGATCGCCACCTTCATGAACCCGGTGTATGTTCTGGGCGATGCCCCTCCCGGACGGTATCTGGCGGCAATAGAGAGTGCCCAGACCAATCCTGATGTCGATGCCATTCTGGTGATTCTGGCCCCCCAGGTGATGACCTATCCCAAGGAGACCGCACTTGAAATCGCCGGTTTCCTCGACGGATCGAAGCCGGTTGTCGCCTCCTTCATGGGCGGAGCGGATATCCTGCCCAGCCGCCATGTGCTGTCCGAGGCCGGGCTTCCCGTCTATGATTCGCCGGAAAGGGCTGTCGCGGCGCTACGGGCCATGTATCAGTATGCCCTGTGGAAATGCCGTCCGCCGCGCATGGTGACACGGTTCAGGGTCAATAAAAGGCGGGTGGAGCGCATTATAACCAGAAGGCAGCGCAACAGATTGCTGCAGGTCGGCGAGGTGAAGGGCAAGGATATTCTCAGCGCCTACGGATTCAGAATCCCCAAGGGATCGCTTGCCGCAAGTGCCGAAGAGGCCGTGGAGATCGCCGAGCGGATCGGGTATCCGGTGGCCATGAAGATCGTCTCCCCCCATATCATTCATAAGACCGATCTTGGCGGGGTGCAGTTGAATCTGCAGGATGCCGACTCCGTTGAGGATGCCTTTGAACTGATGTACCTGAAGATCAGCAGGAATGCCCCTGAAGCCGTGATCGAGGGAATCTATGTCGAGGAGATGGCAGGCAAGGGGCTTGAAGTCATCATCGGCATGAACCGTGATCCGCAATTCGGCCCGATGCTGATGTTCGGCCTCGGAGGAATTTTTGTCGAGGTCCTGAAGGACGTGACCTTCAATCTGGCGCCAATCACTGAAACAGAGGCCGTGCAGATGCTCAAGTCCACGCGGTCCTATGCGATGCTGGAAGGAAAACGCGGGGAGAAAGGTGTGGATGTGGGGGCGATCGCCTCGGGATTGCAGCGCATAAGTCAGCTGACCACCGATTTTCCCCAGATTCTGGAATTGGATATAAACCCTTTTATTGTCGGTGAGTTCGGTTCGGAGCCGGTTGTTGCGGATGTCCGGATGACGCTTGCTTCCCTGTAAGAGGATTGGTGTGATTTTTTGCGCAATGCCCTTCGCTTCTGCGGGTTTGCAGTGAAGGGTGAACAGAGGGTAGGGTGGTATTGTGGAATATGATGTGAATTGGAAGGAAAAATATAAAGATATGATCCAGACGCCGAAGAAGGCGATGGGGAATATCAAATCAGGCAACCGGATTTTCCTGGGTACCGGCTGCGGTGAGCCGGCCTTCCTGGTGGAGGCGATGACCAGCATTGCCTCCAGCCTGGCCGATGTGGAGATTGTCCAGCTCGTGACCAAGGGAAACGCCCCCTATACAGAGCAGAAATACGCCGAGTGTTTCAAGGTCAATGCATTTTTCATCGGACATAATGTCCGCAACATCTTCCGGGAGGGGCGTGGCGATTATACTCCCATCCTGATGTCTGATATTCCGATGCTGTTTGATTCCGGACAGTTGCCTCTTGACATCGCCTTGATTCAGGTGACCCCGCCTGATACGCGTGGAAAAATGAGTCTGGGGATTTCCGTGGATATCGTCAAAAGCGCTGCCGAAAATGCATCGCTGGTGATCGCGCAGGTAAATCCCCAGATGCCCTGGACGCGGGGAGACAGCCTCATCGATGTCTATGATCTCGATATCCTGGTGGACGCCGATGTGCCTCTCATCGAGCGCGACGAAGAACCGGGAACCGCGGTGGGGGAAAAGATCGGCAAGCTTGTCGCCGCCTTGGTGCCCGATGGCGCGACGGTTGAGTTCGGACTTGGACGCGTCCCCGGCATTGGCCGCATCCCGCAGATGGTTGCCCCCTTTCTGACGGAAAAACGTGATCTGGGCATTCATACCGAACTCTTGTCCGATGAGATCATGACCTTGATGGAATCAGGGGCCGTAACCGGGATGAGGAAATCCACGGACCGGGGAAAGGTCGTTGCCAGCTTTGCGATGGGCTCCCACAAATTATATCGATATATCAACGATAACCAGAAGTTCTCTTTCAGACCTACGAGATATGTCAACGATGCTAAAGTCATCGGCAGGCAGAATAAGATGGTCTCCATCAATATGGCGCTGGAAATCGACCTCACCGGCCAGATCTGTTCTGATTCGGAAAGCGGCGATTTCTACTCTGGCATCGGCGGCCAGGTGGATTTCAACCGGGGGGCGGCCTATTCCAGCGACGGGCGGCCGATCATCATCATGCCTTCAACCACCAGCGACGGCCGATCGCGGATTGTCTCCAATCTGGCTGCGGGCTCCGGGGTTGTCATCAGCCGGGGGACCGTGCATTATGTCGTCACCGAGAACGGCGTCGCCTATCTGCATGGAAAGTCGGTGCAGGACAGGACATTAGCCTTGATTTCCATCGCCCATCCCGATCATCGCGCCAGCCTGCTCAAGGAGGCCATCGAGGCCAAATTCATCCGGCAGGAATTTGCCGATGTCGAAGGGAAATTTGTCGTTCCTTCACAGGATTACATGAAGACCACCTGCCTGCTGAACGACGGCACGGTGATTCATTTCCGCCCGGTTCACCCCACCGACGAGCCGATGATGCGGGGCTTGCTCTATGACCTTTCACAGGAGACCGTTTATTATCGATTTATGAGTCACAGCCAGCGTTTCGGGCAGAAGCAGATCCAGAATTTCGTCTATGTCGATCACAGAAAGGACGTCGCCATCGTCGGGACCCTGCCGGAGGCCTTCGGCGACGAGATCATCATCGTCGGAAGGTATTATCTGGACGAACGGACCAATCGCGCCGAGGTGGCCTTCGTTATCCGCGACGAATGGCAGAGCAAAGGATTGGGAACCTTCATGTTCAAACATCTTGTAAAAATAGCCAAGGCCAGCGGTATTTCCGGCTTCACCGCCGAGGTCCTGCGCAACAACAAGAGAATGCAGGCGGTCTTCAATCACTCCGGATGCAAGGTGCAGAGCATGATTGAAGAAGGCGTCTACAGTTTCGTAATCGATTTCTGATGGACGTGGCGATGCAGGAAATGCAGGACGGCCTGAGCGGCGATGCCCGGAAATGCAGGCAATGCGGCACCTGCTGTCTGGCGGGCGGCCCGGCCCTGCATGGGCAAGACCTGGCGCTGATCAGAAACGGGAGCCTGCCGCTCGATTGCCTGATAACCATCCGCAAAGGGGAGCTTGCCAGCGATCCGCTGACCAACAGGACACGCAGTGTCGGTTACGAACTGGTGAAGATCTGCGGGACTGGCCGGGAGTGGCGCTGTTTCTACTATAAGGCCGAGTCGGGCTGCAGCATCTACGCTTTGCGGCCTGCGGCCTGCCGGGCGCTTCGGTGCTGGGAGCCGGAAGAGATTCTGGCACTTATCGGGAAGGACATGCTGACCAGGCTGGATATCCTTGCTCCGGATCATTTTCTGCGGCCGCTTGCGGCAGAGCATGAAGAAATCTGCCCCTGTCCTGACATGGAAATGGTGCGCGATGCTGTATCATCCGGGAAATTGAAGGATCTTGGCGGACTGCAGTCGCTGGTGGATGCGGATATGCGCTTTCGCGGCCGGGTGGTTAAAGAACACGGCCTGACGCTTGCCCAGGAGCTGTTCGCCTTCGGAAGACCTCTGTTTCAGCTCCTGCAGGCGGTGGGGATCACCTGTATCGAGACAGCCGGACGAATCCGGCTGTCTCTGCCCAAAAAACCACGGTAAGTCTATGCCTGCCATCTGGTGCGGGAGAGTTCTTCGCCCCGCGTTGAGATGGTGATCTGCTCCACCGGTACGGATACGCCTGCCTTCTCCATCGCCTTTTTTACAATCACCGTCATTGCCGAACAGCAGGGCACCTCCATGATCAGGATAGTCAGGCTCCTGAGATTGCAGGTGGCGATGATTTCGGCAAATCGCTGGATATAGCCTTCCGCATCATCAAATTTCGGACAGCCCATCATGACCGTCTTGCCTTCCATGTATTTCTGCTGAAACCCGCTGACCGCCACAGCCGTGCAATCGGCCACGACCAGCAGGTCTGCGTTTTGCAGAAAGGGGGCGTGGGGCGGGATCAGACGGATCTGGACCGGCCAGTGGCGGAGTGCGGATTGCCCTCCGGGTGCCTGGGTCGCCGGTGTATTGGCCCCCTGGCAGGGCGAGGCGGCGGCGGCCGCAAAGCTCTGCAGGTGCGAGGAGGGGCAGCCGCAGGCAAGTCCAGCCGGGGCCGCAGCTTTCTGTTCTGTGTTTTTCGAGGCAAGATATTCTTCCACAGCCTCCTCGTCGAACTCATCGGCCTCCCGCTCGACGATGGTAAGCGCCCCCATGGGACAGGTCCTGAGACAGGCGCCCAGGCCGTCGCAGAGCTTGTCCGCCACAAGCCGCGCCTTCCCGTCGATGATAGCCAGAGATCCCTCTGCACAGTCAGGTATGCACTGGCCGCAGCCGTTGCACAGTTCTTCATCTATCTTGATTATCTTGCGTATGCTTTTCATTATTTTCCTCGCTGTCGAAGATGATGGATTTTTCATCGCCGTCCATCCGGCGCTTGGAACTGTCTCTCATGAACAGTATAGGATCAGTCTAGCATAATGGCCTGGAATATCTTTGACCTGGGTCAAGACTGAAAAGAAAAAAAGGGAATACATGGGTACAGTGAAAAAAAGGCGGGCCGCGTTGAAGCGCCCCGCCGGTGAAAAGGGTGAACTGCCTTTTCTTAGCCGAGGATGGCCTTCAGATCCTCATCCGGGGTGGCGGCAATGGGTTTGATGGCAAAATTTTCCACCAGGACATTGAGCACGTTTGAGGTGATGAAGGCAGGCAGGGACGGTCCGAGCCGGATGTCCTTTATGCCGAGGCTCAGCAGGGTCAGCAGGATCACAACAGCCTTCTGCTCATACCAGGAGAGCACCATGGACAGCGGCAGATCGTTGACGCCGCAGTCGAAGGCACCGGCCAGCGCCACCGCAATCTGGATCGCCGAATAGGCATCGTTACATTGTCCAACATCGAGAAGGCGCGGAATTCCGCCGATATCTCCAAGTTTCTTGTCAAAGAACCTGAACTTTCCACAGGCAAGCGTCAAGACAATGCAGTCAGACGGGACCTTTTCGACGAACTCGGTGTAGTAGTTCCGGCCGGGCTTGGCGCCGTCGCAGCCGCCCACCAGGAAGAAATGACGGATCGCTTTGGCCTTGACGGCCTCGATAACCTTGTCGGCAACACCCAGGATGGCGTTTCTGGCAAAGCCCGTAAGCACGGATCCCTTGGGCGCGTCGGCGGCAAAGCCTTCCAGGGCCAGCGCCCGATCGATTACCGGAGTGAAATCCTTGCTGGCGCCGATATGGGTGACGCCCGGCCATCCGACCAGGCCGGTGGTGAAGACGTTGGCTTTATAGGTGTCCTTGGGCTTCTGGATGCAGTTGGTGGTAAACAGGATCGCGCCGGGGAAGACATCCATCTCCTTATGCTGATTCTGCCAGGCGGTTCCGTAGTGGCCATAGAAATGCTCGTATTTTTTCAGGGCCGGATAGCCGTGGCAGGGCAGCATCTCGCCGTGGGTGTACACATTGATTCCCTTGCCCTGGGTCTGCTGCAGGAGCATATCCAGATCCTTGAGATCGTGGCCTGAGACGAGAATAGCCTTGCCCTTTTTCTGGCCGAGAGGGACCTCGGTGGGCACGGGATGGCCGTAGGTTCCGGTATTGCCCGCGTCCAGAAGCTCCATGGCCTTCAGGTTGATTGTGCCGACCTTTAAGGCCAGGCCGACCAGATCGTTGAGTCCCAGGTCCTTGCGGGTGAGCTGGCTCATGGCCTCATGGATGAAGGCATAGACGGTATCGTCCTGCTGACCCAGGATCGCGGCATGGTCGGTGTAGGCGGCGAGTCCGCGGATTCCATAGAGGACGATCTGCTTTAAGGATCTGAGATCCTCATTGGCGTCAAGGCTGTTGATGAAGTCCAGCTGGGCACCCTGCGCTTCAAGACTCCCGAGGGTCTCAGCCGGGGTATAGGAGGCGGCATCGGCCTCGAACCGGACTGGGCCGCCTGCGGCTTTGACCTTTTCCTTCAAGGATTGACGGAGCTCATAGGCCTTGTTGATCCAGACCTGGAAGCGGGCAGGGTCGAAATCGACATTGGTGAGGCAGGCAAAGATAGCCTCGGCGGAGAAGCGGTCAATGGCATTGTCCACGACGCCGGCCTTGCGTCCTTCGTGGGCGACCACGGAAAGGCCCTGCAGGGCAAAGGTGAGAAGGTCCTGAAGAAAGGCGACGCCTTCCTGTTTTCCGCATACGCCGATCTTTGTACAACCGGTTCCCTGTGCTGTCTGTTCGCATTGATTGCAAAACATGATGTATCCTCCATAAAGTGGTTTGATATCCCTGTTCGGATACCGTGTTATGAGCGAAAATTTCTGATTTCCATGCTTATCGGAGTGGAAATTGTTGCTGTCTGTCCTTCGATGTTTCCACTATACGAAAGCTGGACGATGGAATCCTTGATTCAGGTCAAGAAAGAGAATTATTTGATTGGATTTTTGAAAATTTTAAATCACAGGTACCCTGAAGATCAGATTGCCCGTGAAATCAAAAGAAGCAGGCGGTCCCTTTCCTGAATAAATGGAAAGAGATCATAGCCGCCGTACTGGCATGTAATGAGGAACCCTGCCTCGGCCAGCAGTCCGGTCAATTGCCCGTAGGAAAAGGCCAGCAGGTGAAGGGAATGAGCCAGGTCTTCGTTTTTTTTCATGCCGCCTGCGGGACGTACGCGGTACCGTTCCGTCAGCTCGATACGCCGGTCTCCTTCTTTGTACTGTTTAATGGTCTCCTTGATGAGCTTTCCGCCATCGGCAGTCTTGAAGATCCGGAACTGAAAGGTTCTGGCTCCAGCCGAGGGGAGAGAAACCGTATCAGGCAGAAAGGTCTGCAACAGCAGGCGTCCTCCTTCTTTCAGGTGGGCGCGTACGCGCTTCAAGCAGCATGCAACTTTTTCTAAGGTCTCCAGAAGATTCAGACTGTTGTATGGGATAATGGCGGCATCGAATTGAGAGGGGAGCGAGAGCTCGGTCATATCCATGCAGATTGAGGAAACATGCGCGTCTTTGTGGGATGCGCACCTGGCGAGCATCTCGGTTGAAATGTCAATACCGGTGACGCTGTGTCCTTGCGCGGCGAGGGCCCTTGAGAGCCTGCCGCTTCCGCAACCCAGCTCCAGGATATCCGAGCCGGGAGAAAGCGAGGTGAGATAGAACGGGATATCTGAAGTGAAATCATTCATTTCGACATCGTAAAATTCGCAATATCGTATCTCGTCCAGCGGTAAAAACAGCTCTTCCGGTTCCTTTGAATAGTCCACAATAGCGGTGATGAAAGAAGAAGGATAACAGGGAATGCGTCGGTTTGCCTGAATACGGTTGAAGTGTACGAAAGACACCTCGCAATGACAAGGAAAAATTCATCCGCATTTGTAACCGTACATCGTTCTATCGAAGAGCCACGGACCGGGGATTGATCTTCTTCGATTCTTTTGACGGACCCGAAGGCAAGAAGCATGCCGGCTGAGACTGACAATCAGGCCAGGAATCAGGCGGGCATGCTCGCTGCTTGCCGCCAGGAGGTTATTCCGCCGATGGACCGGCGGGTTTGCTCACTGTCCCCGGTACGAATCCCTGGACCTCGGAAATCCGGCCTCGCCACCAGACCCCCTTATGTCCTCCTATTGAATTGCCTTGGGCATCGAAAAATCTGGCGTCTTTTAAGTGAATATAGGAGGGCGAATCGCTCGGTTCGGATTTGGAAACACAGGCGCACTCATCGCCTATCTTCTGGAAGGTGGTCCGTATCTCCTCGGAACTTTTTCCGGCGTAGAATGAGGAGGCGAAATCCGTCCCGAAGTCAGCAAAGTACTGTTTTACTCCGGCAAGTGTCCCCGATATGACAAATCCTCCCACATTCAGGCTCACCTGCAACTCGAAATGACTCTTGTTTGCCATGTTTACCAGAAATTGAAGAAACCAGTCCTTTTGAGGGTTGTCGGCATGGGGGGTATTCCTTACTTCACTCATCATACTCTTCTCCTTTTGATTATGCAAAAACGCCTGAAAATGCAGGGCCGCAAATACCTGCTCGCGGCTCAAGCCTGCATGCTGAATCTCTCTTGTACTCTTGAACTCCCCGGCATATATGTCAATGCAAAAGAGAGGGACCTGACAAAAAAAAGGACATGGCGCCAGCGCATTCTGCACTCGCCGCAATCGTAAGGGTGATGAGAGTGAGGCACGAGCCGCGAAGGGGCATTCTGTACGTATTCGAATAATCCTCTCCCGCCCTTGCATTCTATTTCCTTGAGACATATTGTTACTCCACCTCTCAGGTTATCCGAGCAGGCGTTTGATCCTGACCGGATGTAAAGGCGTTGTGAATTGGTGGATTTTTCACCTTTTTTGTCTGTCGCAATCGGCCTGGATAAAAGAGGAGCGCAAGAGCGAGGCCAGCAAAAGAAGTTCACCGACAGCCATACGTACCGGCCGTTTTTCCCAAGAGAGTAAACCCCGCATATTCTCAATTTTCTGAGTGGATTATGTATCAGAAAAATCCTATTAATCAAAGAAGTTGAACAGGAGCACACGATGTCGATTATCACAATTTCACGAGGTTCGTACAGCAGAGGAAGAGAAGTCGCTGAAAAATTAGCGCAAAAACTTGGCTATGAGTGTATCTCAAGGGATATTCTGCTGGAAGCCTCCGACGAATTCAATATCCCGGAAATCAGGCTGATCCGGGCCCTGCACGATGCGCCCACCGTTCTGGAACGGTTTCATTATGGTAAGGAGCGGTATCTCAGCTATCTGAAATCTTCGCTTTTGCAGCACGTCCAGAAAGATAATGTGGTGTATCATGGCCTGGCAGGACAATATTTTCTGAAAGATATTCCTCATGTCATCAAGGTCAGGATCATTGCCGACATGGAAGACCGTGTAGAAGAAGAAATGAAGCGGGAAAATATTTCTGCTGAAAAGGCCCTGTATGTTTTGAAAAAGGATGATGAGGAGCGCCGGAAATGGGGCTTGCAGGTGTATGGAACGGACACCTGGGACAGCCGCTTATATGATATGGTGCTGCGTGTCAAGTCGTTATCGGTGGACGATGTCGTCGGGATTTTGTCCCAAACCGCCCATCTTGCAACATTTCAAGCTACCGAAAAATCGCTGAAAATGGTTAACGATCTGGCTTTGGCCTGCAGGGTCCAGGCGAAGATTGTGCAAATTGCTCCGTCAATAACGGTCACCGCCAATGATGGGGTAATCTCTTTTAATAATGCTGACGGAAAGATGGTGCTGGCTCCCGGTTTGCTGTCCGAACTTGTAGCAATTTCCAAGAAGGTCGAGGGCGTCCGGGATGTTATCAGTAATATTCGTCCCGCCTCTGAACTCCGTGACCATGTGAATCCGTATCATAATATCTGATGACTTCCGTTGGAGCGGCTTTTGCAGAAGGGATTTCGGGGAACTGAAATCTCTTCTGCTGGAGCCGTATCGCAGGTTCCTGTGCGAGAAGCGCCTGAAAGGCTCGCGCAGGGTTGAAAGATCTGCCTGCTTCCCTCTCTTGAGGGCACCCATTAAAAGAATGTGGATCCGTTGCCTGTGTTCTTGGGCACCGGAGGTTCATAGTCCACTGATCGTCCCTGCCAGATAAAGTGAATCTGCGCCTGTTTCTGGCTGGTAACGGAAACAGTTCGCTCTGAGCTCTGATCGCCATTTGTGGCCTTGACAACATACGCACCCGGCGGGAGTTTGGCGTACAATAAGGGCCCGGCATCGTTCACGGTCAGAGTGGCCTGCTTTCCTGTGATGGTAATTGATGTATTATCTGTGAACGAGCCATTTTTTTCAGAGTTCGAAATAAAAAGGTTATAGTTTCCAGCAGTTGCTTTCAGAGCGCTGGTTTCGTCGGCGCCAATGCCGCCTGTTGTATAGGATATGCCGTTCTGGTGCATTACCTCCGGCAGGTATTGAGACGGGTTGTCCGCTGATTCCTGCGCAAAAGCCGGTGAACACAGTATTGCGAAAATTACGGTTGCCAGCGCCCCTTTCCATTTTTTTGTCCATTCCATCGTACTCTCCTTTTTGGGATCCATTCCCTATTCTCTGCGACCTAACCTCGTCATGCATCGGCGATAGTGACGATAATCTCCTGCGGTATCCAGCATATTCAATATAACCATTTCAAGTTGACTGAAAAGGGAAATTGTATCTTGTACCGGCACGAATTCTGTTGTTCCGGGCGATGATCGGTACAGGAAGAGGGGAGAGGACCGGTAGACGAAAAAAATAGAATGACTGGCGAATTGATGCCTCAAAACAGAAGCGGAGAAAACCCCGGACGCGGGGGGCTGTTTTCTGGTTCCTTGCATTGACCCCAAAGAAAAAACAGACATCAATGCGGTAATAATTTGAAGAGATCATGCGAGTACGCTAGACTTTTTTTACAACACGGACATGTCTTTCTTCTGTTGAAGGATATCTTTTCTGATAGCAATGCAAGAGGTATTGTTTGATCTGTCGGGCTCTTGCGGAAGAATGTTCCTTCCGTGCACGGAAGGAAGAACGCGTTTGTTATGGAATACTCGTCTGAAAAAAGGATCAAGCTATGGAATCAATGTATGATTCTGGAATTCCCCCCCCAAGCGATATTGATTATATTGTGTTTACGTCGCACGATCATCTTCTGGCTTTGCCGTATTGTGATGTCATCCAAATTGTGGATTCGCCATCTTCTACCTTTTTGCCCCATATGCCACAGGCAATCAGAGGGGTCATTGACCATATTGGGGAAGCAATACCTTTGATTGACACGAGGATCAGATTGTCGGAAAAATCCAGAAAAGAAGAGGTGGATGACTTTGTGAAGACGTTCATGCTGAGAAAGCAGGACCACCTGAATTGGATTGAAAATTTAAAAAATTCGGTCAATAAAGATGAAATAATAACAGTGCAAAAGGATCCGCATCAATGTGCTTTTGGGAAATGGTACGACACGTACGTACCCCATACCCTGAAACTGGCTTCATACATGAAGCGATTTGATGTGCCCCATAAAGCTATACATTATCTGGCGGTGCAAGCTGAAAAACTTTTGCAGGAAGGCCAGAAGGAACAGGCCAGGACGTTGATTGAGAAAGCAGAAAATGAAGAGCTGATTCGATTAATTGAACTCTTTGACGGTTTTGAAGATCAGATGAGGCAAAGCTATCGGGAATATGCCCTTATTATTGTAAATAATGGCCGTAAATTTGCTTTAGCCGTCGATTCGATAAAATATTTTGAAAAAATGGATGAAATTGTCGACAAGGTGCCCTTGTTGGGAATCAACAATCAGAGAATGGTGCGAGGAATCGGAAGAAAAAAAGTCAACGAAAGGACAGAAGATGTCATTATCCTGGATTTGCCGGTTTTTTTGGATTTCGAGGGGTAATTTTCAAGCATCCTGAAAAATGCCGCTGCCCGCAGGCCTGTTGCAGGCAGCGAAAATTAAGGCCGCTCGTAAAAGTGAAAACCTGAACCTTTCTGCACAAAGGCATCAGTCCCCCTGTCCACCGGATTCATGGATGGACCCGAAAGCCTGACGCAGATGATCAAGGACAAGGTCGGCATCGGCTTTTCCGACCAGACGAAGGTCGCGGCGTTCGTATCCGTCTGGTCCATAAAAAAGAAGCGTCGGTGGACCGGAGACCTCCAGGTTTTTCATAAGGGCGCGATCCTGGCTGTCGTTTGATGTGACATCCGAGCGAAGTAAAACTGCTCGTTGCAGTTCCGCGGCAACACGAGGGTCAGCAAATACTTCCTGATCCATCTGCTTGCAGGACTCGCACCATTCCGCTGAGAAATCAAGCACAAGTGGCCGGCCCGTGCTGGAGGCCAGGACCATCTGCAGTTGTTCGACCGATTTTAACGGCTGAAAAGCCGGTCTGAGCGATCCTGTCCCCGACGTCTCGGGCCGCTGCACGAATATGGAAAGGGGAGCCAGGAAGGAATGACTTCCGGCGGCACTTCCGACCAGCAAAAGTATTCCATAGACGGCAGCCAGCACTGCCGCGCACGCGCGCAGGCGCATTCCTGACGAGGTTTTTGACTGCGGAGAAGTAATCCCGAGAGAAACACCAAGAGAAAGAAGCAGCGCACCCCAGAGGCCTAGAGCGATCGGCTCCGGAATAATCCGTGACAGCATCCAGACGGCAACTCCCAACAGCACGAAGCCAAAGGCTGCCCGCACCTCCTCCATCCATCCTCCTGCCTTGGGCAGGATGCTTCCACCCAGAACGCCGACCAGCAGCAAGGGGATTCCCATTCCGAATCCAAGGGCGAACAGGGCCAGGCTACCTGTCAGCATATCACCTGTCTGGCCGATGTAGAGCAGGGCTCCAGCCAACGGCGGGGTTACGCAAGGGCCAACAATCAGTGCCGACAGGAAGCCCATGGCCGCAGCACTGAAAAATCTTCCATTCGGTAAACGGTTGACGACCTTTGTCAGCTTGCTCTGCAGCGCATTGCTGAGCTGAATGTAGAACAGCCCGAACATGGAGAACCCGAACAGGATAAACAGGATGCTGAAGGCGGAGATTATAGGGGGTGATTGCATCACGGCCTGGAGATTTTGCCCGAATCGTCCCGCAGCCATCCCCAGAACACCATAGGCGGCGGCCATGGAGAACACGTATGCCGCCGACAATCCAAGCCCCCTCCATGGACCTGTTCTCTCGCCAGAGCCCACGATAAGGCACGAGAGAATGGGGATCATCGGCAATACGCAAGGGGTGAATGCCAGCAGCAACCCGAGACCGGCAAAGACCAGAATAATACCGGCGAGGTGACCGCCTGCCAGAATACCGAACAGCCGGCCTTGTTCGGAAGCGCCCGATGCTGCACTGACGAGTCCTGGATGTTCTTGGGCGGGACTGCGCTCTGCTGCCAGTTTCACGCTGAGGGTCTTCGTCTCTGGGGGATAACATATCCCGCGGTCAGCGCAGCCTTGATAGGAGACAGTAACAGGCACCCTATCCGTCGATTGTACGGCGCCTGAATAGGACAGCAGCACATCCAGGCTTCGGTGGTATACCTGGATCTTACCCAGATAGTCGTCGGATTTAGTCTCTCCTTCCGGGAGAAGAGGGGGATTAAAACGCAGCCCATCAACCTGCGGGATTTCTACGTGAATGCGGGAACGATAGAGATAATGGCCATCGGCGATATCCCAGTGCAGCCTGATCTGTCCCGCCTCGGAAAAGGCACTGACCCTGAAAACCGCGTCAGGTTTCGGAGGATCTTCGGCCTGACATGGTTTGATTGAAACAATCAGCAAAAGAGTCAAAACGGTGATCAGGAGACGGCAAGCCCGCCTGACGGCAGGCTCCTTGGTTCTTGCAACTCCCGCATTGTGAACAACAGGAGAATCAAGGGAAAACGGTTCGAATTGTAAAAACCCGCTCATACTTATTCACCTTGTATCAAAGAGGTAATATATTCCCGGGTCTTCGGCGAATCCCAGTCTATGCCGCCCGTGATCTGCTGGACAATTTCCCCCCGTTTGTTGATAATGTATGTCTGCGGGAGCCCGCTTACCTGGTAAAGTTCGGAAACGTTTTGGGACTCATCGAGAAGAACGGGAAAGGTGATCGGGATTTTTTTGATGAAGTCCGTCACGGCTGGTCTTCCATTTCGTTCAACATTTACAGCAAGCACTGTAAAAGCGCTGTCTTTCATCTTCCTGTAGAGCTGATCCATAGAGGGCATTTCAGCCCGGCAGGGAGGGCACCAGCTGGCCCAAAAATTCAAGACCACAACTTTGCCTCTATAATCGGCAAGTGAAACCTTCACCCCATCCATGTTGGGGAGGGTGAAGGCGGGGGCTAAGGGCTGGTTCAGAGTTTCACTCTGTGCTGCGGTTGTGGCAAGAGGGCAATTATTTCTCCCTGAGACAAAAAAATACGAGAGGGCAATACCGACACATACGAGAGTTATGATGGTTTTTTTATACATGAGAGAAACACCTTTTCTATTTTTTCCTTCCGCTGTGCAGTCTCAGAGCCAGTACGCCTGCGTCCGGAAGAGGTGAAAAAAGTTTATTGGAAATGCTGCGGCAAGACCAGTCCGGCGCAAAGACATGGCAAAATCGTCTGCCGTGAACGCCTTATGCATGAAGTACCGTGAATATACTAAGAGCTGACTCAAGCCAGCATGACAACGGTGCGGATCTGGGCCAGACGGGGATTAATCAAAGGTGAAGGTGTACCAGGTTGACCGGGTGCTTCTTGAGCGCCCAATAAAGAGGCGGTGGAATCAATGCCGGAGAGAAGCGGCGGCATTGACAAAGAACTGGTAACGTCCAGAGTATTCAAGTCGGCGGCCACGGTGCAAGCAGGTATCGAATTTTGGCAAATACCCTTGCGGCTCTGCTGGTTTTGATACGGCAAGCACCCGCTCATACCTGTCTCTTGGCCGGATAGTTCAGCGGAATCCCCGGCCTTAACCAAAGATGTCAGGCGATGAGACGCCTCAAGCGGACAATGAGCAAATCCTTCAGTCACCCCGACCAGGAGGTAAACAACCAGAAAAACAGAGGCTAAGGATTTCAGTATGGGAAAGAATTTCATCTCGTTTCCGGTTGTGGGTCATCAACAGCAGCGTGCAGAAGAATACCATGAAGCACGTTTGCTAAAAAATTTTTATATAAAGCAACTATATATCTCGTATTGGAATGAGGCAACAAAAAATATCCAATCAAACGGGCGTGCGAGACGACGTCTGATCCGGCAGGCAGACGTCGCTCTCAAACAAGGGTCAGAGCTGAAATGATGACGCTCTGTAAAATTTGAGCCCTCTCTCAGCTGAAAAATCCGGCAGGTCTCAGCTTGACCGTGGCGGATGCAACTCCTTGAACGTTTAATACCTTTTTTTCTATGGTTTCCGCGAGTTTGGTGTCGGTGTGGAGTGAGGCTCGAACCTCAATGGCAACGGATCCATTCGTACTGGTAACCCCGCAGGTGGGATGATCATTGATCAGCAGGGCTTTGATTTTGGCAGAAAGGGCCAGGTCCTCAATCATTTGCTGCGATTCAGGCGTCGCTTTGAACTGCGGCATTATCGCCGTTTGGCAGATTAAATTGACAGCATCATCAATCGAAATTTTGTTAATATGTATAATGAGATCATAGAGTTTATTGTCGGTGGTATCCAGGCCGTATATTTGATAGCTCCACGCTTTCCGGTCACGATCATCCTTTTCCAGAAAGGAAGCTGCCTGATTCCTGTCAAGATGGTCCTTTTCCATCAAGGCTGCAATACGATCTTCCATATTGGCAATGATTCGCACCTTGAGAAGATGGCTGATATTGCTTGCGAAAAAATGTCCTGCCAAGCCATGGTAGACAATATTGTCATTTTTAAAATGGGAGAGAATCTCTGAAGCGACATAGGCAATATATTTTTGCTTTTCATAGGTAAACCGTTCAAAGATAGAAGGTGCATCGTGAATCGCATGGTCAAGTCTGTTCTGAGGAATTTGAAAATCCTTGGATGCATCAAGGACCACCTCACGAGATACACTCCGGTAGTGCAGCTTTTCTGCAACCTTTTCCGCAACTTCTTTTCCTTTACTAAAAGAGCCTCTTGAGATTGTAATAATAGACATAGACGTATCCTCCGGTTGTTGATAACAATGAACGTATCCTCAGGTTTCCCTCTTGCATGTATTTACTGTACCCGCTTTGTAAGGGGAATTGCCAATCATTTCAGGGGAAAATGGCAGCTATTTTCAGGATAGTTTTCCGTGGGCAGGACGCTTGTGCTGATTTGGCGCATTTTTGCCCGCAGGTTGACGGCCGATCGCGAATTTATTCAACATTCATAACAGCGCACGTAACCTTTGAATCAAGAAACGTAAGAGTCCCCGAGTTCCCATTCCAGTCAAGCACGGCAGCTTCGTTTTTCGCATACTCATAGCAAGACTGGGTTTCTATTGTGGTATCGTTCTTGGAATCTTCGTATTTGTCCTGCTCCACCTTATTCACAGTAAGATTGTAGGTGTGCGCGGATGCAGAAGCACAGACTAAGAAAAATAAGACGGTCAGTAAGGTTTTCTTCATGATGTTCACCTGTCGAATGAAAATTTCAACTGCAGTTCTATGCTTTATGGATGATTCGACTACCAGATCAATTGGATGAGATTCTTTGTATTTCTATGGTATGTATTAATTCTCTCAAAAAAAAGGAACAAGAGCCTCTTCTGCAACATGTTCCCTGTAGAGAAGAGCTGCGGCAATGATAATGGAAAATTTTTCCTTCGTCTTGCTTTTTTTCGAAAGCTTTTACCGGGTTCTTGGCGTACAGTTTTTTTTGCCCTTTTAGGTTTTTTTTCTTCCGGGAATTGAATCCCTAACTCAAACTTTTTTGATCCGACATGCCCATGACTAACCACTCCCGATCTCTTTTCATGTTTCACCATACGCAGAAGGGAAGGTGGAATCTGCTGTCTTATTCCACCCTTGTCTTCCGTCGCATACTCTTCTTGTTCTGCGCTGTTTCGCTTGCCACGGGCCTTTCATCCTGCGGTCAGGTGTCACACGAAGAAAACGGCCTATCGACTCTAAACAATGCAGCAGTGCCGCAGAACTGTATTGGCGGCTACCATGCAGATTCTCTTACCGGAGACTTCGCAGGGTATGCCAGCCTTCAGCGGTTTGTCGACAAGATGGTGGAAAAACATGGTTTTGAACGCGAATATCTGATGGGCTTGTTTTCGCAGGCCCGTCGCCAGAATTGGACCCTTAACTATCTGGCCAAATCGGATAAGACCCTGAAGGGAAAACCTGCCGTAGGCGGGTGGGATCGTTACCGGGCACAATTCCTGGATGAGCGCCACATCAGCGCCGGAGTTGATTTTGCCCATCGTCATCGCGATGCGCTTCAGCGCGCCACCCTGCAGTACGGCGTTCCTGAAGAATATATCCTTGGCATACTGGCAGTTGAAACCACCTTCGGCAGCTACGTGGGACGTCAACGCGTCATCGATTCCTTGACCACACTGGGGTTTGATTACGCAAGACGCGGCGATTACTTTCGGGATGAGCTGGAAAAATTCCTGCTGATGTCGCGGGATGAGGGCATGGATCCGGGAAAACCAGTGGGTTCGTTTACAGGGGCGATGGGATTATGCCAATTCATGCCCAGCAGCTTTCTGCAATGGGCGGTCGACTTTAATG
>Ga0214254_1000089_pt1 | contig 36904 bp, 30 predicted proteins | sample TroBogypolimnion_27_FD_153092 | JGI IMG/M metagenome (GOLD analysis project Ga0214254, IMG submission 153092) | Freshwater microbial communities from Trout Bog Lake, WI - 27JUL2009 hypolimnion | ecosystem: Environmental > Aquatic > Freshwater > Lake > Hypolimnion/Profundal zone ... | reverse complement strand
CTCGTCCTATGTCTGGGCCAGCGCCGGCGACTGGGCGCGGCTGGGCCAGTTGATGCTCAGCGATGGCCGCTGGGGCGAGGTGCAGGTTCTGCCATCGGGCTGGTTGCAACTTGCGGCCACGCCTTCGACCATGCAAGGCGAGGGTCTGGGCTACGGCGCGATGAGCTGGCGCATTGGCGACCCGGTCGCCGGCGAATGCAAGGGCTACGGTTTGCCGCCTGACACGCTGTCAATGGGCGGGCACTGGGGCCAGATCGTGGCCATGGTGCCATCGCGCCAAGCCGTCATCGTGCGCCTGGGCTGGACCTTCAAGCGCAAGCAGTTCGACAGCTGCGCCTTCGTCGCGCAGGTGCTCAAGACGCTGTCGAAGGAATGATGCGTCGGCGGAACTGCCATACTGCGGGCCTCGTCAAAATATCGGGGCCGCGCTTGACGGGCGCGCCGTCCCTCAAGGTTTAGGAAAGCCAAAATCGATGTTGAAGTTCACCTGCTGCGACGCGGTCCAGCAATTTTTCAGTGGCGGACAGGCGCAGGTTCTGCGCGGCATCACGCGCGGCTACGAGCGCGAATGTCTGCGCGTCGATGCCGCCGGTCACTTGGCCAGAACCAGCCACCCGCTCGCACTGGGCTCCAAGCTGACGCATCCGTGGATTACGACCGACTATTCGGAGGCGCTGCTGGAGTTCATCACGCCACCATCCACCGACCCGGAATTTCCGCTGCGCTTCCTGCGCGACATTCACCGCTTCGTCGCGCCGCAACTCCAGGGCGAGGTGATGTGGGCCAGCTCCATGCCCTGCGTGCTCGGCGCCGACGGCGACATCCCGATTGCCGACTACGGCAGTTCCAACGCCGCGCGCTTCAAGTACGTCTACCGCGAGGGTCTGAGCCTGCGCTACGGCCGCAAGATGCAGACAATAGCCGGCGCACATTACAACTGGTCGCTGCCGTCGGACTTCTGGCTGGCGCTGCAGGACTGCTGCCCGGCGCAGGGTCGCTCGGAGGATTACGTCAGCGAGCGCTATTTCGGTCTGATCCGCAACTTCCTGCGCTACGGTTGGCTCGTGCCCTACCTGTTCGGCGCCTCGCCCGCGCTGTGCGAGTCATTCCTGCAGGGTCAGGCCTCCGACCTGCCGGTGCTGGTCCCCGGCACGCGCTACGCGCCGCACGCCACGAGCCTGCGCATGAGCGACCTCGGTTACCACAACCGGGCCCAGGCTAATCTGGTCGTCAGCGTCAATTCGCTGGCCGAGTACACGCAGGCCCTGGAAGCCGCGATCCGCACACCTGATCCGTTCTACACCGAAATCGGTGTGCGCGAAGGCGAGCACTGGAAGCAGCTCAGCGCCAACCTGCTGCAGACCGAGAGCGAGTTCTACGCCGCGATCCGGCCCAAGCGCACAGGCGCCGAGCGCCCCGCCAAGGCGCTGCGCACGCGCGGCGTCGAGTACGTCGAGATGCGCTTGTTCGACCTGAACCCCTTCGTCGACATCGGCATCGCAACCGAACAATCCTACTTTGCCGATGTGCTGCTGCTGATGTGCCTGTTCCGCGACAGCCCGCCCATCACGAGCCGCGAGCAGGCCGAGAACGACGAGAACAAACGGCGCGTCGTCAATCACGGCCGTCAGCCTGATCTGCGCTTGCTGGCGCACAACCGCGAACAGCCCTTCCGGCCGCTGGCGCATGAACTGTTCGACGACATGCAGCCTTTTGCCGAGATGCTCGATGCCGCCTACGGGTGTGACCGCTACGCGACGACGATGCGCCAGCTGCGGCAACGCATCGATCAGCCCGACAGCACGCCCTCGGCCCAAGTGCTCGAGGGCCTGCGCACACACGGCGGCTTTACCAGCTACACGCTGGCCCTGTCGCAGCAGCACCAGCAGCAATTGCTGGCACAACCGCTCGACGAGGTCGCCAACGCGAAGTTCCTCGCCAGTGTGCAGGCATCGCTGCAGGAGCAGCAGCGCCTGGAAGCGCTGGAACAAGGGAGCTTCGAAGACTACGTGACGCGCTACTACGCCTGAAAACAACACTGCCCGGGCAGCGCGCCGGCAAAACTTGTCATTGGTCAACCGTTTCCTGCGCTGGATCAAACCGGCCACCGTGTCAGGCGTAAAGTTTTGTCAAGCGCAGAGGCAAAACGGAGGCGTCCCGTAAAATCGCGCCACATATTTGCCCGATATCAAGAATTGAACACCATCCCGTCCCTTTCATTTGCCAAACTGGGTTGCAGTCGGGGCGGTCGCGAACTTTTTCAGGGCGTTGACTGCCAACTGGAAGCCGGACGCTGGCTATACGTGGCTGGCGCCAATGGCGTGGGCAAGACCAGTCTGCTGCGCATGGTGTGCGGACTGGCGCCAGTCGAATCCGGGCAAATCCTCTGGAACGGACAGCCGATCCAGTCGCAACGCGATGCCTACCGAGAAGACCTTTGCTATCTGGGCCACCTCAATGCGCTGCAGGAATCCATGACCGTCAACGAGAATCTGGTCTTCACCGCGGCCCTGGGCGGCATCGCGCCGGAACCGGCGCAGATGCAGTCGGTGCTGGCGCACTTCGGTGTGCGCGGCCGCGGCGAACAACTCGTGCGCCATCTCTCGCAGGGGCAGAAGCGCCGCGTCGCCTTGTCGCGCCTCGCCTTGAGCCAAGCCCGCTTGTGGGTACTGGACGAACCCTTTGTTGCGATGGACGAAGCCGGCGTGCGCATGCTCGCCGACCTGATTGCCGCGCATTTGGCCAAGGGCGGACTGACCGTACTGACCAGCCATCAGCAGGTGCCCATCGGCAATATCGCTCCCCAGATGCTGGAGTTGCGCGCATGAAAAAACTCGGTTTGGCCCGCGTCATGATGGCGCTGATGCGGCGCGAGTTTGCAGTGGCGTTGCGGCAAAAAGGCGAGGTCCTGACGCCGCTGGTGTTCTTCGTCGTCGTCGCCAGCCTGTTCCCGCTCGGGGTCGGTCCTGAATCGGCGCTGCTGCTGCGCATGGCACCGGGCGTGCTGTGGGTCAGCGCCTTGCTGGCGGCCATGCTGTCGCTACAACGCCTGTTTGCAACCGACTACATCGACGGCTCGCTCGAGCAGATGGCACTCTCGAGCACGCCGCTCGGTCTGCTGGTGCTGGCCAAAGCGCTGTCGCACTTCCTGCTCTCGGGCCTGCCGCTGGTGCTGATGGCGCCGGTGCTGGGCCTGCAGTTCGGCCTGGACGGTCGAGCGCTCGGTATATTGATGGTGACACTGCTGCTGGGCACGCCGACACTGAGCCTGATCGGCAGCATCGGTGCGGCGCTGACCTTGGGCGTGCGTGGCGCAGGGGTATTGCTTTCCCTGCTGATATTGCCGTTGTATATTCCGGTCCTGATCTTCGGCGCCGGCGCCGTGGAAGCCGATGCCGCCGGCCTGGGTTTTGGCGGACACCTGTCCTTGCTGGCAGCGTTGCTCGTACTCTCCGTCTTTTTTGCGCCTTTGGCGACCACGACAGCCTTGAGGATTTCCCTGGAATGAATACACGCGTGATTCACTGGTTCAAATTCGCCTCGCCGCAGAATTTCTACAACTTGGCCGGTCGCATGTGGCCGTGGTTCGCCACACTGGCCACCCTGCTGGCCGGCGTCGGCTTGTGGATCTCCTTCTTCGTCGCGCCGACCGACGCGCAACAGGGCGAGGGCTACCGCATCATCTTCGTCCACGTGCCGGCTTCGCAGATGTCGATGTTCATCTACATCGTGATGGCGGCCTGGGCCGGTTTCGGCCTGGCTTTCAATACACGCCTGTCGGGCATGATGGCCTCGGCGCTAGCGCCGACCGGCGCGCTGTTCGCCTTCCTGTCGCTGGCCACCGGCGCCTTGTGGGGCAAGCCGATGTGGGGCGCTTGGTGGGTCTGGGATGCGCGGCTGACATCCGAGTTGATCCTGCTCTTCCTGTACCTGGGTTTTCTGGCGCTGCAAGCCAGCATCGACGACCCGCGCCGCGCCGACAAGGCCTGCGCCGTGCTGGCGCTGGTGGGCGTGGTCAACGTGCCGATCATCTATTTTTCAGTCAAGTGGTGGAACACGCTGCACCAGGGCGCATCGGTGTCGTTGACGCGCTCACCAACCATGGCTTCGACCATGCTGTGGGGCATGCTGATCATGGTTGTGGCCTGCTGGATGTACGCGATCACGATCGCGCTGCTGCGGGTGCGCACCATCATTCTCGAACGTGAACGTCATACGGAGTGGGTCAAACATGCAGTGGAATAGTGTTTCGGAATTCTTCGCCATGGGCGGTTACGCCTTTTATGTCTGGGGCAGTTTCGGGCTGACGGCCGCGGTCGTGGCCGGCGAAGTGCTGCTGCTGCGCGCCCATCGCAAGACCGTATTGCGTAGTCTGCGCGCTGAACTTCTCTCGGAAAGCAACCCATGAAACCACGTCACAAACGCGCCGCCATCATCATTGGCGCCCTGGCCGCGCTGGGCATTGCGGCCTACTTTGTCCTCAATGCGTTTCAGAGCAATTTGGTGTTCTTCTTCTCGCCGACCCAGGTCGCTGCGGGTGAGGCGCCGAAGAACCGGACCTTCCGCATCGGCGGTCTGGTCAAGGAAGGTTCGGTCAAGCGCGACAACCTGACCGTGTCCTTTGTCGTGACCGACACCAGCAAGGACGTGCCGACGACCTACACGGGAATCCTGCCGGACCTGTTCAAGGAAGGCAAGGGCGTGGTGGCACAGGGCAAGTTTGACGCTGACGGCAAGTTTGTTGCCACCGAGGTGCTGGCCAAGCACGACGAGAACTACATGCCGCCGGAAGCCAAGGCCGCGCTGGACCAGGCGCAGATCCAGAAGACCATCAAGTCACTCAAGTAGAAATTCTCCGGACGGCTATTCTTTCCTGTCGGACCCTGTATTGGACAAATTATGATTCCTGAAATTGGTCACTTTGCTTTGATTCTGGCGCTCTTCGTGGCGCTGGCCCTGGGAACGCTAGGTGTGATCGGCGGCCAGCAGGGTCGCGCCGATTGGATGGCACTGGCGCGCCCGGGTGCGCAGGCGCTCTGGCTGCTGGCGGTCATCTCCTTTGGCTGCCTGACCTACGCGTTCTTCACGAACGACTTCTCGGTCTCGTACGTCGCGCAGCATTCCAATACCAAGCTGCCCGACATCTACCGCATCGCGGGTGTCTGGGGCGGCCATGAAGGCTCGCTCCTGCTGTGGTTCTTGATGCTGTGCACCTGGATGATGGCGGTGTCGCTGTTTTCGCAACAGTTGCCCGACGTAATGGTGTCGCGCGTGCTGGCCGTGCTGGCCCTGGTGGCGGTCGGCTTTCTGCTCTTCATGCTGATCACCTCGAACCCGTTCCTGCGCCTGAGCGAAATTCCGGCCGAGGGACGCGATCTGAATCCGCTGCTGCAGGATCCGGGCCTGGTGTTCCATCCACCGATGCTGTACATGGGCTACGTCGGCATGGCCGTGCCCTTTGCCTTCTCCATCGCCGCACTGCTGAACGGCCGGCTCGATGCCGCCTGGGCACGCTGGACACGACCCTGGGCTACGGCCGCTTGGATCTGCCTGACCATCGGCATTGCCATGGGTTCGTGGTGGGCGTATTACGAATTGGGATGGGGTGGCTGGTGGTTCTGGGACCCGGTCGAAAACGCTTCCTTCCTGCCCTGGCTCGTCGGCTCGGCGCTGATTCATTCGCTGGCGGTCACGGAGAAGCGCGGACTGTTCCGCAGCTGGACCATCATGCTGTCGATCATCGGCTTTTCGCTGAGCCTGCTCGGCACCTTCCTGGTCCGCTCGGGTGTGCTGACCTCGGTCCACGCCTTCGCCACCGACCCGAAACGCGGCGTCTTCATCCTGTTGTTCTTGGCCGCCGTGGTCGGCGGCTCGCTGACGCTGTTTGCCGCGCGCTCCGGCAAGGTGCGCTCGGGTGGCGCATTCGCGCTGGTCTCGCGTGAGACGTTCCTGCTGATCAACAACGTGCTGCTGACGACCGCCGCTGCAGCCGTGCTGCTGGGTACGCTCTACCCGCTGATCGTGGACGCGCTCAACCTGGGCAAGCTGTCGGTCGGCCCGCCGTATTTCAATGCGGTGTTCGCGCCCATCATGCTGCCGGTGCTATTCTTCATGGTGGTCGGTTCCTTTGCGCGCTGGAAGAACGACAGCGTGGCCGAACTCAGCAAGAAGCTCGGCCCGGTCGCTGCCGTCTCGGTGCTGCTGGGCTGCAGCGCACCGTTCTTGGCCGGCCCCTGGTCCTGGCTGGTCGCCCTCTCCCTGTCACTGGTGTTCTGGATCGTTCTGACATCGCTGCAGCATATCTACCGCCAGCTCAAGAACACCACCAATTGGAAGGTCATCCCGCTGGCCTATTGGGGCATGCACATGGCGCACATCGGCATTGCCATCTGCGTGGTCGGCATCACCATGGTCAAGGCTTATGAAAATGAAAAAGACGTGCGCATGGCCATTGGCGACACGGTCGAAGTGGCCGGCTACACCTTCCGCCTGACCAACATCAGCGAAGTGCCGGGACCGAACTACACGGCCGATCGCGGCATCGTCGAATTGAGCAAGGACGGCAAGGTGCTGCGCACGCTGGAGCCGGAAAAGCGGACCTATTTTTCATCGAGCATGCCGATGACGGAGACGGCCATCGACAGCAAGCTCACGCGCGACGTCTACGTGGCGCTCGGTGAACGGCTGACCGACAGCTCCACGCCAGCCTGGGCTATGCGGGTCTACTACAAACCCTTTGTCACGTGGATCTGGGGTGGGTGTCTGTTGATGGCGCTCGGCGGTGCCCTGGCGGCGCTGGACCGGCGCTACCGTCGAAAGGCCGTGGCCACGGTGCCGACGCATGCGAAAGGTGTAGCCGTATGAAGATGAAGGCAATGATTCCGCTGGGCCTGTTTGCCGTCTTGGTAGTGTTTCTGGCGATCGGCCTGACGCGCGATCCGCGCGAGATTCCCTCACCCCTGATCGGAAAGCCGGCACCCCTATTCACGGCGCCGCGCCTGCAAGTGCCTGACCAGCAGTTCTCCGCCAAGGACATGCTGGGCAAGGTCTGGATCCTCAACACCTGGGCCTCCTGGTGCGTCGCCTGCCGCGAGGAACACCCGATCCTGATGGAATTTGCCAAGACCAAGTCCATTCCCGTCATCGGCCTCGATTACAAGGACCAGAATGTCGACGGCCTGAAGTGGCTGGCGCGCAATGGAGACCCGTATGACCTCTCGGTCACCGACCGCGACGGCCGGATCGGCATAGATTTCGGCGTCTACGGTGTGCCCGAGAGTTTCCTGATCGACAAGGCCGGGGTCATCCGCTACAAGCAGATCGGCCCGGTGACCAACGAGGCGCTGCGCGACAAGATACTGCCGCTGATCCGGGAGTTGCAGAAATGAAATACGGCCTGGCACTGATTCTGGCTCTGCACTGCGCCCTGTCGTCATGGGCCGGCGAAGCGGTCCCGCTGGCCGAAGACCCGGTCGTGGAGCAGCGCATGATCGCCATTTCGGAAGAGCTGCGCTGCCTAGTTTGCCAAAACGAATCGCTGGCCGGTTCGCGCGCCGACCTGGCACAGGACTTGCGCCGCGAATTGCGCACCCTGGTCAAGGCCAACAAGAGCGACGCCGAGATCAAGGAATACCTGGTCAGCCGCTACGGCGATTTCGTGCTCTACAAGCCCCCCTTCAAACCGGTCACCTGGCTGCTCTGGTTCGGCCCCTTCGTGCTGCTGATCGGCGCCATCGTGGTGCTGGTACGCACGGTGCGCCGCAACCTGCGCGGCGCGGCACCGGCTACGCTTGATCCGGACCAGCGCAAAAAAGCGCAATCTCTTCTCAAAGATACGGAAACTCCCTCATGACAGTCTTTATCGCAAGCGCAGTGTTGTTGACACTGCTCGCGCTGGCTTGGCTGGTGCGCCCATTGCTGTGGCCCGCCCGCGGCGCCGGGGTATCGAGCCAGCGCCTCAATGCCTCGATCTACCGCGATCAGCTCGAGACCCTGGACCGGGATCTGGCGCGCGGCGTCATTTCTGCCGCCGACTGTGAAGCCAGCAAGGATGAACTGCAATTGCGCCTGCTCGACGACACCGAAGAGCCGGCCCTGGTGCAATCCGGCAACCAGCACAGCTTCTGGACCTCACGGCGCACTGCCGTTGTGATCGCACTGCTGTTGCCACTGGGCGCTGGCGGCATGTACTGGTGGCTGGGTACGCCGGAGGCGATCGACCCGGTGGCCGCGCACAAGGCCGCAGAAGACCAGGTTTCGCAGATGATCGACAAGCTGGCAGCGCGTCTCAAAGAAAAACCCGACGACCCCAAGGGCTGGGCCATGCTAGCGCGTTCCTATAAGGTGATGGGACGCTTCCCCGAAGCGGAGCAGGCTTTCCTGAAGGCCGGTGACTTGATCAACACCGAACCCGACCTGCTGGTCGACTACGCTGATTTGCTCGCCGTGCGCGCCAACAACAACATCGAGGGCAAGCCGCTGGAACTGGTTACCAAGGCTCTGGCCTTGAACCCGCAGCATCCGATGGGATTGATGATGTCGGGCGTTGCCGCCTATCGCCGCTCCGACTTCAAGCTGGCCGTGGCGCAGTGGGAGAAACTGCTGGCCGTGCTGGACCCCGGCTCGCCGGACGCACAGCAGGTGGAAGCCGATATTGCCGACGCGCGTGCCAAGGCCGGCCTGCCGGCGGGCGCGGCAAAAATACCCGCACCCGGCGCCGATGCGGGCAAACTGCCGCCAGTTGATGCGGCAGCCGCGGCGGGCATGACCCCGGAGAAAATCAACCAGATGGTCGAAGGTCTGGCTGCGCGCCTGAAGGCCAATCCGGATGACCTAGCCGGCTGGGTCCGCCTGGCCCGTGTCTACAAGACGCAGGGACGCATGGCCGAAGCGGAAGCGGCCTTTGAAAAGGCCGGCAAGATGGTCGACAAGGACCCCGACCTGCTGACCCAGTACGCCGACCTGCTGGCGACACGCAGCGGCACGATTGAAGGCAAGCCGCTGGCGCTGGTCAACAAGGCGCTGGCCTTGAATCCGAAGCACCCGATCGCACTGATGCTGGCCGCCTCGGCTGCGTACAAGCGCGCCGACTATGCACAGGCCATCTCGCATTGGGAAAAAGTGCTGACCGTTCTGCCGCCCGGCTCGCCGGACGCGAAGCAGGTGGAAGCGGAAATTGCCGATGCCCGCAGCAAGACCGGACTGGGCCTGCTCGGCAAATCAAAACCTTAGTCTGTCGCCCCCACGCTCCTCGCTTCGTGTAGGTCGCTACCCTCCAAGGTGGTGCAACCGGGCTTGGGACGGCCCGGCGGCGGGTTCAGCCCCGGCTCAGTTCGCTAAGTTGGCGGCCGAAGGCCTCGACCTGCTGCCAGTCGGTGAACTCGACCACAGCGGTCGGGTCGGTCGGACCCTTGGTCATGAGCATGATGAAGCGGATCATGGTGCGGTCGACAAAGCCGTAGCGCGGATAGTCGAGCTTGCCGGCAAAGACGCCAAGCAACTTCGGCTTCCACGTGATCTGACGCAAGAACTTGATCAGGTAGGGATTGGTCTCGGGCCGGTTCTTCTCCGGCTTGCGCGCCACGATGTTGACCGTAAAAAACGCGTTCGACTTGCTCTCCAGCAGCGCCTGATAGCGTGCAATGAATTGCCCCACCTGCGGCTGGTGCTTTCCATAGCGGATGCTGGCGCCGATGACCAGCGTGTCGAAAGACGGCAAGTCCAGCGCATCGGCCTGCGCCAGCGCCACCACCGTTGCCGCATGCCCCTGCTGTTCAATGACCTGCTTAAGCCGCTCGCAAATGCGCGGTGTGTGGCCGTCTGTGGTCGAGTAGGCGATCAGGATGCGGCTCATCGGCCGCTCCCCCCAGCCGACTCGTCGTCAAGATCGATCGCCTTGTACTTGCTGGCCAGCAGGCGCTGCGTTGCATCGGGCACCTGGGCGTAATGCGAGAAGCTGATGCTGTAGGAGCCCTGCCCTGCGGTGAGCGACTTCAGTCGACCCTGGTAATCATCAAGCTCGGCCAGCGGAATCAGCGCGCTGATGGCCACGCTGCCAGCCGCGCGCGGCTGGGTGCCGGTGACCTGGCCGCGCTTGCTGGCCAGGTCGCCGGTAAGGTCGCCGATGCTGTACTCGGGCGCCAGCACCTCGATGTTGACCAGCGGTTCGAGCACGATCGGGTGCGCGTTGCGCACCGCGTCAATGGTTGCCTTGCGTCCGGCCGAGGTAAAGGCAATGTCTTTGCCATCGACGGCATGGGTCTTGCCGTCATGCACCGTCACTCGGATGTCATGCACGGGGTAGCCCGCCACCACGCCTTCGGCCAGCGCCTGACGCACGCCTTTTTCGACCGCCGCCATGAAGACGCCGGGGATGACGCCACCCTTGACGATGTCGACGAATTCAAAGCCGGCACCGCCCTCCAGCGGCTCCACGCGCAGCATGACCTCGCCGAACTGACCGGCGCCGCCGCTTTGCTTCTTGTGCCGGCAATGGCCTTCGGCCAGGGCGGTAATGGTTTCGCGGTAGGCGATCTGCGGCGCGCTGGTATCGAGTTCAAGCTTGTACTGCTGCTGCATGCGCGCGAGCTTGGCGCGCAGGTGCATTTCACCGAGGCCGCGGATCACGGTCTCATTGGTGCCGGGATGGCGCTCCACTTTGAAGCAAGGGTCTTCGAGTTCGAGCTTGTGCAGGATCTCGAACAGGCGCTGCTCGTCGCCCTTGCGCCGAGTCTGCACCGCCAGGCCCTGCATCGGCTGCGGAAAGCTAAGCGGTTTGAGATGGATATGGTCTTCATCGTGCGAGTCGTGCAGCACGCAATCGAACTCAATGTCGTCGACCTTGGCCACGGCGCCAAGGTCGCCCGGTACCAACGCCGGCACTTCGACGTAGTCCTTGCCCTGCAAGCGGTACAGGTGCGCGACCTTGAAGGGACGTTTGCCGGAGCCGACAAACAGTTGCGCATCGCGCCGAATCGTGCCCTGGTGCACGCGAAAGACACCGAGCTTGCCGATAAAGGGATCGATCACCACCTTGAACACATGGGCCAGCACGTGCAGCGAGTCATCCGGGTCAGCCTGGAACGCCTGCGCTTGCGCCCCCGGCTCGCCGCGGTAGAACGGCGGCGCATTGCCCTCGGTCGGGTTCGGCGCCAGCCGCGCTAGCGCGTCGAGCAATTGCGGGATGCCGGCGCCGGTCCTAGCTGATACGAACAGGATCGGGACCAGGTGCCCGGCGCGCAAGGCGCGCTCGAACGGTGCGTGCAATTCCTCCAGCGTCGGGTCGGCGCCGGTTTCAAGGTAATTTGCCATCAGGCTGTCATCTTCCTCGACGATCTGGTCGATCAAGGCGCGGTGCGCTGCGGCGATCGATGCGAAGTCGCTCTCGCCGTCCTCGTGGCCCAGAAGTTCGACCACGTCCTGCCCATTGTGAGTCGGCAAGTCCAGCAGCAGGCACTGTTTGCCAAAGCGCTCGCGAATCTCGTTGACGAGCGCGGGCAGATCCACGTTGTCGGCGTCGATCTTGTTGATCAGAACCATGCGGCACAGGCCACGCTCGCCGGCCAGCGTGAACATGCGCTCTGTCGCCAGTTCAATGCCGGTCTGTGCGTTGACCACTACCAGCGCGGTATCGACCGCCGCCAGCGCGCCCATCGACTGGCCGGAAAAATCCGGGTAGCCGGGGGTATCGATCAACTGGATCTGGGCGCCGTCCCAATTGAAGCTGACTAGCGACGACTGCAGGGAATGGCCCATCTCTTTTTCGATCGGATCGAAGTCGCAAACCGTGTTGCCTTTTTCTACGGAGCCGCGGTTCTTGATGGCACCGCTGGCGGCCAGGAGGCTCTCGACCAGGGTGGTCTTTCCGGCGGCGCCGTGGCCAACCAGGGCAACGGCGCGAATGGGGGTGCTGAGTTTGTGGCTCATGGAATTCCCTTGTGGTGTTCAGCGGCGTCATGCCGTGCAGCTATCTTACCCTCAGCAACAGCCCCGAAACCGAGGTCTGGAGGTGCCAGAATGAATGATTCAGCGAGTGCGACCGGCCTTGTATTTGCCGCTGCCGGCGCCGATCACACCATCGGCCTGCGCGAGCCGGGCCATGGCCTTGGCGGCGTGGGCGTGCGTGATGGCCAGGCCCAGTGCATCAGCGGCGTCGGGACCGGGCAGGCCCGGCAGCGCCAGCAAGCGGCGCACCATCTCCTGCACCTGCGTCTTGTCGGCGCGGCCGTAGCCGACCACCGCCTGTTTCATTTGCAGCGCGGTGTATTCGGCCACCGGCAAGTCAGCGTGAACCAGGGCCGTGACACAGGCGCCGCGCGCCTGCCCCAGCAGCAGTGTGGACTGCGGGTTGACATTGACAAACACGATCTCGACTGAAGCGGCATCGCACTGGTAGCGCTGCGCCACTTCGCTGACGCCGTCGAACAGCACCTTGAGGCGCGCCGGCAACTGGCCCTTTTCCAGATTCAGCGTGCTGATGGTGCCGCTGGCAACATAGGCGAGGTCGCTGCCTTCGACGTCGATCACGCCAAAGCCGGTGGTTCGCAGGCCGGGGTCAATGCCAAGAATTCTCACGGGCTAGAGTCCGAAGTACCAGCGAACCGAGTGGAAGAAAACTGGTGCGGCAAAGCACAGCGCGTCGACCCGGTCCAGCAGACCGCTGGCGCCGGTGACTGCCGTTCCCTGACCGCGCCAGATCGGGATCCCGCGATCACGCTTGAGGGCTTTCATCACCAGATGCCCGAACGAACCTGCGCTGCAGGCAATGAAGGCCATGACGAAGGCCTGGCCCGGCACAAAGGGCGTGATACCGGCGAGCAAGCCGCCGAGCACGCTGCCCACCGTCACGCCGATCCACCAACTCGGCCAGTTGAAGCTCTGGCTGATATCGGGTGCCACCGGCGCACGGGGCAGTTTGCGCGATGCCAGATGCTGCGCCATCATGCTGGTCTGAACCACTAGGACCAGGAAAAAAATCAGGAATGCATTTTTCTTGTCGTAGTGCGGAAAGTCGAGCAGCAGCAGCGCCGGCACATGGCTCATGCCATAGATGCAGACCATGATGCCCCATTGCAGCTTGGCATTGCGCTCCAGGAAGCGCTGCGGGTCGTTGGCCAGCGCGCTGACCAGGGGAATGGCCAAGAACACATAGACCGGAATGAACACCGAGAACAGGTTGAATCGCTCGTAGCCGACCAGCGTGTACTGGATCGGCAGCACGACAAAAAAAGCCAGTACCAGGCTGCGGTGATCGCCGCGGCGCGTCGGCGACAGTGTCATGAATTCTCGCAGCGCAAAGAATGACACCAGGCCGAACAAGACCAGCGCAACCCAGTCGCCGGTCAGCCAGCCGACCCAGAACACCAGCATCACGAGCCAGCTGGTCTTGAGCAGGCCTTCCAGATTGTTCAACTCGCTGCGCTGCCGCTCGGCGCGCTGGCTGTCGCCAAATTCGCGCATCGACAGCAGCACCGCAGCAACACTGAGCAGCAGCAAGAGGCCGAACACCAGCGTGAACAAAGCCCCGACCTGTTGGTTGGCATTGAGGTGCTTGAGGAACTGGTACATCGCGTTCAGACGTCGCGCAGGGCGATCACGGCGTTGCGGGCACGCTCCAGAAATGCGCGCCGTTCCTCGCCTTCCTGCAAATGGATCGGCGCGCCGAAGGTGACCGAGCACAGCACCGGCACCGGCACGACCTCGCCCTTGGGCATGACACGCTGCACATTGTTGATCCAGGCTGGCACCAACTCGATGGCTGGAAAACGGCACGCCAGGTTGTAGAGGCCGGCCTTGAAAGGCTGCGGCTGCTCCGCGTTGCCGCGCGTGCCCTCGGGAAACAAGATGATCGAGTCGCCATGCTCAAGCGCCTCAAACAGCGGCTCCAGCGGGTCCTCCTCGGCACTGCGGTCGCGCGCGACATAAATGACGTTGAACACGGCGGTCGTGATCCACTCCCGGAACGGCGTCTTGGTCCAGTAGTCGCGCGCCGCAATGGCGCGCGTCATGTTGCGCAGTTCCTTGGGCAAGGCAGCCCAGATCATGACGAGGTCGGCATGGCTCTGGTGGTTGGCGAAATAGATCCGCTGCTCGGCCTTGGGCGGGCATCCGTACCAGCGCGCCTGCGATCCAGTCAGGATCCGGATCAAGCCCAGCAGGAAGTAACTCATCAACTTGGCACGCATGGCAGCGATGATACCGACAGAAACAGTGCAATCGTTGCAGGCACTTAGGGCAATTCGGCGCTGCCCAGGCGACCCGCGATGTGTTGCGCGCGCTCGGCGAGGTAGCTCGAGTTGGGCAGTTTCTCGAAATACTTGGGTCGCGGCAACATCACGGCCAGGCGCGCCGCCTCATAAGCGCTCAAGGCCGAGGCCGGTTTGCGAAAGTAGTGCTGCGCCGCCGCCTCGGCGCCAAAAACACCCTCGCCCCACTCGACGCTGTTCAGATAGATTTCAAGAATGCGCTGCTTGTCGAGCAAAGTCTCCAACAACAGGGTCAACACAAACTCCTGGCCCTTGCGCAACAGCGTGCGCTCCCCCGACAAGAACAGGTTCTTTGCCAGCTGCTGCGTGATGGTCGAGCCGCCGACCACCTTGGGTGCGCGCGCCACCGGCTTGCTACTGATAGCCGCAGCCCTTGGCCGGCGGGCTGCCTGCATTCTGGCGGCCTCGGCCTCGGCGCGCGCATTCTTCTGCCACGCCTTCTCCAGTGCATCCCAGTCGACGCCATCATGGTTGCTGAAACCGTCGTCTTCGCTGGCGATGACCGCCTGTTTGAGCTTGTCCGAGATTTGCGCGTACGGCACCCAACGCTGGCGCCACGGCAGACGCCCTTTTTCACGCTCGAGTCGCCAGGCCTCGGAGCGCTGGAAAGCCGTGGACTGCGGGTCGATGCGCGTCATCAATGCAATGCGCACGACAAAGAACAACTGCAGCGCCACCAGCGCGACGGCCAGCAGACCCAGCCAGCGCAGCAAGGGCTTCACAGACTGTCGTTGCGGACTTGATCCGCACGCCATGGCAGTCGAAACAATTTCGTCATGAGACCTCCTGCACGAGCCGACGCAACTCATCGAGCACCTGTCGCTCGGGCGGCAGCACCCCGCGCCAGATCAGGAACGCCTCGGCCGCCTGCCCCACCAGCATTCCAAGGCCGTCGCGCGCATGGGCGCCATGTTCGGCGGCCCAGGTCAGGAAGCCCTGCGCCGGCGCACCGTACATCATGTCGTAGGCCAGGGCTCCGCGCTTGAGCGTGGTGCCTTTCACCGGCACGCCGGCCTCGTTCAGGCTGGCACTGGTGGCGTTGATGAGCAGATCGAAATTGCCTTGCAAATCCTGCAGGCTGCTGCCCAGCAGCTCCACATCCATCTGCGCAGCCAGTTTGCGATGACGCACCGCCAGTTCGCTGGCGCGCGCCAGCGTGCGGTTGGCCAGCGTGATGCGCGCAGGGTGTTCTTGCAGCAGCGGGCCCAGGACGCCGGCAGCGGCGCCGCCGGCCCCGATCAGCAGCACATCGCGGCCGCGCAAATCGAATCCGGCATTGCGCTGCAGATCCCTCACCAGACCGGCACCATCGGTGTTGTCGCCCAGAATAAGCCCGCCCTCAAAGCTCAAGACATTGGCCGCGCCCGCAAGTGCTGCGCGCGCGCTCACGCGGTCGGCCATTGCGGCGGCGTCGAACTTGAACGGCACCGTGATATTGCAGCCGCGCCCTCCTGCGGCAGCGAAGGCGTGCACCGACGATGCAAAACCATCCAGCGGGATCAGGCGTTTGCCATACTGCATAACCTGACCCGTGAGTTCGGCAAAACGCGCGTGAATCCAGGGCGAGCGGCTGTGCGCCACCGGGTTGCCCATCACGCAATAACGATCGATTGCCATGTCTTTCTATTTCGCCGTGAGCCGGGTTTCCAGCGTTTCGTCGCGCGTGAACTTGAAGCGCGAAACCACCCAGATTTGATCGGCCTGGCGCCGCATCGCCAGGTTGAAACGGCCAAATGGCGCAGCGCTGCGGACAATCGCTTCAGCGCGACGATCCAGCGCGCGGTTGCCCGAACTCTCCACAATTTCGATCTGATGAATCCGGCCATCCAGATCGACTGTCACGCCCATGGTCAGTTCCCCGTACAGTTTCTTGCCGCCAAGTTCGGGGAAATTGTCGGTCCCCTTTTCTTCAATGCGCCGGCGCAGGTGATCGTAATACACGGCGTAGACCTCTTCACGCGTGGCTGGACCGATGTAGCGTTTGCGCGGGTGCTTGTTTTCCTGATTGATGCGCCGCTCGATCTCGGCCAGCAGTTTGCTCAATTGACGGCGCCGCTCCTCGCGCTGGGCCTGGTCTGCCGCTTCGCTGGGTTGACGCAGATCCGACGCGGGCAACGCGGCCAACTGGGCCTTGACCTGTGCCAGCAACAGATTCTGCCGCTCCTGCAACTGCTGCAACTGCAACTGCGTCTGCGCCTCGGTGTCGTCGCCGGTCTCCGACAACAGCGCCGGCGGCAAGGGGCTGCTGGCACGACCGCTCTCGGCATCACCACCACCGGCCATCGCGGCCTGCGCGATGGCTTGCGCCTTGAGCGGTCGCTCGCCGGTATGAGCATTGACCAGGATCACTTCGAGCGGCGTGTCTTCAAAGACGCGGTTGAAAGCCTGCGGGTCGACAAAGCGCACCGTCAACAAGACCACGTGCACCGCGATTGAAGCGCCCAGCGCAAGTTGCAGAGTGCTGAAGGACCGCAGCTTCACGGGGCGGGTGGATCAGTGGCCGGGGCAGCGGCCTCGTTGTCGGTCTCAAGCAAGTCGACCGCAATCGCGATCGGCCCGGCCACGGCGCCTTCGTCGTCTTCATCGCCAGCGGGGTCTGCTGCGACATCCCCGGCCGCAGACGGGCTGTCCAGACGTGCAACAACGGTGCCGCTCACATCCAGCGTCACCTCATCGATGTCACCGAGTCGCACGCGCACATGCGCGCCACGCGGCATGCCACCAGCGCCTGCCACCGGCAGTACCAGCGGCAGGTCGTCGGCCCGAACCATGTTTTCCTTAAATACGGTGGCCTCGATCTCTGCGATGCCGTTTTGCTGCAGGTACTTGAGTGTCCAGAAGCGTTCCATCGCGCCCTGATAGGCGTTGTAACCCGAGTAGGCAGCGTCGAAACTGGAAATGATGGCGTACAGTTCGGCATCCTTGGGCTTGAACGGTGCGGCGAGCGCCGCCGTCTTGCCGTGGCGCGCGCAGGCAATGATCTGCCACTGGTTCACCAGATCGGTGTAACGACGCAGCGGTGAGGTGCTCCAGGCATAGCTCGGAACGCCGATGCCGGCATGCGGCAGTGCCTTGGTGCCCATGCGCACCTTGACTCCCGGCAGCAAAGAGGCCTGGCTTCGGTAAATGCCCGGAACACCGAGTTCGGCCAGCCAGCTACCCCAGGTGCTGTTGGCCAGGATCATGGCCTCGGACACGATCAGGTCAAGCGGCGCGCCGCGCTGGCGGATGCTGATCTGCACGGTCTCCGTGCCCTGCGGCTCGCGGCCATCATTGCCGACGAGCCTGAAGTTGTAATCGGGACGATTGAAGGTTTCGGGCTTGCCGCGCACCACTTCACGCCCGGCCTTCAGGTGCCGGGCCAGCCGGAACAAGAATGACAGTTGCGGGCGTTTGTGCTGCAAGGCCTGCGGGTCGGCCTGATGCGAGAACGCAGGGTCTTCCAGCCACTCGGCGGTGACGATGGTGTCAAGCTGGTCATGGCGAAGGTTGGCGCCAATGAGCACCCGATCCAGCCGGGTTTCGCTCGACCTGATCTCCAGCGTGGCCTCATCGAGCGTCACATAAAGCGACACGGCCGGACACTCGCGCCCCTCCTGCAAGGTGTAGCTCTGCACCACGTAATCGGGCAGCATGGTGACCTTATAGCCCGGCATGTAGACCGTGGACAGGCGCTGGCGCCCGACTTGGTCAACCGCACTGCCCGGCGCAATCGCCAGGCCCGGCGCTGCAATGTGAATCCCGACGCAGACCGTGCCGGTACCCAGACCCTGCACCGAGAGCGCGTCGTCAATTTCGGTAGTGGCCGAGTCGTCGATCGAGAATGCGCGCGCGCTCGACAGCGGCAGTTCGTCCCGGATCGCCGGCGCATCGAGCTTGGCAAAGCCCGTGCCCTTGGGAAAGTTCTCCAGCAGGAAGCGGCGCCAGTGAAACTGGTAAGGCGAATCGATGGCCCCGGCCTTGATCAGCAACTCCAGCGGCCCCAGGTGGGTGGCGCGTGAGGCTTCGACCACAGCCTTGTACTCTGGCGCGTTCTTGTCGGGCTTGAACAGGATCTTGTAAAGTTGGTCGCGCACGGCCTGCGGGCATTGGCCCTGACTCAGTTCGTGAACCCACTGCTCGGTCTGCAGCGCGATCTGCTTCTTCTTTTCGATCGCCGCCAGCGCCTGGGCAATGATGTCGGCCGGCGCCTTGCGAAAGCGCCCCTTGCCGGCACGGCGAAAGTAATGCGGCGCCTCGAACAGTCGCAGCAGCGTGCCTGCCTGCTGCTCCAGCGTCGCCTTGTCGTTGAAATACTCGCGCGCCAATTCGGCAAAGCCGAACTCGTCCTCGGGCGAGAACTCCCATGCCAGTTCAAGCTCGATGCTCTGGCTGATGGTGTGGGCATCACGCAGCAATTGCGCCGGCGCCGGTTTTTCAAACTTCAAGAGGAAGTTGGCAGCCTTGACCTTAACCCGCTTGCCGCTGTCAAGTTCGACCTGCGCCGAGGTTTCCGCTTCCGACAGCACGCGGCCGGCCATGAATTTTCCGGCTTCTTCAAACAATAAAAACATGAGGCACATTGTCCCAGCAAAAACGGAAGGGGCGCGGTTGCCGATGGCTGAGTTTCCGCAAGGGCCAACAAAACTTCAATGCGCTGCACAACAAATTTGTCCAACCGCGCGGCTCGCCAAGTCATTGATTTTGTTTGAGTTTTTCTTCAGGGCCGGATTTCGGCGCCTGAAAAATTTGTACATCGCCCATCGAGCAGGAGCGCCGGTTTCTGCCGTCCGACCCGGTCAGAACCTGCAAGTCATTGATTTAATTTGTCTTTTCAGATTGTTTTGAACCTGGCACGGGCTATGCAAAGGATTAAACATCTGAATCAAGTGAACTTCTAAGGAGAACCATCATGACAACCACTCTTCACACCGCCGGCCAAATGCCTGTTGATTTCGCTGAAGTCCTGCCGACACAAGCAGCAACCGCCGCCGCTGCAACCACCCTGAAGAACATTGCCCTGTTCTTGGCCGCTCCCTTCATCGGTCTGGCCTATGCGGTGGCGCTGCCCTTCGTCGGTCTGGCCATGCTCGCCGTGATCGGTGCCAAGGCCTTGGTCAAGGCGCCAGCCACTTACCGGGTTCTGGCCGCTGCCAAGGATGTGGCCCTCCTGATCGCCGCTCCGTTCATCGGTCTGGTTTATGCGGTCACACTGCCCTTCGTCGGCATCGCCCTGATCGTCCGCGCAGCCTACAAGGCTTACCGCGCCGCCTGAGCCTTCCCATCAACTTCCAAAGTCCCCGGCCATCTGGCCGGGGACTTTTTCATTTGGTGACCCGATTCGTTCCACACGCTGAATCCCCAGATTCAGGAGGGTCATTTAAACATGTATACATAATGCATCTTATTTGATACGATCCGCACGTCACATTCATCGTTAAAGGAAATACCAATGAACGCTCGAATTGAATCACTGCAAGGCGCGCCGACTTCGAGTCGTATCGATCAGGCGCTGGGGCAGATCGCCGTGCAATTGCCTGGCGCCACGGCCGTGTTTCGGCGCCTCAAGCTCGATTTTTGTTGCGGCGGCCAGATCAGCCTGGGTCAGGCGGCGCAGGACAAGCATCTGGATTTGGCAGCCATATTGAAAGAACTTGACGGCCTGGAGCGCGGCAGCGAGCCGCCGATCAACACGACGCCAACCGTGCTGATTGATCATATTCTGGAGCGCTACCACGCCGTGCATCGTGCTCAACTGCCGGAACTAATCCGGATGGCGCGCCGCGTTGAAGCCGTGCACCGCGAGCACCCGGATGTGCCGGTCGGTCTGGCGCAATTGCTCGAAGCGATCGAGGCTGAAATGCTGGAGCACATGGAAAAGGAGGAGGGCATCCTCTTCCCGATGCTCAAGGCCGGAGGCAACCCGTTTGTTGTGCATCCGATCGGTGTCATGCGCAGTGAACACATCAGCCATGGAGCGCAACTCGATCGTCTGAATGCGCTGACCCATGATGCAAGCCCGCCTGACGGCGCCTGCAATACCTGGCGCGCGCTGTACACTGGCATCGCACAACTCAACGACGACCTGATCAACCACATTCACCTCGAAAACAATGTGCTCTTTGTGCAGTTTGAACAAAGCCGCGTCGCCGAGAGCGGATGTGGCTGCTCGGCCTGAGCACGATGGTTTACATCGCGGTTGAGCACGGTCATCCGCATCGGCTTATTCGTCGTGGCCAAGAAGTTTCCAATTCACCCGGAACACCCTGAGCGCGTTTGCTGGGGGTGCGACAAATATTGCCCTGCTGGCTCATTGAACTGCGGCAATGGTTCGGAGCGCACGCAGCATCCGGTCGAACTATTTGGGGAGGATTGGCTGGATTGGGGTGTCGACTATGTCGCGCCACAGTCGGTGACCCGGGACCTGCCGCCAACAAGCTGAAACGATGTTCCTGGCAGGGCGTTTCCGATGTCCTGTCGTCGCTTAGGGCGTGCAGGACCGCTGCCGGGCGGGCCGTTGATGGGGTATTTCGCTGCGATACTCCAAACAACTCTTTAACGACGCCCCGAGCATGCTGCCACCTGCTGATTTTGAACGCCGCAAACGGTCCGCGTTGCGCATGTCGCTGAGTCACTACCTCAGCAATGGCCTGTCGGCTGCGCTGGGGCTGCTGCTGATTTCCGGCAGCGTTCATTTGCTGCTCGGTGCTTTTGCTGCTGCCGCCGCATCGGTTGGCGTTGTCGTCTGCATTCCGCCTGATCAGCCGGCGCCCAAGCGCGGAAAATTCTTTCAGTTGCTGCCCGCAGCCGTGCTGGGATTGCCTTTGTTTTTCGCGGTGCAGGTGTTGCACGCCTTGCCCGTCAGCCTCGGCCTGTTGCTGGTGCCCGCCAGCTTCCTGGCGTTTCTGGCGGCGGCCTGGGGCAAGCGCGGCTTGCCGATCGCGGTCTCGGTTATGTTCGCCATGGTCTTCTCGATGGCCGTTCCCGATCACACCAACAGCGCAACGACATTGTCGACCTCCCTGTATTTCGCACTCGGCGCCGGCCTGTACGTGATTTGGGCCACGCTCGCCAACGCCGCGCTCAACGCGCGCTACCGCGTGCAGATGCTGGCCGACACGCTGCTGTCGCTGGTCGACTTGATGCGCACACAGGCGCAGCAATTCGATCCCGCCGCCATGCCCGATCAGCGTGGACAAGCGCCACTGATCGGCAAACTGCTCAAGCAGCAGGCGGCGCTCGCGGATCAACTGCAGACGGCGCGCGACATCCTGCTGGAGTCGCCGCGCACGCCGCGTCGTCGGCAACTGGCCGGCATGCTGCTGCATGTGCTGGAAATGCGCGACCATTTGCTGGTTTGCGAACTCGACCTGGACACCCTCAAGTCGCACGCCGGTCATGCGCCTGCCTTGAGTGCACTGCGCGAGGTGGTTGAGGCGCTGGCCGACGAAATCGAGCGCTTGGCCGATTCCCTCTTGCTCGGACGGGGAACAGGCGCTTTTGAGAGCTACCGGCCCCGGCTGACCAGCCTGCAGTGGGCTGACGACGGGCCGCCCACAGCGCAGGAGCGCGGCCCGTCGCCCGCTATGCTGGCCTTGGGACTGGCCAACCGTGTAGGCTATCTTAACGACGAGACCTTGCGCTTGATCGGGCTCGCGAGCGGGAAGGAACAGGCCGATGTCGGACTGGTGCGCACGTCCTGGGAGATGTTTGTCAGTCCCACTGCCTGGTCATGGCAACCGTTTCTCGCGATGTGGCGGTGGGACGCGCCGCCGCTGCGCCATGCGATACGCGCTGCGCTGGCCATTGGCACCGCTTACTCGATTGGCCTTGCGCTACCGTGGGGTACGCATGATTACTGGATTTTGCTGACGATCGTTGTGGTGCTGCGCGGCAGTCTGGCGCAGACCCTCGAGCGGCGCAACCATCGTGTTGCCGGCACTCTGTTGGGCTGTGTGCTGGCGGGCGGATTGCTGGCGGCGCATGTTCCATCGCTTGGCTTGCTCGTTCTGGCGACGCTGGCGCAGGCAGTAGCCCATGCCTTCGCAGCCAGGCGCTATCTGGTGACTGCCGTTGCTGCCACCGTGCTTGGCCTGTTGCAGGCACATGCGCTCAACGCAGGAGGCAGCGCGAGCTTCGAGGTTGTTGAACGCATGGCCGATACACTGATCGGCGTCGCAGTCGCGTGGGCTTTCAGCTACGTGTTGCCGTCGTGGGAACGCAATCAGATTCCGGCTCTGCTGCGTCGCGCCCTGTCGGCGCAGGCGCGTCATGCGCGCGTCGCACTGAGCTTGGGGCAATTGCGGGCGGTGGATAACGAACCGGAGCTGCAGTGGCGGCTGGCACGGCGCGAGGCCTACGACAGCCTCTCAGCCCTAGTGCAGGCAACGCAACGCTCGCTGTCGGAACCCCGCGCGGTGCGTCCGCCGCTGGAGCAACTGGGACGCTTGTTGGCGCACAGCTACCAACTGCTCGCGCAACTGACCACGGTCAAAACGATTCTGCTGCAACGCCGTGGACGTCTGATGGCTGAACCCATTGACGCGCCGCTCGAGCGGGCGGTGCATACCCTTGAACTTGCTCTGACAGGACAACCTGCAGCGGTGTCAATTCAGCCCCGTCCGGTCGTTGCACCACAAGCGGTGGAGTTGCAGAATCCGTTTGAAGGGGATCTGAGCTCGTGGCTATTGCGACGGCTTGATCTGGCGACTGGCATTGCCGTGCAGTTGCGTGCCGACGCGGATCACGTTCTGGCAGAGATCAGCGGCAACACCAACAACTGGGCGGAGCGCATCAAGGGCTGATGACACTGACTGTCGTAGGGTCTTTCTGCGTGCCCATCGCGGGTGATTCGCTCATTGAAGCTTCCCGTGCAATCGCCCGGGAGATGCACGTGGCGAAAAATTCGGGATCGGTTAGGATGGCGACAAGCAAACCGTCGGCCGCAAACAAGAGGAACAACTCCGCGTGGCAATCTCCACCATCAATCGCATGATTCTCTGGTTCGACGAAGCGTTCCGCGCGTTGTCTGTGGACGTGGCGATGGTTGAGGTCGAGCAGATGGCGATGCTGGTTCATCACTCGATGGACTCAAAGACACGGGCGTTTCACACGACCCGGCATGTATTTGGCATCGGCGAGGGCATGAAGCCGCTGCAAGTGCTCGCTGCGATCTTTCACGATGTTGTTTACTACCAGCTTGATGAGGGCTTCCCGGCGCGCCTGGCCCCGATACTCGACGGTGTCACGCGTACAGAAGACGGTGTCCTGATCCTTCAGGAAATTGCAACGCAGGACAAGGCAACCGACCTATGTGCCGACATTTTCGGGTTTTGTCCTGGGCAAGTTCTGCCGCTGCATTGCGGGATGAATGAATTTCTTAGCGCGGTGGCGGCGGCCCGGCTGCTGCAGCCTCACTTGACGGGCGCGCACCTGATCGCGGTCGTGGCCTGCATCGAGGCAACGGTTCCGTTCAGGGCGATCAATGGGCAGGGGCGAACAGCGGCCCAGGCCCTGGCCCAGCGCGTTCAGGCGCGCGCCACCAAGTACCAGTCCGAACTCTCCCTTTGCGCGCAGGAAATGGCACAGTTCGTCAAGACAGTGGTCACGGACGCCGTGACGCTGGCCAATCGGGACGTGGCCGGCTTTACCGAAGCCGACCCCGGCCGGTGTTTGTCCAACACCTGGCTGCTGATCGAAGAATCCAATGCACCGTTGGCTGCGGTTGGTGTCTACTCCTTGCAGGAGTACCGGGGTGCGTTGTTGCGGATGGATGTGTTCCTGAGAAATCTCAATCCGGTGCTGATTTGCCAGAGTTATGACGGTTTTCCCGATGCCGATACCCTGGTCGAGATGGGTGCCATTGCGAGCCGGAATATTGCGTTTTCATGTGATTTCCTTGGCGCGAAATTGACGTCAATCGCCATCGTGGAAGCGCTGGCACTGAGCACCGGAACTGACTGCCCGATTGCCATGTTTCTCGGTGATATCGCCAGTGCGTATGGCCGGCCGGACCGGGTGGAAGACTTCTTGCCGGAACCGCCGTCGGAACAGCCCACCAACCGACAACTGCTTGAGGTGCTGCAAACGGGGCGCACGCTCGAATCGGTCAATGACCTCACCGCATCGAAACTGACGGCCTTTGTGTACCGCTCGATAGGAGATGAGGGCACGCGACAGACGTTGCTGCAGGCGAAGCGGATGTTCGACGGAAGCCTGTCGCCACATGCGTTTCTGAAGAGCCTGAACCGCGACCTGGTTGGGTCGATCATCAGGGCGTGCGCACGGATTGCCTTGTCACGCAGTGAGGCACTCCTGAGCCTGGAGCGAAGTCTTTAGGTCGCCCGACCTGAAGCGGGACGTAAGCACCCGTTGCACGTCGTAGTGCACGTTACCGGTTTTTTTGGCAGAATGGGTGCGATCAACTCATTTGAAGTTTGAGAAGGAGCCGATTATGGTGATTACCACGTTTCAAAAATTTCTGAACACGGGAGCCGTTCTGGTACTCGCTGGCGCTGCCGGGTTTTCATATGCTCAAGGCGAGCCAGTCGGCTTTGTCAAGACCGTCAGCGGTGACGCCTGGGTTGTCACGGCGGGGCAATCGGTCAAGGCGCAGGCACGCACGGCTGTGTTTCTGGGCAGTCAGCTCAAGACCGCCAAGGCTGGCTCTTTGGGCGTAACCTTCAAGGACAACACCATGATGTCGTTCGGGCCGGATACCGAGTTGACGGTTGACGAGTACCTTTTCGCCCCTGCGCAGGGGCAACTCAAGCTCGGCGCCCGACTGGACAAAGGCAGCCTGAATTACGTTTCAGGTGTGATCGCCAAGCTCAAGCCAGACGCGGTTGCGGTGAAGACGCCGACCGGCACCATTGGTGTGCGCGGGACCCAGTTCCTGGCCAAAGTGGACGCGCCTTCAAGCACCAACTGACATCCGGGGGTTTCATGATTTCAAAAACCAGGCTGACACTGCTGAACTTGGCTCTGTTGGCCAGCTGGGGCGTCCAGGCGCAAACGCTACCTGCACCGATGGTCCAAGCCGCACGCAAGGCGGTGGTCAGCAACCCTGAAGTGCAGGCTCGCTGGAATGGCTTCAAGGCTGCCGGCAATGAACGTGATGTGGCGCGCGGCGGTTATTTCCCGCAGCTTGACCTGACCGCCTCCACGGGACGCGAGAACCGCGACTCACCGCTGGCACCGGCCGGCGGTTACGGCACCTACAACTTCAATGCTGCACAGCTCTCGCTCAACCAGATGCTGTTTGACGGCATGTTCACCGCCAACGAAGTCAAGCGCCTGGGCTATGCCAAGCTGACGCGTTACTACGAGCTCAGCGAAGCTTCCGAGACTGTGGCCATGGAAGCCGTGCGCGCCTATGCCGACGTGGTGCGAGCCCGTGAACTGGTGGACGCGGCAACGCAGAACTTCGCCGAGCACAAGGCCGTTACCCAACATGTGGAGGAGCGCGCCAATGGTGGCGTCGGTCGCGGTGTTGACGTGGAACAGGCCAACGGTCGTCTGGCACTGGCGGAGTCCAATCTGCTTACCGAACTGACCAATCTGCACGACGTCAGCGCGCGCTACCTGCGCGTCATCGGTGAGAAGCCGCCGGCCAACCTGCCTGCGCTGCCCGAGCCGTTCAAGCTCGGCACGATGCCGCCTTCCATCGATGTGCTGATGCGCGATGGCCTGCAGGGCAGCCCCACGCTCAACGCGGCGCTGGAAAATGTGCGCGCCTACAGGGCAGCGATCGACTCACGCAAGTCGCCGTACATGCCGCGCATCGATTTCCGCGCCTATGCGGCTGGCGAAAACAATACCGGCGGCATCCTCGGCAACACGCGCTACAACGGCGTCGAACTGGCGCTCAACTACAACCTGTTCCGCGGCGGTGCCGACGCTGCACGCGAACGCCAGGCCGGCGATCAGGGCGAGCAGGCGCGCGACCTGCAGGAGAAAGCCTGCCGCGATGTGCGCCAGACGCTATCCATCGCCTACAGCGATGTGCGTTCCCTGGATGAGCAACTGCGCTACATGGATCAGCACCGCCTGGCGACGGAGAAGTCGCGCGAAGCCTATCGCCAGCAGTTCGATGTCGGCCAGCGCACGCTGCTGGACTTGCTCGACAGCCAGAACGAATTCTTTGAAGCCACGCGCTCCTACATCAATGCCCGTTACAACCAGGCCACGGCGCAGGCCCGCACGCTCGCTGCCATGGGTCAGTTGGTTGGCGCGCTCGGTGTGAACCGCGCGGACGTGCCCACTGCCCAGGACGCGGGCCAGGACCGCACCAGCATTGACCTCACCGAGCTCTGCCCGCAGGAAGAGCTTGCGGTGGATACGGTGGACGCCATCAAGGCCAGGTTCGCCACGGCACCTAAACGTCGGGATGGTTCCTATGTTGTCTTGGTCCCGAGCCCGGATGGCAGCGTCGGTCGGGTGACGGTGCAGGGCAAGCAGGGCCAGCAGGAACTGACAAAGGCCGGCCAGGCTGTGCTGATGGATGGCAGCGGCGCTTCATTTGATGTCGGCAAGCCGCAACTGGATCGTGATTTTGGCGCGGCAAAAGCCGCCCTGCCCGTGGTTCCGGAGCGCTTCGTGCTCTATTTCAATCGTGGCGGCACGCAGCTGACCAAGGCGTCCCAAGCCGAAATGCCCAGCATTCTGGCGCATGCACGCGCACGAAAGGCGCTTGATATCTGGCTGATCGGCCATACGGACACCGTTGGCAGCGTCGAAGGCAATCAGGCACTGGGGCTCAAGCGAGCGCAGGCCATTGCCAAGCGGCTGCAGCAACTAGGGTTGAAAGACACAGTGGTAACGGTCGACTCCTATGGCAAGCGCAGCCCGCAGATTCCAACACCCGACCAGACTGACGAACCGCGCAACCGACGCGGCGAGGTTTACCTGCGCTGAGTCGAGCTGTCGCGTGGCAGCTTGCGGTCGGCCTTACTTCTCTGTCATCACGATCAGGTCGCCGGTTTCATCCTGCTCGAGACGGTGCAGATGCAGTTGGACCAGCGGATCGGTCGGGCGCAACGCAGCCAGTTCGCGAAAGGCGATCAAGGCCGCGCCGGGTTCTTGTGTCAACAGCGCATAGGCCGCGGCATATTCAGGATCCTGCGTTGCGGCGCCCGGAATTTCCAGACCGTCATGGATCGGTTGAAACACCATAAGGGGTTGCGACTTGCCTTTGAGGACCAGACGCCCTACCGGCCGTGTCACGACCCCGATGCAGCCTGCCAGCGTGGCTTCCGAAACGCAGACGCGCGTGCCCAGGTGCTTGTTGACGCTTTCCAGACGGGAGGCGGTGTTGACAGGGTCCCCGAGTGCGCGGTAGTCAAATATCGTCGAGCCGCCAAAATTGCCGACGATGACTTCGCCAGTGTGAACGCCGATGCGCGTATGGCCGAACGCGATTCCCCTGGCCTTCAGGTCATCCGAGTAACGGGCTGCATAGCGCTGCATGTCAATCGCGCACGTCAAGGCACGTTGGCGATGGTCCGGCTGCAGCACCGGCGCTGAAAACATGATGGCCACGGCGTCTCCCACGATCCGGTCTAGTGTTCCGCTGTGGCGAAATGCAATGGCGATCATTTCATCGAGATAGGCGTTGAGCAGTGCGACGGCCTCGCCCGGATCAATCTTTTCCATCAGGCTGGTAAAGCCCGCCAGGTCGGTAAAGATAAAGCTGCACTCCTGGCGCTTGCCGCCGAGCTCAAGTTCGGCAGGGTGATCAACGATGTGCGCGACCAGGTTGGGCGACACGTAGCGAGAAAAAGCCTGCTTGACAAAACGCTGGCGACGTTCGCTTGACAGATGGTGAATCACGCTCGACAACAGGAACGCGATAAAGATGCCCAGCGCGGGTGTGACCGGATCCAGCAGCAGTTGCTGATCGACAAACGCGATCCAGCCGGCCCCGAGGACAAGGCCCATCACCAGCAGCGTCGCGACCGCCGACACCAGGGCGCCGGTCGTCAATGCCAGCGCGCCGAGCGCCAGACCGCCGACAACAAGCGTCAGTGCTTCGATCGAAGTGGCGCCGTACGGACGGTAGAGGTAGCTGTTCGTCAGAACCTGTTCCAGCATCTGGGCATGTGCCTGAACCCCGGCCATGACGCCGCCGAGCGGGCTGAAGCGCAGGTCCATCAGTCCCTGGGCCGAGGTGCCAACCATGATCAAACTGTCCTTGAGATCCGCATCAGGCACGCTGCCCTCCAGAACTTTCCAGGCGGGAATCGTACGCTCCTTGACCGGGCCGGTGTAATGCACCCATACCTCGCCATTGGGAGTCGTCGGCACGGTCAAGCCGCCGATCTTCACCTCATTCAATCCTATGTTGTCGCTTGATCTGCGCACCAGATAGTTGTGCTCGCCCTGCCCGACCCGCAACACCTCGGCGGCTAGTGACGGAACCAGTGTGTTACCCAGCCCGAACAGCATCGGAACCCGCCGTACCACGCCATCGCTATCGGGCTGAAAGGTCATCACGCCATTGCCCGCCGCAGCCAGACTGAGAGTCGGCAGGGACGCCACTGCGCCGTCAAAATGGAACACGAAAGGCAGCGCGGGCCCGCCCAACTCGATATAACGATACTTTTGCGCGGGCAGCGGGGTCGCTGATTTTGCTTGATCGAGGGCCATGCCCAGGACAACCCCGCCGGGCCGAAGCGCCGCGGCGAGCAGGTCATCATGGTCGGGCAGCTTCGCGAGCTCGCGGCGTGTCGCATCGGGCAGACTCCAGATATCGAGCATGGCTTTGGGCGAGGTCCGATCCGGCTCGGAGAACATGACGTCGAATCCGATCGCCGCGACGCCAGACTGACGCAGGCGCTCGACCAGTTCCGCAATCTTGGTGCGTGGCCAAGGCCATTGACCGATTTTGGCCAGACTTTCCTCGTCGATATCAACGATGCGAACCGGGGTCGGCTGATAGACACGCGGGTGCAGCCGCTGGTATTGATCGAAAACCGCCAGGCGCAGGGTCTTGAGAAGCGGCGGGTCGAAGAATAGCAGCGCAGCGCCAATGCTCACGGCGACTACTGGCGCCAGCAGGTTGAGGCTCCAAATCGACCAGTTGCGCATGATTTCCTCTCTTCTTCAGTTCAGATATTGGGCGATGTTCACATCGTCGATCTGATCGGGCCTCAAGAAACGTGCGGCGTAATTCTTGTAGACGCCCGAGGTCAGGAACAGATCGAAGAGATCGGGGTCGATGTGCCGGTCCTTCTTGAAGGACGCCAGAATCCGGACGGATTCCGACAGGGTCTTGCTGTCCTTGTAGGGTCGATCGGACGCGGTCAGCGCCTCGAAAATGTCCGCAATGGCCATGATGCGCGACGGGATGGACAACTGCTCGGCACCGAGCTTGCGCGGATAGCCTGAGCCCGTCAGCGTCTCGTGGTGGGTGCCAGCATATTCCGGGACGCGGCGCATATTCTTGGGAAAAGGCAGGGCATCGAGCATCATGACGGTCTGGATGATATGTTCGTTGATCTTGTAGCGCTCTTCCGTGGTCAGTGTGCCGCGACTGATTGACAGGTTGTAGACCTCGCCCAAGTTGTACAGATTCTCCGGAACCGGAATCTTGAAGCCGTACTGAGGGTCCTGTGATTTCTCCACGCCGCGCGGTATCACATGCTCGGGCCGGTCGGACAGCAGATGCTCGGTTGCCGGCAGAGGCGTCTCGGAAACACCCAGGAAGCGCCGCTGCGCCGCGCGGGAGATGCCGATGCGATCATCAAAATGGCGTTGCCAGGTCTGCTGCGCAATCCGTTGCAGGCGTTCGACGCGCTGCGGCGCCATGAACTCGCCACCCTCGTTGGTCTGGGCGATGAAGGCGAAGTCATCCTGGAGCTCAGCTTGGCGCCTGGCCAGTTCCGCACGCGCCTGCGATTCATCCTTGCCGTCGAGGCAGGCCTGCAGGCAATCGATCCGGGCGTCGCGCAGCAGTACTTCAAATCGCGTCCGGACTTCATGAATGCGGTCGTAAATGGTCTCCAGCTTGGTCGCCTTGTCGACCACGTATTCGGGTGTGGTTACCTTGCCGCAATCATGCAGCCAGGCGCCGACGCGAAACTCGCGTCGGGCATCGTCGTTGGCCCATCGGAAATCGGCAAACGGTCCGCTCTCCTGGCGCTCGGCCTCTTCAGCCAGCATGATGGCCAGTTCAGGCACGCGCTCGCAATGACCGCCCGTGTAGGGACTCTTGGCGTCAACGGAACCGGCAATCAGCTTGATCAGTGAGTCCATCAGGTTCTGCTGCGACTCCACCAGTTGATGGTTGTCCAGTGCGACCGCCGCCTGCGCCGCCAGCGCGGTGACAAAGCGGACCTCTTCGGAGCCGAAAGGGATGATCGCGCCCGTGTGTGGATCCTGCGCATTCATGAACTGGATGACGCCGATGACCTCGCCGGCGCGCGGCGACAGCGGCAAGGTCAGCATCGATACGGTGCGGTGCCCCGTCTGCGCGTCGAACTTGCGCGTGCCGCTGACGTCAAAGCGGGTCTCCGTGTAGATGTCGTCAATGACCACAACCTCGTTGTGCAGGGCGACATAAGTTGCAACATAAGTGTCGTTGGGTTCGCCGGTGTCGGGCCTGTAGAGCGGAATTTCAAACGAGGGCAGTTCGTCGCTGCGGGTTCGCATTGCAAACGTGAGCGTTTTGCGCTCGGTCAACAGGTATAGCGTGCCGCCATCGCTGTTGGTCAGGTCCTTGCCGCCAAACATGAGCCCTTTGAGCAGGGCCAAACGGTCGCGCTCGCGGCCCATATCAAGCCCGATGTTGATCAGGTATTCAAGCTTCTCGTGGGTCACCTTGAGCGACTCGGTGCTCTGCGCCAGAGAGGATTTCATCACCGTTTGCGACTTGCTCAGCGAGTCAATCTCCATGAATGCAGATTGAATTTCCGGCGTGCTTGAAAAATCCATGTGGCGTATGCGCTGCGCGTCGCGCGCGAGTGCGCGCAGTGCACCCGTGACTTGCCTGGAGCCCCAGATCACCACCGGCACGGCGGCCAACAGGAGCAGCAGCGCAATGCCCAGCATCTGGCTTCTTGCAGCGCCAATAGGGCCGTCAAAATCACTCAGTGGAGCGAAGGCCAGCATGTGGTAACGCGATGCCTTGACGAGCGGAACGTCGGCCGAGGCAAGTACAAAATCTCGTCCGGCCACCTGCGCGATCTTGACGGGACCGTCGGGCAAGCCCGTGTCGGTGAATAGGGCGAAGTTCGGGTTGCCGGTAGCGGACAGTTCTGTGAGCGGCTGCAAATTACCGCCGGGTGCGGCTTGCTTGCCTGTGCCGATGGCGATCAGTCTGCCTTTCGTGTCCGCGAGGGCAGAGACCGTATTGGCGGTGCTGCTCGTTGCGGCCAGACTCTGGTTGAGCGTTTCCAGGTTGACGTCGATGCCGACGACGCCATTGCCGCCGCTGAGCTTGCGAGAAAGGGTCATGCCCAATTCGCCGGTGGACGCGAACGCGTAGGGGTCGGTCAAAGTGGTATCGACGCCAGCCATGGCGGCCTGGTACCACGCGCGTTGCCGTGGGTCGAAAGTGGATGCTTCCCGTCGTTCGCCGAGCAACTGGTGATTGGCATCATAAAAGCGCCAGTATTCCTCATGGCTTGGTCCGTTCCCGCTATGCGCTGACTTGTTCGCGCCAGTGCGAGCCGGCACATCGCGGATTAAACGAATCGCTGCTTGTGTCCATTCGGGTGCCACGAGGGACTGGATCAGTCGGGCGTTGCCGCGCACTGCGATCACCTGGAAGAAATCTCCATTGCGGAGTCCGACATAGCAGGCGTAAAGATCCGGGCGCTCGCGCAATTCTGCGACGAAGCGCTTTTCGCTCGCAAGCTGTTCCGCAGCGCCTGGCGCGACAGCGTCCGGGTAGCCCAACGAAGATTGAACTTCCAGCGTTCTGCGCACCGACAGCATGGAGGCGGCAAATCTGTCAGCGTTGCCCTGAACCAGTTGACCGAAAAGCAGGCGCGCATTTTCTCTGGCCATTTGTTCAAATTTGACATAGGCCGACAGCATCAGTCCGCTCGTCAACAGGGCAAAGAAACTGATCAGCAGAAGTGTGGTGACGCGGTCAAGACGGAATTTCACGCTTCTGATGATTGACATGGCGGGTCCGGAATGATCGCATCCTGAACGGATGGTTGACGATCTGCGCACCATCGTAACAGCGTGACGATTTCACGCAAGCGCGCATGGGTATGGCACAAACGGTGCGATTCTGCTGACGGGCGCTCTGCGAATCGCGTGCGCTTTCGATTGGCCATCCGATACTTTCTAGAATGCAGCTGCGCCGGACCATGACATCAAGTCGGTCGCGTGTCTGATTCATCCAACCTCCACTGCTTATGACCACTGGCTCCGCCAACATTGCCGCCGCGACGCGTCGCTCCATCCTGCTCCTTTCGTTTGCAACGTTTTCCAGCATGATGGCGCAGCGCATCTGCGACGCGATGCTGCCCGAACTTTCCCATGTCTTTGCCGTTAGCCTGCCGCAGGCGGCACGGGTAGTATGGGTGTTTGCCGTGGTCTACGGGCTGGCGCAACTGTTCTATGGCCCACTGGGTGACCGGTTGGGAAAATTCCGCGTCGTGACCTTTGCCACGCTGGCGTGCAGCGTGGGCAGTCTGCTCGCGGTGTTTGCCGTGAGCCTGGACCTGCTGGTCATGGCGCGTGTGCTGGTGGCGCTGGGCGCGGCGGCCATCATTCCACTTTCGCTGGCCTGGATCGGCGACGCAGTTGCGGCGGGCCAATTGCAGGAAACGCTGGCGCGGGTCGGGTTGGGTACCACGCTCGGTATCGGCGGCGGGCAATTGCTCGGCGGGCTGCTGACCGACCTGCTGGGCTGGCGTTGGGCCTTTGGCTTTATGACCGTGCTGTTCAGTGTTGTCGGTCTCCTGCTTCTTCTGCACGGCCGCCGCCTGCTGGCTTCGACCGCGAGCAGCGCAGGTGAGCAACCTGGCGAACGGCTGGGGTTTGGAGCGCAGGCCCTGCGCATCGTCACGGGCCGCTGGTCGCGCACCGTGCTGCTGGTGGCGTTCATCGAGGGCGCGATGGGATTCGGCGTGCTGGCCATGTGGGCTTTGCATTTGCACCGCGTGCTGGGCCTCTCGCTTTCGGCGGCCGGGGCCATTGTGGCCTTGTTCGGCCTCGGGGGCATGCTATACATGGCAGTGGCGCGCCCTCTGATCCGGCGTTTTGGCGAGCGGGGCCTGGCGGTCCTAGGCGTCTGCATGCTCGGGTTGGCGGCCCTATTGGTCGCTTATTCACCTTACTGGCCGCTCACCGTTCCGGCCAGTCTGCTCGGCGGCTTCGGTTTCTTCATGTTCCATAACACCATGCAGGCCAATGCCACGCAAATGGCGCCCCATGCGCGCGGCACGGCTGTGTCGCTGTTTGCTGCCGCCTTGTTCATGGGCCAATCGGTTGGTGCGCTGCTGGCCGCGAACCTGATCGAACGCATCGGTTCGGCCGCGGTGATCGCGCTGGGTGGGGTGGTCATGACGCTGCTTGGCTTGTTCTTCGCGCGTGCATTGCGTAGGCGAGATCATTTGTTGAGCCTCTGCTGACAGGGAGCTTCGGTCGGATTAGGCGCCATGTCCCTGCCAAGGGCATGGTAGATTCGTCCGGCGGCACTTGGGGCGTGTTCCAATCGCTTGCGCAAGATTCCGGAATTGAAGAACGATGACCAAGAAAGTCTTTATCAAAACCTTTGGCTGCCAGATGAACGAGTATGACTCGGGCAAGATGGCGGATGTGCTCCATGCTGCGCAAGGCTATGAGCCGACCGACAACGTGGAGGAAGCCGATCTCATCCTGTTCAATACCTGTTCGGTGCGAGAGAAAGCTCAGGAGAAAGTGTTCTCCGATCTGGGTCGCGTCAAGCACCTGAAGAAAAAGGGTGTCCTGATCGGCGTCGGCGGCTGTGTGGCGAGCCAGGAGGGCTCGGGCATCATCGAGCGCGCACCCTATGTTGACTTTGTGTTCGGCCCGCAGACACTGCACCGGCTGCCGCAGATGCTTGCCGCGCGCGATCTGCAGAATCGCTCCCAGGTCGACATCAGTTTCCCGGAGATTGAGAAGTTCGATCACCTGCCGCCAGCACGCGTGGACGGTGCGACCGCGTTTGTAAGCATCATGGAGGGCTGTTCCAAGTACTGCAGCTACTGCGTTGTGCCCTACACGCGCGGGGAAGAGGTCTCGCGGCCGTTCGAAGACGTGCTGGTGGAAGTGGCCGGACTGGCCGATCAGGGCGTCAAGGAAGTCACGCTGCTGGGACAGAACGTGAATGCTTACCGCGCCCGCATGGCCAGCGACGCGGCGTCGTCGTCCGGTGAAATGGCCGACTTCGCCACGCTGCTGGAGTATGTGGCCGATATCCCGGGCATCGAACGCATCCGTTACACGACCAGCCATCCCAAGGAGTTCACGCCGGCCCTGATTGCCGCCTATGAAAGAATCCCCAAACTGGTCAGCCATCTGCACCTGCCGGTGCAGCACGGTTCGGACAGGATTCTTATGGCGATGAAACGCGGCTATACCGCGATGGAATACAAGTCGACCGTGCGCAAGCTGCGTGCGATCCGACCGGACATGGCCATGAGCAGCGACTTCATCGTCGGATTCCCCGGTGAGACGCAGGACGACTTTGACAAGATGATGCGACTGATCGACGAGGTCGGTTTTGACAATTCGTTCAGCTTCATCTTTAGCCCGCGTCCCGGCACACCCGCTGCCAATCTGTACGACGACACGCCGCATGAAGTAAAGCTGCGCCGGTTGCAGCACCTGCAGGGTGTAATCAACGACAGCATCCGCCGCATCAGTGAAAGTCGCCTGGGTACGGTGCAGCGCCTGCTCATTGAGGGGCGCTCCAAGCGTGACGAGAGTGAACTGATGGGGCGCACCGAGTGCAACCGGGTTGTCAACTTTGTCGGCGATGCGGCGCTGATCGGGCAACTGATCGACGTGAAGATCACCGAAACGCGCCCTTACACGCTGCGCGGGGAACTGCTCGGATAGGGCGAGCGTTGGGTCTAGAAGGGCATTTTCGGCATGCCTTTCATGCCGCCCATGCGTTTCATCATCTTCATCATGCCGCCGCCCTTCATCTTCTTCATCATCTCCTGCATCTGCTCGAATTCCTTGAGCATGCGGTTGACTTCCTGAACTTGCACGCCGGCCCCGGCGGCAATGCGGCGTTTGCGCGTGGCCTTGATGAGTTCCGGCTTGCGCCGCTCCAGCGGCGTCATGCTGTGGATGATGCCTTGTTTGCGCCCGATGTCCTTCTCCGCGCGCCCCATGTCCATCTGGCCGGCCTTGGCGGCGATCGACGCCGGCATCTTGTCCATCAGGCTGGAGAGTCCCCCCATCTGCTTCATCTGCTGGATCTGCGCCAAGAAGTCATTCAAATCAAAGCCGCCGCCGCTCTTGACCTTGGCCGCGAGCTTGTGCGCCGCTGCCATGTCGACGCCCGAAGTGACCTGTTCCACCAGCGCCAGAATGTCACCCATGCCCAGAATGCGGCCAGCATGACGCTCGGCATCAAACACTTCAAGTCCGTCAATCTTCTCGCTCGTGCCTGCAAACTTGATTGGGGCGCCGGTTACCTGGCGCACCGACAGGGCCGCGCCACCACGTGAGTCACCATCGGTCTTGGTCAGGATGATGCCGGTCAGAGGCAGGGCCTCCTTGAAGGCCTTGGCCGTGTTGACGGCATCCTGGCCCTGCATCGCGTCTACAACAAACAGCGTCTCCACCGGATTAAGCGCGCTGTGCAATTCGCGGATTTCCTGCATCAGCGCTTCATCGATCGCGAGCCGACCGGCCGTGTCGACCAGCAGCACATCAAAGAAGTGCTTGCGCGCGTAGTCCAGTGCTGCCAAGGCAATCGCAACCGGTTTCTGGTCCGGCGTGCTGGGGAACCACTCGGCACCGGCCTGCGCGGTAACGGTCTTCAACTGTTCGATCGCGGCCGGACGGTAGACGTCGCCTGATACCGTCAACACTTTTTTGCGGCGCTTTTCGATCAGGTGCTTGGCCAGTTTGGCCGTCGTGGTCGTCTTGCCAGCGCCTTGAAGACCAGCCATCAGGATCACCGCCGGCGGCTGGGCCGCCAGGTTGATGTCCGCAACGCCTTCGCCCATCGTCGCAGCCAACTCCCGGTTGACAATCCCGATCAGCGCCTGCCCCGGGGACAACGAACCCAGCACGTCCTGGCCCAGCGCCTTTTCCTTGACACGGGCGATGAAGTCGCGCACCACGGGCAGTGCCACGTCGGCCTCCAGCAGGGCCATGCGCACTTCGCGCAGCATGTCGGCCACATTGCTTTCGGTGATGCGCGCCTGACCACGGATTTCCTTGACCAGGCGAGAGAGTTTTTCGGTGAGGGCGGAGGCCATAGGGATATTCCGATGATCGGAACCGGTGTTTGGAGCCAACCGGGATTGGCAATATGCAAAACGCTAAACTGTGGGCATGATTTTAGCCAGTGCTTCCCCTCTCGGTCTGACCTTGGCAGTCGGGGCTGCCATTGCCTATTCTGTGTCGGCCATCGGCGCTGCCCGACTGGGCATGCAGGCGGCGAAAACGGCGGTCGTCCTGGCCTGGTTGGCACACGGCTTGTTGCTGGCCATCGGCTT
>Ga0214254_1000072_pt1 | contig 41286 bp, 39 predicted proteins | sample TroBogypolimnion_27_FD_153092 | JGI IMG/M metagenome (GOLD analysis project Ga0214254, IMG submission 153092) | Freshwater microbial communities from Trout Bog Lake, WI - 27JUL2009 hypolimnion | ecosystem: Environmental > Aquatic > Freshwater > Lake > Hypolimnion/Profundal zone ... | reverse complement strand
GATCATGCAGGGCCATGCCAAAACCATGGGACCCATCCGGACCCTGGATATTCGCAGGAACGGACAGATAACAGACCGCTGCTACCTCCGCATGCTCTACGGATATCACCTGAATTAGGATGGTTGCTGATGGAAGACCTGTACATTGATTTTAACGAGGCGATGATATGATTAACAAAGACCTGTTGGATATCCTGGTATGTCCCCAATGCAAGGGAGCAATAGAGCTTACCCCCGAAGCTGACGGCCTTCTCTGCATGCGCTGCAGGCTGTTGTACGAGATCCGGGACGACATCCCGATCATGATCGTGGAAGAGGCAAAAAAACTGGAAGAGTAGGCAGGTTCAGACAGGAGGCGGCGACCCCATCCGGCCGCCGCATTCCGGTTTTATTGTATATGAAAGTCTCCCGGAGGCAGCATCCTTGCCATACTGAAATGAGAAACTTTCATGGTACGTTGAGGCTGGTCAATCTGGTCCAGCCATGCTGGTTAGGCGGAAAGCCCCAGTTCCTGCTCTTTTTTATAGACCGCCAGCCTGGTCTTGATGATGGTGTCGGGAATCAGGCTCATGGAGTCGATGCCGCATTCGACCAGAAAGGTTGCAAATTCCGGGAAGTCCGACGGAGCCTGGCCGCAGATGCCTATCTTCCTGCCCCGGCGTTTGGCCACGTCGATGACCATCTTCACCAGCGTCTTCACGGCATCGTTGCGTTCGTCAAAGATATGGGCGACCAGGTCGGAGTCGCGGTCAAGGCCCAGGGTAAGCTGGGTCAGGTCGTTGGAGCCAATGGAAAATCCGTCGAAAATATCGCAGAAGGCGTCTGCCGAGATGACGTTGGACGGGATTTCGCACATCACATAGACTTCCAGATCGTTTTCTCCCTGAACCAGCCCGAATTCCCGCATCACCTCGATGACCTTTCTTCCCTCCTCCGGGGTCCGGCAGAAGGGGACCATCAGCTTGATATTCGTCAGACCCATCTCGTTTCTTGCCTTTAACAACCCCTTGCATTCCAGTTCGAAGGCTGCCTTGTATTTCGGATCGTAGTAGCGGGAGGCACCGCGCCAGCCGATCATCGGATTGGATTCCAGGGGTTCATACAGGATGCCGCCCACCAGGTTGGCGTATTCGTTGGTCTTGAAATCAGAGAGACGGACGATAACGTCTTTGGGGTAAAACCCGGCTGCGATCCGGCCTACTCCCTCGGCGAGTTTATCAATAAAAAACTGTTTTTTGTCATAGGGATAGGCCGTGGTGAGGTCCTCTATTTCGTTGACAACAGCCGCTATTTTCCTGTCTCCTGCGGCCGCCTTTTCGTGGAGGCTGTTGAAATTGTACAGAGCCAGCGGATGGATGCCGATGTGCGAGTTTATAATGAACTCTTCACGGGCAAGCCCCACACCGTCATTAGGTATCTGGCATTCTTTAAAGGCCTTTTCGGGGATCCCCACATTCATCATGATCTTGGTCCTGGTCCTCGGCACACTGGTATAATCCAGCCGATCGATGGCAAAATCGAGCTTTCCTTCATACACATATCCCGTCTCGCCTTCGGCGCATGAGACGGTCACCTCTATCCCGTGGGCGATGCGTTCCGTACCGTTAGCCGTGCCGATCAGACAGGGAATGCCCAACTCCCTTGAGATAATGGCCGCATGACAGGTCCTGCCGCCCCTGTTGGTCACAATCGCGCTGGCGCTCTTCATGACCGGTTCCCAGTCCGGGTCGGTCATATCCGTTACCAGAACCTCTCCGGCCCTGAAATCGTGGATTCCCGAAACATCGACGATGATTCGGCTGATACCCTGTCCGATTTTGGTGCCGACAGCCTGGCCCTCGGCCAGGATCTTGCCTTTATCCTTGATGATATAGGTTTCGCTGATCATCTTTGATCCCTGGGAATGGACCGTTTCCGGGCGGGCCTGGACGATGAAGAGACTGCCGGATCCGGCATGGAGGCCGTCGCCATCCTTGGCCCATTCGATGTCCATGCTTTTGCCGTAATGATCCTCAATGATCAGTCCCCATCGGGCAAGTTCCAGTATTTCATCGTCATTGAGGACGTATGAGCCCCGTTCTCTGGCGGTCGTGGGCACGTTTTTCACCAAGGCCGATGACTGAGGATCGGAATCGTAGATCATTTTGATCTCCTTGGAGGCGATGCGCTTGGAGATCACCGGCCGTTTCCCGGCCCTGAGCGTCGGCTTGAAGACATAGTACTCATCGGGAGTGACCACCCCCTGAACGATGTTTTCGCCAAGCCCCCAGGAACCGGTGATGAGGACGGCGTGTTCGAATCCCGACTCGGTGTCGATGGTGAACATCACTCCCGAGCAGGACGAATCGGACCGGACCATCTTCTGGACGACGATGGAGAGATAGACATCGAATTGGCCGAAATTCTTATCATGGCGATAGGAGATGGCCCGGTCGGTGAAAAGGCTTGCGAAACAGAGCCTGCAGTAATGGATCAGGGCGTCATACCCCCGTACATTCAGATAGGTGTCCTGCTGGCCAGCAAAAGATGCGTCGGGGAGGTCCTCTGCTGTCGCCGATGATCTGATGGCCACATCCACGTCGGGACCGTATTCGGCCTCCAGCTTTTTGTAGGCGCTCACTATCGCCTGGCGCAGATCATCGGGGAATGCGGCCGTCCGGATGATTTCACGAACTTTTTTCCCCCGCTGCTGCAGATTGTTCAGATCATGGGTATCAAGCCCTGCTAAAGCGTTCTGAACGGCGGTCTTGATCCCTGCCGTTTCGACAAGGTGTCTGTAGGCCTTGGCCGTTATTGCAAAACCGTGCGGAATATTCACTCCTTTCGAGGTGAGATGCTGGTACATTTCGCCCAGTGAGGCGTTTTTTCCCCCGACAAGAGCGACATCGCTGATGTTGAAATCATCGAACCAGAGAACCAATTCATTTCCGCGATTGGACGTCATCTTTCTTCTCCTCTGAATTTGGTGAGGGAATAGATATTCTCCCGTAAATAAGACTGTGATGGCCGTTCAAATGAAAATTTTGTGAACTGTATCGTGAAAATACGTCATGTTCCCAAGAGAGGGGAAACTGAGTGCGCAAGCAGAGGAAAAACTGGTGTTATGCTTGGGCGACGCCTGAGTATTGCGCCTCTGTCTTCCTTAATTGTAGAGCAAACGCTCTGTCTTCGTCAAGAAAGGGACGAAACGCGTTGATGAATTTGAGGCGAGGGGCATGCCGCTGATTGATGACGAGGGATTAAATTAGTGGTATAGATACAATTATCTATAGAGGGACATCTGGGAAAATCATCTGATGGAAGGATAAGGAGAAAAAATGGCCATATCTGACGAAGTAAGGGAAATATTTTCGCATCTGGAGAGGACTGATCACTCGAAAAATAATTATTTTCAGGTCATCAATCAACTTGTTCAGAGAAGAAACAATGAAGGGGAGCCCTGGCAGGAACACATAGATGCCGTCTATGCCATGGTGCTGGACGAGATTGCCACCAATGATGCCGTGCCGCAGACTGCGGTCAAATTCGGGACGTCGGGATGGCGCGGGCTCCTCGGAAAAGATATTTTCGTCCGTTCCATCTCCTTTGTGACTGCCGCCATTGTCGAACTCTATGCAGCAGTGGACCGAGAGCGTGCCCTGATACCTTTTCTCGGCGTCCAAAGTTTTGAGGAGGCCAGAAAACGTGGATGCGTGGTAGGCTTTGACAACCGGTTCGGCGGGGAGATCCTGGCCTCTGCCGTCATTGATGTTCTTGTACGGGCAGGATTTGCGGTCCATTATGCCGGCGAGTCGACTACCGGTGTTCTTTCAGCGGCGGTATTGGAACTCGGGGCTGCGTTTTCGGTGAATCTGACACCCTCTCACAATCCCCTTGAGTATGGCGGTTACAAATTCAATGCCGCCGATGCGGGTCCGGCCGCCTCCGAACTGACAAGCCGGATAACCGCTCAGGCCCGGAGAATCATTGAAGACGGCGTATCGCATCTGGTTTCATTGGGGAACCCCCCGCAACTGGCCTCCCGGAGAAAGGATATCTTCCCTTTTAATTCGCTGGCGGCCTGGAAAAATATGGTCAGAAAAAATGTTGCTCTGCATGGACTCCAGTATGATCAGATAATGAAAAGGTTTGAAGATAATCCTGAGATTGCTGTTGTTGTCGACTCTGTTCATGGCGCCAGCCGGTTGCATATAGGCGATCTCTTTAACCAAACCGCTTCCAGCCGCCTCATCCATCTGCGCAGTCAGGCCGACGTGACCTTTGGCGGGGTTGCACCCGAGCCATCGTCCGCAAATATGCAGGGGGTCGTCAAGGCCTTGAAGGGAAGGCCTGAGAAGCTGAAACTGGGGGCCATCATCGATCCCGACGGCGACCGCATCCGCTTTACCGATGGATCTGTTGAGATCAGCATGAATCAATTCGGGGCCATGAGTTATCATTTCCTCCACGAGATCAAAGGAAAGAAGGGAATGGTCGCCAAGACTGTCGCCACCTCCAACATGGCCAACAATCTGGCAAAGGCCTTTGGCGAAGAGGTCTTTGAACCCAAGGTGGGATTCAAGGAGTTTAAGCCGGTTATCGGCAAGGCCTTGGTTTGCTTCGAGGAATCCGATGGGATCTCTATTATCGGTCATACGCCGGAAAAGGATGCCTATATCGGTTTGCTGCTGGCCCTTGATATGGTTATGACCACCGGGAAAAATCTTGGGGAGTATCGGGAGGATATTGAAAAACGGTACGGGGCGTACTATCCGGACAGGGATGGCATACGGGTCGGCGCCCTGGGGGATGAACTGATCGCAGCCCTTGACCGGCTGAAAAAATATGGCGTCGGCACGGGCGTGCGGGTGGGAGGCGAGGAGAAGATCATCCGGGAGGTCATCGACATCGACGGCCGCAAAATGATTTTTGAAGATGGCTCCTGGCTGATGATCCGTCCTTCAGGGACTGAACCAAAGGTCCGTTTTTATGTTGAATCAAGAACTCCTGAGGGTACCTCGGATCTCGTCGATTCGGCTAAGGCCATGCTTGCCGGGATCGGTCTTTTATAGGTTCAGGCTGCTGCAGTTTGACAGGTTTTAAGGGGATGGGCGAACCTTTGGTCCGTTGGCCCAAGAAAAAAATCGCGGTTGCAATTTAGGGCACACGTATTATTTTCATCAATGAATCTCCGGAATCAACACCCTGTGCTGAGTCTGAAAAAGCACATCCGGCGAAACATCGGGAATACGTCCATCCATGAGTCGAGAGTATTTCTTTTTAACCAGCATGGCTGGACCGGAATGACCAGCCTGGGCAAAATATGAAAGCTCGTCATTTCAGTATGGAATGGCCAGGATATTTAGATACTTTCATATAAATTACATACTATAAAGAGCAGGAGCATTCTATGTGGGAATATACGGATTTGGTTCAGGAGCACTTTCTTCATCCCCGAAACGTGGGTGAAATTGATAAACCGAGCGGGGTTGGCGAAGTCGGCTCCCTTGCCTGCGGGGATGCCCTGAAGTTGACGCTGAAGGTCGACGACAACGATATCATTACCAACGCGAAGTTCAAAACCTTCGGATGCGCCAGCGCAATCGCCTCGTCTTCAGCCTTGACCGAGATGATCATAGGCAAGCATGTTGACGAGGCCGCCAAGATTAGCAATCAGGATATAGCCGATTTCCTGGGCGGACTCCCTAAGGAAAAGATGCACTGCTCGGTCATGGGGAGAGAGGCCCTTGAGGCTGCAATTGCCGATTTCCGGGGGACTGTCCTGCCTGCGGCGGAAGGCGAGATTGTCTGTGAATGCTTCGGCGTTACCGATGTGGAGATAATCCGGGCAATTAAGGAGAACAATCTGCGCTCAGTTGAGGAGATCACCAACTTTACCAAGGCCGGCGGTGGCTGCGGGAAGTGTGAGGAGAAACTGCGGAATCTGCTTCAGACAACGGCCGGAGAGGTCTTTGAGATTAAGGCGATACAGAGTAAGCCCCAGAGAATGACGGCCCTGCAGAAGATCAAGAAGATCGAAGAAGTTCTGGAGCGCGAGATCAAGCCTGGTCTGCGTAAGGATGGCGGAGATATCGAGTTGATCGATGTGGATGGCGATTTCGTCATGGTTTCGCTGCGTGGAGCCTGCACGAGTTGCGCCAAGTCGCAGACAACGCTGAAGCAGCATGTGGAAAAAAAGCTTCGGGAACTGGTGCTTGACACCTTGATTGTGGAGGATGCCAACTCATGAAACTGCAAGCCGATAATGTGATCTACATGGACAACAACGCCACAACCCGGATAGCCCCGGAGGTCCTGGAGGCGATGATGCCCTTTCTGACAGAATATTATGGCAATCCTTCCAGCATGTATAACTTCGGCGGACAGGTCGGCAGGGTGGTGGCGGAAGCCAGGGCCAAAGTGGCCGCCCTGCTTGGAGCGGAACCCGAGGAGATCACCTTTACCAGTTGCGGCACCGAGAGCGACTCCACAGCCATACTCTCCGCCCTGCAATCTTTCCCTGACAAACGGCATATCGTGACCACCAGGGTGGAGCATCCGGCCATCAAGACCCTCTGCGACAATCTGGATGCCAGGACGGGCCATAAACACCGCGTGACCAGGTTGAAGGTTTCCTCGGATGGCAGCCTGGACCTTGACGAGTATAAGGCTGCCCTTGCCGATGATACTGCCATTGTCAGCATCATGTGGGCCAATAATGAGACTGGGGTGATCTTCCCTGTTGAAGAGATGGCCGCCATTGCCAAGAAACGCGGCATTCTGTTTCATACCGATGCGGTGCAGGCTGTCGGCAAGATACCGATAAACCTTAAAAAACTCGACATTGATTTCCTGTCCCTCTCCGGCCATAAATTGCACTCGCCCAAGGGGGTAGGCGTTCTGTATGTGCGCCGCGGAACTCCTTTCGTGCCCTTTCTTGCAGGAGGCCACCAGGAAAAGGGACGGCGGGGCGGTACGGAAAATGTCGCCTCCATTGTCGGTCTCGGACGAGCCTGTGAGCTGGCAGCCGAGAAAATGGAAGAAGAAAATACAACGGTGAGGGCTTTGAGGGATAAGCTGGAAAACGGTCTGCTGGGCAGCGTTCCCCGCTCAATGCTCAATGGCAATACGATCAATCGGTTGCCGAATACCGCCAATATCAGTTTTGAGTTCGTGGAAGGAGAGGCCATACTTCTGCACCTGAACCGGTACAATATATGCGCCTCTTCGGGTTCAGCCTGCACCTCCGGTTCGCTGGAGCCATCGCACGTATTGCGGGCCATGGGAGTTCCTTTCACCGCAGCCCACGGCTCGATCCGTTTTTCCTTAAGTATTTACAATACCGAGCAGGAGGTCGATTTTGTTCTGGAGAAGATCCCCGCCATTATTGCCTCCTTACGTCAGATGTCTCCTTTCTGGAACGGGTGAGAACGTATGAAAATAATTGATCCGTATTTTCAGATTCAAGATGAGCTCGACCGGAAGGGATTTGCCGCCCGTCTGGAGGAATGCGGTCGTATTTGCTATAAAAGCGAGGGGTTGATGGATAAAGATTCAGCCCTCCCTTTTGTAAAGAAGGTCGCTGCGCATGGTCACAATTCGGTGCTGGAGATGGCCGTTGCCACCCTGCAGGTGCAATGCAGTCAGGCGCAGACTGCATTGCTGCTGGCCTGCCAGCCCAGATTTCTGACGCTTGATCATCTGGATGACGGCCTTTTGATCACCGGATCGATACGCAGTTTTCGTGAACTGTACGGACTTTTCCCCGATAATCTCATCATCAACAGATGCACCGCCTTTTTAGGCGGCCGCCACCCGTACCTCTTTGAAGGGATCTGGGATGCAAAAACTGCCTGGGAACCCGAGGAGAGGCTTCCCATAAATAAACTTGCCATTGACGAGGTGGAAAAACTGCCGGAGAGACTGCTGCTCAGGCATCGGTATGTTGGGGTAAAATTTGTGGTCAACAGGGCTGTTACGCATGAACTTGTCCGTCATCGGCCATGCTCTTTTCTGCAGGAGAGCCAGCGGTATTGCCGGTACAGTCAGGACAAGTTTGACAATCAGGTGACCTTTATCAAGCCGATGTTTTTCAAGGAAGACTCCGAAGAATACCGGCTCTGGGCTCAGGCCATGGAAGAAACCGAGAAGATCTACCTGAAACTCCTTGAGACCTCAACGCCGCAGGCAGCCAGGACGGTATTGCCAAACTCCTGTAAAACGGAGATCGTCGTCTATTGCAACCTGGAGGAATGGAAGCATATCTTCAGGCTTCGGACGACCCCGGCTGCAGAACCTTCGATGCGGGAGATCATGATCCCGCTTGCCGTTGAACTGAAGAAACGATATCCGGCGATGGCGTAAGCGGCAGAGCGTAGTAACGGAAAAAGAAGAAGGAGAAAAGGGGACGGCCAGTTGCTGGCAGTCCCCTTTTTTTTGATCAGATGAGAGCCGATTTAGAAAACACCTTCGACCTTTCCTGTCTCAAGATTGATATCCACGCGTTTGAAGGCCGGATTTGAGCTGGTACCCGGCATCAGGCTGATGGATCCTGCCACAGGCACAATAAAGCCCGCGCCGCCGTAGGTCAGAACTTCACGGATAGTGAGTCTCCATCCTTTGGGCACACCTTTCAGGGCCGGATTGTCGGACAGGGAAAGATGGGTTTTCACCATACACATACCAAGCCCGGAGAGAACCGGATCTTTCTGGATTCTTTCGATGGCCTTGTTGGCCTCAGCCGAATAATCGACACCGTCTGCGCCGTAGACTTCCTTGGCGATGAGTTCGATCCGTTCCTTGATCGGCATATCAAGATCATAGAGGAATTTGAACTGGGTCTTCTCTTCACAGGCGGCGATAACGGTTTCAGCAAATTCAATGGCTCCGGCGCCACCCTTTTCCCAATGACGGGACAGGGCAACCTTGGCTCCTTCGGCCTCGCAGAGTTCACGGACCTTGTTGATTTCAGCCGGGGTGTCGGTATAGAAGGCATTGATGCAGACAACGGGACTGATGCCGGCCTTCCTGACATTTCTGATATGATGAATGAGGTTTCCGCAACCCTTGGCTACCCAGTCCACGTTTTCTTCCAGGTACTCTTTGGGCATCGCTTTGCCGGGTACCGGTACCGGGGCGCCGCCATGGCATTTCAGGGCTCGGATGGTAGCAACAACAACGGCACAGTCGGGAACGAGTCCGGAATAACGACACTTGAGGTTCCAGAATTTTTCAAAACCGATATCGGCACCGAAGCCCGATTCAGTGACATGGTAATCGGCAAGCTTCAAGCCGATCTTGTCGGCGATGATCGAACTCTGGCCGATGGCGATATTGGCAAAGGGACCAGCATGGACGATAACCGGCTGACCTTCCAGCGTCTGCATCAAAGACGGATTAAGGGCCTCGACCATCCAGGCGGTCATGGCGCCTGCGACCTTCAGGTCTTCCGTGGTCACCGGCTCTCCCTTCTTGTTGTAGGCCACAACGATTTTGCCCATTCTTTCGCGCATATCCTTGAGGTCATTGGAGATAGCCAGGATGGCCATGACCTCTGAAGACACGGCGATGCCGAATTTGGATTTCATCATGAATCCGTCCGACTTGCCGTTGACGCCGTCGATGCCGATGATGATGTTTCGCAGTGCCTGGCAGCAGAAATCCATGATCCATCCCATCTCGACTCTGGTCGGATCGATATCCAGGCGCTTCATATGGGTGAGACGCTCAAGCTGCTCGTCTGTATAGTTCCGTTCATGCTGCATGCGGGATGTCAGGGCAACCATTGCCAGGTTGTGGGCATTCATGATGGCATTGATATCACCGGTGAATCCCAGAGAAAATGGTGTAAGCGGAATACACTGGGCAAGACCGCCGCCGGCGGCAGAGCCCTTGATATTCATGGTCGGTCCGCCCGATGGCTGACGAATGGCGGCACAAACGCTTTTACCCAGCTTTCCAAGACCCTGGACCAGTCCCATGGAAGAGGTGGATTTCCCTTCTCCGAGCGGGGTGGGGGTGATTGCGGTGACGTCGATATACTTTCCGTTGGGCTTATCTTTCAGGCGGGCGAGAACCTTTCTGAAGTCGATTTTGGCGATGTAATGGCCCTGGGGCAGGAGCTCTTCTTTGGTGAGTCCCAGTTTTTCACCAATTTCATAGATGGTGAGCATTGTTTTTTCTGCATCTTGCGCAATTTCCCAATCCGCGTGTTTGGTAGGATCTAATGCCATAATTCACTCCTTTGTTAGTTTTGGGCCCAATGGTAGCTGGAAAAATGATTTAAGGACCCTGGAATTGTATTAAAATGACATACCAGAAGATCTGTGTACAAATGCTGCTATTGAAACAATCGAATCTGTTAATATGTTTTTTCTAAACAATTACTGTTGTGGAACTGAACTTTCTGTGCTGGCTCTCTGAATCCGGAAAAAAGATACCGATTGCAATATTGCAGTCTTTTCCCGAGACCGGAGAATATGAATCCCTTGAATTGTTGTGAGTAATACCGACCGGGTACGATAAATGTCCTTAATAAAAAACGGTACCTTGCACATCACAACATGGCTTTCGTACCATAAAACATCTCTCTAGGCAATTTCTTTTTATGGGGTATTCCTGGAATAGTATTGTGATGTGTGTTTTTTTTGCGATGAGGTATTAAGTACAGAATAATAATGTGAAATCAATACATTTATTCAGGGAAAGACGGTAAGGTTTTGCTCCGGGATCAGGGGGCTGAAACATGCCGCTGCAGGAAGGAGAGGACGTGGGACTGACAGAGGTCAAGGCTGAGAATCTCCCGGCAAATCATGAACATCCGCAGGGGAAAAATCTCGAACCTCACCATCCATGGTAATGACCGTCCAGTTGCCATTTTCATCGCAGGCCTTGACCAGGCAAGGTATCTTGGATTGGTTTTTCAAGTGCAGGCAACATTCTTCATGAGTCTGCTTGATGTTCACGGAGGTGAATTTTTTTTCTGAGGCAATTTTTTTAAATTCGCTTACGGCTGCTTCAAGATTCATGATAGTTTCATGGTCTTGGGGAGAAATTTCTTTAAGTTTTAGCTGCAGGCTCTTGATTTCTTCCTTATGGGTAGCAATTATAGCGACAACACGCTCCATTTCTTTGCGATCTGTGGAGGGGATGGAGAAAAGAATTTGCTTCTGAATCTCTATGTCTGCATCAATATATGTGATCTTTTTAAGGAGATCCTGTACCTGCTGATTCATAATATCATCTCGATTGGACTGAAGTGCATGGAATGTGGAGGTGCCGGAGCCGTTGCCTGGGAATGCTTGGTATTACCCTGAACTGAAGCGCACTCTAGCATATTTTTTTGCAAAGCCAAACCCTATTCCTGAGCAGGGTGGCCTCTTGCCTTCTGCAGGCGGATTTTCTGCAGGCTATTTTAATGACAATAAAAAAAAGTTCTCTTATCTGGTTACTTGTCGTATACTTATAAATACATATTCCAATCCGGAATCCTTATTCTCTCACGCGAAACACTATGGTAGAAAAAATTCTGAGCCCGAGCCGCAAAACTTCACTGAAAAAGACCGTCAAGGACCAATCCGGTGCCGGACGGATAAAAATAGGAGAGTTACTCAGTAAAGCCGGATACATAACTACGACGCAACTGGAAACTGCCAAGAAGGAGATGAGCAAGTCCGGCGGACGCCTTGGCAGTATTTTGCGGCGGCTTGATTATATTGACGACAATACGGTTTTCAATTTTCTCAGCCGTCAGCATAATTATCCTGCCGTAGTTATAAAGAACGAACCGCCATCGAAGGATGCCGTTCATCTGATTTCCTTTGACGTGGCCAAAGAATACATGGCCTTTCCTCTGCGTATGGCAGGGAATACCCTTCAGATCACCATGGCGGAGCCTTCCGATGCCACGGCTGTCGAAGAGTTGCAGAATACCCTCAATAAAGAACTCTCAATCTGCGTTTCCACTGAGGCCGATATTATTGAGGCCTACGTAAAATACTATCATATCAGTGATGAAGAGGTTAAATCACTCACAACTTTCGCCGAAGAAGAGGCGGAGGATCTGACAGTCACCCAGGTTGACGACTTTGGTTCGATAGTGGCCGACGCCGCAGGGGAATTTGAGCTCGAAAACCTGAGCGAAGATGACGGAAGAGACCAGTTTGCCGCTTCTGACGCCCCGATCATCAAACTGGTAAACGGGGTTTTGATCAAGGCCGTCCAGGATGGGGTGTCCGACGTGCACGTGGAACCCTATGAAAAATCCATGCAGATCCGCTACCGGAAAGATGGAGCCCTCTTCAAGTCCATGAATCTTCCGCTGAATATCAAGAATGCACTTGTAGCGCGCCTGAAGATACTGGCAGGCCTTGATATTACGGAAAGAAGGGTTCCGCAGGATGGCCGTATCAAGATGCGGATGGGGAAGAACCGTTCGGTTGATTTCCGGGTCTCGTCTCTGCCGACACTCTTCGGGGAATCGGTGGTTCTGCGTATTTTGGACAAGGGGTCTCTGAATGTGGATCTGACCCACCTGGGGTTTGAGCAAGAGACTTTTGATATGTTGAAGCGCTGTCTGAACCGGCCTCAAGGGCTTCTCCTGGTAACAGGACCAACAGGTTCGGGAAAAACGGTTACGCTTTATTCCGCCCTCAATTCCCTCAACAGCGAAGATATCAAGATTCTGACAGCCGAAGATCCCGTGGAGTTTAACTTTAAGGGGATCAATCAGGTCAATGTCAACACCGATGTGGGGATGACCTTTGCCGCGGCTCTCAAGGCCTTCCTTCGCCAGGACCCTGATATTATCATGGTGGGCGAGATCCGTGATATGGAAACAGCTGAGATAGCGATCAAGGCCGCCATGACAGGGCATCTGGTTTTCTCCACTCTGCATACCAATGACAGTGCGGCGACGATATCGCGTATGGCTGATATCGGAATCCCCTCTTTCATGCTGGCCTCCTCCATCACCATGGTACTGTCCCAGAGGCTTGGACGCAGGCTCTGCCAGAAATGTAAAAAGCCGGTAAAGTACAGCAGGAATGAACTGCTGCATGCCGGTTTCCGGGAAGATGAGATTGACGAACTGGATCTCTATGGCCCCAATGGATGCTCGGAATGCAATAATCTCGGATATAAAGGCCGGGTCGGTTTCTTTGAACTCATGGAGGTGACCGATGAGGTCTCCAAGGCGATCAGCGCCGAGGTTCCTGAGGATCAGTTGAGAAAAATTGCGATGCAGGAAGGCATGACTCCTCTGCGTGAAGCGGCCTTGAAAAAGGTACGGAAGGGGATAACCAGTGTTGAAGAGGCCTTGCGCAGGACGGTCGCCCATAAGGAGAGTCTGCCTTCATACCTGGTAAATCCCGATGTTGAAGAATACGAAGATGGCGATCTTATCATTCGGGAAGGAAACACGGATATTGATTTTTTCAAGCTCATCCGGGGGGCCTTGACAGTGATCAAAGGTGGCAAGAAGATTGCCGAGTTGACTGAACCGGGGGAATATTTTGGTGAAATGGCGGCCATTTCCGGTGAACAGAGAACTGCTTCCATCGTCTCGCAGGGCCGAAGCACCGTAAAGCGGTATCCTGGGAACAAAATTGATGAAATAATTGAGAAATATCCGGATGTTTCCAGCCATCTTTTTAAGACCATGACCTCCAGGCTGCATAAATCCAATCAGATAATTGTGAAACTCGCAGGCGGCGGGCGCAGACCTCCGCCACCTCCACCGCAACAATAAGACGGACTCCCGCCCCGTTGCTGCCGTAACGGAATGGACGTATCTTTTCGTTCAGGGGAACTTCTTGCGCAATCCCGCACTTTCCCGGTCTTATTACAGATGATGGGTTTAATGGATAAAGGAGCGTACCAGCCTTTGAAAGTGGCCGTATTTCTCGATGGCAGGCCGGGACATGAAAAACAGACGCAGGGGATTGTCAAGGCCTTGCACCGGCTGCATCCTCTTGAGGTGACCGAGATCCGGATATCCCGGAAGCCTTTTGGACGGGAGCTGTGGTCCTGGGTTGGATATTTTCTGGGTTTAAAGTCCCTCGTGACGTCCACGCAAGGCCCTTTTGACCTGCTGATCGGCACGGGCTCCCACACGCATATCCCGATGCTGACGTATAAAAGAGATTCCCTTGCCCTTTGCGTCACCTGTATGGCGCCCTTGCCGCTCCTGAGGGGACGGTTCGATCTCTGCTGTGTTCCCGAGCATGACGGGATCCCGGCAGGCTCAAATGTCCTGCTCACTGTCGGCCCTCCCAACTGTTCAGCGTCTTCGTCGGAACATGACCGGAACCGGGGCCTGATCCTCCTTGGCGGGGTGGATGAGAAAAGCCATCACTGGAATTCATCGGAAATTATTGCCAAGGTGCAGGATCTTGCCGTGCGAGAAGGGGGCAAGACCTGGACAGTGTCCTCATCGCCGAGGACGCCTCAAGAGACAATATTTTTAATGGATGAAGTAGCCAAAAAACTGGAAAATGTAGAGTTTTTCAGGTATGAGAATACTGCTTCGGGATGGGTGGAGGAGCAGTACGCGTGCAACGGGACCGTCTGGGTCACAGCGGACTCGATCTCCATGGTCTACGAGGCGCTTTCCTCCGGCTGTAATGTCGGAATCCTGCCGGTTGTCTGGAAAAAACGGAACAGCAAATTCATCCGGAGTGAACGGTATCTGCTGGAACACGGCCTGGCCGTCTCTTTTGCGGCCTGGCGGGATGGTGTTGCGCTGTGGAAATCCAATGCGCCGCTCGATGAGGCCGGCCGGTGTGCCGAGGCGATTATAACCATGATGCACAAAAGGGAAAAAGGCGCCGCTGAAGGGTCTTATCCGGCGGGTTGAAACCACTGAAATATGTACGGACGATCCGGCATTGAGCCTCTGCTTTCTGCCTTTGCCCGGCAGTTGTTCATGATAATGAAAACAAAGTACGCATTTGAATACGGCATTATGCGGGGAATGATCTTTTTTATCAACCTCCTGCCGCTTCCCGTTATCCTGGGATTTGCCCGGATTGTCGGCTGGATCGTCTGGGTTGTCTGTCCCATCCGTCTGCAGGTGGCCTACAGCAATCTTTCCACGGTCTGTCCCGACATGGGGCATCCCGAGAAGATCCGCCTGCTGCGAGATGTGTACCTGCAGTTTATCCGGGCATTCGGTCTGATCTTCATCCTTCACCGCAAGCAGATTTTTCAGATGATTCAGAATGCGGAGATTACAGGCCGGGAGAAATTGGAAAAGGCGCTTTCCCAAGGGAAAGGCGTAATTCTGACGACCTTTCACGGATGTTGGTTCGAGGCCTATTTCGCCTGGTTTAATTTCAATACCATTCCGACCACCCTCATCTATCAGCAGCAGAGCAATCCCCTGTCCGACGCCTATTTTATCAAACAGCGCCACCGCTATGGCACAAGCCTTCAGCATGTGCACAGTCAGGTCGGCATCGGACACTATCAGGAGGCGCTCAAACAGAACAGGGTCCTCATTGTCAGCCTGGATCAGGATTTTCAGAAGGGAACGGTCATCCCTTTCTTCAACCGGCCGCTCCACTGCGCCAAAGGTGCGGGCATCCTGCATCTGCGCACGCAGGCGCCGGTAATGACCAGCGTCTATTATGTCAAGAATGGCGTTTTGCATATTGACCTGGACGATGTGCCGCTTCCTGCATACGATGCGGTAACGGAGGAAAATATTCAGCAGATATGTTCCTCCAGCATAAAGCCTTACGAAGCGTTCATCAGGGAAAACCCGGAACAGTGGTTCAATCTTTTTCATAGATTATGGACCAAAAAAGACTATCCGCAACGTGTGCCGAGAACTTTTCGCCAGATTTTCCTGTAAGGTATTGGTTCTGGTATCCTTCCAAAATTTCGCTTTGTTATTCATCCGGACTGGTGTAAGAATATCCGTCAATTCTGTATGCGGACCTTTTCTGCCCACGGAAAAAAGACGAATAAGGCTTATTAGACGATTCAATGACCAATAAAGAAATATTATCCAGACTTTACGCAACAATAAGGCCTTATCGATTCCGGTTGCTCATTGCCATGGTTGCGATGTTTTTCGTCGCGGCCATGACAGGCGTTCAGACCTATCTGGTCAAGGATCTGCTTGATAAGATATTCATGGAAAAGAATATCTTCTTCCTGAACGTTCTTCCCCTTATTGTTGTACTGATATTTTTTCTGAAATCAGTCTTTTACTATCTCTATAATTTCCTGCTGGAGAAAGTGGGGCAATCCATCATCCGCGATCTGCGGATTGTTATTTTCGATCATATTCATACCCAGGCCCTGTCTTTTTTTCATGAGATGCCCACTGGGACGCTTATTTCCAGAGTAATTTCGGATATTACGTTGATGCAACAGGCTGTTTCCAATGCCCTGGTCGGGGTCATCAGGGATTTCTTGCTGGTGGTCATTCTGCTGGGCGTCGTCTTCTACATGAATTGGAAACTGGCGATGTTCTCCTTCATCATTCTCCCGGTCGCCGGTTTTCCCATTGTTAAGTTCGGACGGATTTTCAGACGTCTCAGCACCAAAACCCAGGAAGAGACAGCCCATGTTTCCAATATGCTCTACGAGACCATCACCGGCAACAGGATCGTCAAGGCCTTCTGCATGGAGAAATACGAAGGGCAGCGATTCAAGATCCAGATGCACAAGCTGTTTTCAGTCATTATCCAGGCTGCCAGGTTTCGGAGCATGCAGCATCCGTTGATGGAATTCATCGGAGGCGTTGCCATCGCACTTATTATCTGGTTCGGCGGCAATGAAGTCATACGGGGTGCCGCAACACCCGGGACATTTTTCGCCTTTTTAACCGCCCTCATTGCCGCCTATGAGCCTGTGAAAAGCGTCAGCGAGATGAATTCAACGGTTCAGCAGGGAATGGCAGCGGCCACCAGGGTATTCAGTCTGCTTGACGTTGAGCCTGAAATTGCAGACCTTCCCGGTGCGACAGAGCTTGGTCCTTTCCGGAATGCCATCGAATTCAAGGAACTTACCTTCACCTATGATAAGAAGAATACGGTTTTGACCGATATCAATCTGACTATTCCGGCCGGACAGGTCCTGGCTGTCGTTGGCCCCAGCGGTGGAGGAAAGACCACCCTGTCCAATCTTATTCCCCGCTTTCTCCCGGTGGCGGAGGGTTCAATCCTCATTGATGGAAGGGATATAACAGCAGTGACCCTTCGTTCTTTGAGAAGCCAGATTGCGATGGTCACGCAACAGACAATCCTGTTTAACGATACTGTGCGGAATAATATCGCCTACGGTGACCGCAGCAAATCCGATCAGGAAATTATGGCTGCAGCGGATGCCGCGCATGCGCTCAGCTTTATTCATGAACTTCCGGACGGTTTTGAAACCATAATCGGAGAAGGGGGCTCAAGACTTTCCGGTGGTGAGCGTCAGCGCATTACCATTGCCCGTGCCCTTTTAAAAAACGCCCCTATACTCATTCTGGATGAGGCGACATCGGCCCTGGATACCGAATCGGAGCGCGAGGTCCAGAAGGCGCTTGAAAATCTGATGAAAAACAGGACGACCCTGGTCATCGCCCATAGACTTTCCACGATCAAGAACGCTGACAGGATCATCGTCGTGAAGAACGGATATATCGTAGAAGAGGGAACCCACGATGAGCTCATTGCCCTGGACGGAGAATACGAACTGCTTTATAGAATGCAGTACGCATAATCCATCTGCGTTGCAGGATGGATCTTATCTCGTGTCTTTCTGGTTTCTTGGCTCTTTTGCAAGGTACTTGTTTTCCACGCTTCACGCTCAAAATTCTTCTCTCCCTTTTTGACGCCTCTTCCGGAGACCGGTTTTTCTCCGGACCCTCAAGCGTGATTAAACTTGTCTTCTCCCGGCTGAGCCAGCAAACAGGTATTATTTCATGCAATGGCCTCTCCATACAGTCACCTTGAGAAATGCCCGTTCCCTGAAACCCTGCACATTGGCGGCCTGTGAACGTGTTGTTGAAAAATGCGGAGAATATCTGTATGCTGACACCCTGATTCAACATCTGCCCTTTGCGTAATGCGGATACTTAAGATCAATACTGAGGAAATAAAATGAAAAGGATTTTACTCGTTGTCTGTTTATTGTTATGCACCTCCGCAGCCTATGGATTTCAAAAAGATGGATGCGGGAGCGGGAATTGTATCGACTGCCACTCTCTGACCAAGGAGGAGGCGAGTAATATTCTTAAAGGGAAAGTTGATGAGGTCTTGAGTGTGAAGTTGAGCGATGTTCCCGGTCTCTGGCAGTTGGAGGCCGCCTACCAGGGCAAGACCATTCCGCTTTATCTTGATTTTTCGAAAAAATTTATCATCAGCGGAAATGTCATACGCCTGCAGGATGGCGAAAATCTCACTCCTCAGCCAACCGTTCAAACCGTGGACGTCAAGACCATCCCGCTGCAGGATGCTGTCATCATAGGCGACCCCAAGGCACCCTTGAAGATTATAGTCTTTGACGATCCCCAGTGCCCATTTTGTAAAAAATTGCATCCTGAAATGGAGCAGGTCGTCAGCAAAAGAAAAGATATTGCCTTTTATATAAAAATGTTTCCTCTTGCCGTTCATCCGAATTCCTACGAACGGGCTAAAACAATTATATGTACCAAATCCGCGAAGCTTCTTGCCGACAGTCTGGCCGGAAAGCCAATCCCCCCCCCTGTATGTGAGACAGATCAGGTGGATAAGAATATCCAACTGGCTGAGACCTTGCATATTAATTCCACGCCGACGCTTATCTTTCCCGATGGCAGGGTTTATCCGGGATATAAACCGGCAGACGCTATTCTTGAGCTTCTGGAAAAGAGTAAAGTTTCCGAAAATAAATAAGTGGCGTATGGAAAGGCTCTGCCTGCTTGCCCGTGTATCGCAGGCGGAGCCGCTGTCTTCTGGATGATTTCCGGTGGAGCATCCCTGAGGAGAGTATGGTGAACGCGTATCGAAGGCATTCTTCCGGTCTTTGATGATCTGCACGCTTTTGAAGGCATGCTGAAAATATGGAATACTCCAGACTGAAAATTTCTGTCCTTCTGCTTCTGCTGGTTATCGGATCAGGCACGGTGGGCTATATCTGGATTGAGGGCTGGTCAGTTTTCGATGCCCTTTATATGACCATCATTACTATCAGCACTGTCGGATTTGCCGAAGTCCATCCTCTTTCTCTTGCCGGCAGGGTCCTCACCCTTTTCGTCATTATTTCCGGAATCGGCATCCTGACCTACAGCCTGGGACTCGTGGCCAGGATCTTCGTTGAGGGTGAACTGCAGCGGCTTTTCGGGAGGAGAAAATTGGAAAAGAAGATATCGCAACTCAAGGACCATTATATCATCTGCGGATTCGGCAGGATCGGCAGCACCATTGCCAATGAGCTCTCGGCCGAGAATATTCCCCTCGTTGTCATCGAGCAGGCCCCCTTGCACGTTGAACAGATAGAGGCCTGCCATTATCTCTATCTGAACCTGGATGCCACATCTGACGCCACCCTGCTCAAGGCGGGACTCCTCCGCGCAAAAGGACTGGTGACCGCGGTCAGTTCGGATGCCGATAATGTATTTATTGCGCTTACCGCGAAGGGATTGAGGCCGGATATCTTTATCCTGGCCCGCGCCTCCGAAACGAAAAACGAAGATAAACTGCTCCGGGCCGGCGCCTCTCGGGTCGTCTGCCCCTATCAAATGGGCGGCAGGCGGATGGCTGAGATCCTGCAACGGCCAACAGTTGTCGATTTTATCGATAATACCATGATGAACAGCGCTCTGGATCTGAAAATGGAAGAGGCTGTTATCGGATCTTCCTCTTCCTTGATCGGGAAAACAATTCTGACCAGCAATGTCAGGCAGGATTTTGGGGTTATCATCGTTGCAATTAAAAAGACAACCAACGAGATGATTTACAATCCTCTGCCCAGCGAAATATTCGAGGCCGGGGATGTCATCGTTATCATAGGAAAAAAGGACAGCCTCCACAGAATGGAAGATATTCTGTCCTAAGTCTGTCCCAAGTCTCAGGCACGGGTGTGCGCTGCGCTTTCAAGCGCATGCTGATTTTCGTTGGCATATTTTCCGGTAGGGCGCTGAATTTCGTAAAGTTATAAACATACTCCCGTTTGAAATTAAAGAAAATAATCGCACGTATGCATTATTTTATTGAATTGTTCTTTAGTGGTTTAACCCGGGGGGCGATCTATGCGCTTATCGCCCTGGGATACACCATGGTCTATGGAGTTATCGGTTTGATTAATTTCTCGCATGGAGAAATTTACATGATAGGGGCCTTCACTTCCTTTATTGCCGCCTCCGTGCTGTCTTTTTACGGATTTCCGTTTTTTGCCATTGTTATCATCACCGGGGCTGCGGCGGTAATCTGGTCGGGTGCGTACGGATATACCATAGAAAAGTTGGCCTATAAGCCATTGCGGCATGCCCCGCGACTGTCTCCGCTGATCAGCGCAATAGGGATGTCCATTCTCTTGCAAAATTACGTTTTTTTAGCCCAGACCTCTGATTTCATAGCCTTTCCAAAGTTAATTCCTGAGCTTTCCTTCATGGATCGTTATGCCGATTATCTCGGGTCATCAGACGCCGTTATTCTTGTCACAACGGCAATCGTGATGATCATCCTGACCGTCATCATCAAATATACGCTGATCGGGAAGGCGATGCGGGCAACGGCTCAGGATTCGACCATGGCCAAGCTGGTCGGCATCAACACTGACCGGATTATCTCGATAACCTTTGTTATCGGTTCAGCTCTTGCTGCTCTCGGCGGACTCCTTATTGCTTCTGATATCGGTCAGATAAATTATTACATCGGATTTCTTGCAGGGATAAAGGCCTTTACCGCGGCTGTTCTGGGAGGAATTGGTTCGATTCCGGGGGCTGTGCTTGGAGGCCTTGTCTTAGGACTTACCGAGAGCTTCGCCACCGGGTATGTTTCGAGTGATTATGAAGATGTCTTTGCCTTTTCCCTCCTGGTCCTCATCCTGATTTTCAGGCCCTCCGGCCTGCTGGGGAAAAAGGAAACCCAAAAGGTCTGAACATGCCTCTCTCACCGTCCTTTCAGGAAATAAAGCGTTCCTTCTTCATAGCGCTCTGGTTTGTTTTCCTGACCTTTCCTCTCATGGTCGTCAAGATAGATCCTCTGGACCGGGTTGTCCATTGGCGGTGGGAGAATATGGTATATGTCGGCCTGGCCGGATTTATCTTCTCTTTTCCGGGCAGGTGGCTGATGCGCCGTCAGCAATTGCGGCAGGGGAAACCATCCGGGGCAGGCAGTGCGGGATTCATGCCTTCTGCCTTTATCCGGGATACTGGAATCAGAAAGATCATAATACTCGCATTCTTTTGTTTAGCTCTGTGCTTTCCCCTGATCTTCTCCCCCTACCAGACCAATATCATGACTACGGCCCTGATGTATGTGGTGCTCGGTCTGGGATTGAATATTGTCGTGGGAATGGCCGGCCTGCTGGACCTTGGATATGTGGCTTTTTATGCTGTGGGCGCCTACACCTATGCGCTGTTGAATTATCATTTCCATTGGGGATTCTGGGCAGTGCTGCCCATCGGCGGACTGATCGCCGCTTTTTTCGGGATTCTCCTGGGGTTTCCGGTCCTCAGGCTGAAAGGTGATTATCTGGCCATAGTCACACTTGGATTTGGTGAGATTGTCCGGCTTATTCTTGAAAACTGGGGAGAATTTTCTCAGGGACCGAGCGGCATTTCCAATATATCCCGTCCGGGATTTTTCGGCATCGCTCTGTCTCTGGATGAGGCAATCCTCTATCTCTATTATCTGATGATCATCCTCGTGCTGGTGACGGTCTTTTTTGTAAACAGGCTGCAGAATTCCCGGCTTGGCAGGGCTTGGATTGCCTTGCGTGAAGATGAAACTGCCTGTCAGGCAATGGGGATCGACAAGACAAAGATAAAACTCACGGCCTTTGCTCTTGGGGCCTTCTGGGCCGGGATTATCGGTGTCATTTTTGCAGCAAAGACCACTTTTATTAATCCGGCCAGTTTCACGTTTCTCGAGTCGGCAATCATTCTGTCCATTGTTGTGCTGGGTGGCATGGGATCCATCGCGGGCGTCGTGCTTGGAGCCTTCATCCTCATTCTGCTGCCTGAGTATCTGCGTTTCCTGGCCCAGTACCGGATGCTGGCCTTCGGGATTATCCTCGTTCTGATGATGGTGTTTCGCCCTCAGGGATTGATTGCCACCAACCGCAGGACATATATATTCGTCAAAAAAACCGATGCTGAAACGTGAATGAATATATCCTGAAAATTAACGGCCTGTCGGTATCCTTTGGCGGCATCAGGGCTTTGGATAGCCTGGATCTTGCTCTCAGGCCAGGGGAGATTGCCGCCCTGATCGGTCCCAATGGCGCAGGAAAGACAACTTTTTTCAATTGTCTGACAGGTCTCTATGCCCCCTCGGAAGGAGAAATCATTCTTTTTCCGGAAAAAGATGTCGAGGGCGTCAGCCTCAAGGGACTGAAACCTCATCAGATAACAGAGAAAGGTCTGGCCCGGACGTTTCAAAACATCCGGCTCTTTGCGCAGATGACCGTGCTGGAAAATATCATGATCGGGAGGCATTGCCGGTCCAGGACCTCTGTTCTCGGCGCGCTTTTACGTAATGCTGCAACGAGGAAGGAAGAACAGGATATCGTTGAGAAAAGCTATGCAATTCTTGAGAGGCTCGGCCTTGCCCTCTCTGTGAATGAACTCGCGGGAAATCTGCCCTATGGCGCCCAGAGACGCCTGGAAATCGCCCGGGCTCTGGCAACGGAGCCGTTGTTGCTCCTTCTCGATGAACCGGCTGCGGGCATGAACCCGCAGGAGACAATGCAGCTTATGGAGATTATCGAGGAGATTGCTGCAGACGGCATCTCGATACTTCTCATCGAGCATGATATGAAACTGGTGATGAGCCTGTGCCAGCGTATTTTTGTTATTGATTACGGTCAGAAGATAGCGCAGGGAACTCCTGCTCAGATCCGGTCGAATCCTGATGTCATTCGGGCGTACCTTGGTGAGTAGTCATATGCTGAAACTTGACAATGTCAAGGCTGGCTATGGCGGCATCCTTGCTGTTAATGATGTCAGCCTTGAGGTGGAACGGGGAGAGATCGTCACCCTGCTCGGTGCCAATGGTGCAGGAAAGAGCACCATCCTGATGGCTGTTTCCGGGGTTGTTCCCTGCATATCCGGCACGATACTGCTAGACGGCAGGGAGATACGGGGGCTCGACCCGGATCAGATTGTCAGGAAGGGGGTCTGCCAGGTGCCTGAAGGAAGACACATATTTCCGCAGTTGACCGTTCAGGAAAATCTGGACATGGGCGCTTTTCTGCGCCGCGACAAGAAGGGGATCAGATCTGACATGGAGTATATCTTTTCTCTCTTTCCGGTCCTTGCTGAGCGCAGAAATCAGGATGGAGGCACCCTGAGCGGCGGACAGCAGCAGATGCTGGCCATGTCCAGGGCTTTGATGGCCAGACCATCCCTGCTGCTTCTAGATGAACCCTCCATGGGGCTGGCTCCCTTGCTGATCAGACAGATTTTTGAGATCATCAAAAAGATAAATGCAGACCACAATACGACAATATTTCTGGTAGAGCAGAACGCAAACCAGGCCCTGCGTATTGCGGACAGAGGGTATGTTCTTGAAAATGGGAAGATACGGGTGTCTGGAAACGCTGATGAGCTTTTAGCCAATCCTGCGGTGCAGAAAGCATATTTAGGGATATAAGTTACAATGTATGGTAGACTTCGCCGGTCCGTTTTTACGGCAGAGAGCGCGGAGATACGGACAACACGGGTTGACGGTTTGAATACACAGGATGTACCCTCTTCCTTTTACGCATTTTGATAAAAAGATAGTCTTAACCTGCGGAGCCTTTGCTGGATTGTGAGATCAATGGATACATTGAAAGTCGCTGTTATCGGAGTCGGATATCTGGGTAAATTTCATGCCCAGAAATATGCCGCAATGCAGGATGTCGAGCTGGTGGGTGTGGCCGATACGGATAAGGGGTGCGCGGAGAGGGTTGCGGCGGAATGCGCCTGCCGTCCTTTTACCGACTATCACGAACTTCTCTCGTTGGTTGATGCGGTATCCATTGTTGTTCCGACCATCTATCATCATCGGGTCGCCCTTGACTGTATCGCGGCAGGTGTCGATATTCTTCTGGAAAAGCCGATGACCGTGACCCTGGCCGAGGCAGATGATCTCATAGAAAGGGCAGAGGAAAAAAAGCTGGTTCTTCAGATCGGCCATCTGGAACGGTTCAATGCCGCTGTCCAGGCCATGGAACCGTTTTTGACGACGCCGGTCTTTATAGAAAGCAATCGTATCTCAACCTTTAAGAAGAGGGGTGTCGATGTCGATGTAGTTCTGGATCTTATGATTCACGACATCGATATTATTTTGAATATTGTAAAATCCCCGTTGAAGATGATTCATACGGTCGGCGCTCCGGTGGTCACCGGTTCAACCGATATTGCCAACGCCCGGCTTATCTTTGAGAATGGCGCCACCGCCAATGTCACCGCCAGCAGGATCTCACGGACCAATATACGGAAAATGCGGATCTTTCAGCCCGGATCCTATATCAATGTGGATTTTGCCAAGAAAAAGGTCATGACCATCCATCTGACCGATGAAATACTGGCCAGTGGCATGCCGAAACAGGAGGTGGCCGTGAAGACCTTTGCCGATCATGATGCATTAAAGAGTGAAATCGAACACTTTCTCGATAATGTGAGAAAACGGAGGCGTCCGTCGGTTTCGGGGCATGAGGGCAGAAGAGCGCTTGACGTGGCCTTGCAGGTCATCAGGCAGATCAATGATCATCAAGGGCTGGATGTCTTCAAGCCTATTCTTGCCGCCCTGAAAAAATGACTGCGGCCGTAATGATCATTGCCGGAGAGGCCTCCGGCGATATGCACGGCGCCGGCCTGGTCAGGGCTATGCGGAAGGAGCAACCCGATCTGGTCTTTTACGGCATGGGCGGGGTTGAACTTGCGGCAGCCGGGGTCGAACTGCTCTGTGACGCCCGGAAGCTGGCCGTCGTCGGCGCGGTCGAGGTGTTTGCCCATCTTTCTGATCTGATGGCGGCACAACGGCTTTTGAAAAAAAAGATGAAGGAGGACCGTCCCCGGCTTTTAATCCTGATCGATTTCCCCGATTTCAACCTGATGCTGGCAAGAAAGGCGAAAAGACTGGGGATTCCGGTTTTTTATTACGTCAGTCCGCAAGTGTGGGCCTGGCGTTCAGGGCGTGTCAAGACCATCGGCAGGCTTGTTGATACTATTGGGGTTATCCTGCCCTTCGAGGAGCAGTTTTATCGCGACCGCAAGGTGGAGGCGCATTATGTCGGCAATCCCTTGCTGGATTCCATGAAGGTGGAGATGAGCAGGGATGCCTTCACCAGCCGCTTTGATATAGATCCCGATCATAAGATCGTCGGGATCTTCCCGGGAAGCCGTAAAAAAGAGATCTCGGCCCTCTTGCCCACCTTCCTTGAAGCGGCCAAAAGGATGCAGCAGAAGTATCAAAAACACATTGTCTTTTTGATTTCACTTGCCTCGACTATCACTGAGGACGACCTCAAAGAGAGTGGATTGGAGGAATACCGCCAGTTTGTCGATATCCGTCTTATCCGCCAAAACAGGTATGACATGATGGCCGTCTGCGATGCGGCTGTCACAAAATCCGGCACCGTCACCTTGGAACTGGCCATTCTCAACGTGCCCATGGTAGTCGTCTATAAAGTGTCCCCCTTAACCTATTATCTCGGCAGGATGCTGGTCAGGGTGCAAAATTTCTCTTTGGTCAACCTCATCGCCTGTGATCAGGTCGTACCCGAACTGCTTCAGGATCAGGCGAGTCCGGGCAGTATTGAGGTCGAGCTGGCGTTTCTTCTCTTTGACGACTATACCCGCAAAAAGATGCAGGAGGGGCTTGCCCTGGTGAGGTCCCGGCTGGGTTCTCCCGGCGCTTCCGAAAAGGCGGCCCGGCTGGCTTTAGACCTCCTGAAACCGGATGAACCGCATGGAAGAGGATGAGGCCATACGTCTGCCAATAGACGGAACATTGGATCTCCATGCATTTTCTCCTCAAGATCTGAAGACGCTTGTCCCGGATTATCTTGAGGAATGCCGGCGTCTGGGGATTTTGCATGTCCGAATAATTCACGGAAAAGGCAAAGGGCATCTGCGGCGGTCTGTCCAGGCAATTCTCTCACGGTTGGAATACGTCCATTCCTTTCATCTTGCCGGGCAGGATGCCGGGGCCTGGGGTGCAACCCTGGTGAACCTCCTGCCTGTCAAAGGGTAAGGATCTGCATTTTTCTGGAAAACGGGCATGTGAACCGGAGGGTATAGGCGCAGAGTTGGAGAGGGGTGTCTGTTCTTGCTCCTTTGTTGCCGTATGCTGGATCGCCGATAATGGGATACCCTGCCTGGCTCAAATGCCGCCGGATCTGGTGAAATCTGCCCGTCATGAGCAGGATGTCGACAGTGCTGCAGTTTTTCTCGGGCGAATGGCCCGTCACCGTGATGACGGTGGTCGCGGCTTTTCCCTCCAGGGGGCGGGAGATGGTGATGGTCTCTCCGACATCTCCCGGTATTCCCTGCACCACGGCCCAATATCTCTTTTCAATGGCGCCCCGGCGGAAAAGTTCGGATAATGCCGAGGCCCCCTGACGTGTATGGGCGACCAGAACGAGTCCGAAAGCCTCCCTGTCAAGGCGGTGTACGGGATGTATTTCCTTGCTGTTCCTGAAGAAGATATCGACGCATCTGAGCAGGGAGCAATGATCGCCGTACCGGGTGCCCTGTGTCAGCAGATTGGCAGGCTTCAACCATGCGCTGTAGTGCTTGGCCTCGAAGATCAGACGGGGGGAGGGCGGAACCAGCGCCAGCACTGACGGATCATAGTACAGTTCGATACTGTCGCCGGGGAGAAGCTGCAGCGTGGCCTTGCGGATTCTTTTTTCTTTCTGTCCCTGGCGCTTGTGCCATACCGCTCCCTTGATCATGGCATCTTTGATTCTGACTTTTGCAAGACCGGTTGCAGCTGCAAGAAAGTCGCAGGCGGCGGCAGGGTGCGCAACTATCCCCCTGAAATGCAATTTCCCTTCGGTATTATTTGCCAAAATTGCAGACCGGATACCGGCAGTCCGTGCAGTTGCGGCAGAGTCCGCCATGGCCAAGCGCTGCCAGGTCTTCACGGCTGAGCGTCTCGCCTGCGAGAATCCGGGGGAGTATTAAGTCGAATACCGTGATATTGCGAAACATCCCGCAGGCAGGCAGCCCGAGAACCGGTACCTGTCCGATGCGGCCGCAGAGAAACATTGCGCCGGGCAGGACGGGAGTGCCGTAGATACAATCTTCAGCTCCCGATTTACGAATACCTTCCCGTGTCACATCGTCGGGGTCCACGGACATTCCGCCACTGGTGACGATCAGATCTGCGCCTGCAGTCAGGGATGATTGTATTGCCGCGGCGATCTTGCCGGGATCATCGGGTGCGAAATGAACCGTATGGATCTCAGAGCCCAGTGCCTGCAGTTTTTCCCGCAGGATAGGCTCGAACCTGTCCTGTATCCGGCCATGGAAGACCTCGTTGCCGGTGATGATAAGTCCTGCCCTTGCAGCTCTGAGCGGCTTGACCTGGATAATCGGGATTCCTGATCGAGCGATGCTCACAGCCTTGTCGATGACCGACTGCTTGGAAAGGAGGGGTATCAGTCTGGTTCCGGCAATAATCTCGTCCCTTTTTACAAGGGTATTGTCATGCAGGGTGGAGCACATCACCTCCCCCAGCATATTGAACTGAAACAGGCCGTCTTTATTAATTTTTAAAAGACCGTCCCTCTCTGCGAAAAGAGTGATTTTGCCCTCCGTTGCCTGGGATGAAGGCCGAACCCCATCTCCCATCAGGGCCCTTGCCATGACCTGTGCGGCCTCATCTTCATGGATCTGATCCGGTTCCATCCGGATGACATAGATATGATCCTTGCCAAGTCTGCGCAGATGTTCGATATCTTCCGGCTTGATCACATGACCTTTTTTAAAGGCTGGACCTTTGATGATCCCCGGCACAATCTCCGTTATATCATGGGGAATGATCATGCCCACCGCATCGCTCACTGGTATGGTCGTCTGCATCGTATTACCGGGAGGTATTGTTTCCTCTCCACCGGCAGGAGGGAAAAGGGGTATACACGTATGGAGAAGCCAGAGGCAGTTAGCCGGTGCCTTCCGTTCAGTTCCTGATTTTCAGGAGTCATCATGATGGTGATCAACCGCTACTAAACAACCACCGACTATAAGTCGGTGGGTTTAAAATCGCGGACTGAAAGTCCAGCGACACCGGCTTTAGCCGGTTTATTCGACGTCAAATTGATCATTGGGGTCCTTTTCAAAGTGATGGGCCAAATATTCATGTATCATTTCCTTCGTGAGTTCTCCAGATGTTACACAAAAGTAACCCCGAGCCCAAAAATGCCGCCCCCAATATCTCTTCTTTATCAGAGGAAATTCCTCAAAAATCTTTTGGGACACCCTCCCCTTGACCCTGCGCATGATATCAGAAGGAGAAATCTCGGAAGGTGCAGAGACCAAGATATGCACATGATCTTTACTCACAACACCCCGCAATATCTGGATTTCAAACCGCTCACATGTTTGCCGGACAAGCTCGCGCACTCGCAGAGCCACATCCCCTTGCAACACATGATAGCGGTATTTGGTGACCCAGACAAAATGGTATTCGATTTTGAATTTTGTATGGCTGCCTTGTCTATAATCCATGTCGGCAATTATAGGCCAACTGCTAGCAAAATGCTACCCGCCTAAAGGCGGGGATTTTAACCTTTTTCAGAAACAATAAAAGGAATTTACCACCACAAATTTATACAGAAATATTTGCATTCATCTAAGAATATATAGATTTACCACCTAACCAACATATAACCCTAATAATATCAAAACTAACTAATACAACATTTTAAAAAAAATATCAGCATTTACCTGTAATAACAGGATTACTTTTTGCTTTTAATATAGGTAAACAACTTTAATATCAGACAGTTGATCAAGTGCTTGCCACCATAAGTAAAAACATTGTAAGAGTACATTTATTCAATGCTGCTAGGGATCTGCAGTACGTATTCCGGTAATAACGACTATAATGGCTTTTGTCTGTTGCGAGAGAAATTTGATAGAATATCCTGCAAACAATGCTGTTCTGGAAGCAGTATCCAAGGTGAAAGTGTATTCAAATATTATCGGTGCGAAGAATGGGCACGAGAACGTGGACATGAATGTCTCGAAGGATGATATCGAGAGCATTGCAGTTGGTAAGGAGCGTGTGATATACCCATATTGTTCTTGAGCATGATGGGTACTACAGACACGCTGTAGAATAAAGGCAGAACCATTCTTGGCTCTGCCTTTATTCTTTTCTCTCCTGCCAGTATCAGTCAGTATGGAGTGCGAAGTGAGTCTGGTTGTATCTAACCAGCATGGCTAGACCAGATTGACCAGCCTCAACGAAACATGAAAATTCCTCGTTTCAGTATGGCAAGGATGCTGCTTCTGGGAGACTTTTATATAAAGGAGTAAGAAAGTCTCCTGATGCCACAGCGGTATATGAACGGTTGAATCTTGAACCGGTACAGGCAAGCGATGGAAATCGCGATTAACGCGATGCTTGCCGCCCGCAATCGGCATGAAAAGCATGAAAAAATTGTTAAGATTGGTGAGGGAGAGTCATTTATTAATGATAACTTTTATAGCAGAATTATAATGGGCGATACAGTGTGAGCCTTACCTTCCTATCTAAGACCGAATCTGCGTAATTCACGCAGATTCGGTCTTTTAGAAATCTGCGGCGGATTGCTGTGCCCATGGTCGGTGGAGTTGAGGGGAGGTTTTTTTGCCAGAACCGAATACGTTTCCTCCCTTAGTTTCGCATTCTCATCTTCTCTATGATATGGGGATGGATAGAAGCTGAGGCGCAATCGGTAATTATCGCCCATTGCTGACGCCGCATTGCGGCGCGCTTTCGGTGTTTTGAAGAAATCTGATCCAATGGACGCAATGCAAAAGGTGCATGCATCAAGTAGGCATTACTCCCGATATCCTGTGCGCCAAACGACTTCCAGAGTCTAGAATAAGAACGGCGAAAGCTCTCCGCGTATTGCTGTTTAAATGAGATCTGACAGGAATGTTTGATTGCCGCAATTTTTTTGTACCCGTGGGCCATTGCGATCCCCTGCATAGCCGCCAGACAGAAATAGTGAGGCGAATGTTGCGGGAAATGGGCTCTGAAAGCCTGCATCTCTGCCGTGTCATACCGAACCGATTGGTTGCGGGTGATAAAGGGGACGATACCGCTGCCGGCGTTGACCAGGCCGGCGTCTACCCAGGCATAAGAAATCTCGGTAAGGCATATCGTCCCGTCCACCAGCATCACGATGCTGGTTCCGCCCTCATGACGATCTTTGTTTGATCCGCGTAATCGGATTTCATAGTATGTACCGTTAAAAAAAGCGGACCACAGGACCAGTCCGCCGTCGCGATAGACCAGCTCCTTGTACTTCTCATTATGAAAGTCGTTCTCAAAGCGATAGTGCGACAAGGCGGAATCGATTCGCGCACAGAGATTGAAGTCCATGCACAGATAATACCGGTGACGCACATGAAACAATTGGTTTACATCATCCGGGATCGCAATGTAGCGGCGAATAAGCGGTAGTGAAAACAAATCGCTGTTTTTTTTCAGGTAGGCCATGCCCCGAATAGTAGTCACAAAACCGCGCAGACTTTGCATGAAGCCATTTGTCTTGTATTCGTAAATCAGAAATTCAACGATTATGCGAATAAACGAACGGATTATCCCCGCATCATTTTGCCTAATGGCAGGAGCGTGCACTACCTTATGAAAATCAGACAGATTTTTAATAGACACGTGCTTTGCTCCGTTAGGTTTTCCCTTGAATTGAAAACAATAAGATATTCCTGGCCTTTCTTCATTCGTGAATAATCGACAAGTTTACAAATTCCTGCAAAAATAACTCCATGTGATTGTTTTTATTTAATGGCTAGCCTCTCCGGCTATTTACGAAAAATTAACTGAAAATTTCATAGATTACAAGGCTAGTTATTTCCATATTTACGGTCAAATATCTCCATTTTTCCAGAATATCGGAAATGAGATGATGCAGAAATTATAAGAGGTACATGGAGGGTTTTATACCGTAATTGGAAGAGGAATGTTTCTACCCATCCTTTCGACAAAACGGTGATAAATTCTATGGACTCTATAGCAAATTCTTCAATAAGGCCCGTATAGATCATGGAGAATTTATTGTGATCGCGGTATAATCCAACGAAGCAATTCTTATCGCACCGCCATCTCTTGCTTGAGGGCAAGTATAGCAAGTATACACTCTTGCGGGAATTTTATGGTCATGGCTTTTCTTCAAAACCGTTGGATAATTTTATTTTTCCTGCTTGTATCGGTTGTTCCAATCACTGCAGAGGAATCCTTTGTGATCAGCGAAAGCGCGATTCGTCGAGCTGAAGCTCAATATGGGGCGTCTGCACGTACGCGTTTGCTCGCCTGGCAAGACCTGATGCAAAACCATGATGGCGATGATTTGAGCAAGCTCAAGAGAGTTAATGATTTTTTTAATAAAATTCCATACGTGAGTGATATGAGCCATTGGGGAATGGAAAATTACTGGGCAACTCCCACCGAATTTCTTGCCAGCAACGGTGGTGATTGTAAAGACTATGCCATCGCAAAATATTTCACCCTGATCAGTCTCGGAGTGGCAGAAAAAAAGCTGTTCCTGACCTACGTCACAGCCCTGCGTCTTAATCAGTTTCACTTGGTTCTCACGTATTATCCCGGACCCGGTTCGGAACCGCTGGTCCTCGACAGCCTCGTTGGAACCATTGAACCTTCTTCCAGAAGAACCGATCTCCTTCCTATTTACAGTTTCAACACCTCCGATTTGTGGGAAGCAAAGCAACGGGGGCAGGGCGATAGAATCGGCGATAGTCGGCGAGTCAAACCTTGGCGGGAATTGCTCACAAGAATGACCGAAGAATTACACCAAAAATGAGGATAACCGTAATGACTTTATACCGACAGCTGTTGTTCAGCGCCTTGCTTATCCTGCTCTGCCTCTGTACCGGTCTTTGGATAGGGGAACTCAAACATACCCGTGATTTCCTGATCAACCAGATGGAGACCCATGCACAGGATACGGCAACCTCTCTTGGCCTCACCCTCTCCACCATCGCAAACGGGACCGATATTCCGCAAATGGAAACCGTTATCAATGCACTTTTTGATCGAGGGTACTACCGATTCATTGAATTACGCGACATAGATGGAAAGACGTTGATCAAACGCCATTATGAACTCACCCAGGAGCAGGTGCCAGCCTGGTTTATCCGACTCGTGCCTCTCTCCATGCCTCAGGCCTCATCCTTGGTTATGCACGGATGGCAGCAGACCGGGACGGTTACGGTGGAAAGTCATCCCGGATATGCATACCAGGCCCTCTGGCAGGCAGCCCAAACTACTACCATCTGGTTTTCCTTGACCGGAGCAATCATCGCCCTGCTGGGAGGGGCCGGTCTGCGGGCCTTGCTCAAACCTCTGCAAAAGGTCGAAGAACAGGCCCTTGCCCTCTGTGAACGTCAATTCCCTCTTCAGGATGTCCTCCCCCGGACCAGAGAACTCCGCCGGGTTGTCATCGCCATGAACCGGATGACCCTTAAAATCCAAGAGTTCTTTCACGAACAGGCTGCTATCGCCGATACACTGAGACAGCAGGCCTACCAAGACCCCTTGACAGGCGTCGGCAACCGTCGCTATCTCGACGCACAAATTAAAGCGAAACTTGAAGATAAGGACACTGAAGTCAGGGGATCCTTCCTGCTCTTTCAGATACAGGATCTCCTGGCTATCAATCAATCGCATGGCTACAAGGAGGGAGACAGGGTAATCAAAAATACCTCCGACATTATACAGCAAGCCTGTCACGAACTGCCCGAAGCTCTGCTTGCCAGGATGGGTGGGGGGGATTTCGCCCTTCTCCTGCCCAATACCGATGAACAGACAACCCGATGGGTCGCCGATGCTCTTTTAGAGGACTTGAACCGGCAGCAAACCGCAACAGAACCTTCAGGCGTCATGGAGGTCAATGTGTGCAGTGGTGGTGTCTCGTATGATCAGACAGCCAGCCTCCGTCAGTTGTTTATAAAAGCCGACACTGCATTGAATACTGCCCGGTATAATGGTGACCATAAAATCGAGTTGGTCCCTCTGCTTGGAGCGGAAGAATCAATGTACATCGGGAAAACCGAATGGAAGGATTTGCTGGAAAGTATCATCGCGAATCGGTCGATCATCCTCTATGCACAGCCGGCAGTTACGCACCAGGATCTTAACAGCATCATCCATCAGGAGATATTTACACGCGTGATAGATGACTCCGGCAGACATCTCTCGATGAGCATGTTTATTCCCATGGCCGAACGCCTGGGTATAATGTCCAAACTTGATAAAATGATCATCGAGAAATTATTGGAACAACCGTTTCAGCAAGTATCTCTCACCCGGATTGCGATCAACATGTCGCCGCTTTCTCTTACCGATAGCACGTTCGTCACCTGGATACATCAGCAGTTAGAGCAATGCTCTCAAGCCGGTCTCCAGCTTCATTTCGAATTTCCCGAATTCAGGATAATTCGCTATTACAACCTTATCAAGGAATTCTCAGAAGTTATTAAAAGAACAGGGCATTCCCTCGGTATTGATCATTTCGGTCAGGGATTTACACATTTCGGCTATCTTAATTCTCTGCTGCCTCAATATGTAAAGATTGACAAGGCGATCACTCATGAATTTCTCGATGAACAGAACGACCAATATTTCTATCTCAATACCCTCTGCAATGTTGCCCACAGTCTTGACATCAAGGTCATTGTTGAAGCAGTGGAAAAAGAGAGCCAGTGGCATACCTTGACGAGGATGCCTCTTGACGGTGTTCAGGGGTTTTATATTCAACAGCCAAGGCCAATTGCAAGCCTGGGTGATTGAATATTTGGTGATGTTGTGGCACGAAAGAAATTACAGGTTTGACTGTTGATAGCCCCGCTATTCCTCAACTGTTCATAAATAATTGCGGGATGTTCGGAATACAGGAATATTAATACGGGAAACAGGACTTTTCGCTTCCGCGGTGATAACAGTGCGATAAACAGTTTGTTTGAGTAAGGGATGGGATCATTTCTTAGGTGGTAGATAAACAACCAATATGATATGGAAAGTTTCTTGTCAATCCCTTTGGGCTCTCAAAAAGTCCTTTAGTATAAGCAACTCAGAAAGAGTTCAAACTATAAAATCGATAATTACGACAGGCACTTTTATTGCACCATTTTATACGGTATACAATCGAAGTGTACGACAGACATCTTTGTTGCATTTGTTCATTAGCGTATTAGCTAATGGTTTATTGAAATGGGCTAATATACTCGCATAAATTCTCTTATGATCTACCCCAAAGTCTCGCACGTATTTATTAAAAAAATGGGAAGAATTGTTCTCGTTGTTCTCCCCATGGTCTTCATTCCTCTGCTTGCCCATTTGTTTGTCCAGGGCACTATAAAGAGTTTGGTGAAAAATCAAAACCCTGGGGATAGTGACAATCCCAAAACTCAAGCGCTGGAAATTGCAAAATTAGCCGGGATTGAAGATGCGAGCAGTGAAATCGATGGTAAATGGAAAGGAGTGTGTAAAAAAAATAGTATTCACTCGGTGGAAGATTTCAAGAAAACTGTCCAGGGTGATCCCGTGCTTTTAAACCACTTTGCCGGATTCAATTGGGCAACCGCCAGGCTTGAAAAACAAGACAAGGAGATTTTTGCCTATGTCACGCACAGAGAAGGTACTATCATCCAGCTGACAACAAAATTAATCCGATTACCTAAGGATGACGGGTATATTACCGATGGGGTCCATGCTGCTCGTACCTATTGTTGCAACGACATCGAGATGAAGCCTACCGCAGGCGCACCTGCCGCTCCCATTGACATGGCTCCTACCGCAGGCGCACCTGCCGCTCCCATCGGTATGGCTCCTCCCGCAGGTGCGCCTGCCTCCCTTTTTAATATAACGCCCTTATCTGGAGCACCTATAGGAGCAGCCCCCATTACCACATTAACACCCGCCAACCCTCCTAATGTTCCAACTATCTCAACCGTTCCTGAACCAAACTCCATGCTGCTTTTTGTCATTGGCATTGCTTCTCTCGCAGGAGTCTCCTTCAAAAAAAGATATGATTATCATCGAACTTCAGCCAGCTTCAAAAGACACTGAGGGGCAGGTTGAGTTTGCAGTGCAGCAGAGGTGGGGCTGTCAATAATGGTGTCAATTTGAACCGGCGGTTGAAACGATAGCAAAATTTTTAAACTCTGCGCAGATACGGAACCCCAATATACCGTTGTCGAAAGCATTATTATCCCGAAAACGAGCGAATATAATTCTGGAACAGGTGATGAGTTTAAAGGAGTGTTTCTATGATTGTTCTTTGTGAAAAATGCGGACTGAAATACAAGGTCGATCCTTCGAAGATACACGGCGATTCGGCACGGCTGACATGTAAAGGCTGTGCGCATGTCATCACGATCAATAAACCGGACGTGACCGTTGCACCCTCTGCCTTGGATTCCGCGGATGGATCTCACCTGCCCCCTCCCCGGAACCAGCCGGTTTCGGACGGTGCCCCTTTAGATTATCCCCCCCAGAACAAGAGGATCGGGTGGGGACTGACGGGCGAGGTTGTTATTATGCTGCTGCTGGTCAGCTTTCTCCCCGGTATTGTTTATTTTGTCCTCTCTTCATATCAGACAAGTCAAAACGTTTATGACGAAACCGGCAGGACGGGGCAACAGACGGTTGATTACTTGACTCAGCAGGTGAACGAGTGGGTTGCCCAGAATGTACGGCTGCTGACCTTGACCGCCGGTTTGCCTGAGATGTCGTCTATGGATCGGGCAAGCCAGGAACTTCTTATGAAAGACGTGCAGCGGCAATACCCGTGGATTTATCTGATTCACGTCGTAGATCTCAACGGAATGGATGTGGCGAGAAGCGATGACGGGCCGCTCACAGATTATTCCTCGGGACAATATATCAAGGATATCCTTCGGGAAGGAAAGGAGACAAGCTTTGAAAATGTAGCCGGCTTGACCTCCCAAAAACCGGGCCTGATAGTTGCGCCTATTAAGAAGGATGGCCAGACCGTCGGGGCGCTGATTTTTGCTCTATCCTTTGAGCAGTTGACCCGGATTGTCATTGACTGGAGACACGGACAGATGGGTTCCGTCTTTATTGCAGACAAGGAAGGAAAGATCATCGTTCACAAAAATGAGCAGTTTGTAAGGGAACAGAAAAACTTCAGCGATTATCCTCTGGTTATGGCGGCCCAGAAAAAAAATACCGGCCTTGTCGCCTTCAAAGACTCTACTGATGAAGAGACTCTCGGGTTTGCCGGAAATACGGAACTGGGGTGGACTGTTGGTCTGGAAATAAACAAAAAAGAGGCGTATGCAGCTCTCAAAAAGACCCAGACAGGTTCCCTTATTCTCTTTGGCGCCACGGTTTTCGGGACCATTATTTCAGCCTGTTTTGCCAGCCGGGCATTAGTCGCCTCGATCCGCAGACATACAGAGGCGGCTGACCGGATCAGCGTATGAGAGCAATCGGTGCAGATTGTCAGAACTGCACAGAATGGGTTTATGACCTTGCCGATGCCATTACCCGGATGCAGGACAGTATCCGTCAGAAGTGTCACCGGAAAATTGGACAAGCCTCTATGGAAAGCGAATCGTTTTCCTTGTGCAAAATGCATTTTTTTGAACTCAAGTCGTCAGACTCCCCGCAGAATTTCGGGCCAGATTAACGTGTGCAGTTGGAGTTGAAGCCTGACCGGAAGTCCGTCTCGAAGAATTGCATTGGCAAGATCCTGAATAGGAAGGAGATTCTTTACCGGTGAAAGGAGAACCGGCGCGAAGGCGGGAAGTTCGTTTTCAAGGAGTATCTCTTTTGCCCATGCATAATCACGGAAGCTGGAAAGCACGAACTTGATCTCGGTCGAGCCCTTCCGCTGAATGGCCCGTCTTTTGATGGCCTCTATATTGTCCGGATGAAGAGAAACCGAACCGCTGTCCGGGCATTTGATATCCATGATGACAGTAGCCTCAAGAGGGATGGCTGAAATCGGCATGGAACCGTTGGTCTCAATGAGAACAGTTTTTCCCGCAGCCAGGAGTTCTTCTATGAGCGAATAAACATTGGGTTGCAGCAGCGGTTCTCCACCGGTTATTTCAACCAGGGGGCCCGGATGGATGGAGGCCGCTATTTCATCGATGGAGAGAATCTTGCCCTCCTCTTCATTGGCATACCGGGCATCGCAGTACGAGCAGCACAGGTTGCATCCTGACAATCTGATAAAGGAGCAGGGCAGGCCGGCAAATGTCGATTCCCCCTGGATAGAGAAGAACAGCTCCGATATTATCAGGGTCTTCCTATTCGCCATAGTAAATGAGGCCTGAATTATCGGTTTCCATCACGGAGACGCTGTAAAGATGGTACCTCTTATGTTCGAGACGCCCCTGCAGACTTTCAAAGATAAATACCGCAATATGTTCCGAAGAAGGATTTTTGTCGCGGAATGCAGCCAGGGTGTTGAGATCACGGTGATCGAGTTGATCAATAACCTCATTGACCAGCTTCTTTAACACCTTGAAATCTATCCCCATACCTAGTTTGTCAAGGCGGGATGCCCTGACAGTTACAGTGACCTTCCAGTTGTGTCCGTGAGGGTGTTCACAATCTCCTGGATAGTCTCGGAGATGGTGCGCACCTGCGAAATGCGTTTTGATTGCGACGTCGAACATAGTGAATTCTCCCTTTCAGCAGAACAGCGCTGTTTTGTATTTTACAGGATACCTTGAAAAGGTTTTGGTGGAAATGGTAAGACAGACAGCATAATGCCTGATGTTGACATTGAATTTAATGCCAATATATATTATTTACAACGTTTTCTCATTATATTTGCCGGGTCCGCCGCCAGGCGCCCGAACGATCCATAGAAATACCTACGGAAAGGAAAAAATATGGCTTTTATAGCACCGTTGAAAGGGGTGAGATATAACCCTGAGCGCATAGGCAAAATAGACGATGTTGTGACGCCTCCCTATGATGTCGTGACTGAAAAGTCAGTGGAATCGTATGCATCGAAAACGCCGTATTCGATGATCCGCCTGGATATTACCAAGAATCCGGGGCCTTCCGAAAGTGGAGATGCCCGTTATAATGAAGCCGCGTCCTTATTCAGGCAATGGCTTGCCGAAGGAGTCCTGATCCGGGATCAGCAGGATTCCCTGTATCTTTATGAAATTGAGTATCTGCATCCTCCCACTGGCAGGAAACGGGTCCGTAAGGGGTTTGTGTGCCTGGTCGGTCTGGCGGAGTTCAGCGAAGGTGTTGTCAAACCGCATGAAAAGACCTTTGACACGGTTATTCAAGACCGTCTGAAACTGACTGCCTGCTGTCAGGCTCAGTTCAGTCAGGTTTTTTCGTTATTTCCGGATAAGGACAATGAGGTAATCGGGCTTCTCGAAAAGGGGAGAGGCGTGCCTGTGGGGTCGGTCACCGACGCCGACGGATGCATTCATAGTCTTCATCGGGTCGCAGATCCCGCGATTATCAGGAAAATTCAGTCATTGTTCCTGGAGAAATCGCTTTATATTGCCGACGGACATCATCGGTATACTACTGCGCTTGCCTATAGAAAACTCATACAGGAACAGGAAGGCGGTCTTTCGGAAAAGAGCGCGGCCAATCACATCATGATGTATCTCTGTCCCATGGAAGATCCGGGACTGTCGGTCCTTCCGACACACAGGCTCCTGAATTGGCCCGGGAAAATGGCAGTGGATGAACTGACCAGCAGACTTGCAAGAGGATTTATACTGGAGGAAGTTACGCATGGCAGCCGCGAAGTCTTGATCGGTGAGGTCCTGGCCCGGATGGATGAGATTGAGCAGACGTCACCTCAAAAAACCTCGACGACCTTTGGCGTGTACCATCCAGGTGAAGACCGCTGCTTTCTTCTGCGGATGAAACCGGAGGCGGGCAGTGCTCTCGCGGACAGGGAGGAGTGTCTGCGCGAACTGGATGTTGTGATCCTATCAAATCTTATAATTGAAAAATATTTTGAACTCGATTATCATAGATGTGAACAGGAAAACCTCATTCAGTACTTTAGCGATCCTGATGAAGCGTTGGATGTTGCAGTGAAAAACTGCACTGATTTCGAGAATATAATGCCCCTTTTGTTTGTGATGAATCCGACGCGGGTCGAACAGGTGAAGAACGTTGCCGATCGAGGCCGTATCATGCCGCATAAATCAACCTATTTCTATCCAAAGGTCATGACGGGGCTTCTTTTTAATCAGCTTGTCAAGGATGAGGTAATCGACCGTCTTGCCTGATCTGAATTTCCGGAATGAGGGGGCGACCCGCATCGACAGCCTGTTCGAGGGCCGGCTGGTTTGCCGTCAGCCCCTGGAAGGGTATAGATTCTCTGTTGATTCCATTCTTCTTGCCCATTTTTCTCCGGTTCAGGACGGAGACTCTGTTCTCGATATGGGTTGTGGTTGCGGGATCATCGGTCTCATTATGCTGTTTCGCTGGCAGACGCTGTGCCAGCGTTTGGCGGGGCTTGAACTGCAGCCGGAACTGGCTGAGCTTGCCAGACAAAACGGGCAACTGAACGGGTTTGATGAGAAGTACACGGTTGTTGAAGGAGATCTTCGCACTATAAAAAACTTTTTCCAAGCAGAATCATTTTCGCGGGTTGTCATCAATCCTCCCTATTATATTAAGGGAACAGGCAGAGAAAGTGCCGGAAGACAGTCGTTGATTGCACGTCATCAGGTGTGCGCATCAACAGACCAGATAATGGCTGCGGCCTCGAGAGTGGTGAAAAACAGGGGCGTGGTGAGTGTGGTTTTTCCGGCAGACGGATTGATTGATCTGGCCGGTTGCATGGTTGCAGCACATCTCAGGCCCAAAAGAATCCAGATGGTATACAGCTACCCGGAACAGACGGGGGCAGCCGCACTGGTTTTGGTCGAGGCAGTGAAAAACGGTGGAACAGGCACGAAAATACTTCCTCCATTCTATGTCTATCAGAAAAAAAACGGGAACTATTCGTTTGCCATGCAGAGATTGTATGACGTACATTGGGAGCCGCAGGGCGGTTGAACCGTATATCGAGATCTTGTTATCTTTGCGGTGTAATGATCTATGCATGCAAAAGTTATGAGCAGCACGGTTATCGGGGTCGATGGGGTATCTATCGAAGTGGAGGTGGATATTACCATGGGCCTGCCGATCTTTTCCACTGTCGGGTTGCCCGACGGTGCTGTCCGTGAGAGCAAGGACAGGGTTAAGGCGGCTATTGGCAACAGCGGGTATGATTTTCCCAATAAAAAGATTACAATCTATCTATTTTAAAACCGTTATCGTGAAGTCCTTGAATTATTTGGATAATCTTAAATGGATCTAAGGTAAAATCTAGCTCTATAACCATACTCTTTTCTAATGTGTCGCTGTCTTTGCTGATATCTTTGTCATCATCCTTTTTTTCAACTTTGCTTGTATCGTCGTAGGAAGTGAAATCTTCAGGTAACAAATGGTGCTCTGCTAAACGGCTAATATAAACGCAGCCGCCAGTTTCAGGACTAATCACAGCATTAAGCAATTTCTTTTTTTCGTTGAAGGGTAGAGCGGTCAACCCATTTATAATTTTCTTTCTGGATCTGATAAAATCACCCATCGTTTCCTTGGGTAATAATTTTTGGAAGTTATCAAGTTGTTCGTTCCTGTTTTTATAAAAAGACAATTCATTTGTGAGAGTGAGAATCTTGTATTTTACCGATTTGAATTCATCCTCTATGTCTAGTCTTTGTTTTGTGTATATTTTAAATAGGTCTGGATCGCTAGCGCTGGCTTCAATTTGCATTGATCTGTTTAATTTATTTAGAGTCTCCTCAAAAAACGACTACTCCAAAATCATGCTCATTGCTGGAAATCTGAGCATACCATGAATAATAGCGGCAATTCGAGTAAAGCAGATATGAAACAAGAAGAGACATACGTTTCT
>Ga0214254_1000064_pt1 | contig 44276 bp, 42 predicted proteins | sample TroBogypolimnion_27_FD_153092 | JGI IMG/M metagenome (GOLD analysis project Ga0214254, IMG submission 153092) | Freshwater microbial communities from Trout Bog Lake, WI - 27JUL2009 hypolimnion | ecosystem: Environmental > Aquatic > Freshwater > Lake > Hypolimnion/Profundal zone ... | reverse complement strand
GGTTCACCGAATCATTACAACTCGGGAGACCCGAAAGCAGACACTGGTGAACGGCGGCAATCGCGGCAATCTTGATATTGCTCGGCACCTCTCCATTCGAAAAAGGCACGTCTGGGTTTCAAGAGTTACGTGGCAACATGTTCATCGGTGACGAAATTCACCAGTAAGTCTAAAGCCACTTGCCTAGCCTTGACTCGAGGTGGACTCTCGACGGCATCTTTCGCCGCCGCCACATCCCCAACAATCAGCACCTGTGTCTGTGCCCGCGTGATAGCGGTGTAAATCAGCGTGCGGTCCAGCAGCCGGTGCCCCGTGAGTGGCACGATGACGCGGGGCCACTGGGACCCCTGCGCCTTGTGCACCGTGATGGCATAGCCTAACTCTAAGTCGTCCAGCATGGACTCAACAATTGGCCTGCGCACACCATCGTCCCACTGGACCCATGCCAATGCTGGCTCAATTTCGGCACAGTCCTCATCAGTCAGCATCCGTGGCACGTCGTCAATTTCAACGATGATGCCGAGCGAACCATTCTGCAGGCCCCGGTCCCACATGTTGCGAGTGCAAAGCACGGGGTCACCAAGGTGGAAACCGGTCAGCACCATCTGGTCGTGCTGAACGCTCCAGACCATCATGGGCTTGTTACTAGATGTCGTGGCAGACTGGCACAGCGCGTTGATGAACTTAACACCGTCAGTGCCATTGCGGCGTGCCGACAGAATTTGCGTGTTGGCGGGGTCAAGCCGGTACAGGTCCAGCACAGTCTCGGCAATCAGGCTGGTGCCGGCTGCGGTACGACCATCAGCACAGGTGATGAACGCTATGGGGTCCGTCTCATCACTTGACAGGGAGGGCCAGATTCCCTTGCGTATTGAGACCGCCGCGACCGCGATGTCACCGCCGTATCGCTTGATGACTTTTAGTTCTGCCAGAGGAACAGCCGGAACCCGTATTAGGGCATGAAGAACTAGGCCGGGGCCCACAGGCATGAGTTGCTCGGGGTCGCCAGCCATCACGATGCGCACATCGGGGCCTAACAATTCAACCAATCGGTGCATAGTTACGATGTCACCGAAGCCTCTTGGGCTCTGGCTGCGGATTGATGTGACCCGCAGCGTCTTCTCGAGCATCAACGGGGCACCCTGCCGGTGAGGGCCAGGGCTTCGCTCAGGATGGTGTGCTTCTCAAGGGAGCGCTTCAGCTCAGCGACCTCGGCCTTAAGGCTGGCGTTGTCCGTCTCCAGCCGTCGAAGGCGCTCAGAATCAAGAGCACCCCGAAGCTTGCCGGGTTCTCGCATTAGTGGCTTAGAGGGCTCATCCGCCGGCTTCTCCACGGCTGGAGGTAGGACCCCTCGGTTGCGCAAGGCGTCTTCCAGTTCGCGCAGGGAGGCCTTGATACGGGGATTCTGGTCAAGCGCCGACTTGGCGAACCCACATTCAGTGGCAATCTCCCTTCGAGACAGGACACCTCGACTGGCCATTGCTCGGTAATCGTCATCGGTTTTGCTCGCCACCCAGGTCGCGAATATCTTGACGTTTTGCTCAGAAATTTGCTGTCCGCTTGCCATGGCTACTCCTCCTCTGTCGCATCTCGCTTTGGCTCCAGCAGCGGTTTGTTCAAAAAAGCAGCCGTCAGATTTTTATTCTGAGCGTTTTGAGTCCATCGGATGAACATCTCCCGATAGTTGTTCACTTCAGCCGCCAACCTTTTGTTTTCCGCCTTCAACCGTGCGATAGTTTCAAGGTATCCGTTTATCCTCGCGTCTCCCGACGGCAACCTTCCGCCTTCTTTTGCCAATCCACTCTTGCGCAACACAAAGGCCTCTGCAATGCGCTTGTGGCCCGCCAACGCTTGCCGCGTGTACTCAGCTGAGATACTGGCCTTGATTGCTTCGATGAGAGCATCCCACGTCAGTTTTCCCTTCCAACCATCCAGAATGTGCAATACCACTTCGGTTACGTTGTCATCGATAACCCGAGCTCTACGTTTGACCACGTTGCATCCTTTCGAGGAGTTTGTTAGTTTTTGCAGGAATTGCTTTGGAATTCGGCCCATTACGTGCTTCCTCAGCTTGGGCTAAGCGAGAGGCCGGTTCAATTCCGGTGAGCTTGACCAGTGCACCTTGCTCGACCATTGGGTTTTCCAAGATGCTTAGGAGCTGAGCGCAATGCTCCAAGGTTTGTCGATGGTGCTTTACCCACCGCGAGGCGCCGTGGACGCTTGTCCGTTCAGCCAATGGCCCACTCACTGGGTCCATTGTGCGGACCGCCTCGCCTTTGACATTGCCGGGTTTACGTCTGCTTCGAATTAGACCCACCGCCTCATCCGAAAATCCAGCCAGTCCCAAATCAGTCCACCTTGTAATCAAGGCAGAGAGATAAGACTCCATTCCAATTGTTTCTTTATATGCGGCGATGAAGTTGACAATGTGCGTCTTTTCTATTTCAGTGACAGAGTTGTGTCCTACTGCAATTACTTCCGCCAATTTCTTGAATAAACCGAAAAGATTACGGGCATAGACCGACGCATTATTTTCAAGCACATTTATCAAGACAAGTTTGAGTTGAGACTTCAAAGGCCTGACTTGAATTGGGAGTAATTCGAAGTTGATGGATATCTCACGATTTCCATCGATGAAATGCCAGTGGTCATCACTCGGGTCAATGGTCGCCCCACTTCGTAGTTTGACTATTTCTGGCAGCTCAACCTTATCAAGACTTGTCTTGATTTTTACTTTTGCAATCATTTGGCAGCCTTGAACATTTTGTTTTGCATAGCGGTCAATGCATCTTCAGCTTGCATCTCCGTGTAACGGGCGGTGTAGTTCTCTGCTGACCTGGACTCCTCAGACCACCCCATGATGTAGTTGCGCGTTCTCTCTTCCTCTACTTTTGAAAGGTTGTTCTGGCAAAACTCGGAGAAACGGTCATTCCACGTGTGCCGCAAGATATGCGCGGACAACTTTTGGATTTCTGGAAGCACTTTTCTGAGCGCGGAAAACATAAAGTCAACAGTACCAAGTGCCATAGGCGCGCCCACTTCACTGACTATCAAGTACGGATGTTGATTTGCCAGAGTAGTGCTGGCTCTGATTACCTTGATGTAACGTTTGAGTGATTCCGCGAGTTCCGTTCCGAGCAAGAGTTCTCTGTCGTAAGTCTTGGTTTCGGCTGTTCTACCACGCGTTTCGTCCGGGTCATCGGGACGCCTCGTCACCAGGAGCTTGTTATCTCTGACGTTGAAATCCTTGACCTTGATTCCCAACATTTCCCCTTTGCGCATCCCGGTCGCAAGTAGTATCAGGATGATGAGGTAGTTGCGTTCGCGAATAAAGGCGTCAATCCACGGATTCTCTGGAGAATCTGGATGTACCACGGACAGGAGGCGTTCCTGCTGAGCGTGTGTGAGGCCCTTTTTCCTTTTGGTAGAGTTTTTCTTCCCAACTATTGGAGCTCTGGTCTTGAATGCCTTGACCGTCACCTCGGCGACCTGCTTGAACGACTCGCGGTCTTCTGGAATTTTTTGCAAATAGGCGTATTCGCTAAGCCACCCCAGATACCCTTTGATGTACTTGATTCTTACTGCAGCTGTACCCCTATCAACAACGGGCAGCGCAGCTTGCGCTTTGAGTCCTTTTTTTAATTTGGCCAGGTCGAGACGAGCCACTTTTTCGTCGACAGGACCGAAGTGAATTTCATCGAGGTCGGCTCTTTTGAGCTTGCATTGTTCTATCAATGCATCGATTTCGCCAAGTGTCAAAAAATCATTGGCTCTTATTCGCTGAAGCAAATCAACATCATGCGCACCCAGGATTTGATAGAGCAGCATCACTGCACGCATTGCTTGCGCAATAGTGTTGACTGCCCTACCTTTGTTTCTCAGGTTCAAGGCATAGCCCGTCGGCTCATATATTCCGATTCCTGTGGTCGCATCGACCAAGAGGTGCGTCCGCTCCCCGGATTGCATCTTCACCTGCACTACCGCATATTTTCCGCCCATTGTTTACACCATCCTTGACTAGGTTATAACTAATTTATTTACCGAGGTCAACAAATTTGCGTAAAAATGAAAAAACCCCGGTAAGTCAAAGACTTACCGGGGTTAGTTTACAGAATCAGGTTGACTAGGCGCTAGAAGGGAATGTCGTCATCCATGTCATCAAAGCCGCTCGACGGCTTGGCTGCCGCTGCGGCCGGACGTGCCGGCGGCGCCTGGCGCGCAGTCGGTGCCTGGCGCTGGTAACCGCCACCGGAACCTTCGTCGTCGCCTGCCGGCTCGCCCATGCCTTCGCGGCCGCCTAGCATCTGCATCTCATTGGCGATGATGTCGGTCGCAAACTTCTCGACGCCGTCCTTGTCGGTGTACTTGCGCGTCTTGATGCGGCCTTCGACGTAGACGGATCGGCCCTTCTTCAGGTATTGCCCGACGATCTCGGCCAGCTTGCCGAAGAAGGTGACGCGGTGCCACTCGGTTTCCTCGACCATTTCGCCGGTCTTGCTCTTGTACTTGCTGCTGGTGGCGATCGTGACATTGGCCACCGGGTCGCCGCTGGGCAGGTAGCGCACTTCGGGGTCGCGCCCCAAGTTGCCCACCAGAATGACTTTGTTAACGGATGCCATGGTTTGTCCCTTCTTCATTTGGGGATAGAGTCAACACTCGGTCCCACACGGTTTTATAACGCCAATGGTTTGATTATCCAGCCTTTGGCGCGCGCATCGGCCAGGCCACGACCAGCCACAGCACCATGAGGCCGGCGCAGACCGTGAACAGGCTCGGCGCGCCGCCGTGTTTCATGAGCCAGCCGCCCATCACGCCGCCGGCAAAAAAGCCCAGCGACTGCAGCGTGTTGTAGACCCCCATGGCCGCGCCGCGCACATGCGCCGGTGCCATGCGCGAGACCATGCTTGGCTGGCTCGCCTCCAGCACGTTGAAGCCGTAGAAGAACACAAATAACAGCGCCGCCAGCGCCGCAATCCCGGCACCATCCGTGGCCAGCAGCAGCCCGACCTGAACGACTGCCATCAGACCGATCGCCGTCAGGAACACGGCGCGCAGGTAGCCCCGCTTTTCCAGACGAAACAGCGTGCCGCCCATGACGACGAAGGAACCCAGCACGGCCGGCAGGTAGACCCACCAGTGGTGGTCGCGTGACAGGCCAGCCTGCACCAGCATCGCGGGTATTGCCATCCACATGGCCAACTGCACGGCATGCAGCACGAACACTCCGAAATTCAGCCGCAACAGCGCCGCCAGGCGCAGCACCTCGACCAGGCCCCCGCGCGGCAGGTTCTTGTGGTCAATCGGCTCGGCCGGCACCCACCAGATGACGATGGCCACGCCGGCCAGTGCGAGCGTGCCGGTCATGGCAAACAGGCCGTGCAGGCCGATATACGCCACCAAAATGGGCGCAGCTACCAGCGAGAGGGCAAACATCAGGCCGATGCTGGCGCCAACCAGCGCCATCGACTTGGTGCGCACCTCGTCGCGCGTCTGGTCCGCCAGCAGGGCCGTCACCGCCGCCGAGACGGCGCCGGCACCCTGCAGCGCGCGGCCGACTGCCAGCCAGGTCAGCGTCGGCGCCCAGGCCGCCAGAAAACTGCCGGCGGCAAACAGCAGAAGACCGAACACGATGACGCGCTTGCGCCCGATACGGTCCGACGCCAGTCCGTACAGGAACTGCAACATGGCCTGCGTCAGGCCGTACAGGCCCATGGTGAGGCCGATCAGGGCCGGGTCATCGCCGCCGGGCATCTTGCCGGCTTCGATGGCAAACACCGGCAGGATCAGGAACAGGCCCAGCATGCGCAGCGCGAAAATGGAAGCCAGCGAGAAACTGGCGCGCAGTTCCGTGGGCGTCATCTTGCTGGCGGGCAAAACATTTCCCCCGACGAGCGGGACTTCAATCGTAGACAAAACAGGACTCTCCAACGCGCAAGGCCGTGAACGGCCACGGCTGCAAAAGGCACGATTGTCCCTGATCCCGGATAAATTGGTGGGCCCATGCCTGCCAAGACCTTCGGCTTTGACTATCATGGCAGGTTTTCCCCCGAGCGCACTTCACCTTGAACTCCCCCTCCGACGCCAGCCTCCTCGACCCGCAGGCCGATGGCAAGTACCTTGCCCAGGCCCTGCAGCACCAGACCATCAGCATCCGGGGCGCGCGCACGCACAACCTCAAGAACATCGACCTCGACATCCCGCGCAACCAGCTCGTGGTGATCACCGGCCTGTCCGGTTCCGGCAAGTCGAGCCTGGCCTTTGATACACTGTACGCTGAAGGGCAGCGCCGCTATGTGGAGAGCCTCTCGACCTACGCGCGCCAGTTCCTGCAGCTGATGGACAAGCCCGATGTCGATGTGATCGAGGGCCTGTCGCCCGCGATCTCGATCGAGCAGAAGGCCACCTCGCACAACCCGCGCTCCACCGTCGGCACGGTGACCGAGATCCACGATTACCTGCGCTTGCTGTTCGCGCGCGCCGGTACGCCCTTCTGCCCCGAGCACGACCTGCCGTTGCAGGCGCAGACCGTGAGCCAGATGGTCGACGCGGTGCTGGCGCTGCCGGCCGACACCCGGCTCATGATCCTGGCGCCGCTGGCGCGCGAAAAGAAAGGCGAGTTCCTCGACGTCTTTGCCGACATGCAGGCGCAGGGCTATGTGCGATTTCGCGTAGACGGCCAGGCCTGCGAGTTCGACCAGTTGCCGCCGCTGAAGAAGACCGAGAAGCACGACATCGACGTCGTCATCGACCGCCTCAAGGTGCGTCCTGAAATCCAGCAACGCCTGGCCGAGAGTTTTGAAGCCGCCCTGCGCCTGGCCAATGGCCGGGCCATCGCGCTTGAGATCGACAGCGGGCAGGAGCATTTGTTCAACGCCAAGTTCGCCTGCCCGGTGTGCAACTACTCGATTGCGGAACTCGAGCCGCGCCTGTTCTCGTTCAACTCGCCGGTGGGCGCCTGCCCGTCCTGCGACGGCCTGGGCGCGCAGGAATTTTTCGACCCGACGCGGGTCGTGGCCTTCCCTAGCCTGAGCCTGGCCAGCGGCGCCATCAAGGGTTGGGACCGGCGCAACGGCTATTACTTTGCAATGCTGGAGAGCCTGGCCAAGCATTACGACTTCGACCTGGAGCAGTCCTTCGAATCGCTCGACGCCGCCGTGCAGCAGGCCGTATTGCACGGCTCCGGCGAGGAAGAAATCAAGTTCAGTTACGTGATGGACTCGGGCCTCTCTAAGGGCAAGAAGCTCAGCAAGAAGCATCCGTTCGAAGGCATCATTCCCAACATGCAGCGGCGCTACCGCGAGACCGACTCCAGCCTGGTGCGCGAGGACCTGGCGCGCTATCGCAGCACGCAGGCCTGCCCGGACTGCGGCGGATCGCGCCTCAGGCGCGAAGCGCGCCACGTGAAGATCGGCGAAGGCGCGCAGGCGCGCGCCATTTACGAGATCAGCCACCTCACGCTGCGCGAGAGCCTAGCCTACTTCAACAGTCTGCAGATGCACGGTGCGAAGGGTGAAATCGCAGCCAAGGTGGTGCGCGAAGTCGGCCTACGACTGAAGTTCCTCAACGATGTCGGCCTCAATTACCTGAGCCTGGACCGCAGCGCCGAGACCCTGAGTGGCGGCGAATCCCAGCGCATCCGCCTGGCCTCGCAGATCGGCTCGGGCCTGACCGGCGTCATGTACGTGCTCGACGAGCCCAGCATCGGATTGCACCAGCGCGACAACGAACGCCTGATCAGCACCCTGAAGCACCTGCGCGACATCGGCAACAGCGTGCTGGTGGTGGAGCACGACGAGGACATGATCCACGCCGCCGACCACGTGATCGACATGGGGCCGGGCGCCGGCGTTCACGGCGGGCGCGTGATGGCGCAGGGCAGCTATGAAGACGTCAAGGCCAATCCCGATTCGCTGACCGGCAAGTACCTGTCGGGTGTTCTCAAGATCGCCGTGCCCCGGCATCGCACGGCCTGGCTGCCGGTCGTGACGCAGGCGCCCGAAAAGAAATCCACATCGAAAGCGCCGCCAAGCAAGGCGGCACTGGCCTGGGCCGAGCGCCATGCAGCCCATCTGGCCACGCAGGGCGAGCTGCAGGCGATCCGCATCGTTAACGCCACCGGCAACAACCTGCGCGGCGTGAACGTCGCGTTCCCGGTCGGCCTCTTCACCTGCGTCACCGGGGTTTCGGGATCCGGCAAATCGACGCTGGTCAACGACACGCTGTACACGGCGGTGGCGCGCCAGCTCTACCGCGCGCACGACGAGCCGGCCGAGCACGAAGCGATCGAGGGCATCGAGCACTTCGACAAGGTCATCAACGTCGACCAGTCGCCGATCGGGCGCACGCCGCGTTCGAACCCGGCCACCTACACGGGCCTGTTCACGCCGATCCGCGAGCTGATGGCCGAGGTGCCTGTCGCGCGCGAACGCGGCTATGGCGCCGGTCGCTTTTCCTTCAACGTACCCGGCGGGCGCTGCGAAGCCTGCCAGGGCGACGGCATGGTGAAGGTGGAGATGCACTTCCTGCCCGATGTCTACGTGCCGTGCGACGTCTGCCAGGGCGCCCGCTACAACCGCGAGACGCTCGAGGTTCTGTACAAGGGCAAGAACATCGCGCAGATCCTCGACCTAACAGTCGAAGCCGCGCACGACTTCTTCAAGGCGCAGCCGACCATCGCGCGCAAGCTGCACACGCTGCTCGACGTCGGCCTGTCTTACATCCGCCTGGGCCAGGCGGCGACCACGCTGTCGGGCGGCGAGGCACAGCGCGTCAAGCTCGCGCTCGAACTCTCCAAACGCGACACCGGGCGCACGCTCTACATCCTGGACGAGCCGACGACCGGCCTGCACTTCGCCGACATCGACCTGCTGCTGCGCGTGCTGCACCAGTTGCGCGACGCCGGCAACACCATCGTCGTGATCGAGCACAACCTGGACGTGATCAAGACCGCCGACTGGCTGATCGACATGGGCCCCGAAGGTGGCGCCGGTGGCGGCCAGGTCGTGGGCGTGGGCACACCCGAAGACATCGCCGCCAATCCGCAGAGCCACACGGGCCGTTACCTCAAGCGCTTGCTGTGAAGCGATGGCGGCGATGAACCATGAGAACCTGACGGGCCGCGACCTGTTCGCCGCTCTGGTCGTGGTGCTGGTCTGGGGCGTGAACTTCGTCACGATGAAATTCGCGCTGCGCGACTTCACGGCGTTCCAGCTCGGCGCGGCACGCTACGCCTTCGCCGCGCTGCCGCTGGTGCTGCTGATCAAGCCGCCGAAAGTTCCGTGGCGATGGGTTGTGAGCTATGGCCTGTTGCAGGGCGTCGGCCAGTTCGGCATCCTGTTCGTCGCGCTGCAGGTTGGCATGACGGCGGCGCTGGCCTCGGTACTGGTGCAAACGCAGGTCTTCTTCACCGCGCTGTTTGGCTTCGTGCTGCTGCACGAGCGTCCGAGCCGCCCGCTGCAACTGGGCCTGCTGCTGGCGGCGCTGGGCCTGTCCTGTTTTGCGCTCAATTACGTCAATCCGGCCGCCGGCGCGGGCAGCGCCACCACGCTGCCGGGCTTTTTGCTGACGCTGTGCGCGGCGGCCATGTGGGCCATGTCGAGCATCGTGGCGCGGCGCGTGCAGCGCATTAACGCCGACTATTCGCCGCTTGCCTTCGTCGTCTGGAGCAGCACGGTGGCGGTGCTGCCGTTCATCGCCCTGTCCTACTTCTTCGACCCCGAAGCCGCGCGCTCGCACTGGTTGCAGGCGCGCGCGTCGAGCTGGCTAGCCGCATCCTACCTCGGCTGGGGTGCGACCGTCGTCGGATACAGCCTGTGGACCGGCCTGCTTAAACGCCATCCTGCAAATCGGGTCGCGCCCTTCGGCCTGGGTGTGCCAATCGTGGGCCTGGCCGCTGGCATGCTGATCCTGGGCGAGATCGTCACGCCCTGGCAGTGGGCCGGCATCGCGCTGCTGATAGCTGCTCTGGGGTGCGTGATGCTTGGTGGCTTGCTGTTGCGCCCGGCACGCGCCCGGTAGCGTGGTGCGGACTCAGGCAGCCTTGGCGGCCTGCAGCACATCACGCGTTTTGATCGCCTCGCGCCGCGCCGCTTGCGCGAAGTCGTCGCCGCTGGAGGCATAGAGGATGGCGCGCGACGAATTGACGACGATCGGCGCAACGGTCTCACCGTTCACGGCACGCCAACCGGCTCTGACGGTTGCCACGGCATCGCCGCCCTGTGCACCGACACCGGGAATCAGCAGCGGCAATGTCGGCGCCACGGCGCGCACGCGTTCGATCTCGGCCGGATAGGTGGCGCCCACCACGAGGCCGAGCTGACCATTGAGGTTCCAGGGCCCTTGCGCGAGGCGCGCGATGTGCTCGTACAGCAGCGGCGCGCCTTCGACGCTGGACAGGCGCTGGTTCTGCAGATCATCGCCGCCGGGGTTCGAAGTGCGGCACAGCAGGAACGCGCCCTTGCCGTGGTACTTGAGGTAGGGCTGGATCGAATCGAAACCCATGAAGGGCGAGAGCGTGACGGCATCGGCGCCGTATCGCTCAAAGGCCTCCTTCGCATACTGCTCGGCCGTGCTGCCGATGTCGCCGCGCTTGGCGTCGAGGATCACCGGCACGTTTGGCGCCACGCTGCGCATGTGCGCCATTAGGCGCTCCAGCTGATCTTCGGCGCGATGCGCGGCGAAGTAGGCAATCTGCGGCTTGAAGGCGATCGCCAGATCGGCCGTGGCGTCGACGATGGCGGCGCAGAAGTCGTAAATGCGGCTGGCGTCGCCACGCAGGGTGCCCGGAAATTTCGCCGGCTCGGGATCGAACCCGACGCACAACAAGGAATCGTTTTGGCGCTCGGCGGCGCGCAGCAGGTTGATGAAATTCATGCTCCGATTGTAGGAAGACCGGACCGCCAGGTCGCACCCGGCAGTCCGGTCGCCAACCCCGTTATGCTTGCGCCCTATGTACTCGAACCATTTCGGCCTGACGCAGGACCCGTTTTCGATCGCACCCGATCCGCGCTATCTTTACATGAGCGAGCGGCATCGCGAAGCGCTGGCACATCTGCTGTACGGCGTGACGGGCCCGCAGCCCGGTGCCGGCGGCAGCGGCGGCGGCTTCGTGCTACTCACCGGCGACATCGGAACCGGCAAGACCACCATCTGCCGCTGCTTCCTGGAGCAGATCCCCGCCGGCTGCCATGTGGCCTACATCTTCAACCCCAAGCTGACCGTCACCGAACTGCTGCAGTCGATCTGCGAGGAGTTCCACATCGCGCCCGCCGCCGGCGCCGCACATCCACCGACGGTCAAAGACTACATCGACGCGCTCAACGTCTTCCTGCTGCAAAGCCATGCCGCGGGACAGAGCTGCGTGCTCATCATCGACGAGGCGCAAAACCTGCAGCCCGATGTTCTCGAACAGTTGCGCCTGCTGACCAACCTGGAGACCAGCGAGCGCAAGCTGCTGCAGATCGTGCTGATCGGCCAGCCCGAACTGCGCAGCATGCTGGAGCGCCCCGAACTCGAGCAACTCGCGCAGCGCGTGATTGCGCGCTTTCACCTCGACGCGCTGACCGAGCGCGAGACCACGCAGTACATCGCGCACCGCCTGGCCGTTGCCGGCCACAGCAAGAAGCTGCCGTTCGAAGCCAAGGCGCTGCAGCGCATTCACCAGGTGGCACGCGGCGTGCCGCGGCGCATCAACCTGCTGTCAGGGCGCGCGCTGCTGGGGGCCTGGGCCAATGGCATGGATCGCGTCAACCGCGGCGTGGTCGACAAGGCCGCGAGCGAAGTGTTTGGCACCGAGCCGGCGCGCAGGCAGGGTGTCACGCGCCGAACGGCTTACACGCTGGGCGCCGTCGTCCTGCTGATAGGTGTCGGCTTGGGCGCCTTCCTGCGCTGGAATCCGCAGGCGCCGGCAGTCAGCGTGGCCAAAGCGATCAGCAGCCCGCCGCTGAAAGCGCCGGCCTTGGCGCCGGTCGTCATCGTGCCGGTGCCGGCGCGCCCGATCGAGGCCGTGGAAGACCTACTGCCGCAACTGCCACGCGACCTCAACGCCGCATGGCGCGGACTGGCGCCGCTCTGGAAGCTGCCCGAGAGCGACGGCGATCCATGCCAGAGCGCCGCGGCGCAAGGTTTGCAGTGCTACCGCTCGGCCAACCTCAGCGTGCCGCTGCTGCGCCAGCTGGCGCGCCCCGGCATCTTGACTCTTCAAAATGGCAATGAGCCGCCGGTTTACGCCCTGCTGGTGGGTCTGACCGACCAGACTGCGACGCTGCGCTTGGGCACGGCGCTGCACAAGGTGCGACTGGTCACGCTCGGACGCATCTGGCGCGGCGATTTCGCCACCTACTGGCGCGCGCCGGCCGGCTACGGCGGAAACCTGCGCGACGGCAGCAGCGGTCCGATGGTCGACCAGCTCGTCAGCCAATTGGCCAAAGTCGACGGCTTACCGGCGCCGGCAGCTGGCGCGAGTGCGCCGATCGTCGATGCCGCGCTGCGCGAACGCATCCGCGCCTTTCAGCGCTCGCAGGGACTCAAGCCCGATGGCCAACCCGGCCCCCTAACCTTCATGCAGATCGATAGCGCTACCGCAACCAACGAGCCGCGCCTGCAAACCGAGCCGCGATAACGCCATGTCCTACATCCTCGATGCCCTCAAGCGCGCCGACGCCGAACGCGAACGCGGCGCCGTGCCGGGTCTGCACGCGCAGCAGAATGCAGCGCTGGCCGCGGCACCCAGCGTCAGACCGCGAATCCGCCTCTGGCTGATCACCGCGACCGTTCTTGCACTCAGCGCCATCGCCGCCGGGTTATGGCTCTGGCGCGGCCCCGCCACTGACAGCAGTCTGGCCACCGCGCAAGTCGCTGCGGTGGCGCCCTCGGTGAGCACAGCACCCGCCGCCCCGGTCACCGCGTCAACTCCCGCACCGGTACCGGTACCGGCAACACCACCGACACCCGTGGTCACACCAGCGCCGGCACCGACACCAATCGCGGTGGCGCCACCAGCACTCGCACCGGCCCCCTTGACAACTGCACAGGTCGCCGCACCCTCGGCCCGCGCCACGGCGTCCAGAACCGCCGCTCCAGCCAAACCCGTAGCCGCACCAGAACCGCCTGCGGCGGCGCCCGCGCCGATCCCGCTGCTGGGGGAACTGCCCGAAGACCTCCGGCGCCAAATCCCCGCGCTGACCATCACTGGCGCCGTCTACTCGGAAACCCCGGGGCAGCGCTTGCTGCTGGTGAACAACCAGGTGCTCAATCAGGGCGCCATGGCCGCACCCGATGTCAGCCTGGAAGAAATCCGGCCCAAGAGCTCGGTCTTCAATTTCCAGGGAACGCGCTTCCGGCTGACGCATTAGCCGCCACAGCCATGCGTGCCAAAGGCTAATCGGCCGTGGCTGCCGACATCGCCAGGCACAGATCAGCCCAGGCGCGCGCCTTGTCCTGCGGCGTGCGCAGCAGGTAGGCCGGGTGGTAGCTGACGATGACGGGAATGCCCTGGTAGCGGTAGATCCTGCCGCGCAGCTTGCCCAGCGGCGTGCCCACGACATCGGGCAGACTGCCCTGCAACAGGGTCTGCGCGGCAAAGCGGCCCAGGGCCAGAATCACTTTCGGTCGCACCAGCGCCACTTCGCGCTGCAGGTAGTTTTCACACGCCGCGAGTTCCAGCGGCTCGGGGTTGCGCGCCAGCGCCGGACGGCACTTGACGCAATTGCTGAGGTAGGCGGCGCCGGCCACCTCAGCGGCAGCACCATCATGACCGGCGCGGCGCACACCGACCGCCTTGAGCATGTTGTCGAGCAACTGCCCGGCCTGACCGGCAAAGGGCAGGCCGAGCCGCTCCTCGTTGTCGTCGGGCGGTTCGCCGACCACCATCCAGTGCGCCGAGTGCGGCGCCGGCGCGGCGGTGAATACAGCGGACCGCCGGCCCGCGGACAAGCCGCAAGCCGTGCAGGCGGCAACGGTTTGCGCCAGCGTTGCCCAGTCGAGACTGGCGACCCGTTCGACCGCCATGGCCGCGATCGACGCCGGCGCAGAATCCGGTTCGGGCGCGGCCCTGGCGATCGGCTTCGGTGCCGGCATCGCAGTGGCCACTGCGGCCGGCGTTGTCGCAGCGGCGACCGGCGGCGTTTCGGGCCACCAGACGTGCACGCCCATCTCGTCCAATATGGCGCGCTGGCGGCGATCAAGATCCAGGTTCATGGCGCCATTCTCACCGACTCACAGGCGCCGGCTCATGACCAGCGCGTCTTCGCGCTGGCCGTTGCCAGCCGGATAGTAGGCCTTGCGCACGCCAACCCGGGCAAAGCCCTGCGCCTGATAGACCTCGATCGCGCGCAGATTGCCTGTGCGCACTTCGAGCCAGAGCCAGTCGGCGCCCTGCCCCCGGGCCCACAGCGCGAGCGCATCGAGCATGACGCGGGCCCAGCCTTGGCGCTGGTATTCGGGCGCGACTGTGATATTGAGCAGATGGACTTCATCCACGCCTTTCATCGCGACGAAATAGCCAAGCAGGGTGTCCTGCGCCAGCAACATCTGGACCTGATAGCTGCTCTGCAGCGCATCGGAAAAATTGGCCCGCAGCCAAGGATGAGCGTAGGTCCGCAGTTCCACCTGCAGCACGGCATCGAGTTCGGCGGCGGTCACGGGTTCGAATCGCACTTCGACCGGTTTCAGAACGGCACTCACAGCGCCGCCTTCTGCGCCGCACGCTGCAGCGTGGTCTGCGCCACCTGGTCCCGGATGTAGAGCGGCAGCGCCTGATCCGCCGGCAGCGCGGCACCGGCGGCCAGCAGGGCCGGCGCCAGGCGCAGCAGCGCAGCCGCCTCGGGGCGCGCCTCGATGCGCGGCACGGCGCTGATCGGCAGTCGCGCGCCATAGGTGGCAAAAACATTGCCGGCCAGCGCATCGATCGGCTCGGCATGCGCATCCTCGGGCCGCAGCAGACAGTGGTCGCTGACCTGCCGCCAGGTGCCACGCTCGAACGCGTAGCCGGCGGCGTACAACTCGTCCATGCGGGCGTCGAGCAAGGCCAGCACCTGCCAGTTTTCCCTCTGCGGCGCAAATTGAAGACGCGCAACTTCGACCACGCACAGCAGCGTGTCGATCGGCAATACCTTGACGTCGGCGCCAAAGGCCAGCCCCTGCGCCACCGAACATGCCGTGCGAAGGCCGGTGAAGGAACCAGGACCGCGGCCAAAAACGATGGCATCCAGCTCGGCGTAATTGAGCCTGGCTTCGCGCATCAAACGTTCGATGGTGGGGATCAGATGGGTCGAGGTCTGCGCGCCGCCAGGGCCGTTGTGCTGCCACAGCGCGTCCGGTGGGCCACACTGCACGGCCACCGACATGATCTCGGTGCTCGTGTCAAACGCGAGCAGTTTCATCGCCGAACCACCGCACGCACGCCAAACAGGATGCCCAGCGTCACCAGCGCCAGACCAGCCGCCAGGTTCCAGTACAGCGGTTCGCCGAGCAACAGCACAGCGCCCAATGCAGAGAGCCCGGGCACCAGAGCCGTGATCATGGTCGAGCGCACCGGCCCGAAGTACTCGATCATCCGGGTGAGGGAAATGCCCGAGACCACGACCGAACCGAAACCCTGGTACAGCGTCTGGAACGCCACTTCCGGCAGCGGCGCCGTGAACACATGGCCCGGCGCGGCGTGCGTGAGCAGCAGCACGGCGTAGAGCGGCACGAAGCTGAAACAGGCAAAGGCAGTGACGGCAATCGTCGCCCGCACGGCGTCGAGCGCATAGCGCCGAGCCAGCACGCTGTACATGGACCAGCACATGGCTGCCATCATGAACAGCAGATCGCCCTTCCAGACTGAACCACCGTCGAAGGCGCGCAGCAGGCTGGCACCGCCGACGACCAGATCGCCGGCCACGATCAGGGCCAGGCCAAGCGCGCGCGCCGGCGTGATGCGCTCACCGAGCAGGAAAAGCGCGAGCAAGGTGGTCCACAGCGGCAGGCTGCCCGGCATCAAGACCGAAGCGTGGGCCGCCGGTGCGAAAACAAAACCACTGTAAGCAATCAGCGCGTACAGCAGGCCGCCGAACAGTCCGGCGCTCACCGTCACGCGCAGCGGCAAGGGCGACAGCCCGAACAGGGATGCATGTCCCAGACCGAGCGCGCGGTCTCGCCGCACAAGCCAGGCACCCCACGGCAGCAGAAACAGGCCGGCGCCGACCATGCGGCAAAAGGCGATATCGAAGGGCGTCAAGGAGCCGCCACGCGCCGGGTCCGACGAGGCGCGGGCAATCAGGATGAAGGAGGTCCAGACCAGCACGGTGACAACGGCCGCGGCGCGGCCAACGATGCGCGGCGAAAGGCTGCTGAATGTGAGGGGTGCGGTGGTCGCCATTCCTCCATTATCCGTGGCGCCATCAGTAGCAGGAATCAAGGGCGGGATAATCGGGCCATGTTCTTGCATCGTCTCATGACCGGCCTCGTCGCCGGCACCATCGGCACCCTGGCGCTGGCCCAAGGCGTTCCGCCTGAAGTCGCAGCGGCGCTGGCGCGCGCCAAAGTGCCGCTCGAATCGGTCACGCTGCTGGTGGCCGACGCCGAGGGCAAAGCGCCAGCACGCGTGAGCCACCGCGCACAGGTGCCGGTCAATCCGGCTTCCGTGATGAAACTCGTGACGACGTATGCGGCGCTCGACCTGCTGGGCCCGGCCTACGTCTGGCGCACACCGGTCTACCTGGACGGCAGCGTGCACCAGGGCACACTGCGCGGCAATCTGTTCATCAAGGGCCAGGGCGACCCGAAACTGGTGCTCGAACGGTTGTGGCTGCTGCTGCGCCGCGTCCAGAGCCTGGGGATCAGCAACATCGAGGGCGACATCGTGCTCGACAACAGCGCGTTCGAGCCGATTGAATCGGACCCGGCCAGCTTTGATGGTGAGCCGCTGCGCCCTTACAACGCATCGCCGGATGCATTGCTGATCAATTTCAAATCGGTTCTCATGACCTTTGTTCCCGATCGCGCAACCCGCAGCGCCAGCGTTCAATTCGAGCCGCCACTGCTTGGCGTGCAAATGCAAAAAAGCGTGCCGCTTTCCGGCACCGAAGCCGGCGCCTGCGGCGACTACCGCGCTGCGCTCAAAGCTGAATTTTCCGATCCGGCGCAGATCCGCTTCGGCGGCAGTTATCCGATCGCGTGTGGCGAGAAGATCTGGCCGCTCGCCTATGCCGATCCGTCGAGTTATAACCGGCGCGCCGTGGCTGCGCTGTGGCGCGAGATGGGTGGCCAGTTGACGGGCGCGGTGCGCGCGGGACGCCTGAGCGAAGCCGGCACGACGGGCCTGAAGACAGCACTGGAGCCGGCATTCGAGATCAGCTCGGCGCCACTCGCCGAAGTGATCCGCGACATCAACAAATACAGCAACAACGTGATGGCGCAACAGGTATTTCTGACGCTCAGCCTGCCCGAACGCAGCGCCGGCGGCAGCGCGGTCGCCGGGGCCAGCCGCGCCGCCTCGCGCGAGGTGCTGCGGCGCTGGTGGAAGGAGCGCATCGGCAGCGACGACGCGCCCGTGCTCGACAACGGCGCCGGCCTGTCGCGCAGCGAGCGCATAAGCGCCCAAGCCTTGGCCCGCCTGCTGCAAAGCGCCTACCGCTCGCCGCTGATGCCGGAACTGCTGGCGTCGCTGTCTATCAGCGGCGTCGACGGCACGCTCAAACACAGCCACGCCACGCTGGAAGGCGGCGCCCATCTCAAGACAGGCAGCCTTCGCGATGTCGCCGCCCTAGCCGGCTATGTGCACGCGGCCAGCGGCAAGCGCTATTGCCTGGTGGCCATTGCCAACCACGCCAATGCCCAGGCCGCGCGCCCCGCTTTCGAGGCCCTGCTGAGCTGGGCCGTCAAGGACAACTGAAACACTTGCCATGAGCATCCCAGAACTGTCCGACCTGATCGGCTACTGCGCCGCCGTGCTGACCACCGCAAGCTTCGTGCCGCAGGCGTGGCACACGTTTCAGACACGCGATGTGCGCGGCATCTCGCTGGGCATGTACAGCGCGTTCACGGCAGGCGTGGCCTGCTGGCTGCTCTATGGCCTGCTGCTGGGCGCCTGGCCTGTGGTTATCGCCAACCTCATCACGCTTGGCTTGGCAGCGGCGATCCTGATGATGAAGCTGCGTTACCGCTAGTCTGATTTCGATTGCCAGCGGGTATACCCCGATTTCACCGGCTTTCTTTGGCTCCTATGATTTAAATCAAAGAGAGCACGTCTGCTCCCGATCTTATAGGAGACAAATCGATGACGAACTTCAAAGTTCTGGCCGCGGTGTTCGGTGCGGCCTTGCTGGTGGCGGCCTGCGGCGGCGGAGACACCGGTCCGCTCGGAACCCAGGACGCGAACCCGGTTCGCGGCGCCTTGATGCAAGCGGCACCCCCGCGCATCACGTCCATGACCGCTGCCGACTTCAACGCATTGCTCACAGCCAAATCGCCGAGCCTGCTGCAACTAGCCGGAGCACCGGTATGCGGCGTCGACGTGCAGTACATCAAGTACGGCACGGTCGGCGGCGCCGGTGAGGCCACCAACGCCTCGGGTGCCCTGATGGTACCGACCGGCACAGCCGCGGCCTGCAGCGGCGCGCGCCCGATCGTGATGTACGCCCACGGCACAAACATCACCCGGCGCTATGATCTGGCCGATTTTTCGGACAGCACGAACCCGGCCTATTCGGAAGCGGTCCTGTTGGCAGCCCTTTATGCCGCGCATGGCTACATCGTCGTGGCGCCCAATTACGCCGGCTACGACAGTTCGCCCCTGCCGTATCACCCGTACCTGAATGCGGACCAGCAGTCCAAGGAGATGATCGACGCCCTGGCCGCAGCCAAGAAGGCCTTGCCGATGCTGATCTCGCCGACCACGGCCAGCGCCAAGTTGTTCATCACCGGTTACTCTCAAGGCGGCTTTGTCGCCATGGCTGCACACCGCGCCATGCAGGCGGCCGGCATTCCGGTCACGGCCTCGGCTCCGATGTCCGGCCCCTACGCGCTAGCGGCCCAGTCCGATGCCACCTTTTTTGGCAATGTGAACGCGGGCAGCACGATCTTCTCGCCGATGATCTTCACGAGCTTCCAGAAGGCCTACGGCAACCTGTACAGCTCGCCGTCGGACATCTATGAGAGCGCCTATGCAACAGGCATCGAAAGCCTGCTGCCGGGCGACTACGATTTCACGACAGTCATCACCAGCGGCAAGCTGCCGCAGTTGGCACTCTTCAATGTCACACCGCCGACAGCTCCGGCCGGTTCAGGCCTGCAGCCCACGCTCAACGCCATCTCGCCGCCAACCGGCACAGGCCCCACCGATGCCCTGTTCGCCGCCGGCTTTGGCAGCAGCAACCTGATCAAGAACAGCGCGCGTCTGGCCTACCTGCTTGACGCCATGGCGCATCCCGATGGCATCGTTCCCGCGCTGACGACGGGCGCACCGGCCACTGGCGCCAACAATCCGATCCGCATCGCCGCGGTCAAGAACGACCTGCGTGGCTGGACACCGCAGGCACCGGTCCTGCTGTGTGCCGGCAATGGCGACCCCACTGTTTTCTATAAGCTCAACACCGCCGTGATGGGCGCCCTTTGGGCCGGCTTGCCGGCGGGCCTTGTTACCGTGCTCGATGTCGACTCGGCCGTCACCGGAGCCAGCGATCCGTTCGCAGCGGCCAAGGTCGGCTTTGCACAGGGCAAGACGGCCATGATCAACGGCGCCATTGCCGCCGGCCAGGACCCTGCCACGCAGGTCACGGCAAATTACCACGGCACGCTGGTTCCGCCCTACTGCAATGCAGCAGCGCGTGGCTTCTTCTCGCAGTTCTAACCCAAAGGAGCCAACAAAATGAAAAAATTATTCCTTTGCGCCGGCGCGGCCGCCGTCATCACCTTCGGTCTGTCAGGCAACGTCCTGGCCCAGACTACTACCGTCAAGCTGGGCTGGGTCAACGTGAACCCCCACTCGTCTGCCCTGCCGATGGCTGGCCCTTTCACGCCTGCCGATACGCTCGGGCTCGAGGTGCACTCCAAGTCGACCCTGTTCTTCAGCGCCGCGCGGGATATCAGCAGCAACGTCGAGATCGAATTGGCCATGGGCATTCCGCCCACGCATGACGTGTCGCTTGTCGTGCTCAAGCCCAGTGGCGTTCCCGGCAGCGTGGCCGCGATGGACGGGCAAATTGCCTCGCGCGTCCGCCAGGTGGCACCAACCCTTTTTGCCAATTACAAATGGGGTGACAGCGCCAGCCAATTCCGGCCCTTTGCCGGACTGGGCATCAACTTCACGCACTTCGACAAGACCGAATCGCTGGCCGTCAACGACGCGGTCAACGGCGGTCCGACGACCATCAGCCTGAGCAACTCCTGGGGTCTGGCCGCGCAGTTCGGCATGGTTGCCAAACTGGGCGGTCCCTGGTCGCTCACTGGCGCTTGGTCCACGGCCCACGTCAAGACCCATCTGACCACCAACACCCTGGGTGTCGAGCGCAACTCCGACATCACCTTCCATCCATCGGTGACGACGATCGCCTTGGGCTACAGTTTCTAGACCAAGCGGCCCCGGCCGAGCCTGCCGGCTTGGCCGGTGGCAACCACCACCAACCCCGCCCGAGCGGGGGTTTTTCTGCGTGCAAGCCGGGGCTTCCAATCTAGCCAGCCGACACTGCCGTACGCAGACCGTTGGCAAAAGAAAAAGGCCGCCAGGTGTTTATTCCTAGCGGCCTTTGTCAGGGGATATGGTGGAGCTGGCGGGATTTGAACCCGCGTCCGCAAGCCATCTTCGAGCAGATCTACATGTTTAGTGGTCTGATTTGAGTCTCGCCACCTGTGTCGCGCAGCCACACGCTACACAGGACGCCAGCACCCTATTGTCTTGCTCCGAACCAAGGTACCCGATCCAGAGCCAGCCGATGTGTATGACCTTACAGCCGGGAGCTCTCAGCTTGCGCTAGGAACCCCTTGCCCAGCCCATCGGCCTGCTGTTGTAAGGCTCACTGGTTATTAAGCAGCGAGTGCGAAACGTTCGTCGTTTGCAGTTAGTTTTTTTGAATCTGTTTTACGAGCGCATTCAGCTCGACATGCACCACAGCGATTCCGTACCCACGTCGAAACCAGTGCAGCCCCAAGACCACTATTTTAGGCCCTGACGAGCAATTGCAAGAGCGCACCCGGAGATTTAATGGCAGCGTGCGCGCCCCAGCGCGTCGGATCAGCTTCGAGACCGAGGTAGCCGTAGGTGGCGACGACCGTCCCCATGCCCGCCGCCAGACCGGCAACAATGTCCCTCTCATCGTCACCGACATAGAGACAATGCGCCGGCTCGATACCAATCCGCCTCGCGGCCTCCAGCAGGGGCTCCGGATGGGGTTTGGAGTACGGCGTGCTGTCGCCGCTGATCACCGTGCGGGCGGACGCGAACAGGGGCATAGCGCGGGTCAACGGATCGGCAAAGCGCGAGGCTTTGTTGGTCACGACGCCCCAAGTCAGATCAAGCGCGAGCAGGTCGGCGATCAACTCCGGCACGCCGGCAAAGGCAAACGTGTTTTGCGTCATGCAGCGCTCGTAATTGACGCAGAACTCTTCGCGCATGGCGTCATACTGCGAGTGGTCAGGCGTCATGCCAAACGCCACGCCGAGTAGCCCGCGGGCACCCGCGCCGGCTACCGATCGATAACGCTCGCTCGGCAATGAGGGCAGGCCGCGGTCCAGTCGCATCTTGTCGACCGCAGCACCCAGATCCGGCGCGCTGTCGATCAGGGTACCGTCCAGATCAAACAGCACCGCGCGCACCTGCGCGAACAGGCCGTGAATCGCCATCAGCGTCCCGCCAGCTCGGATTTCTGCGTGGCAAACAGGTAGTTGACGCTGGTGTCCGAGCTCAACCAGAAGCGCTGGGTGAACGGGTTATGCCCCATGCCACGGGCATGTCGCAGGTCCAAGTCGGCAGCACGGCAGTAAGCGGCCAATTCACTGGGTCGAACCATCTTCGCGTATTCGTGCGTTCCGCGCGGCAGCAAATTGAGCACGTACTCGGCACCGACGATGGCAAACAGGAACGATTTGGGGTTGCGATTCAAGGTCGAAAAGAAGACCCAGCCGCCGGGTTTGACCAGCGCGGCGCAGGCACGCACGATGGAGGCCGGATCGGGCACGTGTTCGAGCATTTCCATGCAAGTTACCACGTCATAGCCACCCGGTTGCTCCAGTGCCAGCGCCTCAGCACTGATTTCGCGGTACTGCAGGTTGGGCGTCTGCACCTCGAGCGCATGTAATTGCGCCACCCGCAGGGCTTTGCTGGCCAGGTCAATCCCCGTCACCTGTGCCCCTGAGCGCGCCATGGCGTCGGCCAGAATGCCGCCGCCGCAACCGACGTCAAGAACCTTTTGCCCCGCCAACGGCGCAAGGCTGCTGATCCACTCCAGCCGTAGTGGATTCATCTGATGCAGGGGGCGAAATTCACCCTCGGTATCCCACCAGCGGTGGGCAAGGTCGGAAAACTTGGCCAGTTCAGCCGGATCAGCGTTCAATGAGATAGAAGTCATGGGGAGATTATCGGGCAAGCCAAAGGAACAGCTTCGTTGCAGGGAATTGTGTCGCACACCAAGCGAAAAGACCGGCGTCGGAAAGCAAAAGACCCCGCCAGGCGGGGTCTTTTGGAGCAGCTCTTGCGAGCCGCAATTCGGCTGGAAACCAGCGATCAGTTGGCGCGGGTACCGACGACTTCGATTTCAACGCGACGGTTCTTGGCGCGGCCTTCCTTGGTCTTGTTGTCAGCAACGGGTTGCTTCTCGCCCTTGCCTTCGGTGTAGACGCGGTTCTTTTCGACGCCCTTGGACACCAGATAGGCCTTCACGGCTTCAGAACGCTTGACCGACAGCTTTTGGTTGTAGGCGTCAGAACCGACGGAGTCGGTATGACCGACAGCGATGATGACTTCAAGGTTGATGCCCTTCACCTTGCCGATCAGGTCGTCAAGCTTGGCCTTGCCTTCGGGCTTGAGCACCGCCTTGTCGAAGTCAAAGAACGCGTCCGCAGCGTAAGTCACCTTGGTGGCTGCGGGAGGCGGGGGAGCGGGTGTGGGAGCAGGGGGTGCGACAACGACGGGAGCAGGCGCCGGAGCGGGTGCAGGTGCAGCCACGGGAGCGGGAGCGGGTGGCGGCGCAACAATGGCACCGTCGCAGCCGACAGCTGCCGTTGCCGGAGTCCAGCTGGCATCGCGCCAGCACAGTTCGTTGGTACCGTTCTTCCAGGTAATACCGTTTGCGCTGACCCAGTTGTCAACTGTTTGCGCACCGGCGGCCGTTGCGAGTGCTGCGGCAGCAATCAACATTGCCACTTTGTTTAATTTTTTCATGGTTCTCCTAGAGGAAAAAGCCGCAGCAGCGCTGCGAATAATTATTCACCGCCCTAAATGCCCATCACCTAAAGCGTGCAACTCATTGTGCCACACCTGCATTCAGACTGAAACCCCAGACTGGTCGGCGGGCATTCCCGAGCAAACCATTTGATAATTTGCAAGCAATGGCGTGCGCACCGTTGCCCAGGCGCCACAAGCATGAGGCAAAGCCTTAGAATCGCCCATTGCCCTCGACACCGCCCAGCCACGATCGCCCCATGACTCAGTTCGCCAAAGAAACCCTGCCCATCAGTCTTGAAGAGGAAATGCGTCGAAGCTACCTCGATTACGCCATGAGCGTGATTGTGGGACGTGCCTTGCCCGATGCGCGCGATGGCCTCAAGCCGGTGCATCGGCGTGTGCTGTTTGCCATGCACGAGTTGAACAACGACTGGAACCGGCCCTACAAGAAGTCAGCGCGCATCGTTGGCGACGTAATCGGCAAGTACCACCCGCACGGCGACAGCGCGGTGTACGAGACCATTGTCCGCATGGCGCAGGATTTCTCACTGCGCCACATGCTGGTGGACGGCCAGGGCAATTTCGGTTCCGTGGACGGCGACAACGCAGCCGCCATGCGTTACACGGAAATCCGCATGGCCAAGATCGCGCACGAGCTGCTGGCCGATCTCGACAAGGAAACCGTGGATTTCGGCCCCAACTACGACGGCAGCGAGCAGGAGCCGCTGGTGATGCCGGCGCGCTTCCCCAATCTGCTGGTCAATGGATCGTCCGGCATCGCCGTGGGCATGGCCACCAACATCCCGCCGCACAACCTCAACGAAGTGGTGGACGGTTGCCTGCATTTGCTGCGCAACCCGGACGCATCCATCGACGAGTTGATGGAAATCATTCCGGCGCCGGACTTCCCGACAGCCGGCATCATTTACGGCATCAACGGCGTCAAGGACGGCTACCGCACCGGTCGCGGGCGCGTTGTCATGCGTGCCAAATGCCATTTCGAGGACATCGACCGCGGCCAGCGCCAGGCCATCATCGTCGATGAGCTGCCCTACCAGTGCAACAAGAAGACCTTGCAGGAGCGCATGGCGGAACTGGTGCACGAGAAAAAAATCGATGGCATCAGCCATATCCAAGACGAGTCGGACAAGTCCGGCATGCGTCTGGTGATTGAACTCAAGCGTGGCGAAGTACCCGAGGTGGTGCTCAACAACCTGTACAAGCAGACGCAGCTGCAGGACACGTTTGGCATGAACATGGTGGCACTGATCAACGGCCAGCCCAAACTGTGCAACCTCAAGGACCTGATTGAGGTCTTCCTGGAACATCGCCGTGAAGTGGTCACGCGGCGCACCATCTTCAACTTACGCAAGGCGCGCGAACGCGGCCATGTGCTCGAAGGCCTCGCGGTGGCGCTGGCCAATATCGACGAGTTCATCGCCATCATCCGCAACGCCCCGACGCCGCCAGTGGCAAAGGTCGAGCTGATGGCTCGCCCCTGGGATAGCAAGCTGGTGCGCGAGATGCTCACCCGCACGCGACTCGACGGTGGCGTGGTAAACGCGGATGACTACCGCCCCGACGGCCTCGAGAAGCAGTTTGGCATGGGTGGCGATGGCCTCTACCGCCTGTCCGACACACAGGCGCAGGAAATCCTGCAAATGCGCCTGCAACGCCTGACCGGACTGGAGCAGGACAAGATTGTGGCTGAATACAAGGAGGTGATGTCCGAGATCGACGACCTGCTCGACATCCTGGCGCGCCCGGAGCGCGTCTCCACCATCATCAGCGAAGAACTCACGTCGATCAAGACCGAATTCGGCCAGACCAAGCTGGGCGCACGCCGCAGCCAGGTGGAGCACAGCTCCTTCGATCTGAGCACCGAGGATCTGATCACGCCGACCGACATGGTGGTCACGCTCTCGCACAGCGGCTACATCAAGAGCCAGCCCTTGAGCGAATACCGTGCCCAGAAGCGTGGCGGCCGCGGCAAGCAGGCCACCGCCACCAAGGAAGACGATTGGGTCGACCAGCTCTTCATCGCCAACACTCACGATTACATCCTGTGCTTCAGCAACCGGGGCCGCCTGTACTGGCTCAAGGTCTGGGAAGTGCCGCAGGGCGCGCGCGGCTCGCGTGGACGCCCGATCGTCAACATGTTCCCGCTGACCGAGGGTGAAAAGATCACCGTGGTGCTGCCGCTGACCGGAGAAAAGCGCAGCTTCCCGGCCGACCAATACGTGTTCATGGCAACCAGCATGGGCACGGTCAAGAAGACGACGCTCGACGAATTCAGCAACCCGCGCAAGGCCGGCATCATTGCCGTGGACCTGGACGACGGCGACTTCCTGATCGGCGCCTCTCTGACCGACGGCCAGCACGATGTCATGCTGTTCAGCGACGGCGGCAAAGCCGTTCGCTTTGACGAGAACGATGTGCGACCCATGGGACGCCAGGCACGCGGCGTGCGCGGCATGACGCTCGAAGAAGGCCAGAGCGTGATCGCCATGCTGGTGGCCGAGGACGAGCAGCAAAGCGTGCTCACCGCCACCGAGAACGGTTATGGAAAACGCACCGGCATCACCGAATACACGCGCCACGGGCGCGGCACCAAGGGCATGATTGCGATCACGCAGTCGGAGCGCAACGGCAAGGTTGTGGCTGCCACGCTGGTGCACGCCGACGACGAGATCATGCTGATCACCGACCGCGGCGTTCTGGTGCGCACCCGGGTCAGCGAGATCCGCGAGCTCGGACGCGCTACGCAGGGCGTCACCTTAATCGGTCTGGACGAAGGCGCCAAGCTCAGCGGCCTGCAGCGTATCGTGGAGAATGACGCCAACCCGATCGCGGATGAGGCTTCGGGCGACAGCGACATTGAGGGTGGCGGCGACGGCGCTGCCTGAAGATCCGTTTTATTCAGCCGGCCACGCCCGTTGCTCGTGCGCCGTGGCCCCAGCAAGCAGATTGATGTATTGATGATTCGACCTTTCAATTTCTCGGCCGGACCGGCCACCATGCCGCAGGAAGTCCTAGCCGAGGCGGCGGCCGAAATGCTCGACTGGCACGGCAGCGGCATGAGCGTGATGGAGATGAGCCATCGCGGCAAGGAATTCATCTCGATCCATGAAAGGGCGCAAGCTGACCTGCGCGAACTGCTGGCGGTGCCGGACCACTTCAGGATCCTGTTCATGCAGGGCGGCGGTCTGGCCGAAAACGCTATCGTGCCGCTGAACCTCTCGCATGGCGGCATCATCGATTTCGTGCTCACTGGCAGTTGGAGCCAGAAGTCGCACAACGAAGCGCGCAAGTACGCTGCAGTCAAGATCGCAGCCAGTAGCGAAGCCGATGGCTTCACCACCCTGCCCGACCCGGCGACTTGGCAACTGAGCCAGGGTGCGAGCTACGTTCACATCTGCAGCAACGAGACGATCCACGGCGTTGAATACCACGAGTTGCCGGACCTCAAGGCACTGGGACACGAGGCGCCACTGGTCGTTGACTTTTCCTCGCAGGTCGCCTCGCGCCCGGTCGACTGGTTGCGCGTCGGACTGGCATTTGGCGGCGCGCAGAAGAACCTCGGGCCGGCCGGCCTGACGCTGGTAGTGGTGCGCGACGACCTGCTCGGGCAGGCATTGCCGGTCTGCCCCAGCGCATTCAACTACAAGACCGTGGCCGACAACCAGTCGATGTTCAATACGCCACCGACCTACGCGATCTACGTTGCCGGTTTGGTCTTCCAGTGGCTCAAACGCCAGGGCGGCATAGCAGCCATGGAAGCGCGCAACAAGGCCAAAGCGGTGCTGTTGTACGACGCGATCGACCGCTCGCAGCTGTACCAGAACCGGGTCGCCAAAGACTGCCGCTCGCGCATGAACGTGCCTTTCTTCCTACGCGATGAAAGCCGCAATGAGGCGTTCCTTGCCGGCGCGCGTGAGCACGGTCTGCTGCAGCTCAAGGGCCACAAGTCGGTGGGCGGCATGCGCGCCAGCATTTACAACGCCCTGCCCATCGAAGGCGTGCAGGCGCTGGTGGACTACATGCGCGAATTCGAACGAACCCAGGCCTGAAGAATGAGCAAACCCGACACCGCGCTTCCGAGTTTGTCCGAACTGCGCGTCCAGATCGACGCCATCGACCAGCAATTGCTGCTGCTGCTCAACCGCCGCGCCCTGGTGGCGGAGAAGGTCGGCGAAGTCAAGAAGCGCGAAGGCACGGCGTTCTTCCGACCCGACCGCGTGGCGCAGGTGATCGAAAAGATCCAGCTGGCCAATCCGGGGCCACTGAAGAACCCGCACGTCGCGGCGATATGGCGCGAGATCATGTCGGCCTGCCTGGCGCTCGAAGCGCCGCAGCGCGTGGCCGTGCTGGGGCCGGCGGGCACATTTTGCGAACAGGCCGCCATTGAATTTTTTGGCGGCGCGGCCGACCTGGTCTACTGCAGCAACTTCGACGAAGTCTTTCACGCCACGGCAGCGGGCAGCGCCCAGTACGGTGTCGTCGGCGTGGAAAACTCGACTGAAGGCATGGTGGCTCGCACGCTCGACCTGTTCCTGCATTCGCCGACCCATGTGATCGGCGAGGTCACGCTGCTGGTGCGGCACAATCTGCTGCGGCTGGAGAACTCGCTCGACGGCATCGAAGTCGTGCTGGCTCATCCGCTGGCCCTGGCGCAGTGCCAGGCCTGGTTGTCCAAGCACCTGCCGCACGCCGAGCGCCGTCCGGTCTCCAGCAACGCCGAGGGCGCGCGCCTGGCCACCACCAATCGGGCCTGGGCCGGCTTGGCCAGTGAGCGCGCGGCGACCCAGTTCGGCCTGCACATTGCAGCACATGCGATCCAGGACGACGCCTACAACCGCACGCGCTTCGCAATCATCTGCCTGCCGCAGACCGTAGACACACCGCCGCCCTCCGGCAAGGACTGCACCAGCCTGGTGGTGTCGGTGCCGAACCGCCCTGGCGCCGTGCACGACCTGTTGATACCGCTGAAGAACCACGGCGTCTCCATGACGCGCTTTGAATCGCGCCCGGCGCGCACCGGCCAGTGGGAGTATTACTTTTACATCGATATCCAGGGCCACCCTTCACAGCCGCACGTGGCGCTGGCACTGAAGGAGCTGCAGGCGCTTTGCGCCTTCTACAAGGTGCTGGGAACCTACCCGGTGACGGAGTAGCCATGCGCCGGCACACACCCATTCATTTGCAGAGCCTCGGGAGTCCTGATGTTTGAACAACTCGGCATCATCGGTTGCGGCCTGATGGGCGGCTCGTTCGCGCTGGCGCTCAAGCGCGCCGGTCTGGTCAAGCGGGTTATCGGTTACAGCAAATCACCCACCACGACCGCACGCGCGTGCCAGATGGGCGTCATCGATGTCGAAGCGGCTTCGGCCCTGGAAGCGGTCGAAGGGTCGGACCTTGTCCTGATCGCTGTGCCGGTGGCCGCGACCGAAGCGACGTTCAAGACCATCCAGCACCTGGTGACGCCCGAGATGCTGGTCATGGACGTCGGCTCGACCAAGCGCGATGTCATTGATGCCGCCCGGCGCGCCCTGCGCGAGCAGGTCGGATCCTTCGTGCCGGCGCATCCGATCGCGGGCAAGGAAGTCTCCGGCGTCGAACACGCCGATGCCGACCTGTACCAGGGCCGGCAACTGATCCTGACGCCGATCGAACGGACCCTACCGCGCCAGTTGCAGCTCGCGGCCGATGTATGGACCGCGCTCGGCAGCCGCGTCATCACCATGTCGCCGGAGTCGCACGACGCGGCCTTTGCCGCGGTCAGCCACCTGCCGCACCTGATTTCGTTTGCCTTCATGAACGCCATCGCGGGCCAACCGCAGGGCAAGGACTTCCTGTCGCTGGCCGGCCCGGGCTTTCGCGATTTTTCGCGCATTGCGGCGAGCGATGCCAAGGTCTGGCGCGACATCATGATGTCGAACCGCGAAGAACTGCTGGCACAGACCAAGATCTTCCAACGCAATCTGCAGGCGCTCGAACTTATGATCGCGAGCGGCAACAGCGAAGCCCTTGAAGGCCTGATTGACCAGGCCAGCCTGGCCCGTTCCCACTGGCGCATGGCGCAGCAGCACAAGTAATGTTTTCGACCGAATTTCTTGATATTCCGCCGCTGACCACGGCGGGCGGCACCATTGTCCTGCCGGGTTCCAAGAGCATCTCCAACCGCCTGCTGCTGTTGGCCGCGCTCAGCCAGGGCACGACCACGCTGCACGATTTGCTGGACTCCGACGACACGCGCGTCATGCTCGATGCCTTGAGCGTGCTCGGCTGCAAGCTGCGCCAGTGCGGGACCAAAATTGAAATCGACGGTCTGGGCGGTCAGCCGGGCAACCGGGCAGCCAAGCTCTTCATGGGCAATGCCGGCACAGCCATCCGCCCGCTCACGGCCGCCCTGGCTGTGATGGGCGGCGATTACGAACTCAGCGGTGTGCCTCGCATGCACGAGCGCCCGATCGGCGATCTGGTTGATGCCTTGCGCCAGCTCGGTTGCCGGATCGACTACCTGGGGCGGGACGGCTATCCGCCGCTGCGCATAGGCCAACCGGCTTTGTCGCTGGCAGCGCCGATCCGCGTCCGTGGCGACGTCTCGAGCCAGTTCCTCACTGCGTTGCTGATGGCGCTGCCGCTGGTGGCCGCGCAGGACATCGTCATTGAAGTCATCGGCGAACTGATTTCGCGGCCCTATATCGAAATCACGCTGAACCTGCTCGCGCGCTTCGGCATTGATATCCAGCGCGATAGCTGGCAGCGCTTCACCATTCCCGCCGGCAGCCGGTTCCAGTCACCGGGCACGCTGCACGTCGAGGCCGACGCCTCTTCGGCCAGCTATTTCATCGCGCTAGGAGCCGTCGCGCAAGGCACCGACGACCAGAGCGGAATCCGCATCGAAGGCGTCGGCGCCGACTCGATCCAGGGCGACATCCGCTTCATCGATGCCGCGCAGATGATGGGCGCCAAAGTGCGCAGCGGAGCGAACTGGCTCGAAGTATCACGCGGTAGCTGGCCCCTCAAGGCCATCGACCTCGATTGCAACCACATCCCCGATGCCGCCATGACGCTGGCCGTGATGGCGCTGTATGCGCAGGGCACGACGACGCTGCGCAACATTGCGAGTTGGCGCGTCAAGGAAACGGATCGCCTCAGCGCCATGGCCTGCGAACTACGCAAGCTCGGCGCCGAGGTGGAGGAAGGCGCAGACTTCATCCGCATCACGCCGCCCGCGAGCGCCGCCGAATGGAAGGCAGGGCGCATCCACACCTATGACGACCACCGGATGGCGATGTGCTTTTCACTCGCGGCCTTCAACCCGGCGCGCCTTGCTGTGCGCATCGACGATCCGAAGTGCGTCGCCAAGACCTTTCCCGACTACTTCGAGGCACTGTTCTCCTTGGCCCACGCGGCCACTGAAGCCATCCCTGTAATTTGCATCGATGGCCCGACCGCATCCGGCAAGGGCACGCTGGCAGCGGAACTGGCCAGGGCGCTGGGCTATCACCTGCTGGATTCGGGCTCGCTCTACCGCATCACGGCACTGGCGGCCGTGCAGGCCGGCCTGAGCCTGGATGGCGCGCATGAGCAGGCCATTGCGCACCTGATCGCCGGACTGGCCATCACGTTCGCACAGGACCGTGTGTACCTCAACGGCCAGGATGTCAGCGATGCCATCCGAACCGAAGAAGCTGGCATGAACGCATCGAAAGTCTCGGCGCTGCCGCAGGTGCGGCTGGCGCTGGTCGACCTGCAGCAAAGTTTTCGCAAGTTGCCCGGACTGGTTGCAGACGGTCGCGACATGGGTACCGTGATCTTCCCGAACGCCACGCTCAAGGTGTTTTTGACCGCGAGCGCCGAACAACGCGCCGAGCGGCGGCATAAACAATTGATTTCAAAGGGAATTTCGGCTACACTCATCGCTCTTCGCGCGGACCTGGAAGCACGCGACGCACGGGACGCATCCCGCAGCGTTGCACCTCTAAAGCCCGCGCAGGACGCCCGGTTGCTGGACAACTCGGATTTATCGATTGAAAAATCGGTCAATCTGGTGTTGTGCTGGTGGCAGGACAAACAGGCTTTCGGCGAGCGCTGAGAGCACCCCGGCCCACATCAGCCTTCTCGCGCAGCTAGCGCACTGCTGGTGTGGTTCACAAAACTAACCCGCGGATCTTCCGCAACCAAAATGTCTGAATCTTTTGCCGCCCTATTTGAAGAGTCCCTGAAACGCACCGAAATGCGCCCGGGCGAAGTCATCACTGCTGAAGTGATCCGCATCGAACACAGCTTTGTCGTCGTCAACGCCGGCCTCAAGTCCGAAGCCTACGTGCCGCTCGAAGAGTTCAAGAGTGACAAGGGCGAAATCGAAGTCCAGGTCGGCGACTTCGTGTCGGTGGCCATCGGCTCCATCGAAAACGGCTACGGCGACACCATCCTGTCGCGCGACACCGCCAAGCGCCTTGCCTCATGGATGAGCCTGGAAAAGGCCCTGGAAACCGGCGAATTCGTCACCGGCACCACTAGCGGCAAGGTCAAGGGCGGCCTGACCGTTCTGGTCAACGGCATCCGCGCGTTCCTGCCGGGTTCGCTGGTCGACACGCGTCCGACCAAGGACCTGTCTCCGTACGAAAACAAGACCATGGAATTCAAGGTCATTAAGCTCGACCGCAAGCGCAACAACGTGGTGCTGTCGCGCCGCGCTGTGGTTGAAGCCAGCATGGGCGAAGAACGCGCCAAACTGATGCAGACCCTCAAGGAAGGTTCCGTAGTGCAAGGCGTTGTCAAGAACATTACCGAATACGGCGCTTTCGTCGACCTCGGCGGCATCGACGGCCTGCTGCACATCACCGACATGGCATGGCGCCGCGTGCGTCACCCGAGCGAAGTAGTGACGGCCGGCCAGGAAATCACGGCCAAGATCCTGAAGTTCGACACGGAAAAGAACCGCGTCTCGCTCGGTCTCAAGCAGATGGGCGACGATCCCTGGATGGGCGTCAACCGCCGCTACCCGCAAGGCACGCGCATGTTCGGCAAGATCACCAACATCGCCGACTACGGCGCGTTTGTGGAACTCGAACCCGGCATAGAAGGCCTGGTGCACGTCAGCGAAATGGACTGGACCAACAAGAACGTCGCACCGTCCAAGATCGTGGCGCTCGGCGACGAAGTCGAAGTCATGGTCCTCGAGATCGACGAAGACAAGCGCCGCATCAGCCTGGGCATGAAGCAGTGCAAGGCCAACCCGTGGCAGGAGTTCGCGCAGAACACCAAGCGGGGCGACCGCGTTAAGGGCCCGATCAAGTCGATCACCGACTTCGGCGTGTTTGTCGGCCTGGCTGCCGGCATCGACGGTCTGGTGCACCTGTCCGACCTGTCCTGGAACGAGCCGGGCGAAACCGCCGTGCGCGAATACAAGAAGGGCCAGGAAGTCGAAGCCCTGGTGTTGGCCGTGGACGTGGACCGCGAACGCATCTCGCTGGGTATCAAGCAGCTCGACTCCGATCCGTTCACGACCTTTGCCACCATCAATGACAAGGGCCAGGTAGTGACCGGCAAGGTCAAGACCGTTGACGCCAAGGGCGCTGAAATCGACCTCGGCGACGATGTCATCGGCTACCTACGCGCTTCGGAAATCTCACGTGACCGCGTGGAAGACGCGCGCAACGTGCTCAAGGAAGGCGATGAAGTCACCGCTGTCGTCGTCAACGTCGATCGCAAGACGCGCAACATCCAGTTGTCGATCAAAGCGAAGGACGCTGCCGATCAAAGCGAAGCCATGGCCACCCTGAGCCAACAGTCGGCCCGTGAAAATGCCGGCACTACCAGCCTGGGCGCATTGCTGCGCGCGAAACTGGACAGCAACGAAAAGTAATCATTTTGCGGGACAGACCAAGCGATGCGGCCATGCCGAGCGCTTGCTCTGTCCCCAACTGATTGGCCAATATGACTCGCTCTGACCTGGTTGAAGAACTGGCCGCCCGCTTTGGCCAGCTCACGCACCGCGATGCCGAATTCGCGGTGAAAGCCATTCTGGATGCGATGAACGACGCCATGGTGCGCGGCCATCGGATCGAGATTCGCGGTTTCGGCAGTTTCTCCATCAATCACCGACCGCCCCGCATCGGACGCAACCCGCGCAGCGGCGCCAGCGTTGCCGTGCCCGAAAAGCGCGTGCCGCACTTCAAGCCGGGCAAGGCCCTGCGCGAAGCCGTCGACCAGCGGACCCCTGACCTCTAACGGCAAAGGGCCAGCCGCCCGTTAGAATCGACCCGTCACCGGGAAGATCAATGAACAACCTCCTGTGGCTGCTGAAGTGGGGACTGAAAGCGGCCATATTTTTTACCCTGTTTGCCTTCGCGCTGAACAACCAGCAGGACACCACGGTGCACTTCTTCTTCGGCACCCAGTGGCGTGCGCCGCAAGTTCTTGTCGTGCTGAGCACCTTTACCGCCGGCGTTGCGGTCGGTGTGCTGGGCATGGTGCCGCGCTGGTGGAAACAACGTCGCGCCGCGACCGTGAAGCAGCCGACGCCCGTGACGCCGCCGACGATCCCGCATGAACTTTGACCTGAGCTGGATCCTGCTGGGTCTGCCCCTGGCCTTTGTACTGGGCTGGCTGGCCTCGCGCTTTGACCTGCGCCAGTTACGGATCGAGAACCATCAAGCGCCAAAAGCCTATTTCAAGGGCCTGAATTTCTTGCTCAACGAACAGCAGGACCAGGCTATCGACGCCTTCATCGAGGCTGTGCAAAACGACCCCGACACATCTGAGTTGCACTTTGCGCTGGGCAACCTGTTCCGCCGGCGCGGCGAGTACGAGCGTGCGGTGCGGGTCCATGAGCATCTGCTATCGCGCGGCGACCTGAGCCTGGCGGACCGCCAGCGCGCCCAGCATGCGCTGGCACTGGACTTTCTAAAAGCCGGCCTGATCGACCGCTCGGAAGCGGCCCTGCTAAAGCTCGAAGGCACGCCGTTTGAAGCCCAGGCAAGGCTGGCCCTGCTGGCCAACTACGAACGATCTCGGGACTGGCCGCACGCGGCGCAGATTGCTCACAAGCTGACCGATGCCAACCAGGGCGACTTCCATGGCCGGCTGGCCCATTACCTGTGCGAGGAGGCTGCCGCTTGCGTAGCCAAGCAGCAAGCAGAGCAGGCGCAGGCCCTTCTGCAGGAAGCGATCGCCACCGCGCCTGGTGCTGCACGGCCGCGCATTGAAATGGCCAGACTGTTGGCAAGCCAGGGCAAGTCTGGCGACGCCTGCGCCGCGATCGAGAAGGTGCTGCAGACCGCGCCGCTGGCGACGCCGCTGGTCGCAGGATTGCTCGCCGAATATGCGCTGGCCTGCGGACGCTCACTGCAAGCGCTTGAATTGCTCAAGACCCATTACAAGAGCGTCCCCTCGCTCGACGTGCTCGACGCCATCGTCTCGCTCGAAGCAACCCAGCCCAGTCCGGCGCCCTCCGCGCGCGACTGGTACGTGCGGCACCTGGAACAGGAGCCGTCCCTGGTGGCCGCGGCCAAATGGATCTCCGGAGAAAAGCTCGAACACGAACAGTTTCACCCCCAGGTGCAGCGGGCACTGGACCATGCCGTCAAGCCTTTGCTGCGCTACCGCTGCGCCGCCTGCGGATTCGAGGCCAAGCAGCACTTCTGGCAGTGTCCGGGCTGCCAGGCCTGGGACAGCTACCCAACCCGTCGCGTTGAAGAATTGTGAGCGCCGCAAGCACACCATGAGCATCTCCAAAGAAACCCTGGCCAAGGCACGCGTCCTCGTTGTCGGCGACGTCATGCTGGACCGCTACTGGTATGGCGCGGTCGACCGCATCTCTCCCGAGGCGCCGGTGCCCATCGTGCGCATCACGCGCGAGGAAGAGCGCAATGGCGGCGCCGCCAACGTGGCCTACAACGTGGTGACGCTGGGCGCGCAATCGTCCTTGCTGACCGTTGTCGGCCAGGACGAAGCCAGCCACAAGCTAGAAGCACTGGTGCTGGGCACCGGCATCCGCACGCACTTCGGGCGCGACCCGGACCTGAAGACCACCGTCAAGCTGCGCGTGATCGGGCGCCAGCAGCAGTTGCTGCGGCTCGACTTCGAGAACACACCGAAGACCGAGATCCTCGCCTCGCAGAGCGCGGTTTTCGCCGAACTGCTGCCGCAGCACGACTCCGTTCTGTTTTCGGACTACGGCAAGGGCGGCCTGGCCCATGTCAGCGACATGATCGCGCGAGCGCGCAGCGCCGGCAAGCCGATCCTGATCGACCCCAAGGGCGCCGACTACTCGCGCTACCGCAATGCGACGGTCATCACGCCCAATCGGGTCGAATTGCAGCAGGTCATCGGCGCCTGGCAGGACGAGTCCGACCTGCAAACCAAGTGTCACAACCTGCGCCAGCAACTCGGCCTCGACGCCGTGCTGCTGACCCGCAGCGAGGAAGGCATGACGCTGTTTGACGATCAGGGCCAGCTGCACGTCAGCGCCCAGGCGCGCGAGGTGTTCGACGTCACCGGCGCCGGCGACACCGTGATTGCCACAATGGCCGCATTGGTGGCCGCCGGCATGAAGCTGCGCGAAGCGCTGCCGCTGGCGAACCGGGCCGGCGGCCTGGTCGTCGGCAAATTCGGCACAGCCACCGTTTCCTATGAGGAGTTGTTCGCATGACCCGCATCGTCGTCACCGGCGCCGCCGGCTTTATCGGAAGCAACCTCGTCAAAGGGCTCAATGCGCGCGGCATCGATGACATCATCGCTGTTGACGATTTGACCCAAGGCGACAAATTCCGCAATCTCGCCGACCTGCGCATCGCGGATTACGTCGATGCCGATGGTTTCTACGACCTGTTCACACGCGGCGCCTTCGGCCGGATTGAAGCGGTGTTTCATGAAGGCGCGTGCAGCGACACCATGGAGAGCGACGGCAAATACATGATGGACAACAACTACAGCACGTCTGTCAAGTTGTTCCAGGCTTGCCGTCAGCACGGCACGCGCCTGCTGTATGCATCGAGCGCGGCCACCTACGGCGGCTCCGACACCTTCCGCGAGGAGCCGGCCTTCGAGCGACCGCTCAACGTCTACGGCTATTCCAAGCTGCTGTTCGACCAGCGCATGCGCCGGGAATGCGGAACCGATTTCGAGCGCGTGCTGCCAGGCAAAACGGGTCAGGTTGTGGGCTTTCGCTACTTCAACGTTTACGGGCCGCGCGAGCAGCACAAGGGCCGCATGGCCAGCGTTGCCTTTCACCAGTTCAACCAGTTCGCCGCCGAGGGCAAGGTCAAACTGTTCAGCGACTACGGCGGCTACGGTCCGGGGGCGCAGATGCGCGATTTCGTCTTCATCGACGACGTGGTCGCCGTCAACCTCTGGTTCTTGGACCATCCGGAAGTCTCGGGCATCTTCAACCTGGGAACGGGCCGCTCCCAGCCCTTCAATGACGTCGCCAGTTCACTGGTCAACGCGATGCGCAGCCAGCAGGGCCAGCCTGCACTGCCGCTCGATGCGATGGTGTCATCCGGGCTGATCGAATATGTGCCGTTTCCCGACGCCCTGCGCGGCAAGTACCAGTGCTACACGCAAGCCGACCTGAGCGCCCTGCGCAAGACCGGTTGCGACCACGCCTTCAGCGACGTGCAGACCGGCGTCTCGGCCTACGCGCAGTGGCTGGCCAGCCAGGCCTGAAAGCACATCCCCGGTCAACGCCCGGCGCTGGCGTGGCGTTGTAGTGCGGCATCGCAATCGATGTCCGTCGCCGGTCTTCCTGTGATGTGGAAACAACGGTTGGGGAGGTTTTCCATGTTGAACGAGATCCTGACGCCTGTCGCCATGCTGCATGCGCTGGCCTGTGGCGCGACCGACGTCAACCGTGCCGGCGCCGCTGAACTCGATAGCATCAAGGGCATCGGCCCGGCCCTGTCCGACCGGATTCTCGAGGAGCGCCAAAAGGGCGACTTCAAGGACTGGGCTGACTTCATGGCGCGCGTCAAAGGTATCAGCCAGCGAAGTGCAGCGCGGTTTTCGGCGCAGGGCCTGCCCGTGGGCGATGCAGCCTACCCAGATGGTGCTGGCGCACAGTCAGGCAAAAAGGCATGGCAGCCGACAGGGGTCGAGGCCGGGGCCAGTGCCGCCGCAAAGTGAACCGTCACTGCGGCCGCAGCAGACTTCAGGACGCGCTCAGGCGCGGCCCATTATGCAGGCCGTCGCCATCAACTCCTCGAGCAGCGCGAGCGAAACGCGGCCTGACACCGCGTACGGATCGAGTTCCGGCTTTTCCGCGTACTTGAGCAGGATGGACGCATTGACCTTGGACATGTTGACTTGCCCCATGGTCCAGCCGCCAAAGCGGCGTTCGGCGATTTCCTCATAGTGCAGCAGCACCAGATCCTTGTGCCGCGGGTCGCGTTGAATGTGACCATACAGTTCGCTCACCGCCATGCGCCCGCCCTCGATGGCCTGCAGGAAAATGCCGCCGCCGTAACAGAGAATGCCGGTGATGCCGCACTCCGGGTTATGCCGGCGTGACTGCGTCAGGATCGCCTCGATGGCATCACTGCTGGTATCGACGGCGCGGCTGGCATAGAGAAGACGTACCAGCATGATCAACCTTTCTTCGGAATCAGCGAGAGAAATTCACGGCGCAGATTGGAGTCTTTGAGGAAACTGCCACGCATCACCGAATTGATCATCTTGCTGTCCATGTCCTTGACGCCGCGCCAGCCCATGCAGAAGTGGGTCGCCTCCATGACGATGGCCAGGCCGTCGGGCTGGGTTTTCTGCTGGATCAGATCGGCCAGTTGCACCACGGCCTCCTCCTGGATCTGCGGCCGCCCCATGACCCATTCGGCCAGGCGGGCATATTTAGACAGGCCGATCACGTTCGTATGCTCGTTGGGCAAAACGCCGATCCAGACCTGGCCGATGACCGGACACAGATGATGGCTGCAGGCACTGCGCACCGTGATCGGGCCGACAATCATCAGCTCATTGAGGTGCTCGGCATTGGGAAACTCCGTGATCGTCGGCGCGCTGACATAGCGGCCGCGGAACACCTCGTTGAGGTACATCTTGGCGACCCGGCGCGCGGTCTTGTCGGAATTGTGATCGTGGTCGATGTCAATGACCATGCTGCTGAGCACGCCATGCATCTTCTCTTCCACTTCGTCGAGCAGGCGCTCAAGCTCACCGGGTTCAATGAAGTCGGCGATATTGTCGTTGGCATTGAAACGCTTGCGTGCTGCCACCAGGCGTTCCCGGATCTTGACAGACACCGGTGTGCCTTCATCGGTCTCGACTGGTTTCATGGTGCTTTGACTTTTCATTAACATGGAACAATGTTAGCAGCCTTCCTATTGTAGGGTTTTTTGCCATTAGCATCCGCAAGACATGGGTCCGCAGCTAGCAAATCAGTAGCGCGTTCCATTCAGGAAGAGCAGAATTCGCGTCAAGGCAAGGGCCAGACGATCGAGGAAACGCTGGCGCCAGCCGCGATGGGCATAGACCGCAGCATCGACCCGCACGCTGCCCTCGGTCATGGCCTGCTGCAGCCGCGCGCGCAGGTCGCGGGCAAAGACCGCATCGTCCACCACCACGTTGGCCTCGCGCGCCAGCAACAGGCTCAGGGGATCAAGGTTGGACGAGCCGACGGTGGCCCAGTGCGCGTCGATCACCGCCACCTTGGCGTGGTGAAAGCTCAGCGTGTATTCATAAATCTCGACTCCTGCCGCCAGCAAGGCGCCATAAACCGGCCGCGTCGCGTGGTATTGGAGGAAGTATTCATAGCGCCCCTGCAGCAGCAGGCGCACCCGCACCCCGCGCTGCGCCGCGTGAATCAAACCTTTGCGCAGTTTGCGTCCAGGGAAGAAGTAGGCATTGGCGATGATGATCTCGTCGCTCGCCGAGCCGATCGCTTGGCGGTAACTGCGCTCGATCCGGGTGCGGTTGTGCACATTGTCGCGCAGCACCAGTGCGGCCTTCACCGCGTGGTCCATGCCGTGAGCCGCCGTCGCCGTCGCTGTGGTATCGGCGTCGATGCGGGCTTGCAGCGCCAGCGTCACCGCCTCCTGCAGCGCGCGCCAGGCGGCCGGAAAGTCGCTTTGGCGCGCGGTGCTGGCCACCTGGAAGCGCCACCAGAATTGCGCTGTCGCCTCATGCATGGCCTGCACCATCGGTCCGGTCACGCGCACCGCAAAATCAAACCGTGGCGCTTCCAGTTCGCCGTGGTTCGGGTCGTACAAGTCGTCGAGCACGTTGAGGCCGCCGCAGAATGCCACCCTGCCATCGACCACACACAGCTTGCGGTGCAGCCGCCGCCAGCGACTGGGAATTAGGACCCCGAGCCGCCCCAGAGGCCGGAAGATGCGCCATTGAACGCGGGCACGGTCGAAACGTCCGGCCCACTCCGGCGGCAGCGACGGTGTGCCAACACCGTCCATCACCAGGTACACCGAGACCCCGCGCTGCGCCGCGCGCTCCATCGCCGCAGCGACTTTGGCTCCCGCTGCAACGACATTAAAGATGTAGGTCTCGAGGCGGACTTCATGCGTGGCGCTGTCGATCGCATCGATCAGCGCCGGGAAGAACTCCTGCCCGCCCTGCAACAACTGGACCTGATGGCCGGTTGCGAGTGGCGACACGATTTTCAAGGTGTGGGTCCTGGCGGCGCCGCGCTAGCGTCGTTTCGGCGCGGATTTGGCAGCCGACATCTCAAACTCGGCAATCATCGGCAGATGGTCCGACATGCGCCACCAGATGCGCCCATGCGGCACATGAACCGCCGTCGGTGTCAGACCTCTGGCAAAAACGTAGTCCAACTGCACCATCGGCAGGCGCGCGGGAAAGGTGGCCTGGCGCGGACCCTTGAAGGTTTTCAATTGCGTGGCGCTCAGGGTCCGTTCGGTTTTCGCACCCCAGTCATTGAAGTCGCCTGCCATCAGCAGCGGTGCGTCAGCCGGTATTTCGCGTTCGATAAAGCGCTGCAACTGCGCCACCTGGCGCGCGCGGCTGCCACGAATCAGGCCCAGGTGCACCACCAGCACGTGCACGACCCGGTCGTGCACCAGGAGCTCGACGTGCAGCAGACCGCGTTGCTCAAGGCGATGATCGGAAATATCCTCATGCTGGTGCGACAGTACCGGCCAGCGTGACAACAGCGCGTTGCCATGCTCGCCGTGGCGGGTGAATGCATTGGTTCGGTAGACCACTTCGTAGCCTTCGGGCGCAAGGAATTCCGCCTGCGGCAAATCCGGCCAATGCGGGAAATGCCGCTCCTCGCGCCGGTGCACCTTGCGCACTTCCTGCAGGCACACGATGTCAGCATCCATCTGCTCCACGGCATGACCGAGGTTGTGGATTTCAAGCCGGCGCTGCGGCCCGACGCCCTGCACGCCCTTGTGGATGTTGTACGTCGCGACGCGAACGGTATTCATGGCAGCCCCCTTGATGCAAGCATTCCTGGCAACAACAGACAGGCCTCGGCGTTGGAGGGCGAATAGCAGGCCTGCGCCGCTTGCTGGTATGGCAGCCACTGGTAGGCCGTATGCTCGCGCGGACTCAGTCGCACTGCGGTCCTGGCCGGCACCTGCAGCCCGAACAGGTGCTCGGTGTTGTGCCGCACCTCCGGCGCGTAGCGATGCCGCCAGGCTGGATAGATCTCGTAGACATTTTCCAGTTGCCAGTCGAGCAGGCCCGCAGCCAAAGCTGTGCCGGGTCCGCAGTCGATCCCGGTTTCCTCCTGCACCTCGCGCGCAGCCGTTTGCGCAAACGACTCTGCTAGGGTGTCCTTGGCGCCCGTGACGGATTGCCAGAAATCCGCGGCATCTGCTCGTTTGATTAGCAGCACATCCAGCTCGGGCGTGAAGATCACGACCAAGACCGATTGCGGAATCTTGAAAATTGGGGTCATAAAAAAAAGGACGCTGTTGGAGCGTCCTTTCATTCTGCCTGAAGCGTCAGGCCGGCAGTTGATCAAGCCGACTTGGCCGCGTCACCGCTGCGCACGCGGATGTGCAGTTCACGTAACTGCTTCTCGTCAACCGTGGAAGGCGCCTGGGTCAACAGACATTGCGCGCGCTGGGTCTTCGGGAAGGCGATCACATCGCGGATCGACTCGGCGCCGGTCATCAGGGTAATGATGCGATCGAGACCAAAGGCCAGGCCGCCATGGGGCGGGGCACCGTACTGCAGGGCGTCGAGCAGGAAGCCGAATTTTTCCTGTGCCTCGTCCGGTGTGATCTTCAAGGCATCGAACACCTTTTGCTGCACATCGGCACGATGGATACGCACCGAGCCGCCACCCATTTCCCAACCGTTGAGAACCATGTCGTAACCCTGGGATATGCATTTTTCCGGCGCCGTGACCATCCAGTCCTCGTGGCCCTCTTTGGGTGCCGTGAACGGGTGGTGCGTGGCGGTGTAGCGCTGAGCCTCGTCGTCGTACTCGAACATCGGAAAGTCGACCACCCACATCGGGCGCCAACCCGCTTCGAATAGGGCATTCTTCTTGCCGAACTCGCTGTGGCCGATCTTGATGCGCAGGGCGCCGATGGCGTCGTTGACGATCTTGACCTTGTCGGCGCCGAAAAAGATCAGATCACCGTCCTGCGCACCCGTGCGCTTGAGCACTTCGGCCAGCGCCTTATCGTGCAGGTTCTTGACGATCGGGCTTTGCAGACCCTCGCGCCCCTTGGCCAGGTCGTTGACCTTGATATAAGCTAGACCTTTGGCGCCGTAAATCTTCACGAACTCGCCGTAGGCATCGATCTCGCCGCGGCTCAGGCCACCTTGCTCACGCGCGCCACCGGGCACGCGCAAGCCGACCACGCGCCCGCCCGCCATAGTCGCGGCCGCCGCAAACACCTTGAAATCCACGTCCGCCATGACGTTGGTCAGTTCGGTGAATTCAAGTTTGACGCGCAAGTCGGGCTTGTCGGAGCCGTAGCGGTGCATGGCTTCGCTGTAGGCCATCACCGGAAAGTCGCCAAGATCGACGTTCATCGTACTCATGAACACTGTCGTAATCAGGCTCTGGAACATGTCACGGATTTCCTGTTCGCTCAGGAACGAGGTCTCGATATCGATCTGCGTGAACTCTGGTTGGCGGTCCGCACGCAAGTCTTCATCGCGGAAGCACTTGGTGATCTGGTAGTAACGGTCGTAACCGGCGACCATCAGCAGTTGCTTGAACAGCTGGGGACTTTGCGGCAATGCAAAGAAATGCCCTGCGTGAACGCGACTGGGCACCAAGTAGTCACGTGCGCCTTCCGGCGTCGACTTGCCGAGCATAGGCGTTTCGATATCGATGAAGCCATGGGCGTCAAGGAACTTGCGAACCTCCATGGTCACGCGGTAGCGCAGCATCAGGTTGTTCTGCATGTAGGGGCGGCGCAGATCGAGCACCCGGTGCGTCAGGCGCGTGGTCTCGCTCAGGCCCTCATCATCGAGCTGAAACGGCGGTGTGACAGAAGGATTGAGTACGGTCAGCTCGTGGCACAGCACCTCGACCTTGCCGCTCTTGAGGCTGTCGTTGGTGGTCCCGGGCGGGCGGGCGCGCACCAGGCCCTTGACCTGGATGCAGAATTCGTTTCGCAGCCCCTCCGCCGTCGCGAACATCGCCGCGCGGTCTGGGTCGCACACCACCTGCACATAGCCTTCACGATCGCGGATGTCGACAAAGATGACACCGCCGTGATCACGCCGGCGGTTGACCCAGCCGCACAGGCTGACAGTTTGACCCAGGAGGGCTTCGGTCACGAGACCGCAGTAGTGGGAACGCATGGCCATAGAAAACTTTCAACGCCGACCCGAAAGGACGGCACAGGTTGGTGAAAAAACTATTTGGGAGAATTGGCGACAACAGGTTGCGGGGGCACCGATCCCATGGAAATCACATAGGTCAGCGCCTCGTCAACACTCATATGCAGTTCGATGACCTCGGAACGCGGCAGCATCAGAAAGAAACCGCTGGTCGGATTGGGCGTGGTGGGCACATACACGCTGACAAAGTCCGGGCCGAGATAGCCCGCCACCTCCCCGCCCGGCATGCCGGTCTGGAACGCGATGGTCCAAGAACCGGCGCGCGGATACTGAACCAGCAGGGCCTTGCGAAATGCATTGCCGTTGCTCGAAAAAAGTGTGTCCGACACCTTCTTGACGCTGTTGTAGATTGACCTGAAAACCGGAATATGCGTGAACAGGCGGTCCCACTGGGCGAGCCACCAGCGGCCCGCCACATTGCTGACCAGGGCGCCCGTGATCAGCAGTGCCGAAAATACAAGAACAACACCCAAACCGGGAATGCCGCGCAGCGTCGCCAGGACGCTGCGGGTCGACTCCGGCGTCAAGGCGCCGATACCGGTCAAGAAACCACCCAAAATGGCGTCGAGCACCCCCACCAGCCACAACAGGACCCACAGGGTGATGGCAAGGGGCAGCCAGACGAGCAGGCCGGTCAGAAGGTACTTCTTGATTGGCACGGGCTATTCAGATAATCGCGTGATCGGACTCAGTGGCAGCTACAGGAGCCGCCACAGCCGCCAGCAGTCGCCGGCGCCGCCGATTCAGTCTTGGCCGCCGGAGTCTCGCTCGAATTGGAAGCTTCGTCTGTTGCTGGAGATGCGCCTGAACCGGCGCTCACAGCGGAAGCTGAAGAGCCGCTTCCACCCTTGAAATCCGTGGCATACCAGCCGGAACCCTTGAGCTGAAAGCCGGCCGCAGTCAGTTGCTTCTTGAACGTCGCCGCGGCGCAGGCCGGGCAGTCTGTCAGCGGAGAATCCGACATTTTCTGCAAAACGTCCTTGGCAAACCCGCAGGACTCACATTTGTACGCGTAAATTGGCATGGCGGTGGGGCTTTGATCTCAAGCTGCAAAGCGTTGAATTATAAGGCGTCGACCCCCGGCGCCGGCTCGCGGCGGGGACCCGTC
>Ga0214254_1000059_pt1 | contig 46201 bp, 54 predicted proteins | sample TroBogypolimnion_27_FD_153092 | JGI IMG/M metagenome (GOLD analysis project Ga0214254, IMG submission 153092) | Freshwater microbial communities from Trout Bog Lake, WI - 27JUL2009 hypolimnion | ecosystem: Environmental > Aquatic > Freshwater > Lake > Hypolimnion/Profundal zone ... | reverse complement strand
ACCTGGCTCTCCAATGAACTCGGCACCCGCCTCACCAAGGGGCGCATCCATGGTTCGGCCTTCGCGGTCCTCATCGGCCTGGGCCTGGCCTACTGGGGCGGTGCGCTGACCGGGGGCAAGCGGGGCTTGGCCGACCTGCCCCTGTTCGCGGGCGTGGGCCTCATGGGTGGCGCCATGTTCCGGGACTTCACCATCGTGGCCACGGCCTTCGAGGTCGATCCGGTGCTTGCGAAAAAGGCAGGCTGGTTGGGGGTCCTGTCCCTGCTCCTGGGAACGGTGATCCCCTTCATCGTGGGGGTCCTCATCGCCCGGGCCTGGGGCTATACCGATCCGGTGGCGCTGACCACCATCGGCGCCGGGGCCGTGACCTACATCGTAGGGCCCGTCACCGGGGCCGCCATCGGCGCCACCTCGGACATCATGGCGCTCAGCATCGCCACCGGCGTGGTGAAGGCCATCCTCGTCATGATCATCACGCCGGCCCTTGCGAAATTCATGCGCCTCACCACTCCCAGGGGGGCCATGGTGTTCGGCGGCCTGGCGGGCACCGTGAGCGGTGTGAGCGCCGGGCTGGCCGCCACGGACCGGCGCCTGGTCCCCTACGGCGCCCTGGTGGCCACCTTCCACACGGGCCTCGGCTGCCTGATGGGACCCTCAGTCCTTTACCTGACGGTCAAGGCGATTTTCGGTTGATCGGGAGGATCCAGGGATGAATGGGGATTGGTCCCGGGCTGCGAGGAGCCGAGAAGGGCGGGTGGCACGGGGCATGATCGCCGGCGGGGGGCGCATCGTCTCCCGGAAGAAGATCATCGAGCTGCTCGAGGCGGTCATCGAGCCGGGGGACCGGGTCTGCATCGAAGGCAACAACCAGAAGCAGGCCGACTTCCTGTCCAAATCCCTGGCGGCGACGGATCCGGCGAAGGTCCGCGAGCTGCACCTGGTCCAGTCGGTGCTGGCCCTGCCCTCGCACGTGGACCTCATCGAGCGGGGCCAGGTGGCCCGCATCGACTTCTCGTTCTCAGGTCCCCAGGCGGGCCGGCTGGCCAAGCTGGTGGAGGGGGGCCGCATCCAGATCGGGGCCATCCACACCTACCTGGAATTGTTCGGCCGGTACTTCATCGATCTCACTCCCCAAGTTGCGCTCATCGCCGCGCAGATGGCCGATGCCGAGGGCAACCTGTACACCGGGCCCAACACCGAGGACACGCCCGCCATCGTGGAGGCCACGGCCTTCAAGAACGGCCTTGTCATCGCGCAGGTCAACCAGATCGTGGACAAGCTGCCCCGGGTGGATATTCCGGCCGGGTGGGTGAACTTCGTGGTGCAGGCCCCCACGCCCCACTACGTGGAGCCTCTCTTCACCCGGGACCCGGCCCAGATCTCCGAGATCCAAGTGCTGATGGCGATGATGGCCATCAAGGGCATCTACGCTGAATACGGAATCACCCGCCTCAACCACGGCATTGGCTTCGACACCGCCGCCATCGAGCTGCTGCTCCCCACCTATGCCGCGGAGCTGGGCCTGCGGGGGAAGATCTGCACTCACTGGGCCCTCAATCCCCATCCCACCTTGATACCCGCCATCGAGGCCGGCTTCGTCAAATCCGTCCACTGCTTCGGTTCGGAGGTGGGCATGGAACCCTACGTGGCCGCCCGGCCCGACATTTTCTTCGTGGGCGCCGACGGCTCCATGCGGTCCAACCGGGCCTTCTCCCAGACAGCCGGCCACTACGCCTGCGACCTCTTCATCGGATCCACCCTGCAGATCGACCTCGCGGGCAACAGCTCCACGGCGACCAAGGGGCGCATCGCCGGGTTCGGGGGCGCGCCGAACATGGGGGCGGACGCCCGGGGCCGGCGGCATGCCTCCCCCGCCTGGCTGAAGGCCGGTAGCGAGGACGCCCGGAACACCGGCATGCCCCGGGGCCGGAAGCTGGTGGTCCAGACCGTAGAGACCTTCCGGGAGCACATGGAGCCCGCCTTTGTCGAGCGCCTGGATGCCTGGGAGGTGGGCGAGAGCGCGGGCATGGCCCTGCCCCCGGTGATGATCTACGGCGACGATGTGAGCCACATCATCACGGAAGAGGGCATCGCCAACCTGCTGCTGTGCCGGACCGCCGAAGAACGCGAACAGGCCATCCGCGGGGTGGCCGGCTACACCCAGGTCGGCCTGGCCCGGGACAGGCGGGCCGTGGAAAACCTGCGGGACCGGGGCATCGTGCGCCGTCCCGAGGACCTGGGCATCAACCCGCGCCTGGCCACCCGCGACCTCCTGGCGGCGAGGTCCATCAAGGATCTGGTCCGGGCCTCCGGGGGACTCTACGACCCTCCCAAACGCTTCCGGAACTGGTAGGCCCGAAATGGAATCACTCACGTTCGAATACCGAGGCGGCGTACCCATCGAATCCCCGCGAATCCCCGTGATTGCGGGCGTGGTGGGCTCCGGCAACCTGGAGATCCTCCTGGAGGCCGAAGGCCCCGCGGACCACTGCACCATCGTGGTCGTCACGGCTGCCGCGGGTTTCGGAGCCATCTGGCAGGCGGTGATGGATGATTTCGTGGCCCGCCACAAGCCCGGTGGCGTGCGTCTCTCCATCAACGATGTGGGGGCCACCCCCGCCGTGGTCTCCCTGCGCCTCGAGCAGGCCTGGGATGCCTTCCAGGGGGGCTCCGCATGAAACCCAAGAGCTACTACGAAGCCTCGGCCCGGGAACGCATGGCCGCATTTTTGGACCCCGGCAGCTTCCAGGAATTCCTGCCGCCCACTGACCGGGTCTCCTCGCCCCACCTGCGGCAACTGGATCAGCCCGGGGCCTTCGATGACGGCATCCTCGTGGGGTCCGGACGATTGGCGGGGCACCCGGTGCTGGCCGCGGCCCAGGAAGGCGTCTTCATGGGCGGAGCCGTGGGCGAGGTCCATGGCGCCAAGCTGGTGGGGCTGCTGGAGCGCACCCTGGTCACTCGGCCCGCGGCGGTGATTCTGTTACTGGAAACCGGGGGCGTGCGCCTGCATGAGGCGAACGCGGGCCTCGTGGCCGTGTCGGAGGTCATGCATGCGGTGCTCGCCGTGCGCGTGGCCGGGATTCCGGTGCTCGTCCTGGACGGCGGGCAGTTCGGCTGCTTCGGCGGCATGGGCATCGTGGCCGCCCTCTGCGATGCCGTGGTCATGAGCGAGGAAGGCCGCCTGGGGCTCTCGGGCCCCGAGGTGATCGAGGCGAGCCGGGGCGTCGAGGAATTCGATTCCCGCGACCGCGCCCTGGTCTGGCGGACCGTCGGCGGCAAGCATCGCTACCTGCTGGGCGAGGCCACCCGGCTGGTGGAAGACACCGTTCCCGCCTTCCGCGAGGCGGCCATCGGCCTGTTGGGGACTCTCCCCGTGTTCGGCCTGGAGGACCTCGAAGCAGAGCACGCCCGCCTCCAGGGGCGCCTCGAGCGCTTCGGCGACTGCCGCGAATCCTTCGAGATCTGGACCCGCCTGGGGATCGAGGATCCCCAGGCCCTGCCCCTGCTGGAGACCTCGGCCTTCCTGGCCCAGGTCGGCGGAAAGCGGGGGTGACCATGGATGCCCACACCCTCCTGGATCGCCTGTTCCCGACCGGCCACGCCGTGGCCTCCGAGGACACCTACTTCCACGGCAGCGGCACCTGCCGCGGAGCCACCGTCGTCGTCCTCGGCACCTCCGAGGAGGTCGAGATCGGCGTCGAGCTGGCCCTGGCCATGGCCCGCGATGTCCTCGACGTCATCAAGACCGCGCCCAGGCGTCCCATCCTGCTGCTGGTCGCCACGAGCGGGCAGCGCCTCAGCCGCCGGGACGAGATGCTGGGGATCCACGCCTACCTGGCGCACCTGGCCAAGACCATCGACCTGGCCAAGCGAAGGGGACATCCGGTTGTTTCACTGGTATGGTCCCGGGCGGTCAGCGGCGGATTCCTCTCCACCGGCCTGCTGGCGGATCTGTGCTTCGCCCTGCCCGAGGCCGAGATCGGCGTCATGAACCTGCCGGCCATGTCGCGCATCACCAAGATCCCCCTGGAGCGGCTGGAGTCCCTGAGCCTCACCTCGCCGGTCTTCGCCCCGGGCGTCGAAAACTACCTCCGGATGGGGGCCATCGAGGCGATCTGGCAGGGCGACCTCGAGGCACACCTGGACGCGGCCTTCCGCCTGCCCTCCGACCGGGAGCGCCGCAGGGCGCTGGGGGAGGTCCGGGGCGGCCGCCAGCTGGCGCGGTCCGTTGCCGAGCGGGTGCGGTCCCATGAGCGAGGCTGAGCCGTTCCGCCGGCACGATTGGGTCTGGCTCGGACCGGAACCCGGCCTGCCGGATCTGGCGGAAATCCGGGACCACTGGGAGGCCGGACTGCCCTTCATCGTGGGCCGCAACCCGCCCTCGATGGAGAGGGACCGGCTGCACCTGGGGCTGGCCCTGCCGGACAAGCGCCGCATGGGCTTTTCCGGGGCGGTGTCCGGCATCGTGAGGCACCGGCCACCCCTGTCCCTCGAAGAAGTGCTGCCCCGTGTGCCTCAAGGTTGGCTCCCGGCGCTCGAGCACCTTGCCATCCTACTGAAGGGTGCAGGGCTGGAAGTGGGGGTCTACGGATCCGCGGCCTGGCAGGCCTTGACCGGCGCTTCCTACGTGCGCGAGACCTCCGACCTGGACCTGCTCCTGGCGCCCTGCACGGGGGACCAACTGCGCGCAGCCTTGGCCATCCTGGGTTCCATGGAGGGCGGCCGCCCGCGCCTCGACGGCGAAATCGTCCTGCCCGATGGGCGGGCCGTGGCCTGGCGGGAAGCGGCCCGCGCCTCGTCAACCCTCCTGGTCAAGACCCGGCGCGAGGTGGCGCTGGTGCCGCGCGCCGCCTGGCTGTCCGCCTTCCGGGAGCCAGCCCATGCCTGAACTGGCAGTGGGGGTGGAGGAGGCCGCCCAGCGGGCCCTGCTGGCCGAAATCAACCTGTACCCCAAGCCGGGTCTGGTGAGTCCCGTGGACTCGGGGGCCCATGCCGACATGGACCTCACGACCTTCCACCGGAGCATCCAGAGCCTCGAGGGCTATTTCGGTACCATCGCCGAGGCGGGTGAAAGGGGAGCGCCCTTTCACCGGCTCCGGGACCTGGGCCTGCAGGCCGAACGGGGCATGCTGCGGGCCACAGGGGGGGTCAACACCCATCGGGGGGCCATTTTCTCCCTGGGCCTCCTTGCCGCAGGCGCGGGCTGGAACCACGCGCATGGCCTGCCCATTGAAGGGACCTTTCTGGTCCAGACCGTGGTCCGGTTGTGGGGCCCGGACCTGGAAGCTCCCCCGCCGACCCCCGCCAGCCACGGCAGCCTGGCCGTGGCGCGCTACGGGGCCCGGGGGGCCCGGAGCGAGGCCGCGGCTGGATTCCCCACCCTGATGGAGGTGGCCCTGCCCGCCTGCCGGACGGCGGCCTCGAGGGGTGCGGACCGGGAGGCGGCGGCCATCCAGTGCCTCTTCGCGGTCATGGCGGCCCTGGAGGACACCAACCTCCTCCATCGCGGTGGCGTGGCCGGCCTGGTCCATGTCCAACAGGCTGCCCGGGTCTTCCTGGACGAGGGTGGTGTCTTCCATCCGCGGTGGCGAGAGAAGGCCGTGGCCCTGCACCGGGATTTCGTCGACAGCCATCTGTCCCCCGGCGGATCCGCGGACATGCTGGCGGCGGCGCTGTTCCTCCGGGACCTGGAGGGCTGGTAGCCATGGGATTGGGAATCCTGTGCCCGGGCCAGGGCGCCCAATCCTCCGCCATGCTGGATCTTCTGGCGGGGGACCGGGCGAGGGCCATGCTGGATCTGGCTGCAGCCACGCTGGGTGCCCATCCCCGGGAACTCGTGGCCGGACCCCCGGCGCGGCTCTTCGAGAACGTCATCGCCCAGCCCCTGGTCTGCGCCGTCACCCTGGCGGCCTGGGCGGAGCTTGGGCCCCACCTCCCCCCACCCTTGGTGGCAGCGGGCTACAGCGTGGGCGAACTGGCCGCCCATGCCTGCGCCGGGACCCTGGCGCCAGAGGCCCTGTTCCCCCTGGCCCGGAGCCGGGCCGACGTGATGGACGCCGCCTGCGGACGCCCCAACGGCCTGGTGGCGGTGCGGGGCCTCCCGGCCGCCATTCTCGAGCCCCTGTGCGCCCGGCACGGCGTCTGGATGGCCATAGTCAATGGGCCCGACCGGATCGTGGTCGGGGGCCTCCTGGACCCGCTGGCCGCCTTCTCGGGCCAGGTCGAGGGCCTGGGTGGCGGCCTCACCCCCCTGGCCATTTCCGTGGCCTCGCACACTCCGCTCATGACCCCCGCGCTGGCCCCCTTCGGGGCCATCCTGGCCGGGACGCGGCTCTCTCGACCAGACATCCCAATCCTGGCTGGCATCGATGGCACCTCCGTGCTCTCGGCCGAACGGATCAGGGACGTGCTGGTCCACCAGTTGGATCAGCCGATCCAGTGGTGGAGCTGCCTGCAGGCCCTGCAGGAACGGGGTTGCACCGTACTCCTCGAACTGGGACCGGGCAGCACCCTGGCGAGGATGGCGGCCGACCTCTTCCCGCGCATGGAGGCCCGTTCCGTAGCCGATTTCAAAACCCTGGATGGGGTAGTCCGATGGGTCGAGGGCAGGCTTTGAAGCGGGTCCAGTCAAGCCTCAGCACGACCGCCCTGTGGGCAGGACAACCCATCGGCGCTACTGGCAGAGTTTCCCGCCCAGGGGCTTCCCCCCCAATAGGTGGAAGTGCAGGTGGAACACGGTCTGGCCGGCGTCGGGTCCATTGTTGCTGAGCAGGCGCCAGCCGCTGGTCTGGAGGCCGTGATCAGCCGCGAGGCGCGCGGCCACCTGGGGGATCCTGGCCGCGGCGGTGGCGGTCTCCGTGGTCAGGTCCCCGAGGCTTTCGCAGTGGGCCTTCGGAATGATGAGCAGGTGCACCGGCGCCTGGGGGAAGATGTCCTTGAAGGCGAGCAGGTGCTCGTCCTCGTAGACCAGGGCCGACGGGATCTCCTTCCGCGCGATCTTGCAGAACAGGCATTCAGTCATCAAGGACCCCCATGTTCCACATCATCTTGCATGATATCGGATACAAAGTAAACATGCCTATTTTCAACTACTTAACTTGGTGATCTGTGACCAAAATCAATACATCGTCAAAAGATCAAAAAGAATATTCAGGGAGCCTCAGGGAGACCGTCTGAAGTCAAAAACTCCTCAATCGCTACCCTAGGGATTATCACACGCCCACCAATTCTCACCACGCGAAGTCTACCCTCAGCAATCAAGGCCAGGAGGTTTGGCTTACCAATCCTCAGTACGGTCATTGCCTCTGGAATCTCGAATGCCAGCCTAGGAAGTGGCTCCATCTTTGAATCAGCGTCCTCTACTTCAATCAGTCTCTTTGCCATCGGTCTATCTCCTCGATGGCTGATACTGACTTTCTAGGCTTTTCTACGGCTCTCTAAGCAATAACTGTTAGCTGGGTCTGTCCAGAGTCCTTAACGGTTTGCCTCATCTGATGGGGTATAACGATACAACCCTTACTCTCTTGCCCATAGTTATCCCCTTGGCTTGGTCCATGACAGAAGAAATCTCCCCTGCCAAACATCGTATTGGATGGATCGGGTAGAAGAAAGCAGACCATTGGCCCTAGGTGGTCATGGGTCAATTCCCAAGCCTGTAGGGTGTATTTCCCTTGAGGTAGTGGCCCAATGCAGGGTTTGTCTTGCATAGCTGGATTGTTCTTTCCAGCGTGGTTTCCAGCCCATCCAGTAGCTAAATACTTACCATCTTGTAATAGTGTCCCTGTAGTTTGACTATATGTTAGCATCAATTACCCCAATCACAATATCCTGTTCTTGTAGTGAAGCTATCCATAACCGAGTAATCACTAACCATTCTGATTAATTCGTCATGCTTACAGCTATCACATCGTTTTGATAAGAGATCAATTATTGGCTCATTTAAATCTCTATATTCTGTACCGCAGTAGTTACATTGCCTATTAACTAGGATCATCTTCTTTATCTTTCAATACTTTGAACTTGTCTTTTAGCTCATTCAGTGATTGAACACCTGTAAGGGTAACCAAAGAGCTAAGGACAGGAATAACCACACCACCAATAGGGTGCCCAAGACTATCAGAAATAACAACTCCTACAAATACAGCCGTTAAGACTATAGTGCAGAATATTGTCAAAAACGCAGAGGTTGAAGCAGGGTTAGATTTATCAATAAGAGACTTTAAGTACGAAAACATAATTTACATGTCCTTTAAAGTTTGTATGAAGCATTCCCATGGCCTTCACTGGCCTTTTGTCTATTTCTATCTACAGCATCCAGAAAGCTATACATACCATCAGGGGGTAGATGTGGTGCTGAGTAGACCTTTACGAAAGCCAATTTATTGCATTTTGGACAAGGCTTGATATCATCAAACTTTTGCTCAAATAGATCATACTCTTTGTGGTCACATTCCTGGCAACGTCTATCAAAAATTGGCATTATTTCCTAACCTTTGAAGTAAGTAAATTGTCTAGCTTATCCTCAATCCTATTGAGATGAGCCTCAGTTGTTTCCCTATCTAGCTTAATCGTATCTTTAATCTCAGTGATTTGGCTTGAGTGTACTGCTAGGTTTGATTCAATCTTAGCGAACCAAAGCACACAGCTACCAAGAATCATTAATGCATATAGCAAGTGGGAGATATTAAAGCTCCTGTCCAAGCTCCATGTTCGTCTATTTTTAATATTTGTTGGATTCACTTCACACTCATTACAATCTGCATTAGGCATTACTGCGTCCCTCTATCTGTTTATATTATAGCCAATTACTTCAATAATGCCTGAGATAGAGAGTGTTGAATCTTCCCATGAATCATATGGGGTTGGACCCTCATATGGATCTGATCAGCTTGACCAACAGGAGTGGAAGCAGAGGTAGATCCGGGGATCATAGGACCAGATAATAGACCAGACTCCCCATTCTGCCCTTGGGTCATGGAGGAACCTTGAGGGCTCTGAACTGGTCTATCAATGGGAGCTTGTCTCATCTGATTAACATAGTTTGTTAGAGTAGTCTTTACAGCGTAGTCTCTATCTGCCTGTGGTGGTTGCCATGCCATATTATTTCCTTCCGGGTCTTAGATTTAGTAGAGCTTCGATCTCTTCAGGTGTCATCTTTGCAGTACCCGCTAATGAGGTAGAGGATACGGGTTTAGACACAACAGGAGGGATTGAATTAGGAGCCTTTAATTTAGGGGGCTTTGTGAACAATTTACCATTTACTATATAAGAATCTTCAGGATTTAACTTTGTGTAATCAGCATCTGAGAATGGAGTTGGGGCCATTTTAGCGGGGAGTGCTCCCTGTCCATGGAGAATATCTGTTAGAGTTTCAGCCCCTGGTTTATATCTTTTCAGGTAGTCTTGAATACCAACATCTACCATCTTCTTCTGTGCCTCATCAGATACTACTGGTGAGTTACTACTATTATCTTCTAGCAAATCCTGTACGGTTTCCCCGCCAGTTGTATTAATCTTATTATACTTACTTGATAGCGTTTGTGCTACGGCTTTAGCTGTTTCTTCTTCCGGTGTAAGCCTTTTACCTATATTGATAAGCTTATTAAGCTCTTGTACCTCTGGAGCTTGCTCTCCACCACGAAATTTAGACTTAAGGGCTTCAAAGGCATTGTTTAATCTCTGCTTCAGGGGGTCAAATTCACCGGCTCCTAGATCCTGACCCTTCTGTCTGGTCATATTGAAACCGGGTTGATTACCTAGACCCGTATCAGGCTGACCAGGAGCATTCATAGGGTTACCTTGGCCAAGATTGGTCTCAGGTATAGGCTGATTCTCAGTAGGCATCATACCTAAAGCTCTAGCCTGCTCCCCATGACTAGAAGCGTTGTAAGCCATCTTACCTAGAGTATCAATCTGTTCAGGGTTACTAGTCACCATCCTCAAGGTCTTCTTTAGCTCCTGTTCCATAGCTACTCTTGCTCTTCCTAGCATTGCATATTCGTTTTTACCTTCAGGAGTCTTTAAAGCCTCTCCTGCTTCAAGCTGCTTCCTAGTAGCATATATGGCATCAAGTTGATTCATTATGTATTCGGAATTACGGGTATCATCTGCCCCATAATAGGCACGATTCATTGGGTTTACATACTCTTCAAGACGTTGCTGTGGTTGTAGACCAGCTTCACCTTGGAAAGTAGCTCTACCAGGAGCTACAGGACCAGGAGCAGCCATCTCCCCCATTGAAGTAGTTTTAGGACCAGGAGGAGGTGGAGGAGGCACAGAGCCAGACCCCTGAGGGGTTGAACCTTCAGGAAGGACTGAAGGGGTTGGGGGCTTCTCTACAATATTGGGATGAAATAGACGTTGGCCTTGAACTGCATTAAGAGCAGTCTCCCCTGCACCTTCAATAGCAGTAGAGACAGCCATACCAGGGAGACCAGCAGGGGTACCAACTAACCCACCAACTGTCCTAGCAGCAGTTCTGTACCCTCCCTCTAGTAAACCAGGGGCTTTGGCTACGGTACCGGCATCAGGGGCAGATTGAATGACATGAATCAAACCCTCTAGATGAGTGAAATCTTCGGGAGATAGTAGGTGTTGAAGCTCATCATGACGCTTATCTAGATAAGCAGCCCAACTCTGAGGATCAAACTTTCCATTAACTGTAGCTGATTCTTGTGCAGCATTTAGTAGTTGAGCATGTAGAGCGGATCTACCCTTATCACCTAGATTGTCAGTCAAAGCAGCAAATTTATCTCTAGTAGCAGCATTAAGGAAAGTCTTAGTAGCAGAATCAGGGTATGTTCCATTAATGATCTGAGGTAGACCACTATCAGAATCTCTAAAAGGAACTACATGATTTTTGTGCCAATCAGAAGCATCATCAATCAAATGACTATCAGGACCAAGTAAATCTTTTCCAGCTTGATCAGCGGCACCATCCATACTAGTTTTAATATCTTGTAGAACCTTGGCAGAGAACCTATTTGGACTCTGACCAGATTTCATACCCTCTACTTGTCCCTCAAGCTGGGATACGGCTGATTTTACCCCTTGGATAGTAGTATCTGCACCAGGATTGGTGACATTATATAATAAAGCCTTAAGCTTAGTGTCCAATTCTGGATCATGGCTAAGAGAGACCCTATTCTTTTCAATAGCATCCAAAATTTGTTGTTTGACTGGTTCAAGGTTTACTTCATTCACTCCACCCTTAGCTACAGCACCATCAATAGCAGTATCAATAGCCCCATATTTAGCTCTATCAATGGCTAGATTTTGGGCATACTGATTTTGCATATCTGCCTGGAGAGTCGCTGATGGGTGCTCAAGAGCATCTAAGCTTAGAGAACCAGAGTCCATTAACTGTCTAGCAAAATTTTGTCGCACTTCGGAGCCAACATTACCAATAGCTTGATTAATCTGCTGGCCCTGCTGCTGACGGAAAGCATTACCACCAGACCCAATACGACCCTGGTAGCCTCTCTCCTGGGCTCTGACTAGAGGATCATTAGTGATATCTCCCCTTGATAGATCAATTCCATGCTCTTTAGCTGCTGCTATAGTAACATTCTTTAAATCATCGGCAGCTAAAGATGTAGCAGAAGTGTCCCCTTCAGTAATAGGATTTTCAGTAACTATTCTTTTCAACTCTCTTATAGATGGATTACCTAATGCACTACCACCTATCACTTCACCAGCGGTTCCGGCTCCACTGCTTTCAATGGGAGGGTTAAAGAAGTTCTTACCAGCCTGATACCCTGCCCTACCTGCATTATAAATTTCAGGTAAAGCAGCCATGACACCACCTAAAGCAGCACCAGTAACAGCTTCACCCTTCTTACGATTAGAGTAATCATTAGGGTCATTTGGATTTAGATTAGCTTCAGGAGTTAGAAGAGGAGCAGCAACCCCGCCAATACCTACACCCTTTAGAACATTACCAAGACGCTGAGCACCAGAAAGAACACCATTCCCACCTACACTCCCACCACTCATAAGGAAAGGAGCAATAGAACCCATAGCCTCTCCAGAGGCATCCTTATTGAAGTTATTACCAAAGTAATCGCTAGTATTTTGAGCCAAAGCATCGGTTTGAGGGACACCAATACCAGAAATATGAGCTAGAGATTGGGTTGGCCCTACAACGTCATTTACAGCACCATGAACCACACCAGCATTAGTGGGGTTGATAGAGCTACCATTAGTAGCTGAATTAATCCCCTGCATTACCGCGCCTAGCAATGGGTTTATATTGCTAAAAATGCTTTGATTTCCAGCATGTCTAGTAAAGTAGCCAGCATGGGGAGTAGGAGGAGGAGGTACAGGACCAGCAGGAGCAGGGGTACCAGCATCTCTCCATGGCTGATTAGAAGATGAATCATCTATGAATTTTGGGCCAGGGGTAGACTGTTGGGGAGCATCATCAATAAATTGTGGCATTATTTACCTTGCTGTGGAAGAGCCGTATGATAATTGTTATCAGAAGACCATAGATAGTAAGTCTTTCCATCTCTAACTGTCTGCCCTGCTACACCAGGAGGGTTGCCTTGTGGAGTGGCTTGGGGAACAGAAGACGTATTACCCTGAGCCTGAGCTTGCTGTTGTCTTACATTTGGATCATCAAAGGCAGGTAATAGGCCAGCAGGTTTAGTCCCACCATTTAACCTAGCTGCAATAGCTTGTGATCTACTGGTTAATAGACTAGTTCCAGGATCAGCAGAGCCATATACAGCTTGTCTCTGGTTTTCCACACCTTCTACCTGACCTTGTAATAGGGCAGCATAGGTCTGGTATACCTTCTGTTTGTAAGCAATAGGATCACTATATTTCAAATTCTTCATATCTCTAGCGGCTTCAGATTCCCCTGGGGGTCCACCCTTGAAGGATCTGGCCATTTCGTTAACGGTGGCACTATGAGCAGCATTCCAAGCGTTTTCATTCTGTGGATTGACTACCTTATTACCTACTCTATTTGCTAGTTCAGCTAAGCCAAACACATTAGGTAGAGCGGTATTGACACCAGAGCCAGGGCCTTGATCCAAATCAGCCATAGTTCCAATATGTTCATATGTCTTATTGGCACCTACCGCGACCCCGCCAGAGGTGCCAGCATTAACCTTACCTAGCTCTTGTGAGAACTTAGTAGCAGCAGAGATATTGACATCAGGGTAGGCTTGAGCAGCACCCTTAATGATGGCCTGACCTTCCTTAGAGCGTGGGTTGACTGGAATCTGGCCAGTAGCAGCACCCTTTAGATAATTCTGTGTGCTCTGTGGAAGAGTATTGAGATAGTCCTTACCTACTAAAGTAGAGTCAGGTCCACCCTCACCTTTAGCTATCTTGGCTCTTTCATTATCCTCTTCTGCTAGGTTATGTCTATTCTTTTCTGTCAATTCAGCAGCAGCTTGGTGCTCTTGAGCAATTTGGTGTTGCTCATCGGCAGCTTGTTTAAGGGTAGCTATATTGTCTTGAGCTACTTCATGATATTTCTTATCCTTCTCTACCTGAGTAGTGGCACTAGCACTTTCAGTCTTAATGAAGTTTGGATCATACACACCATTGTTAAGAGCGGATAGTGGAACACCCATAGCAGTAAGGTCTTTGACTTCCTGTTGCCAAGCTGCTGGTTGCATCTCTTCGGGTAGACTTAGCAAAGCAGCAGATTTAGCAGCTATCTTTGCATTGAATGCTATGCTTTGTTCTAGCTTAGCTTTCTCAGCGGTAGCATCATCTAATTTAAACTGATTCTGCCACTTCATAGCCTCTAGACCATGACCATCATCAATCATACCTTGAATGAATTTAGCTCTATCAAAGGTTCCTTGTGGGGTAATTTGAACAGGGTTGTAATCTGGATTAGCTGTAGCAGCAGCAGAGGTATCAGCCGTATTACCAGCCTGAGACATCATGGCAGCGGCTGGATGATCTACCATCGTATTGGGTAGGGTTCCAGCTTGATAAGGCACAGTCCCAACCGGAGGGGTAGTCACTCCTGAAGGGTTAACACCAGGGAAATTCTGAGGAGCCTGAGGAGTAGGAGGAGCCTGACCAGTCATCTGATTAGCAAGCGTTCCAGGCTGATACTGACCTACCTGGGGAGCAGTAGGATTAGCTGATAGAGGAGACTGGCCAGATAATGAGCCAAGGCTCATCTGTGGGGCTTGGTATCCATTCTGCGTAGCCACTTGAGGGTTTTGGCTAGGAGCAGGATTAGCCTGAGGTTGAGGTTGAGCAGGAGATGGAGCATTCTGTCCTCCAGTGGGAACCCATGCAGACACTAGATTTTTGTCTGTGTTCTTTCTTAATGTTTGAGCATCCTGAGTATTGGTATTAGCTAAGTCCTGTGCTGTAGTGCGGGATTTTGTATAGCCTGTATTGGCGGTTTCAGCGTCAGCATCTAAGGATTGTTTAAATACATTGCCTGAAATTGGAACTAGGGTTTGTGCTACCTGTTGGCCTACATTGAAAAAGTCTGTCATCATTAGCTCCCAAAGGCCATAGTGCCGAGAGAGGTAACGGCACCAGCGGCACCAGAATTAACTTGATTCTGGCCAGCGGCTTGACCGAGAATTCCACCAGCTTGAGCATTGCCTATATTAGTTCTTAATGCAGTATTAGCATTTGAGTAGTTTTGACCCAACATAGCGGTATCCTGTCCAGCTTGTACACCTTGACCCGCTAGAGTGGCTAACTGGCTAAAATTCTGGTTCTGATTCTGTGTAAACCTTGATGCAGCATTACCAAACTCGTTAGAAGCCTGCTGAGTCCCATAGTTAGACATAGCTTTCATGGTTCCACCAGATAAAGCACCACCTCTAACGCTATTGCTATTACTGATGGCCTGTAGACCTTGCTGAACATCAAATTGATAGGCGGGATCTTTATTGAAGTCAGCCATGGTGAATTGTCTACCAAGGGAACCATTAGGACCGGCATCTTGTCCAAGCTGTTGATCTGCTGACCTACCTACTTGAATTGCTGGTTGAAAGTTACCAGAGCTTTGACCATACACCTGATTAGCTGTATTCATTGCCGCTGTACCTTGACCTACTTGAGCACCAGCAGCATTTACAGCAGCTTCAGAGTTTATCTCCCCATTTTCCATGTTCGCAATACCACTTGCAAAACCGCTCATTTATTAAACCTCTTCTCTCTTATTATAGCTTTCTCTATTTATCCTTAACCAAAGATAGTGGTGCTGCTTACCATCTCTTAGCCATGCATTCTCTGTTCTATCGTATACCTCAAAGCCAATACCCTTTATAACCCTTAGTGCCAATCTGTTATCTTCAATACATGGTGCTACCAGGGTATTAATTGGTAGGTATTTCCAAATCCACTCAAGACATTTCTTACCAATATTGATCACTTGGCCATATGCATGAGGCAAGAAGGCCATATGAGCCTCAGCTACCCTCTCACCTTTACGGATGAGGAAGAAGAAACCCATGAATTCATTATCCCTGCATACCTTGATATGCAGGATATTTGCAGCAAGGTTAGGTTTCCAATGTTTAGGATCTTCACCATCTTGGAAGTTATAAGGTATATTATTCCCAGATATTACTGTATCTCTAATAAGATAGTAATCTCTAGAGATGGTGAAGGTATACATTATTCTTTTACTTCTGGTCTAGTAATAAGACCAGTCCTGAAATCAAAGGTGCATTTTTCGTCAAGCTTGTAGACTTCAGCTAAATGCTTTTCAACAAAGATTGCTGTATTCTGTGCCTGACTAAACATTTCCTTAGCCTTTAAGAATAAGGCCAGATCAGAAGGTGAAATTGTAGTAGGGATTTCCATATTGTTCTCCAAATATATTATATTAAGCTGCTGGTGCTGATACAATACCTCTAGCTACTAAATCAGCTTGAATTAGACTATCAGCAGCATTAGCAATAACATCAATAATATTAGATGTAGTAGAAGTAGATAGACCGGCTGATAAGGCTGTTAATTGAGCAGAGGATACATTTACATTTCCCCATGAATTGTTACCTGTAGATATTACTGGTGAAGGCTGGATTACAGATACCTTATTCCCACTGGCATCTAGTAGGTAATCCACCTTACTGTAATTGATGTTTGCTGTGTATTCAGGTGTTAATACATTGTTCACTGGTACCATAGCTCTATTAAAAGAAATAGAGATAGCGGCATACTCAGAGGTTGTGGTTTGACCTGGGGTTGTAGAGACTGTGATTGACATTGTTTTCATCCTTTATGAAAAATGTTGGTACTTCTATTATATTGCTTTAGGTTCCTAGTATTGTTATTGAATAGTCTCCAGTAGAGGCATTATTATAAATGGTTAAAATGCCATTACTACTATTTAGGGTTAGGCCAACACATCCAGCCGATGGAGAAGCTGTTGCTTGATAATGGCTTGCTACAGATTGAGAAATAATATTAATTTGATTATTGTAAGCGTAGTAAAATAAGACTGAAGCGCCAGAATTCCATTCATTAAGTAGAGTAATACCACTACCATTAGCACCTTCACCAATTGTAACGGTATTACTAGACCCTGAGGATACTAATATTGGGTTATTGTTTCCATAGAATGCGGTAGCCTTTACCGAAGTAACAGCAGATATATTACCATCTACCTGTAATAACATATCCCCAGGTGCTCCCTGCCACGTTCCATCATAGGCAGTCATACCTATTCTTACTTTGTGGTTTGTATCATCACATCCTATACCCCAATAATTAGAACCACTCCAATTAGCTACATAAGGTGCTGTTGTATAATTATTAGACCAAAAATGTGAATTTGATGATACTGAAGTGGAAAAGCTGGCTGGCTTAAATACATGGAACAAACCATCAGAATAATTATAAGACCAGATATCATAAGGGCCTGTTTCATCATACAGACCAATATCAGTAGAGTCCGAATAGTATCTGGCAATATGACCACTTGATGGATTAGTGCGAAGCTGTGCCGATGACCCGCCAGCCGTAACACTTGACGCGAAGGTGACAGCAGCAGTGTTTAGATTCCACTGTTGAATGACTTTGGTAGTGTTCCCCGATCCTGATCTTCCAAATAGCTCAAACAAATGGGCGGCTGAATCTTCAATAGTAAACGCAGCCTGTGGTGTATTTGTTCCACCACTATTCTGTAGCGCGATCATAAATGAGGTTGGTGTTCCTGCTGAATTCTTATCAGCAACAAAGCTATAGTCAGCAAGTCCATAGGTTGTTTTAATCTGTCCAGAGGCTAGTATCCCACCAGTGGTTAGATTACCATTACCCAGGTTTAGGGTCATGGCATCGTTAGTAGCAGACCCAGCAGAAGTCACTGATCCAAGGGATATTATACCACCAGCTTTTTCATTTATTCCAAAATTGTAGCTAGTCCCATTGTTGAATAAAATCGCTCCACCCATAGTCCCACCTACTCTGCTGGTGGTAGAGATAAAGCCACTTTGATTTGTTATCTGAAGTGAGGCTCCATTTGTTGTAAATGCCCCTGATAGTGCAGTGACACTAGAGGCAAAAGTAGCGGCACCACCATAAGCTGCTAGTGTTAGCTGGGCAGACCCACCACCCTCTTCAAATACTAAATTAGTACCATATGCGCGATTCATTGTCCCTGTAAGTACACTAGCAGCCGTGATACCAGAGGAAACAGTCAGACTCCCATTGGGAATAGAAATATTACTTGTGCCAGTAGGAACACCAAGAGCAACAGCGGAACCAGCAGCATTGGTTACGCTGAAATCAAATCCTGAACCTGTAGCAGCCCACAATGCCAGACCGTTAGATGCTGAATAACGCATAGAACCAGCAACAGCACCTCCTCCACCAGTGACTATTAAGGCACCAGCAGCCGTGAGAGCACCAGCCATACCAATAGCATTAGTAGAGGTATTAATTACTAATGTTCCACCTGGGATTCCACCGTATGCCGCATTACCAATAGTATAGACATTGGTTGCTGTTTCACTTAAACAGAAATTTGTTCCTGTTCCATTATTTAATAGTATCTGTCCATTATTAGCTCCTGCTGCTTTGGAAGACATATTAAGTATTCCATTAGCACTGGATGAAGATAACCCAGTAACAGTGCTTACTCCGCCAGCAGATACAAAAGATGATGCACCTAGAGCACCGGTAAATGGATTATATGTTAATTTAGTAGATGATGTCTTTAATGTAGAACCACCAATAGTAGTAGCTACGGTTGGATAATAGGTAGCATTAGTAGAGGTATCATCTGTTACTGTAAGAGAAGCCCCTGTTTGTCCTGTAGCTCCAGTAGCTCCTGTCTGACCAGTCATACCGGTTAGGCCGGTCTGTCCCGTAGCTCCAGTTAGACCAGTATTGCCAGTAAGACCGCTACCACCAGTAGGCCCAGTATTGCCGCTGGTACCAGTATTGCCTGTATTCCCGGTGATACCTTGCGAACCAGTAGATCCAGTCTGCCCTGTCGCTCCGCTATTGCCAGTGAGACCAGTATTGCCAGCATTTCCTGTCGTTCCTGTTTGTCCTGTAATGCCTGTATTACCTGTTTGTCCTGTATTACCGGTAACACCTATTCCTCCTGTAGCACCAGTATTACCCGTATTACCAGCCGTAGCTCCAGATGGACCTGTAGGACCGGTTATACCAGTAGCACCTACAAACCCAGCATTAGTCTTAGTAACAACGTTATTACTCATTTTTGTTTACCAACATGTAATTACACAGATACCATTGCCACCATTACCACCAGGGAAAGTAGCAGAAGACGTAATCCCTGATCCTGCTCCTCCACCACCACAGCCAATACCACCACAGCCACCAGCACCACCAGCGGCTCCAGCACCACCGGAGGTTATGCCACAACCACCACCACCACAACCACCGTAGAAGTAGAAGAGCTTATTTATGTAATTTAGACCATTAGATCCAGGTGCTCCAGCAAGACCAACACCGGGAGCAGGAGCACCAGCTAAAGTTGGAAAGAAGAGGTTACCAGCAGGAGTAGTGATACCACCACCAGCCCAACCAGGAGTACTATTACCAGAGCCTAATGAAGCACCACCAGCACCACCAGTAACAATTAATCCAGTCACAGGTAGGGTTACTGAACCACCTACGGCACCATTGTATGTACCGCCAGCAGCACCAGCCTGACCTACTAAGCTAACGTTAGTAGCAGCTACAGCCATAATGCCTAGTCCTGATAATGGACTATTAGCAATAGTAGTAACAGTGCCAGCAGCACCGGCACCACCAGGAGCACCAGAAGTACCCATAGTTCCAGCACCACCACCATTGGCTACCATTAATAGATGATTGACTGTAGTGTTTTCAATTACGCTTACATATGAGGCTATACCAGCACTACCTACAGCACCAGCAACACCTACACCACCCATACCTACTGATATGGATAATACGTCTGGTAGGAATGCGGCAGGAAATAGACCAACAGATTGAGCGGAAGAGCCTCCTCCCCCTCCTCCCCCAGCAGCACCAGCAGCACCATTGAATGTGCCAGCACCGGCACCACCACCACCAAGAAGCAGTATGTGGACCATGCTGATACCTCTTGGCTTAATCCAGGATTGCCAAGTGACACCAGCAGCAGGAGAATTACCTCCAAATACCTGTACGTTTGCTCCGTATTGATTAGGAATATGAGAATAATCTAGCATTAGTACTTTCCAGCAATTGCCGATACAGCCCAACCAGAAGCTACAGCAGTGCCTAAACCGGCAATTATTCTATAACCAGGAGCTAAAGCTATATTCATTGGGTAATCTACATCTGCTGTAGATGTAGTAGCAATAGCCGTGGTAAGAGGTAATGCTACTTCACCATAGAACCAGTTATTACCTACTAGACCGTTTGGAGTATCTCTACCTGTGGTTGGACCAAAAGGAGATGAAGCAGTAGCAATAGGAGCAGTTTGAGAGAAAGAGTTTGTGGTTGAAGTAAAGTAGGTCTGTTCAGCACCAGCCGCTACACCTACACAGATAATATAGCTAACAGCAGCAGTAGAAGCTGTCCAAGACCAAGCGATAGAACCTGTGGGACCAGTAACAGAGACACCAGAGCTTTCAGTGCCAGCCGCTGTCATAGAACCGTATTGGTCAATAGCTATGATCTTTGCGTAATAAGTACCTGTTGCTAATGTTCCACCAGAGCCAGATGGAGTACCTGATGGAGTCTGAGCAGCAGAGGCCATGGAAGCAAAGGAACCGAGACCGTTATTGATGTAGATACGAGCTACAGAGGCAACGTTAGAACCAAGAGCCTTAAATCTTAATCTCTGAACAAATCCACCGTTTGTCTGGTCAGCCGTATAGACTACAGCATTACCTACTGCTTGGCCTATGTAATCATTAGGAGCTAATATTAGTGTAGTAGCTCCTTCAATGTCACCTATTCTTGAGAAAATTGGAGTAGTATTAGCTGTCATTGTGTATGTGTCCTCTTCTTATATTATATGAAATACAGTGTTGATTTAAATGCTAGGTCTAACCCTGTAGTAGAAACAGGGACTTGACCTATTAATACCTGTTGAGCATTATTGATTGTCATAGCTAATGTTGGAACTATGCTATTATTTGGAGTTGTGTAGAACCCTATCTGCCCTGGTGTAGAGGTTCCTGATATGGTTCCTGTTGAATCAGCAGAGAAAGTGATAGCAGCAAATGGAGCATAGGTGGAAGCCTGACCACAAGCTACACCTTGGAGTGTAAATATGGCTTGTGAATTGGTTACCGCTACATGAGAAGTAGAAGCAGCATTGGAGAGGGAACCAGTCAATATAGCTGGTGAAGCTGTAGAGTGTTTGTGTAACCATAGATTACTATTATATGGAGCGGCTAAAGATCCAGTATCAATGATGGATGAAGATAGGATAGGATTCTGGTTTACACCGTTTAAGGTAAAGGTATCTTGAGTTTCACCACCACCAGGAGCACCAGCATAAAGTAAGCCTGGGGCAAAGACGTTAGTAATCTGTGCTGTTGCTGTAAGAGGATTATAGAGTAAGTCTAAGCTGTCAGTCTGGAAGGTAGAACCACCAGGAGAGGTGGCAAATAGTAGGTAACCTGTAGCTCCTGTGGTCCCAGTAAAGTCTGTGGAAGAAGCACCGGAACCAGTTGGACCTGTTATACCTGTTACTCCAGTGGTGCCTGTGGGACCAGGGATACCAGCACCTGTACTACCAGTGGGTCCAGTATTACCAGAAAGGCCAGTGTTCCCGGTAGGACCAGGAAGGCCAGCACCAGTAGGACCAGTAGAGCCAGAAAGACCAGTGTTACCGGTGTTACCTTGAGCACCGGTTGGACCAGAGACACCAGCACCAGTTACACCTGTTAGACCAGTATTGCCTTGAGAGCCTTGTAGACCTGTAGAACCTGTTACAGATGGGCCTGTAGGACCGGTACTCCCGGTATTCCCTGTGTTACCAGTCATACCAGTCATACCTGTATTGCCTTGGGCACCGGTAGCACCAGTTACAGATGGACCAGTATTCCCGGTATTCCCCGATAGTCCGGTGCTGCCGGTCATACCAGTTGGTCCTGTGGTTCCTGTCTTTCCAGACTGTCCAGTCAGACCTGTCTTACCTGTCATACCTGTTGGACCTGTAGACCCGGTAGAACCCACTCCATAGTAAGGAAGTAGACTCCAATTGGTTACACCATCTCCAACCTTATTTTTTAAAGTATCTGTTTCATATCCCCACTCACCTAGAGCTAGAATAGGATTCCATGATAGCCAATTAGAGGAAGTATCATTTCTTAACTGTATAATAACTGCCATTTAATTAGCTCCACCAGCATTTAGATTTTGTGTTGAGGTATAGATAGTAAAAGACATACCCCCATCTAAATTATAGTCAGATGGGCCTGTTGGTCCTGTTGGACCTGTGTTCCCACCACCTGGACCCGTAGGGCCAAGTAGACCAGTAGGGCCGGTTATACCAGTAGATCCTGTAGCACCAGTGATGGATAACCCGGTATTTCCTGTGCTACCTGTATTACCATTAATCCCTACTCCAGTATTACCTGTAAGACCGGTAGCTCCTGTAAGGCCAGTAGGACCAGTAGAGCCGGTGTTACCAGCCGTGGCTCCAGTGGGTCCGGTCATTCCAGTAGTACCAAAGATGGTATATAGAGATGGTATTACTTGGCTTGGTCTATAAGGTAGAACAATACCAGAGGTTGCTGATATGGCATAGAGAATAGGATTTGAGTAGGATAGAGGATTAGTTGGTTCTGTGGTTGTTATGGCACCAGGGGTAGCATCACTCACGAAGTAATATTGACCAGCAGTTAGACCAATTAGACCAGTAGGAATTTGAGAAACCAAGTATAGTATGAAATTATCAACATCTACCACAACAGCAATAGCAATAGCCAGTGTAGATATATTGTTAGCACAAGCTAATTGCCACTGTGTCCCATTGTGGAAGATGGCATTATTAGTAGTAAAACCATGAGCAGGTTGATTTACATTGATCAGATTACCTGCAATACCGGTAGAGCCTGCTGGACCAAGTGTGCCCACTCCTGTCTTACCAGCCACTCCGGTAGCTCCGGTAGAGCCTGTAGAGCCTGACCCCGAACCCGTAGATCCTCCTAGACCTTGAAGGGCTGGCACAATCCCTTGAGCAAAAGCCGCCTGCCAAGCTGGGGTTAACTTCCCCTGTGCATCCACCATAGGGGAGCCGTAGGGAAGGTAAAAGACCTTATTAGCGGCATTTTGGTTAGCCATTTATATCAGCCCCTTTAGCCTTTATCTCCGCTCCAATAATGTTGAATTTGACAGGATCAGAGCAAGACAGTCTAAATACCCTATCTCTACTCATTCCTAGTCTTCTCCAGATACAACGGGTCATATAATTACCAATTTTACCCATAGATACTGATTGCTCTGGACTAAAGGTATGACCCCCATCATCTGAGTAACTTAATCTAACTTGTGGGTCTGTTCCAATGGAGGTTGTAGTATTTGGATAGGCTGTATAGGGGAAGGTGGCAATGAATACTAATGGATAGACGCTTACACCGGTTACACTCCCTGACCAAGACAAAATAGATCCTTGGTAGGGTGGTATGTTAAATACGCATGTACCACCAGTCAAATCTACGGTAATGTAGTCAGTTCCACTAACTCCACCGGATGAAGGGATGTAGATAGTCTCTGTCCCATTTTGAACTTGGAAACCCCAAATACCTAATCTGCTGGCTCCATTACCTACATATTTATCATATGGCCAAGTTGCTGGATTATATAGTAAAGCACCAGCGTAGTGAGTTCCTGTCTCTACTTCTACACCACTTACAGAACATCTATAAATTCCAGTCCCCGAAGAAGAAGCTGTTATCAATTGGGGGCCAGTGTCAGCCATCGTATTTGATAGTGTGTAAGGAGAAGCAACACCAGCAATGATAGTGGTCCCTGAGGTTATACCTGTGCCTGAAATAGTCTGTCCAATAGCTAGAGAGCCTGAATAGGATGAGATGACAGTCAATTGGTTGGTATGGACAGACCCGATAAATTGAGTCCCTACTGGGGTCATTGTTCCACCTACATGAGTCCCATCTGACTTAAAGGAGGCTGAATTTAGTATTTGATAGGCAACCATTGGCTCTGGAGCAATTACGGCTGTTGAGTAGGAGCTTTCTCCGATGTATTGGTTTAGAGTCCATACAGTGCCTGAACCACCTGAAATGAGTGTTCCGGGGAGTATGCCTTTCCCATCTACACTCATTCCGATGGCAAGAGAGCCGGTAGAGGGAGGGGTTAATACTGTTAGGGTGTGACCAGAGATGGACCCTGAGAAAGTTAATTTCTGACCTGTTAGAAGTAACTCTAATTCTCTGCTGCTATCACCAATCTGGTAATAGCAGGAAATAGTAGTAGTTGCTCCTGAATTGGTATTGTAAGAGCACAAGGCCCCATGTTGATTAAATGTAGTATCTTCAATCAAATAGGTGCCAGCATTAGAACCATCTGGAGCATTTTGTGCCGTTGATCCAGGGACTTCTACTGCGGATAGAAATAGGATGTCCCATATGTAGATTGAATTTGATGCACCAAATACCATTGAGTTGCTGGTGGTAATGTTTACTTGAACTTGAAATAGGCTCATATCTGGTATTGTTAGACCCGATACTTGTAGAGGAGAGCCGGGTAGGAAGTCTGAGCCGCTAACAACTTCACTTGGCATAGTTGAAGTAGTAGTAGTAAATACTGGAACCCAAGTGGTGCCAGCATCCAATGAATAGGAAATAACCATATTTGAAGGTGAAATGGTAGTAGAAAGACAAGACATATTGAGGGTACCAGATAGATTAACTCCGGTTCCAAATGTAGTGTAAGTCAATGTTGATGTATATGTTGTTGATCCTGGGGTTGTAGTAGTAGTAATACTTGCTGCGTTGGCAAGAGTACCCCCTACTTGTAACGTTCCAAAGGTGTTTGAATAAGCGTGTGAAGGGGTAGTTTCAGTAGCTAAGGCCCCAAATCCTGCAACCCAAACAGAGGCAGAGGGTCGATAGGCAGAACTGACCATAGCTGGGTATGTAGACCAAGCAGAAGGAGCTAATGTAACTCCGCTGAGAGTCCAGGTAGAGACATCAGCGAAATTCTGTGAGTCTGTGCATAGGTTGGTTATGGGGGTGGTTGACTGAAGATTAGTCCCTCTCCAATCCGTTGCATAGATATTTGCAGAATTGATGGTAGTGCCAGAGGCTATACCAGAGAATGTGAAATTAGAGATCCCACCTGTTCCAGTAGCAAACGGGGTGTTTGTTATGGTGAAGGTAGAGGTATTAAGGGTGACGGTTCCATCACCATGATTGGTGAAGCTATTGCTCCACACACCACTACTTGGAAGTGGTGTGATTGATACAGTGCCAGTTGGTAAAGCTGGATTACCATTAGAATCTACAAAATTGTAAACCCCACCTACCCCGTTACCATTAAGGGGAACCGCATTAGCTGTAGCTGAATATCCAACAGGATTCAACCCAGTAGGATAGGCATAACCATAACCATCTAAACCAATACCACTCTCTAAATCTACTTGGAATTGAGAATAGAATACACGATCCAGACCGGCTGACATATGAGGAGCCGTACGCATTCTGTAGATTGGCTCAGTTCCAAACAGGTAGCTATTGTTTGAGAGTGTGTATAACTTAGTAGAATTGTAATCAGAGCATAGATGAGAGGCAACATAGTAAGGGGCAGATAGAGCAATATGGTGTTCAATCAAGTCTCTAGAGAATGTGCCATTCTTGAAATAGGCTCTTTCTGACCACATCTTTGTAGTTAGGTCATAACACCAAGTTGTAGTAGAAGTGGGTATATTGATACAGTAGAAGCTATGACCACCATCTTGATAAGTCCAAGTAGAGATCCCTGTTAAATCAGGGAAAGATTGTATCCAATTTTCAACAGAATGGTTAGATACCCTGACTCCACGATACCCAGCAGCTAGGAAAACCTGTCCAAACCCTCTGGAGTCGTTAGATACCCAGATCAATTGACCTGACACTTTCTGAATGGTCCAGGGGAGATTACATCCCCCCTCTGCATAGGAGCCTGGAATTTGCTGGAACTGGTTAGACCCTAAGGCTCCACCTGTATTCTGCCAAACTGAGCTTGAATGCCCACCAAAGAACCACAAAATATCATGATCTGAAATAACTCTAGAAACATAGTCAGGACCAAGGTTAGCTGTCACTTCATCCAGATCAGAGATGTTTAGGGGATCGGCTGCAAAGAAGACTGTTGGGGATATGACATTCTGAGTAAATACAAAGTAGCCATCCTGAAAAGTCACATAATTAGCGCCATTATAGGCATTTGAGCTATTTAGCTGGATAGCAGAGGTTGTACCTTCCTCAAAAACAACACCATAATTAGAACCATCTACAACTACTACCTGACTAATTGATCCACTGTTAAGCACACCATTGTAATAGTTTGGAATACCATCTGCTATACAAACAGGTCCAGTAGTAGTAGTTAAGTCAGCAATAACATTAGGAGTTGTCCAGGTAATGCCTTTATCTGGTGTATTTAATGAATAAACAGAATTTCCAGCAACACATATGACACTACCAAAGGCTGTAAGGTGCAAACCTCTAATGGGAGATTTTGGTAGATTTGCTACTATATCCTCTCCTGGAACAGATACCAACATAGCAACTTCTTGCTCCTTGGATGTAGGCATACCTAAAGCAGACACTTCATCCATTTCTGGATACATGTTAATAGTTTTTTGACCCTCGTAATTTACGGTTCGGAGTTGGTATGTTGGACCAATAAAGCCCTTTAGTTTACTCATTAATAGGTCTCCACCCAAGTTACAACAGATCCAGTACCAGCAGAAAATAGAGCCTCGTAAGAGCTACCGGCTGGAACAATACCAGATACCGTCAATGAATTAGGGGAGTTAGCTGAGGTAGCTGCTAAACCTACACTAGCAATCAAAAGCTCAAGAGTATTATTGCCACTTCCAACACTACACTGTATAGAAACATACATTGGTTTACCTGAAGCATTTGGGTAAGTAGTGCCTAAAACTCTTCCAGGGCCAGTTACGTTATATTGAGTATTAAATACTGTGGCTCCAGAGCCGGTAGCTCCAGTTGCACCAGCCGCTCCAGTAGCCCCTGTAACTGACACACCGGCAGAGCCGGTAGCTCCTGTCATACCAGTTACCCCTGTAGGCCCTGGCAGTCCTATAGGCCCAGGAATCAGGATGTTTGCTGGGCCAGGAGAAGAGATGCCAGATAGGTTAGGCATGATGAAGCTGGTAGGGTAGTTAGCCTGTTGGACGCTGGATTCGTTAAGCAGGTTTACATACACAGCACTATTCTCAGCAGCATATACAGTAACTGTTCCAGAATTATCCAAAATCAATGGATTTGAGGCTAGATATTGTCCTGTAGCATCGGTATAGGTTGATTTAGGAGTAGTGTAGTCATTTAAATAAGTGAATAGCTGACCACCAATAAGTGGGTTATTATTGGTGTCAACGGCTCTAAAGAGATAGGCTGAAATCATTTGTTTCCTCAATATATATTATATGGGGCTTGTAATCACCACTGATGTTGTGTATACAGTAAATGTGTTAATTAAAGCCGTTGAATAAAGGGTATTTAGAATTCCAACACTTAAAGTTATAGTAAATACACCGGATGAAGTGTATGTATGGGTTGGTATAGTATTTGTGGAGGTGGCTCCATCCCCAAAATCCCAGTGGTAGACGAAGGGTCCAGAGGTATACGGTACGTCTGCCGTGGCAGTAGGAGTGAAGGTATAGGCTACTCCAGGGGCGCCATAGGTTACCGTTAGACCTGAATGGGAGATTATGAAAGAAGCATAGATATTAATAGTTGAGGCTGTATTTACAACCAAGTGGTCTACAGGGAAATTGGGTTGCTGAGCTTGATTTATGTCTGTTAAATTGAATGTGTAGCGTTGATTATCATCTAAAATACAACTAGCCACACCACTGGAATCTAGCTGTAGAGGCCAAGGATTCCAGGTGTAACCACCACTTGCTACCTTGTAAGTCCAAGATGGCGTGTCTGTTCCACTCTTATAAGTCCAAAGATACCCGTAGGATAATGGTTTGTTATCCTGGTCAAAGAATTGATGAGAGTAAGATGCATAGCTCATTAAACCACTTAGTACTTCTTTATAGAGCCTAGTTTGCCCTCTTTGTCTGCCTTATTAATCTTAGAATCAAGCTTAAGGTCTTCTTTTGAGCCTTCCTTGACGCTTTTAGACTTGTCCATCTTCTCATCAAGCTTCTTGGCTTCCTTGGATGCCTTGGGACTGATTCCTATTTCTTTATCTTTCTTTGCCATTGTATTACTCCTTAGCTACCCATGAAAGCAGATACCAAAGCGTTAGTACCAGCAATAGCCGTTACTCTGCACCTGTAATAGTTGTAATTTAACCCTGTGGTTACTGCAAACTGTGGAGTTACACCTGAAATGACTACAGAAGACCCTACCGCATTCCAGTTATTGCCACTAATGGAGCCTTCAAATACCAAGGTTGCTGAGGCTCCGGCATTGTTGCAATAGGCTTCAAAATGGGCAATTCCATTAGAAGGCTCTGGTAGTATGATTGGCATTGTAGAAATTGCACTTGCTGTACCGAATTGTGTTGATGACATTTACTGCTCCTTATTTATAGGACTGTATAGCCCATAGATTGTGCTGCCAAGTTAGTAGCTCTTCCACCTGTCCACATTGGGTCTAGATGTAGAGCTACAGAACCGGCATTGATATCATTGATGTCGTGCTTAGCTTCTTTTGCTTCCTGTAGTAGCTGTGGGGATGGAACACGATCAAACATCTGGCATAGACGTACAGCTAGATTGTAGATGAGGGCATCACTGTAACCCTGAGGAAGCTCAATCAAATCAGTCAAATTGACCAAATTGGGCATCTGATCCCAGGTATAGAGAATTATGGAAGCTGGGCCGGTTGGGATAGGCCAGAAATTGAGGATCTGATTGGGGTATTCGGGACGAATGTAGCAAGCTAAGGGGAAGTTAGAGGGGGTAGATTTAACACAGATGTTCTGCCATTGCTCTAGGTTGAATGCAGCATCCAATGGTAATTCAATAGATGTAGTTCCAGTTCCAGAATATATGACGCTTAATTTCTCAATCTTGACAGGTCTAGGAGTGCTAAAATCTCCACCAGTTCCTAGAGTATATGATTGCTTATTGGCTGTTAATGGGAAGGTGAAGCTACTACGAGCATATACTAGCAATTCGGAGAGATTCCATCTATCAAGCATCAAATTAAGAGTTAATAGTGAATCTTCATACTCTTGTGATGTAAGCAGGGTACCGACACCTAATACACCAGCTAATTTAGCAGCTTGATCTATTGCCTGTTGAGCAGTAATTATCATGATTAGGCCCCTGCTTCTGCTTTACGCTTTGCCCATACTGCCTTCATCCTATCGCTCTGGCTCAGAGTTGATGGAGTGGAGGTGTTTTTCTGGCCCATCTTTACAGCTATACGCAGACGGTCTACTTCTGATTTTAGATTTTCTTTCTCTTCTTCAAGCTTAGTGATCTTGATTTTCAACTTTAAACACTCACCACAAGGTTTACTAGTCTTTGTAATGGTTCTTGGGCCAGTGAATGGCTCGTACTCATACTCTTCATGGTCTGACAAAGAAAGTAGAAATTCCTCTGAGGGACAAATGAAGGCTGGTTTGGTAGGATGGTATAGAAAACAAGGATATTTAGACACTTTGACCTCACTCTTATTATAGAAACAGCTACCTGTCCGAAGAAAGGTAGCTGTCTTGTTGTGCAGTCTACTTTATTAGGCTGAGGTGTTGTCTTTGATTAAACCAACTGATACTAGCTGAGTGATTAGGTTCTTTAGAGCACCAGTAGAGCCAGTGTTAGAGATAGAACCTGTGACACCGATAGGGCCAGTGACACCACTTGCTCCATAGAAAGCCACAGTCTGATACTGTGTTCCTAGAGCGAAATTGAGTGGATCGGTTGTCTGATAAGGGGTATTAGACATTGTATTATTTCCTTTTTGAGAATGGTTTAGAGATGGTTAGGGAGTGTTTTAAGCTCCCTTACCGGTTAGATTACTGAACGACCTTGGCACCAAAGCCCTGACGAAGCTGAGCGGCACCAAATAAAACGTCTAGGCGGAATAGAGCGGTATCGTCAACACCGTTATACCAGAATAGAGAGCGGCAACGAAGACCGGACTGGTCATCCTTCATACGAGTGGAGCTAGCTCCACCGAAGGAATCAACGTCCATGATGTCAGCCATACCAAAGGCAATAGCATCTTCATGGAAGGCTAAGGAGGTCTTAACAACCTGTCCAGTGCCAGCGGCTAGAGCAGAGGCGGCATTTACACCCCAAGGATAAACAGCAGCAGTAGAAATGGGTAGAGCGTCAATGTTCTGAAGGGCTCCAGAAGCAGAGGTATACATTGCGGGGCTGAAGTTAACAGTAGAGCCAACCTGAGAGGTGACTACGAATTGCTTCAATTCGCCCTGTGTTCCCTTACCCTGAGGGTTGACAGCGTGGACACCAGCAATGGTGAAGTTCTCACCAGGGTTGAAGGTGCCGGTCATGCCAGCGATGGTGAAGGCAGTAGCACCTTCAGAGGGAAGAGTGGTGGTAACGGTTAGGGTTCCAGACCAAGTGCCGCAATTCTGAGTAGGAGCGTTAGCGGTAGAGAAGAAGTCTAGGCCACCAGCATTACCAATAGAGCCGATACGATACTGATCACTGATTTCCTTGGTAGGATTGAGTAGGGTAGACATCCCACCAATCATTCCAGCCTGCATGTAAGGATTTAGAAGACCGGAGAGCTTACCATCATCTCTGACAGCAGCCTGGGTTTCCATGACAGCCTTAGCATCTAGGAAGGGCACTAGATTGGTAATGGCGGTTCCAACTTGACCGTAGAACTGATTGAAGAGCTTAGCCTGAGCAATGATGCTGGCATCAATTTGCTGGAATACAGTAGCCATTAGGGGATCAGTGACATTTTTCTTGAATTCATCAACATTGAGGGTTAGCTCTTTGCTGGTTAGGATAATGTCAGCACCACCCTGAGCCAAAGCGACAGGCACATAGGTATCATTGTAACCGGTTGGGTTAGCGGTAGCACCAGAACGGTATGGGTAGAAACCAGGAACACGGACATTGAGGGTATCACCAATCTTAGTGGATTGAAGATAGTCACCATCCCAGCGTCTAGCTACACGAGAAGCCATCTGGCAGTTATTCTTGACTACATCAAGAGCAGAAGCCGTGATTTCAACTCTATTGTTGAAGATATTACTTGAAATTGCCATTTGTTAATCCTTTTTGTATGGTGTTTAGTACACCGTATATCGTGTTTGTTTAAGTGAGGTTCCAGCAGCCTTAGTAGATTTAATGGGAGTTATTGGAGCAGGAAGACTTGCTGCCTTCTTAGCTGAGGGTGTAGCTGTTTTAGCTTTATCCTCTAATTTAGCTTCAATTTTACCTATCTCTTTAGCTGACTGAGTGGGAGTCATATCAGCAATTTTATTACTTACCTCTGGATTAGCCATAAGGTAGTAGAATAAATCTACTGATACTGGAGATTCTTTTATCATTTGAGCCATGGTAGCATTGGTACGGCTGGCATCTTCTTCAATCAATTCAGGTAAGTCAGGATACTTTTCAACGGCTGCTTTAATAGCTGTCTTGAAATTAGTGTCCTTCTTAGCTTGTTCTCTTTGGTAATCCCTAATGTCTAAACGATAATCTAGATCATTCACCCCATCCCTATAATTAGCTGGGTTGGGAAATGTGGGATCAATAGTTACCGGGTCAATGGGTTGAGACTGGACTGGTTGAGAAGGTTGCTGGTTATTCTGAATGAGTGCTAATTGGCCCTTAAGCTGTTCGCGTTCCTTCACCAGCTTAGCAATACGCTTTTCAGCGGCTTTGCTTCTTGGTTGTTTAGTGGGTTCGGGCTCCACTTGGGTTTCAGTCTCTTCATCAGATGCTAATGCTTCATCCTCAGAAACTTCTTCCTCGGTAGTAGTGTCTGGCTCTACTGGTTCGGGTTCATTAACCACAGACTTAAGTATTTCTTTTGATTCTTGGGCTTTTCTGGCCTGTTCTGCTACTTCTGCTGCCTGGGCTGCTTCTTTATCAGCCTTAGCTTTAACAAGAATGACAGACATATCTTGATATTCACTACTCATGGTTATCTCCAAGGATGTTCAGGGTTATAGAGACCAGACTCTTGTGTTCATATCTTATTATAGTAATATTTACTAGCTACCCTGAAATATTTCTGCTGTCAATGGTGTTAGACCATCTGTAGAAAGCAGAATTAATGGATATCCACCCATAGTCATAGCCGGTGTTAATGTATATTGTAAGTAGGCTAATGTTGTTACAGCATAAGAATATGCAGTCCAAGTATTAGAAGCATAATTGTAATAATATGAAGAAATTGTAGATGGTAATGGAGTATTAGCACTTGTTCCGTAGACCATAATTCCATGAGTCATACCTATTGCTGGCAAATCACCCATTGGATAAGGGCAATCTGCCAATCTAGTCCAGGTGTTAGCTGTTAAGTCATATCTAGAGAAATATTGTTGACCAACGTCATCATAACCACCTATATACACATAATTACCATTCTGAATTATAAATGGACGCTGATTTAATGAATCAAAACCAGCTAAATATGGGCCGATAGTCCAGGAATTAGATGACTCTGTGTATATGCATGTAATTCCTTGTTGATATGTAACATCATTGTCAATAATAAATAACCTACCATCTGATAGGGTTAAACCCGTCATTTGTGTTCCAGAGTCAGGCCCTGCGGTTCCTGGTATCGTATATTGATAATGAAATTGGTCCTCTATTGCCCATGTTTTTGAGGTGGTGTTGTATATTTCAAAGGATTTATCTCCTCCTCCACTCCCTCCAAATATGGCTGCATTACCACTAGGCAAGGATAGGAGGCACCCTCCCCCACCTCTAGAAATATTTAAAGCACCTGTAAGAGTAAAATGATTAGCCACAGGATCAAAAATTTCTGTCGTTCTACCAGAGCCATCTGTATAGCCACCACCTAATACATAAGTACCCCCTGCTACTAACCAGGTACCGTCACCTAATTTACAAGATGCTCCAGTGGAATAATATGGGATATATCTTTGCTTCACCATTGATGGGCCATAAGACCAACTGCTTCCATTAAATAATATGGTAGTATTGGTTATTCCAGAACCCAAACCACCAGCCAACATAATCAAATTAGAAGATAATTGCAAACCAATACTATTCGCTTTTGGCAATATAGATGAAGATCCAATATTGGCCCAAGTATATGGGTCTATTTGAACAGATTTACTTGCTGTAGCCGTACCTAGCGTATTGGTATCAGTGGCCGTAACGGTAGCCGAATGAGCACCAGTGGTCCCCCAGGTGTGGTTTAGAGAGGCATTGACACCAGTTCCACCATCATCAAAGGCCCAGGAATAAGTGAAGGTATCAGAAGGTAGACCCGGTGTAGAGGCAGAAGCCGCATAGGGAATTGAAGATCCTACTGGATAGCTCATTAATTAAGCCGGAGGAGTAATTTTAGCTGGTGCTTTGGGCTCTTCCAGGGTCTGTGGGTCAGGCTGTGGGTTTAAAGCTGCTCCTACGGACTGTTTTACAACATCATTAGCTGCCTGATGATGGAGCTTATCTACGTCTAGGATGTGTTTCTGAAGCTGTACGGTCATCTCATGGGTCATTTGGGCCTTATTCTTCATGTCAGCCAATTCTTCCTTAAAGACCAACATATTAGACTGATGTTCCATGTCAGCCTTGGCTTTCATCAATTCCGTCTGTTGATTTAGCTGAGCAATCTGTAATTTGGTTTGTTCCCCAGCCTGTACCTTGTCAGCTAGCTCAGTCTCTTTCTGGAGGGTCTGAGTCAACTGCTGAATCATCTGCTGGTCATGCTGTAGACGTTGCTGAATGGCTGGTGGGATGCTCTTATCAGCGTCTTTGTCATCCAGGAGGCCAGGAGGAAGGGCCTTCTCTAGACGTTCTCTAAGCTGGATGGCAATGGGACTATCTAGCTGACTGACGATCAAATCACCGGCCACGTTCATCAGAGCGGGGTCTTTCCCAGCTAGATCAAACAACATGCTGACATTCTCTTGTCTCTTGGTCTGGTAGGAGGGACCAGAGGTAACGGTGATGTCATATTTACCGGTAGTGACATCGTAAATCTTGGCTACACCATCTACAGTCTCCACTCCAGTCTCTTCAGGACTTCCATCACCATTGATAGTGACCATCTTATGCTTATCATCAATCCCAACAATCCTAATAACGGTCTTTTCAGAGTAAATCTTGGGGATTAGATCAAGGAACATACGACCCTGAAGCCTAATAGCTCTACTAAGATTGTCTGAATAATGGTAATTACCCATTGATCCAGCATTCTGAAGGGCCTTAACAGCTACTCCAGACTGATTAGATATTTTCTGGCCCATAGAAGGATCATATAGAGCATTGGTACCCTTAATATCATTCTCAATCGAATTCATTAGCTCTAGAACACCCTGAATAGGTGGTTCTTGCACGTTTCTGGTAGGAGGAGGTAGCTCGTTACCCATGTCATCGTGTGTTACGTATTCCAAATAGGCCAGATTCTTAATATTAACGTCTTGCCAATCATTCTTTCTATCACCAACGAAACCAATAGGACCAATCCAAGGGGTCTTAGGAGTAGCAGCAATAAGCTCAATAGCCGTAGTCTTGGCAACATTGAGCATGATTTGCTCTTCCATTACCTTACGGACCAGACCAGAGTAAATACGCTGGCCATCTTCAAGTAGGGCATCACCAAAGACAGGGATGACAGGAATTCTATCTCCAGCCCAAACGGTTTCTTCTAATATCTCAATCCCATTCATCTTATACCATCTGATAACAGGCTCTGAGTGGTCTCTTTCCAGGACAATCAGGGGCTTATCACCATCCTCAAGGTCTTCTTTAGCCATCACACGGCCATCAGAGAGCTTTACCAGCTTCTTCTTCTTTTCCTCCCTGACAAAGTATTCAGCTACGGTACAGATTTTCCCATTATTACTAAACCATTCAGGTGTACGGGAGTGAAGTCCGGTCCAAACAGAAGAATTCATACCCGATAGATCAGCATCAGGGTAGGTTTCTTTAAATTCCTCTTCAGTCATGGTGTCAATGATGAAGGCCCAATTGATATCAGATCCATCAAGCTTTTCAAAGCCAGGATCTAATAAGACAGAGAAGGGATTGATGATAGATTCAACGGTAATCTCTTGGTCAAAGGTATCTTTTTTGTAGCCAGTCAGAATACGCCAGAAACCAATACCACAACGTACAGTGTCCTCAAAGGCTTGGTCATAGGCTAAATCGGCATCAGATGAGACTTCAATATGCCTACAAAGACCTTGAATGATCTCTGCGGTATCTTCATCTGCACCATCATTGCAAACGTGAACCGTGACAGCAGGTCTATTTTCACGTTGGGCATTAACTAGAGATTTAACCTGGGCATTGATACGGTCTGATGCATAAGTAGGTCTACCTACTCTTGCTTGCTTAACCTCTTCAGGCCACTGGTGTTCAGATGAGCAGAATTTTAGATCCTTAGCAGAGAGCTTAAATTGCTTATCCCATGCTTCTTGTGCTAGATTAAAGTGCTTTTTAGCCTTATCTAGTATATCTTTCTTCTCGTAATCTTTTTCCATTCCTGCCTCATCTGCTAATATTATAGTTATTACGAGATCCACATATTGGGCTGCATAATCCTAGCCATGCTTACTTCTCTACCTAGTGAATCCAATGCTTTTGGTGTGGGTCTAGCTGCTATTTTCTTTTTATAGCCAAGGATTAAAGGCTCTAGTGAGTACCTGATAGCATCAATCCCATGGTTAAACCTATCTACAATTTCAGGAAGGATATCTCCTGATAACCTGTCTACTTTGTAAGAGTAAAGTCTAAATTCTTCCAATAGATGAACGCAACGGGGATGGATTACTATTAGATCAAATGACCTCATGTAATCCACACCATCCTCAACTGATCCTGGCCACTTCTTGCTAGGGATCATCTTTTTATAACCATTGCGTTTCATATAAGATATGGTTTCTGGCCTTGCACAGTCAGCCCTTGAAATGTGCAAACGGCCATCAGAGATAAGATCAAATTGAGCAGGAGCCATATCAGTTTCTAGCTGATAGGCAAACATCTCATGCTCTATGTACAAAACACGTTCATAGACCCAAGATTTGATAAATGTAGTTGGATCATTGGCAAATCCCCAGTCAGCACCATAGAAGGGAGACCAAGATTCAGGGTCTATCTTATCTGTGAAGTCATAAGATACATACTTACCTTTAAATATAACAGCATTTCCATGTTGTTTACATTTCCCAAGCCAGATATGGTTGTAAGCTTCTATATCATTAGCCTTTAATTGCTCCATCTCAGCACGAAGTACAGCGGGGAAGTAGGGATTGTCATCATAGTTAACTTCAACAGATACACAATCTTCAATCTGACTGGCATTGGTAACGAAGCGTACGTAAGTAGGATCAGTGGCTAGCTCAGGGTTGAAAGCAATCCAAACCTCAGAGTCATCAGAACGAATTGTAGGTAACAATATCTGCCATGATCTTTCGCTAACTGTCTGAGCTTCTTCTACATAGCAAATATCCACACCTTCAAAAGACTTAATGGATTCCACTGTGTTATTGGCTAGACCGGCAAATAGGAAGACTGAGCCTGTACGTTTGCATCTGATTTCTCTCTCAGTGATCTCAAAGTACGAGCCTAACCCCATTCTTTGTATCTGATCCCCAATTAGCCTATGCACAGAATCCTTGATGGATTTCTGCACCTCTCTACAGCACAGAATTCTTAGCTTTTTCTCTAAGCTATTGATTAAAAGCTGGATGACAAAAGACCAAGACTTAGCTGATCCTCTTCCCCCGTACGCCACTTTGTATCTATGCTTCTCTGCCAGGAATGCTAACTTATGTGGTAGCTTAACATCTACTTGCAAAGCTTAATCCATAGATGATAAATGCTCTGGGATGCCTTTAAAAGTGTTCTGTATATCATTTGGCTACTTTCGTATGGTTTAGGGGCTTGCAAGGCTCCTGGGGGCAATTCTGGCCAATTGGAGGGGTGCTTAGGGTGCTAGCTGGATTGGGGAGTGTCCTAGGGAGAATTTAAGGGTCTAAATCAAACTGGTTCTTGACGATATTTTGATTTAGGGGCCTGTCAAATACTTATGACCACTATTACCAATACTTCCATCATATTTCCACATGAGTAAGCATGATGTGGACATTACTCCTTGGGCTTCTCATAGCTGACAGAGATGGCCAAAGGTGCCTCTCCATTCTGTCCACCTATCAATTGGAGGGGTATTAGCTTGGATATAAGTTGTGCATAGGCTTTAGGCTCCTCTTTAGCAAGCTTATCAAACCACTCTACATCACCCATATTGTTCAAACTGTCTAGGAGCATTTGCTGGATAGTTTGGTTAACTCTATTCTTTACACCTTTTGGACGACCTGCTCCATGTCTAACCTCTAAATTTGCATCGTTCATAAGATACTCATCTCCGTAATTTATTCACTTTCACAATTATTATAGGAAGATTGCTCAAATGTTTTATAATATGGCACCTCTTTCTTACCTATATCGAGCATCCTATACCTCATCCTTGACCATACCCAAGTGAGTAGCTTTACTGATCCATTGTAGCTATTGATTGCATTTATTACACTTATACACAACTCTTGAAGCAAATCCTCTCTGTTCTCTTGGTTAGCAAAGGCCCATTTGTGCCTAGATAAATATATTCCAGGTAATGATGAACAGCAGTATATTATACATGCCTCTTTATCTGTTTGTAGTAAATTTAATGCTATTTCCTCATTATATGGCTGTTCACTCAATTTATAGTCCTTTGGTAAGCTGGTATTACTATATTTAACATTTCCTTACATCTAGCCCAACTGCGTCCACTATATGCTTGTAGGGAACCAACTACGCTAGACCCTATCTCAAAATCTGGACCTTCAATCCAATCAGCCATCAAACGCATAATAATTTTGTGATGCTTACATAGACCAGGGGTTTTTAGACCATCAGTCCTTAACCAGTTGGCAAAATGCTTGATTTCAAGCCTCATGCCAATCAAACTATAGGGCTCTCCAGTAGCATAATCATCCAGAGCAGCAACATCCCAAGGGTTTACAGCTATACTTTCAGCAGCACCTTCTCCGAAGTATTGCCCACCGCTGTAATAATCCTCAAGAGATGTATATAGCAGGGACTCCTCCTTATGTTCCTTGGTCTTCAGCATGATCCTTCTGTTATGAGTCCAAAGGTAATTAGAGATCACCATGTAGACCCAACTCTTAAACCTGCTCCCTTGACTACCGTCATACGAGCCATAGACCTTGAATAGTTTGATAAGGCATAGCTGTGTAAGATCATCCTCCCCTATTACATTCGTTTTAAAGCCAAGCTTCCTGACTATCCCTCTGACATAGGGTTCTATTTTAGCCAAACTATCACTATATAGCCCCTTATGCCATAGCCCTTCTGCATCTTCTACATCATTAGCCATACAAATACCTCTAATAGCTGATACTTAAGGATCAGAAAGTCCGTTTCCTAGTTTTACTTTATTGGGTTACGTCCGGTTTCGTCCTGGTAACCGGAGCAAACCCTACTCCCATATGAAACGTAACACGGTTACTTATATTATGACTGAAAATAGATATATATATATAAGGGTTACCATATATATATACATGTAGAGATTTTTAGGCGTAACCGAGTAACCGTGTTTAACATTCCTACAATTAACACTTACGCCAAAATCACCCCGTAACCGCACGTTACCAAACCTCCAATTTCTTATGTATAAGAAAATAAACTAAGATGAATTTGAACTTTCTACAGTAATAGTAAGCGAGGTCCAAAGAGACCAAAAGGAGCCAAAAAATGACCATGACGAAGAAACAAAGAGCCGAAGACATCAAGAAAAGGGTGAATGCCTGCCTAGATGAAATCCCAAAAGGGTGGCCTCTAACCGGAACTGCCATTAAGGAAGATTTAGGTATCTTCTGCACCACTTTTGAGGTTCAGGAAGTCCTAAGAGCTAGAGGTTATGTCCAAAAGCAGTCCCTAATCTGGATTCACCCTGAGGAATATTCAAAGATCACCACTGAAGATGGCTTAGAGCTACTAGAAGAGAAAGAGGCTAAGTAATGGACCCCTATGAGCAGATATACCATTTCAAGTTTGAATCCACCAAACCACTACCAGTTAGGCATCAGGCAATACAAGCTTGCCTTCATAAGCTAGGCATTACTGATCCAGATAAGCAAGTAGCCTTATTTAATTACTTAGAGAGTCAGGGTCATAGATATGGGAAAGCCTAAAGTAAACAAAGAAGCTCTTAAAGGTTTCAAACTCCTAATTGATACAGATAACTATCTACTTACAACTGATGGGTTATGTTTGAAAAAGGGAGACACCACCCTAGTCCCCGTATCAGCACCCTTTGTTATTGAATCCACTTTCTCTGGTTTTGAGTCAGAAGGTAAAGCCTCAGGAGATGCTGGAATCGTTATCTCATACCAATGTGTGATGGGCTGTAAAAGTAAGCATCAAGAGAGAATTCTTATGAGTGATATGTCTAATATTGCCAAGCTAGAAGATAAGTTAGCGGCTAATCACTTCCACGTTAATGAAGGAATGATCAAGAATCTAGTTGGCTTCCTCAAGTTAGTGATGTCTCCTAATCACACTAAGGAGTTTGGCAAGATTCCCAAGGCTAAAGTTGTGTTTAATACCGGCTTCAACCCATCCCTTGATACCTTCTCCCTTCCCTATACCTCTGTATCCTCTAAAGCAGACCTCAATCATGTCATATTCAATGGTGATGACGATGGAACCTTTGCTACCTCAGGAACCCTCAAGGAATGGCAAGATAACGTAGCTATCTTAGCTAAAGGCAACTCAAGACTAACTTTAGCTCTGTCTATTGCTTTCACAAGCCCCCTGCTAGCTCCCCTTGGCATCAATGGAGGTGGTTTTCATCTCTATGGCCGTACCAGCAAAGGCAAGACAACTAGTGGTTACCTAGCTGGATCGGTATGGGGTGGCCCTGTCTTTCAAAAACCATGGTCTAGCACAGCCCTAGCTTTGCAACTTGTAGCAGCCTCTAGAAGTCACACCCTCCTATTCCTGGATGATATGTCTCATATAGCCCCTAAGCAGTGGCCTGAAATGATCACCGTAGCCTATAGTTTGGCCGATGGAACAGGTAAAGGCTCTGCTCAGAAGGACTATAGCCTAAGAGAGCAGAAGCAATGGAAGGTAATATATCTCAGTAATGGAGAAAACTCCTTTACTGATCTAGCCAAGAAGCACAAGGTACCGGTACCTGATGGAGCAGCAGTAAGATTAGTGGATATCCCCATCTTCCCCTCAGGTTGTGAGGTTGGCTTTGAAAACCTGCAAGAGTTTAAGGATGGTTATACCTTTGCCAAGAATATTGAAAGGGTCAAACAGAAATACTATGGCACAGCATCCTTAGCCTACCTAGCTGAACTGGTCAAACTTACTAAAGACGATTACTTAGACCTACAAGAAGATATAAATGACTGGAAGATATCTCATACCCCCCAAGGCTCTGACTCCCAAGTAGAGAGAGTCATTGAAAGGTTTGCTCTAGTGGCTGTAGCTGGTAAATTAGCTGTTAAATTTGGAGTAATACCACTAACTAATGAGGATATAGATTGGGCCATTGACCAATGCTTAATTGATTGGGTTGCTGCTAGAGGCACTATTGGGGCTAGTGAACAGTCCAAGGCTAAACACTATATCTATGACTTCATCATGACTCATGGTAATTCTAGGTTTGAGTATATTGAAGGCAATAACTCTGAAAGGGATAAGACTCTTAATAGAGCAGGATGGAGAGATATCTCAGGAGCAGAGGATTACTATCATTTCACTACAGCAGCTTTTGAAGAAGCATGTAAGGAGCTTAATCATATCATGGTAGCTAAAGAGTTATATGAGCTTGGTGTTCTATTAAAGTCCAAATCCTATACAAAAAAGATAGACAGACTGGCTAATAAGGGTGCAAAAGTGTTTTCAGTGAATATGGATAGACTACAAGAATCACTAGGAGGTGATAAATGAACGAGCTAGAATTAAAAGAAGCAAGAGAAGAGGCTAAGAAGCTTATTAAACAGGCTGAAGAGGTTATGAAAAGAAAGCCCAACAAAGTAGGAGAGGAGATTTGGGCTGAATATAATTCCCTCCTAGCAGAGAAGACAATTCTTGAAATAACGGGAAACGAAGCAGAGCTAGAGATGGTTAAAGACAAGATTGTGTCAGTGGAAAAGGCCCTTAGGTTAATCTACAAATACCTACCAAGTAACCCTATGACACCTGAAAAATGGCATAGAGCAATAAGAATCATGAAAGAAGAGGCTATTGGTAATGAATCTCTCTGATGATTTTGACTGGACCCCTGAGGAAGTGGCTAAATATCAGATAGTATACCCTACTATCCCACAAGCCAGATGGGATAGAGCCAGGGATGTAGACTGTAGAGACCTCATTCTAGAGCTAACTGGAGCTAGTAATAGAGGTAATAAGATAAGCTGTCCCTTCCATGGCAGAGATAGGAGACCATCCTTCCAACTCTACCCCAACACCAATAGCTGCTGGTGTTTTGGGTGTGATCCTAAGGAATCCCCCACTGACCCTATCTCTTTTGTGGCTAAGTTCTACGAAATCAATAAACTAGAGGCCATGAAGTGGATTGAAAACCACTATAGCCTACCTGAGATTGAAGACGAAATAGAAGAGGAAGAGAAGGAAGAGGAAGAGAAGGAAGAGGAAGAGACTATCAGGATTGAATACAAGGATATCAAAGAGGCTTTCCTGGATGCCACTGATGGTCCAAAAGACTATGAAACCGCTATATATTTGATTAATATCTTTTTTAATAAAGATATTTTGGCTATGGCTCAAGTAATAGGGAAGGAAGAAATTCAGGAAATATTAAAAGCTAAAGCTAGAAAACCAACTTCCCAACCCTAAGATAAGGAGCAAGACAATGAGAATCATTTTAACAGCCTACCTGCTAGCCCTAATCAGTCCCACCTATGCCTCTCAGTGGTTAAGGAGACATTATGTGGCAACCCTATAACCCCCCTGTAGACCATATTGAGGCATGGGAAAACTTCTTGGGAGTGAAACCGACTACCGATCAGTATATTGTGAGTGGAGGTAACACCCATGACCGAAGCACAAGAGAAATCCCTGATCAAACTGGTAGACTCACTGATGGAAGAGAATGCCACACTCAGGGATGAGCTAAATGAGGCTTATGAACAGATAGAAGCCCTATATGAAGAGTCAATAGAGGATCTAGAGGAGTCACATAAGGCTTACCAAGAACTGGCAGACCAGTTCATTGAGTTACTAGAAGAGACTGAAAGCTGATCACCCCTGAGCGTACTGGTCACTCAGGACAAGTGAAGTCCCCTAGGAAATAACTTCCTAGGGGATAAATAAACAGAACGGCTTAGACTATAGATGGAGGAATTTATGATCAACCTTGGCCCCATAGTAGGATTAGTATCAAGTTGGGAAACTCAAAAGGATCTAAAGACCTCCCCTAAGCCAACTTACACTACTGTATCTGGTCGTCCCCTCCCAAAGAATAAGTTTTGGTTCCGTTTCTCTATGCTGGCGATAGTGGGTCTGCCTCTCATGCTTATTTTCTTTTTCTTTTTTAGTCCAACTATTTCATTACTTGCAACTGGGGCTATTGCAATAACTGGTATCAAAATGTTGGAGAATAGCTATGGAAAATAGACCTGACACCACCCAATGGACCGAAGAGGATTGGGATAATTACTATAAAGGTCAAACAGTCAAGAACTTAAACCGTCTTGCAATCAATCAGAATGTCCTCACAGATCCCAACATGCCGTCCCCCCTACTAGGAGCATTCATGACCACCCCTGCTGAGCTTAGGAAGGCTGATTTCATCCAGCAAACCTATGACAAGAACATGGTGGAAATAGATAGGGCCATTTACGAGGTCCAGGAGGCTCTGAAGGCCACTGAAGACCCAAAGGAGAGGGAATCACTGGAGGTTGATCTGGTGGACTTCTGTGTGATTAAGCAGAAGTGGGTAGACTTCTATCAGAGCCAAGTAGGTAAGGAGCCAGTGCCGATAATCAGAAAGGGTCAAGGCAGACTCCCAATCGACTAAGAAAAAGCCCCCTTTCGGGGGCTTCTCATTGGTAGAGGGTCTATTACTTTTTGGGCTTGATGACCAGTTCTGACTTGCGATTCCTCATCTTGATGTAGCCCTTTTTGTCCCGGCTATTGTGCTTCAGGTATTCAACCACCTGACCCACAGCCTGGGACATCTTCTGCTCATCGTTTACGAGGCCCTGGAGGGTCTTCTGAGCCTCTGCGGGATCAAGGTTAGGCCCTAGATTGATCAAGATGCTTACGAGGCTCTTAACGTCCTCAGGAAGCCCTTTCCTGCTCTTCTCCCTTACGATTCCGCTAGCCTGCCTACCCCTGGTCTTAGCAGGAATCTTCTTGATTTCGTCTTTGATGAACTGAAGGAAATCAAGGGTCATGACTTTCTGATCGGCCAGAGTCTCTACCAACTCCTTATAGCCACGATCCTTAGCAATGATGGTGCTGATTTGTTCAGTAAGGCCCAGGTCCAGGATAGAGGCCAGATCCTTAAGGCCATCCAGCTTGATATGCTTGGTCTTAGCAGGAACCGTAGGCATAGGCTTGTATTCAATTGCCATCGGTTCATGTTCTAACCAGAGGCAGTAATCCTTGACCTCTTCCCCCTTCCGGTTCTTAAAGCTGGCTTCCTTGACTGTGTAGTAGCTCTGAGGTTTGGCCACTTGGCCCTCCTGGTGATTGGTAGCGTTTACCGCTACGGGGTTTGATTTCTTGGCTTTCTTACTGCTAAAGGTATCAGCAATCTGTCCAAACAGTCCTTTTGTTTCTGCCTGCATAAAACCTCCTGATAAGAATCTACCCACCATGAGTAGAGTGTCAAGCCCTTAGACGATATTCAGATTGCTGGTCAGTCTCCTAACCGTATCCCCTACTCCCTGTGGGGTTAGGTGGCCATAATGCTTTTCCACCATTGCTGTAGATGAATGTCCTAGCTGCTCTGCCACAAACTTAAGAGGCACACCAGCCATAACCAGTTGACTTGCGTAGGTATGCCTCAATTCATGAAACAGCACCTTGCTAATTCCAGCCTTCTCATATGCCTTCTGCATATAGTAGCCCTGGTCTGAATCATTCCAAACCCCATCAGACCCATCTCCCCTGTTCTTGAAATACCTATAGCTCTTACGGGTAAAAACGAGGTTCAGGGCATTCTTACCCTCAATCTGACCTCTAAACCACTCGGTAGCCTCATCAGTCAAGTGTACAAACCTAGTCTTACCCTTGACCTTCCCGTATGGCCCAAAGTAGACGGTTTGCTTCTCCAGATTTACATCCTGCTTCTTTAGCTTGGCCAACTCCTGGTATCTGGCTCCAGTGAATAGAGCCGCTATGACCATCCTCTTGAAATCCTCATCACAAGCATTCACTAACAACTTCTGCTCCTCAGGGTCCAGGTGCCTTGTCCTAGCTACCCTCACACCCTCGAAGTAATCAGCCTCCTGCCAGCCACCAGCCAAGGGGGGATCAGCCTTACCAGATTTCACAGCCACACTCAGAGCCGTTTTGAGCAGTACCAGGACATGGTTAGCTGAGTCCTTACGTCTACGGATGGCATCAGGGGTATTGGGTACCACCGTTTCACCCTGCTTTGGCATCTTGGAAATCTCAGTCCTCCACTGTTCCAGCTTGACCTTCGTCAGCCTGGATACCTTGATGTCTCCCAGCGTAGGGATGGCCCACTTGTAGAGCATCAACCTAGCCGTTTCCTTACGGTCCTTACCATCAGCCTTCAGCTTGGCAATGTAGTCATCAATAGCATCCTTGACTTTGTAATCCCCTACATGGACCACCACACCAGAAATCTGGAAGTCAGCCAAACGAGCAACACCCTGGAACCAACTCAGAGCTTTTGCTTTGGCCTGTTTGTAGTCAAAAACCGAAAGCCCATCAGCCTTGATCAGATCATCGGCAATACCAAGCCCAGTCTGCTTCTGCTTACGGGTCTCAGGGTCATACCATCGAGCTTTCCAATTCCCCGCCACTCCATCCTTGGCCCTCTCATAGATCAGATAACCACCAGCTTGCAACTGCTCCATATGACGCTTGGCAGACTTAAGCTGGTTACGCTTGGCTACTGAATCTAGGTCTTTGCTCCTGCCGGTTCGTGCCATCTGAACTTCCTCCTTTTGGTCAATACTGACTTACCAACCAGAAGGTTGCGTCAAAATAGCGTCAAAAACAAGGGGCAGACCAGGAGGATATTCAGAGAGACTCATACAGACGAAAAGCAGAAAATAGGATACTTGGAAAATCAAATATGAGTGTTAGAAAGGCAGGTTTACCATGTTCCACATCATCTTGCACCAGCCCGAGATTCCGCAAAATACCGGAAGCATTGGCCGCCTCTGCGTGAACAATGGCGTCAGGCTGCACCTCATCCACCCCCTGGGCTTTGAGACCACGGACTACTACCTGCGCCGGGCGGGGCTGGACTACTGGGAGAAACTGGAGCCCACCCACTACGACGACTGGGATGACTTCCTGGCCCGGAATCCTGCCCAGCGGCTCTGGTTCTTCAGCACCAAGGGGGAGCGGCGGCACACCCAGGTGCCCTGGGCCTACGGGGATGGCCTGGTGTTCGGTCGGGAGACCGTGGGCCTGCCTGAGGAGATCCTGGAAGCCCACCAGGACCGCCTGGTCCGCATCCCCATGCTGGGCGACCACCACCGCAGCCTCAACCTCGCCCAGGCCGTGGCCATTGGCCTTTACGAGGGGCTGAGGCAGACTGAGGGTTGGTAATCCAAAGGGAGCTTCCATGAGCCAAGCACCGATCCGTGTCGTCATCGCCAAGCCCGGCCTCGACGGGCACGACCGCGGCGCCAAGGTCGTGGCCCGGGCCCTCCGGGACGCGGGCATGGAGGTGATCTACACGGGCCTCCGGCAGACGCCCCAGCAGATCGTGGCAGCCGTGGTCCAGGAGGATGCCCAGGTGCTCGGCATGAGCATCCTCAGCGGGGCCCACAACCAGATCTTCCCCGAGGTGCTGCGCCTCCTGAAGGAGCAGGACGCGGAGGATGTCCTGGTCTTCGCGGGCGGCATCATCCCGGACGATGACATCCCGGCCCTGAAGGCGGCGGGCATCCGCGAAGTGTTCCAGCCCGGCACCAGCACCGACGACATCGTGGCCTTCATCCGCAGCGCCGTCCACGACTGATGGCGAAGGCCACGTCCATCTTCGAGTGCACGGCCTGTGGCGCGCGCCACCCGAAGGCGATGGGCAGGTGCACCGCCTGCGGCGCCTGGGATGCGGTCCTGGAGGTGCGCGGGGCCCTGAAGCGGGACCTCCAGCGGGCCGGGTCCGCCTATGCCCAGAGCCACTATGCCGGCCCCGTGGCCCTGCCGGATGTGGACGTCACG